>MDSW01215192.1_pt1 | contig 157487 bp, 145 predicted proteins | sample 811171 | NCBI WGS metagenome assembly MDSW01 (sample SAMN05326641, study PRJNA326480) | marine metagenome | isolation source: seawater | place: Atlantic Ocean: North West | collected 2012 | reverse complement strand
GGATTAAGCCAGTGCTTCCAGGCCCGGGGCGGAAACGCTTTCAGGCCGAGTATCTCAGCCTTCCGAGGCCAGAAAGCGTTTCCGCCCCGGGCCAGAGAGCCGCCCCTCAAACGGCCAGAAAGCGTTTCCGCCCCGGGCCAATCCGGCAAGCGCCGAAAAAACTCGCGTCGTCCACTTCGTTTGCGCGACAACGGCGCTATACTGGTTCGGCAACGAACCGCACAGGACCAGATGCATGGGCAAGACACTCGCGTTTCTCAAGAAAGAAATCCTCGAGATGATTCCACCGACGCTGTTCTTTCTCGCGGTGTTCCTGGTGATTGTTTTCGCCCGCTCCCTGATGGGCGACACGCAATCCGGGGTGGAACTGGTCAGCGTTTCGGCGGCGGTGATCGGCGCCCTGATCGTCGGCAAGTCCATTCTCATCGCCGATGCCCTGCCGCTGTTTCACTGGCTGGACAAGCGCCCGGCGATCTACAACACGCTGTGGCGTATCTTCCTGTACATGAGCATTATTTTCATGTTCCAGGTGCTGGAGGAACTGATCCCGCTGGCGCGCAAGTTTGGCGGCGTGGGGGAGGGCTTCTCACACCTGCTGCAGGAAGTTCACTGGGCGCGCTTCTGGGCCACCCACGTGATGTTCAGTCTGTTCATGGTGCTGTACTGCGTGCTGAGCACGCTGGTGGGCCTGCTCGGCGTGTCGCGGGTGTACCAGGAGTTCTTCGGTTCCACCGCCGCGAGCCCCGAGGAGGCGTGAACATCACGCCCGCGGCGGGCGGCGGTGTCGCCGCGCCTAGCGCGCGTCGAAGGCGCGGCCGGTAATCCCCGCGCTGTCGTCCCCCATCAGGAACAGGTAGGCGCCCATGATGTCCTCGGGCGAGGGATTGTCCGAGGGGGTTTCCGCCGGGTAGGCCAGCCTGCGCATCGCGGTGTTGGTCGCTTTGGGATTGAGGGTGTTGACGCGGATGCGCGAGGTGTTCTCCAGTTCCTGTGCCAGTACCTGCATGAAACCCTCGGTGGCGAACTTGGACACCGCGTAGGCGCCCCAGTAGGCGCGCCCGACGCGGCCGACCGTTGACGAGGTCAGCACGATGGATGCGCCCGGCGACAGTTGCAGCAGTGGCAGCAGGTAGCGGGTGAGGGCGAATTGGGCGTTGACGTTGACCTCCATGACCTGGCGCCAGGTGTCGTAGCCCGCGCTGTCGATGGGGCCGCGATCGCCCAGCAGCGCCGCGTTGTGCAGCAGGCCGTCGAGACGCTCGAACTCGTTGCCCAGGGCGTCCGCCAGCGTGCGGTAGCTGTCCTCGCTGGCGCTGGCCAGGTCCATCTCGATGATGGCGGGTTTGGCGCCGCCGGCCTGCTCGATCTCGTCGTAGACCGCCTCCAGTTTGCTGCCGGTGCGTCCCAGCAGCAGTACCGTGGCGCCGTAACGCGCGTAGCTGAGGGCGGCGCTGCGACCGATGCCGTCGCCGGCCCCGGTGACCAGGATATTGCGCCCCTGCAGCAGGTTCGCGCGCGGACGGTAGTCTTGGGGTATGTGCAGGATTTGCATGCCGTTGAGGTTACTCCCTGAAAATGAGTGAGGCCAGGTGTTCGCTGTTGTCGGCCCGCGCGCAGGCGCCCCAGCGGTCCGGGTCGTCGCCGTCCTCGATATAGCCGTAGGCGGCGGCGATGGTGTACATGCCGGCGCGGCGCCCCGCCTCGATGTCGCGCAGGTGATCGCCGATGTAGACGGCCTCGAAGGGCGCGCAGCCCAGGTCGCGGCAGTTGCGGTACAGGGTTTCCGGGTGCGGCTTGCGCTCGGCGACATCTTCCGGGCAGACCACGCTGCCCGGCGCCGGGTCGATGGCCAGGCTTTGCAGCAGGGGCTCGGTGTAGGGCCGCGGCTTGTTGGTCGAGATGCCCCAGGCAACGCCCGCCGCCTGCAGGCGCCGCAGCAGCGCGTCGATGCCGGGGTACAGGCGCGCCGCGCTGCCCAGCACCTCGCTGTACAGCTGCAACAGGCGCTGGCGTCGTCCCTCGAAGTCAGCGTGCGTCTCCTGCATGCCCAGTCCCAGGCTGACCAGCGCGCGGGCGCCGTTGGAGACGGAGGCGCGAATGCGCGCCGGCGCCATCGGCGCCAGGCCGTGCTCCGCGCGCAGGGCCTGAACCGCGGGCACGAATTCGTCGGCGGTGTCCACCAGGGTGCCGTCGAGGTCGAAGATAACCGCCCGCAGGGTTTGCGGAAAGGCCGTGCCGGCGTTGTTCATGACGCGGGTTTCACGGCCTTGACCATGTAATTGACGCTGACATCGCGGGGATTCAGGCGGTACTGCCGGGTTAGCGGGTTGTAGGTCAGGCCGGTCATGTCCTGCAGCACCAGGTTCGCGTCGCGCAGCCACGCGGCCAGCTCCGAGGGGCGGATGAATTTCGCATACTCGTGGGTGCCGGCGGGCAGCAGGCGCAGGATGTGCTCGGCGCCGACGATGGCGAAAGCGTAGGCCTTGGGGTTGCGATTGATGGTGGAGAAATACAGTGTTCCCCCGGGTACCACCAGTTCCGCGCAGGCGGCGACCACCGCCGCCGGGTCTGGCACGTGTTCGAGCATTTCCAGGCAGCAGGCCACGTCGAATCGCGCGCCCTCGGCGGCCAGCGACTCGGCGGTGCAGCGCCGGTAGTCGACGTCCAGGCCGGACTCGTGCAGGTGGAGCTGCGCGACCGACAGCGGCGCCTCGCCCATGTCGATGCCGGTAACCTGCGCGCCGCGCTGCGCCATGGCCTCGGCCAGGATGCCGCCGCCGCAGCCCACGTCCACCAGGGTCTTGCCTGCCACCGGCGAATGCTCGTCGATGTAGTTCGCGCGCAGCGGGTTGATATCGTGCAGCGGTTTGAACTCGCTGTCGCGGTCCCACCAGCGCGACGCCAGTTCCTCGAACTTGGCGATTTCCGCCGGGTCGACGTTGGCGTCCTGTGCGTGTCCCGTGCTCACTACCGTGTCTCCGTCGTCGCGCCGATACGCTGCTGCCACTGACGTGTACGTGCGCCCAGGTCCGCCAGATCGATGCGCGTCAGGGCGCGGTCGGTCAGCACCGCTTCGCCGGCGATCCAGCTGTGGCTGACCTGGCTGCCGTTGCAGGCGTATACCAGTTGCGACAGCGGGTTGTACAGGGGCTGGGTTTCCGGGCCGCGCAGGTCCACGGCGATCACGTCCGCCTGCTTGCCCACCTCCAGGCTGCCGATCTCGTCCTGCAGGCCCATGGCGCGGGCGCCGCTGATGGTCGCCATGGCCAGGGCGTCCGCCGCGGCCAGGGCGGTGGCATCCATGCTGTGCAGCTTGGCCAGCAGCGCGGCTGTCTGCAGTTCCACGAACATGTTCAGGCTGTTGTTGCTGGCCGCGCTGTCGGTGCCCAGGGCGACATTGACGCCCGCGTCCAGCAGCTTCTTCACCGGGCTGGTGCCTGAGGCCAGTTTCATGTTGGACAGCGGGCAGTGCACCACGTTCGCGCCGGTCTGGGCGAGCAGGGCGATGTCCTGCTCCCCCAGGTCGGTCATGTGCACGCACTGGGTACGCGGCCCCAGCAGTCCCAGCCGGTGCAGCGTGTCCAGCGGCCGTTCGCCGTGGGCCTCCACCGCCTGCAGCACTTCGCCGGTGGTCTCGTGCAGGTGTATGTGGACCGCCGCGTCCAGTTCCGCCGCCAGGGTGGCGACCTTGGCCAGGTTGTCCTCGCACACGGTGTAGGGTGCGTGCGGGCCGAAACAGACGCTGACCAGTTCGCTGTGCTTGTACTCGTCGCGCAGCACCAGGCCCTTGCTGATGTAATCGTCCGCGTCGCGTCCCCAGGCGGTGGGGAAGTCGAAAATGGGGAAGGTGATCTGGCAGCGCATGCCCAGGCGCGTCGCCGTGGCGGCGCAGATGTTGGGGAAAAAGTACATGTCACTGAAGGTGGTGGTGCCGGCGCGGATCATTTCCGCGATGGCCAGTTCAGTGCCGTCGGCGACGAACTGCTCGCTGACGTGGGCGCCTTCCGCCGGCCAGATATGTTCTTCCAGCCAGGGCATCAGCGGGGTGTCGTCGGCGTAGCCGCGCAGCAGACTCATGCCGGCGTGACCGTGGCAGTTGACCAGCCCCGGCAGCAGTACATGGCCGGGCAGCTCCAGTTCCTGCCGCGCCTGCAGGGTCCGCGCCTCGTCCCGTGGCAGCAGCGCGCTGATGCGGCCGCCGCGCAGGCCCAGGCTGTAGCCCTCCAGGACCACGCCGTGGGGTACCACCGGCACCACCCACCCGGGGTGGATCAACGTGTCGATGCCGTTCGCCTGTTCACTCATGCTCGCTCTCGCTCAGGTCCCGCATAATAAGGGGGCTGTGGCGCCCCGCGGGGGGCTGTCGCGCACCGCCGGCGCTGCCGCGGGCGGGCCAGCGCGAGAGTATAACCGCAAACGGCCGAATGCGGCGTCAATGGCCCCGATTTTCCTTAAAAACGTGGCTATCTTGGTCCATCTTCCCGTATAATTCACCGCTTGATTCGGCGCGTCCAGGTGACCCGGCAGGGACCTGCGCGAGCCCCCGAAGAGGGGCTTCGAAGCGTGCCTGAATCCCTCCCGCAAGTGCCGAGGAAACGCTGTCCATGGGTGACGACATAGCCAGGGAAATTCTTCCCGTCAACATCGAAGACGAGATGAAGCAGTCCTACCTCGATTACGCCATGAGCGTGATCGTGGGCAGGGCCCTGCCGGATGTGCGCGATGGCCTGAAGCCGGTTCACCGGCGTGTGCTGTTCGCCATGAACGAGCTCAACAACGACTGGAACAAGGCCTACAAGAAATCCGCCCGCGTGGTCGGTGACGTCATCGGTAAATACCACCCCCACGGGGACTCGGCGGTGTACGACACCATTGTGCGTATGGCGCAGCCGTTTTCGCTGCGCTACATGCTGGTGGACGGTCAGGGCAATTTCGGGTCCATCGACGGCGACAATGCCGCCGCCATGCGCTACACCGAAATCCGCATGCGCAAGATCGCGCACTCGCTGCTGGCGGACCTCGACAAGGAAACGGTCGATTTCGTCGACAATTACGACGGCACCGAGCGGATCCCCGCGGTATTGCCCACGCGCGTGCCGAACCTGCTGATAAACGGTTCCAGCGGCATCGCCGTGGGCATGGCGACGAACATCCCGCCGCACAACCTGCGCGAGGTGGTCAGCGGTTGCCTGGCGCTGATTGCCAACCCGGAACTGAGCGTCGACGAGTTGATGGAATACATCCCGGGACCGGACTTTCCCACCGGGGCGATCATCAACGGCCGCGCGGGCATCATCCAGGCCTATCGCAGTGGCCGCGGGCGCATCTACGTGCGCGCGCGCGCCGAGGTGGTGACCGACGAAAAGCGCGGCCGCGACACCATCATCATCCACGAGATCCCCTACCAGCTGAACAAGGCGCGCCTGATCGAGCGTATCGCCGAGCTGGTAAAAGAGAAGAAGATCGAGGGCATCACCGAGCTGCGCGACGAGTCCGACAAGGACGGGCTGCGCGTGGTCATCGAGCTGCGCCGCGGAGAAGTCGGCGACGTGGTGCTGAACAACCTGTACGCCCAGACCCAGCTGCAGTCCGTGTTCGGAATCAACATGGTGGCCCTGGTCGACGGGCAGCCGAAGATCCTCAACCTGAAGGAGATTCTCGAGGCGTTTGTCCGCCACCGCAGGGAGGTGGTCACACGGCGCACCGTCTACCTGCTGCGCAAGGCGCGCGAGCGCGGCCACATACTCGAGGGCCTGGCCATCGCCCTGGCCAATATCGACCCGGTGATCGAACTGATCAAGGCCTCGCCCAGCCCGACCGAGGCGAAGGAACAGCTGGTGGCGCGCAGCTGGGCGCCCGGGGATGTCTCGGGCATGCTCGAGCGCGCCGGCGCGGACGCCTGTCGCCCCGACGACCTGGAGCCGCAGTTCGGCATGCACGACGGCCAGTACCACCTGTCGCCGGCCCAGGCCCAGGCCATCCTCGAACTGCGCCTGCACCGGCTCACCGGGCTGGAGCATGAGAAATTGCTCAACGAGTACGAGGAAAAGCTGCGCGAAATCGCCGATTACCTGCAGATTCTCTCCGACCCGGAGCGGCTCAAGGCGGTGATCCGCGAGGAGCTCGAAGAGATCGTCAACGAGTACGGCGACGAGCGGCTGACGGAAATTACGTCCTCGCAGCACGACCTCACGGTGGAGGACCTGATCACCGAGGAAGACCGCGTGGTGACGATTTCCCACGGCGGTTACGCCAAGACGCAGCCGCTGTCGGATTACCAGGCCCAGCGCCGCGGCGGCATGGGCAAGTCGGCGACGGCGGTGAAGGACGAGGATTTTGTCGAGCACCTGCTGATCGCCAGCACGCATGCGACCATCCTGTGTTTCTCCAACATGGGCAAGGTCTACTGGCTGAAGGTCTACCAGATTCCCGTGGCCGGCCGCAATTCCCGTGGTCGGCCCATGGTCAATCTGTTGCCGTTGGAGGAGGGCGAGCGCGTGACCTCCATTTTGCCCGTGGAGGAGTACACCGAGGGACACTACATTTTCATGGCCACCGCCAACGGCACGGTGAAGAAAACTGCGCTGACCGACTTCTCCCGCCAGCGCAGCGTCGGCTTGCGCGCGCTGGAACTGGAGGCGGGCGACGTGCTGGTGGGCACGGCGATTACCGACGGCAGCTGCGACGTCATGCTGCTGTCCAGCGAGGGCAAGGCGGTGCGCTTCCGCGAGGGCGATGTGCGCGCCATGGGCCGCACGGCGCGGGGTGTGCGCGGCATCAAACTCGGCGCCGGCCACCGCATGATCGCGCTGATCATACCCCGTGAGGGCGGGGAGGTGCTCACCGTGTCGGAGAACGGCTTCGGCAAACGCACCGACGTCGCGGATTTCCCCACCAAGGGCCGCGGCACCATGGGGGTGATCGCCATGCAGACTTCCGACCGCAACGGCCGCATGGTCGGCGCGGTGCAGGTCCTGCCGGGCGACGAGCTGATGTTGATCTCCAACCAGGGCACCCTGGTGCGCACACGCTCCGACGAGGTGTCGGTACTGGGGCGCAACACCCAGGGCGTGCGGGTCATCCGCACCCGGGAAGGCGAGAGCCTGGTGCGTATCGCGCGTATCGAGGAGCCTGAGGAGGGCGCCGGCGAGGCCGCCGAATCCGACAGCTGATCACCGCCGCCGGAAGATTTACCTTATCCCCGCTTGCGCGCGGCTGACAGGTGCGTACAGTACGCTCTCCCGCCGGCGACCAGGCCGTGCTGCGCGTCGCGCCGCAGTGCGCGCCGGCGGCAGCCCATGGGACGGCGGCGCGGCCACATTGCCGCCCGCGCCGCGAAGATGCGAGTAAAGTTAAAGGAAACTGAACCATGACCCGCTGTTACAATTTTTGCGCCGGCCCCGCGGCCCTGCCCGAGGCGGTACTGGAGATTGCCAGGGACGAAATGCTCGACTGGCACGGTCGCGGCCTGTCGCTGATGGAGATGAGCCACCGCAGCGCCGAGGTGGTGGGTGTCGCGCACCGCGCAGAGCAGACCCTGCGCGAACTGCTCGCCATCCCCGACGACTACGCCGTGCTGTTCCTGCAGGGCGGCGCCAGCACGCAGTTCTCCGCGGTGCCGCTGAACCTGCTGGGCGTGCGCGGCTGCGCCGATTACATCAACACCGGGCAGTGGTCGAAAAAAGCCATCGCCGAGGGCCGGCGCTACGGCCAGGTAAACGTCGCCGCGACTTCCGAGGAAAGCAATTTCAGCACCATTCCCCCGTTCGAGCAGTGGCGACTGGACCCGGACGCGGCCTACCTGCACTACACGCCCAACGAGACCATCGGCGGGGTGGAGTTCGCCTGGACGCCGCAGGTCGAGGCGCCGCTGGTGGCGGACATGTCCTCCACCATCCTGTCGCGGCCGGTCGATGTAGCGGAATTCGGTGTGATCTACGCCGGGGCGCAAAAAAACATCGGCCCGGCGGGCCTGACCCTGGTTATCGCGCGCCGCGACCTGCTCGGCGCCGCCCACGCGCTGTGCCCGTCGATGCTCAACTGGCAGGTCGCCGCGGACAACGACTCCATGTACAACACCCCGCCGACCTTCGCGCTGTACCTGGCGGGGCTGGTGTTCGACTGGCTGGCGCAACAGGGCGGCCTGCGCGCCATGGAGGCGATCAACCGGCGCAAGGCCGAGAAGCTCTACGCCGCGATCGACGACAGTGATTTTTACGCCAACCCGGTGGACCCGGACTGCCGCTCCCTGATGAACGTGCCCTTCACCCTGGCGGACGACGCCCTGGACAAACAGTTCCTGGCCGAGTCCGAGGAAGCCGGCCTGCTCAACCTCAAGGGGCATCGCTCCGTGGGCGGTATGCGCGCCAGCATCTACAATGCGGTAACGGAACAGGCGGTGGACGCGCTGATCGCGTTCATGGCGGACTTCGAACAACGCAACGGTTGACGGCCGGCTTATGGCAGACGACAGGGATCTCGCCCAGGTAAGAGCGGATATCGACGCCATCGATCAGGAGATTCAGCAGCTGTTGAATCGCCGGGCGTCCTGCGCCCAGCGCGTGGCCGACATCAAGCTCGCCGAGGCGCGGGCGCGCGGCGAGAGCGGCGACGAGGTCGTTTACTACCGCCCGGAACGCGAGGCCCAGGTGCTGGAGGCGATCATCGCGCGCAACGCCGGCCCGCTGGAAGGCGCGACCGTGGCGCATATCTTCCGCGAGATCATGTCCGCCTGCCTGGCCCTGGAGCGGCCCCTGCAGGTGGCCTACCTGGGGCCCGAGGGCACCTTCACCCAGGCGGCGACGATCAAGCACTTCGGTCACGCCGCGATCTGCGTGCCGCAGGCGACCATCGACGCGGTGTTCGCCCAGGTGGAATCCGGCGAGTGCAACTACGGTGTGGTGCCGGTGGAGAACTCCACCGAGGGCATGGTCAGCCACACGCTGGACAACTTCATGGATTCCACGCTGAAGATTTCCGGCGAGGTGGAGATGCGCATCGGGCATCACCTGCTGGTGTCAGCAGACACCGACGGCGGCGCGATCACGCGCATCTGCGCCCACCAGCAGGCCCTGGCGCAGTGCCGCAACTGGCTGGACCAACACTACCCGAACGTCGAGCGCGAGGCGGTCAGCAGCAACGGCGAGGCAGCGCGGCGCGCGCTGCAAGAAACCGGCATCGCGGCGGTGGCGGGCGACATGGCCGCGGAGCGTTACGAACTGCACAAGCTCGCGTCCCATATCGAGGACTACGCCGACAACACCACGCGCTTCCTGGTCATCGGACGCGAGGAGGTGCCGTCCTCCGGGCGCGACAAGACCTCCATCATCGTCTCCAGCCGCAATCGCCCCGGCGCCCTGTTCGACCTGCTGGAGCCCTTCCGGCGCGCCGGCGTCAGCCTGACGCGTATCGATACGCGTCCCTCGCGCACGGAGAAATGGGCCTACGTGTTCTTCATCGAGTTCGAGGGACACCTGCAGGATGGCAACATCGCCGCCATCCTGGCGGACCTGGAAGAGCAGTCCATCCTGCTCAAGCCCCTGGGGTCCTATCCCCGGGCCGTGCTCTAGCCGGACATGGCTGCGCCGGGCGGCACCCTCGTCATCCTCGGGCTGGGACTCATCGGCGGTTCCCTGGCCAGGGCGCTGCGCGCCAGCGGTTTCTGCGACCACTTTGTCGGCTGCGGGCACCGCGCCCCCTCGCTGGAGCGCGGCGTGGAACTGGGCGTCATCGACGAGTACACGCTGGACCTCGACGAGGCGGTGCGCCGCGCGGATATCCTGGTGGTGTGCACCCCGACGCTCACCGCGGCGGACTCGCTGGCGCAAATCCTGCCCATGCTGGGGCAGCAGGGCCCGGTGGTGACGGATGTGGCCAGCGTCAAGGGCAGCCTGCACCGCGCGGCGCTGTCCGTGACCGGCAGCATGCCGCCGCGCCTGGTGCTGGCGCACCCGATCGCCGGTTCCGAGCGCAGCGGTGTCGACGCCTCCAGCGGCGAGTTGTTCGAGGGCCACCGCGTCATTCTCACCCCGGTGCCCGGCAACGACCCGCAGGCGGTAGACCTGGTGCGGCGCATGTGGCGCAGCACCGGGGCCGAGGTGGTCGATATGTCGGTACAGTGCCACGATGCGGTGCTGGCCGCCACCAGCCACCTGCCCCACCTGCTGGCCTACGCCCTGGTGGACGCCCTGGCCGCCGATGCCGACAGCGACGACATGTTCCGCTGTGCCGCCGGCGGTTTTCGCGACTTCACCCGCATCGCCTCCTCGGACCCGGTGATGTGGCGTGACATCGCCCTGGCCAACCGCGATGCGCTGTTGGCGGCCATCGACGACTTTGGCGCGCACCTGGGCCAGTTGCGCAGCGCGGTGGAGCAGGGCGATGGCGACACCTTGTACGCGACATTTACCCGCGCCAAGACGGCCCGGGACGAATTCGCGGAAATTCTGGCGCGGCGGCGCAAGCGCTGAGCAACCCGCGCGAGCAGTAATAACAGGAGTCACATGCAGTTCAATCTCAACCCCGGCGGCGCCCTGACCGGCACGCTGCGCGTACCCGGCGACAAGTCCATCTCGCACCGCGCCATCATGCTCGGCGCCCTGGCGCAGGGCACGACGCGTGTGCGCGGCTTTCTGGAGGGTGAGGACGCCCTGGCCACCGTGGCGGCCTTCCGCGCCATGGGCGTACAGATCGACGGACCCGCCGACGGCGAGGTCACGGTACATGGCGTTGGCCTGCACGGCCTGCGCGCGCCCTCGGCGGCGCTGGACCTGGGCAACGCCGGCACCGGCATGCGCCTGCTCTGCGGCCTGCTGGCGGGGCAACCCTTTGACAGCGAACTGACCGGTGATGCCTCCCTGCGCAGCCGCCCCATGGGGCGGGTCATCGACCCCCTGAGCGCCATGGGTGCGCAGATCGAGTCCGCCGCGGGCGGTCGTCCGCCGCTACGTATCCGCGGTGGCCGCCGCCTGCACGGTATGCACTACGAGCTGCCCATGGCCAGCGCCCAGGTCAAGTCCTGCGTGCTCCTGGCGGGCCTGTACAGCGAGGGCGAAACCTCGGTGACCGAACCGGCGCCGACCCGCGATCACACCGAGCGCATGCTCGGCGGTTTTGGTTACGCGCTGCGCCGCGACGGCGCCACCGTGGCCCTGCGCGGCGGCGGCGAATTGCGCGCCTGCGACATCGACGTGCCGGCGGATATCTCCTCCGCGGCGTTCTTCCTGGTCGGCGCCAGCATCGCGCCGGGCTCGGACCTGACCCTGCAGCACGTGGGCATCAACCCGACGCGTACCGGGGTGATCAACATCCTGCGCCAGATGGGCGCGGACATCACGCTGGACAACGAGCGCGAGGTGGGCGGTGAGCCCGTGGCGGACCTGCGCGTACGCCACGCCCCGCTGCACGGCATCGATATCCCCCTTGAGCAGGTGCCGCTTGCCATCGACGAGTTTCCGGTGTTGTTCGTCGCCGCGGCCTGCGCCCGCGGCACCACGCGGCTGCGCGGCGCGCAGGAACTGCGTGTGAAGGAGAGCGATCGTATCGCCGCCATGGCCGAGGGCCTGGCCACCCTGGGGGTGGACAACCAGGTACTGGACGACGGCATCATCATCGAGGGCGCGACGCAGCTGGGCGGCGGCGAGTTCCGCACCTTCGGCGATCACCGCATCGCCATGAGTTTCGCCATCGCCGCGCTGCGCGCCAGCGAACCCATCACCGTGCTGGACTGCCAGCACGTGGCCACCTCCTTCCCGGGGTTCGTCCCGCTGGCTGCCAGGGCCGGCCTGGCTGTCGCCGCGGCGGATGACTGACATGGGCGGCGCGGTTCCGGTGATCACCGTGGACGGCCCCTCGGGGGCGGGCAAGGGCACCATCGCACACCTGCTGGCGGACAAGCTCGGCTGGCACCTGCTGGACAGCGGCGCCCTGTATCGCGTCACCGGGCAGGCCTGCCTGATCGAGGGGGTCGACTGGGATGACCACGCGGGGGTCGCCGAGGTGGCGCGGCGCCTGGACGTCACCTTTACCCCCGCCCCCAGCGGCGAGATCCTCGTCGCCTACCGCGGCGAGGACGTCAGCGCCGCCATTCGCACCGAGGAGGGCGGCCGCGGCGCCTCCACCGTCGCCGCGATCCCGGCGGTGCGCGAGGCCCTGCTCGAGCGCCAGCGCGAGCTGCGCCGGCCCCCCGGCCTGGTCGCCGACGGTCGCGACATGGGCACGGTGGTATTCGCCGATGCGCCGCTCAAGTTTTTCCTCACCGCGAGCGCCCGCGAGCGCGCGCAGAGGCGCTATAAGCAGTTGATTGCAAAGGGGGAAAGTGTTAGTCTCCCGCGCCTTCTGCAGGATATCGAGGAACGGGATGCGCGCGATGCGTCGCGGGACGTCTCGCCCCTGGTGCCGGCAGAGGATGCCATCGTCATCGATTCCACGGCGACGCCGATTGCCGAAGTGCTGCGGCAGGTGTGGGACACGGTGAAAGAGAAGGGCCTGATCTAGCCGCTTGATGCCGCTAAAATCCTTTAAATGGCGAAAAATTCTGCTTTTCCGCGCAATCCAGTCACGGCGGGCGGGCAGTCGAACGAACAGACCCGTGCCGGCTGGAGGTGCGGTGGAAACGGGCTCCTGGCCCGGTATTTACAGGTAACCAATTCATGAGCGAATCCTTCGCCGAACTCTTCGAAGAAAGTCTGAAAACCGTCGATATGCAGCCGGGTGCCATTGTCACCGGCGTGGTCATCGACATCGATAACGAGTGGGTCACTGTCCACGCGGGCCTCAAGTCCGAGGGCGTGATTCCGCGGTCCCAGTTCACCGACGCCAACGGCGATTGCACCCTGACCGTCGGCGACGAAGTCCAGGTCGCCCTGGAAACCGTCGAGGACGGTTTCGGCGAGACCAAGCTGTCGCGCGAAAAAGCCAAGCGCGCCGAGGCCTGGAAGGAACTGGAAGCCGCCCACGAGGCCGACGAGGTCGTCAGCGGCGTCATCAACGGCAAGGTCAAGGGCGGGTTCACCGTCGACATCAATTCCATCCGGGCCTTCCTGCCCGGCTCGCTGGTTGACGTTCGCCCCGTGCGCGAAACCACGAACCTGGAAGGCAAGGACCTGGAGTTCAAGGTCATCAAGCTGGACCAGAAGCGCAACAACGTGGTGGTGTCACGCCGTGCGGTCATGGAGGCCGCCAACTCCGTCGAGCGCGACGCGCTGCTGGAGTCGCTGCAGGAAGGCATGTCCATCAAGGGTATCGTCAAGAACCTCACCGACTACGGCGCCTTCGTCGACCTCGGTGGCGTCGACGGCCTGCTGCACATCACCGACATGGCCTGGAAGCGCATCAAGCACCCGTCCGAGATCGTCGAGGTGGGCCAGGAAATCGAGGTCAAGATCCTCAAGTTCGATCGCGAGCGCAACCGCGTCTCCCTGGGCCTGAAGCAACTGGGCGAGGATCCGTGGGTGGAAATCACCGGGCGCTACCCCGAGGGCAGTCGCGTCATGGCGCGTGTCACCAACCTCACCGATTACGGCTGCTTCGCCGAACTCGAGGAGGGCGTGGAAGGCCTGGTACACGTGTCCGAAATGGACTGGACCAACAAGAACGTGCACCCGTCCAAGATCGTCAACCTCGGCGACGAGGTCGAGGTCATGGTGCTGGATATCGACGAGGAGCGTCGCCGTATCTCCCTGGGTATCAAGCAGTGCCAGCAAAACCCCTGGGACGCGTTTGCCGCGCAGTACGCCAAGGGCGACAAGATTGCCGGCAGCATCAAGTCGATTACCGACTTCGGCATCTTCATCGGCCTGGAAGGCAACATCGACGGTCTGGTGCACCTGTCCGACATCAGCTGGAACGAAACCGGCGAGGAAGCGGTGCGCAACTACAAGAAGGGCGATGAAATCGAGACGGTTATCCTCTCCATCGACCCCGAGCGCGAGCGTATCTCCCTGGGTATCAAGCAGCTCGAGGACGATCCCTTCGGCAACTACGTCGCCGAGCACGATCGCGGCGCCATCGTCACCGGCGAGGTGATCGAGGTCGATGCCAAGGCGGTGGTCGTGAAGCTGGCGGACGAGGTCGAGGGCGTGTTGAAGGCTTCGGATATCAGCCTGGACAAGGTGGAAGACGCGCGCAACTCGTTCAAGGTGGGCGACAGCGTCGAGGCGAAAATCGTCTCTGTCGACCGCAAGAATCGCGGCCTGTCCCTGTCCATCAAGGCCAAGGACCTGGACGACGAGAAGGAAGCCGTGAAGTCGCTGAAAGCGTCGGAGCAGGAAGCCGCCTCACCGGGCACCATCGGCGACCTGATCAAGGCGCAGATGGGCGACTCCTGACCGGCCGCCCCCCGGGGACGTGATTGCAATGTCGTCCCCGCATCGAGAAAGGCCCGCCTGGCGGGCCTTTTTTTTGTCGCACCCTGCAGGGCGTGTCCCGCCAGGCCCATGACCGTCATCAACAGGCAGTACAACTACATCTTTATCCATGTGCCCAAGGCGGCGGGCAAGAGCGTCAAGCGCCACCTGCTGGAGAGTACTTTCAGCGCCGGCGAGCGGCGCCGCCTGAGCCTGGCTTACTCGACTCAGGCCCTGGCTTCCTACCTGCACGCACAGCGCCTGGGCTGGCTGTTGCCGCGGCCGCTCGGCTTCGGTGGCGACGAGTGTATCGGCAGGTACTGCCGCGAACAGCGCCTGTTCACCAGCGCCCACCTGCGTGCGGCGCAGGTCAGGCAGGCGCTGGGCGAGGCGGTGTACCGCGACATGTTCTCCTTCGCTTTTGTGCGCAATCCCTGGGATCGCTGCCTCTCCGCCTACTTCTACTTTCGCCGCAAGCGGCTGCATCCGCTGCACCGGCTGGCCATGCGGCTTTCCTTCGAGGACTTTCTGGCGCAACTGGCGCGTGACGGCATGCCGTATGTCGGGCAACAGGCGCTGTGGCTGTACGCCGCGGACGGCCGGCAACTGGTCGACTATATCGGGCGGGTCGAGAATATCGGGCGCGACATGGGCGTGGTCGCCGACAGGATCGGCAGCGACGCCGCCTTCGCCGCCCACGTCAATCGCAGCCCGTCACGCGACCGGGACTACCGCCCCTACTACTCCGACAGCGCGCGGGAACTGGTCGCGCAGGTCATGGCGCGCGACATCGAACTGCTCGACTATCGTTTCTAGGCCGCGGCAAGTCCTGCCGTCGCGCCCCTTATCGGGGCACTTTTTCTATATAAAATAATAACTTGCGCAATCCGAAGATTGGGTCCAAAATACGCCTTTAGCACGATGACGGCATAACAAGACCTCGCCATACGGAGGCGGCATGACCAAGAGCGAACTGATCGAATCCATCGCGTCCAAGCAGACCCAGCTGTCTTCCAAGGATGTGGAGTTGGCGGTGAAGACGATCCTGGAACATATGTCCCAGGCCCTGTCCAATGGAGAGCGTATCGAGATCCGCGGGTTCGGCAGTTTCTCCCTGCACTTTCGCGAGCCGCGCCGCGGCCGCAACCCCAAGACCGGCGACGCGGTGCAACTGAACGGCAAGTACGTACCGCATTTCAAGCCGGGCAAGGAGCTGCGCGAACGGGTCAATATGGGCCTGCAACTGGGGCTTTGAGCAAAAGGCGCGCGCGGCGTCTTGCTCCCGCGCAACAGGGCGGTATGATCGACGATCATACCGTTTTTTGTTTCCCGGACCTGGCGGAATAGACCGATGAAGATACTGCGCATAGTGATCACCCTGCTCGTGCTGCTGGCGATGACCGGCGCCGGGATATTTTTCGCCGCGGCCAACGATGCGCCGGTTCCCCTGGACCTGCTGTTCTATACATTTGCGCCCCAGAGCCTGGCGCTGTGGGTGCTGGCCGCCTTCGCCCTGGGCGGCGTGGCCGGCATGCTGGTGTCTTCCGCGCTCATGCTGCGCATGCGCACGGCGCTGGGGTCTTCCAAGCGCCAGCTGAACAAGACGCGCGAGGAACTCAACCAGTTGCGCGCGCAGGCTGCGACGACATCGTGAAGGACGCGGTGATCGTCGCGCTGGATTATCCCGGCGCGCAGGACGCCCTGGACATGGCGACGCGGCTGTCGCCCGAGCTGTGTCGCCTGAAGGTGGGCAAGGAACTGTTTACACGCGCGGGTCCCGCCCTGGTGGAACAACTGCAGGCGCAGGGCTTCGAAATCTTCCTGGACCTCAAGTTTCACGATATCCCCAATACCGTGGCCGGGGCCGTGCGCGCCGCGGCGGACCTGGGCGTGTGGATGATCAACGTCCACGCCGGCGGCGGGCGGCGCATGATGGAAGCGGCCCGCGAGGCGGTGGACGCCGGCACTCACCGTCCGCTGCTGATCGGCGTCACCGTGCTCACCAGCCTGTCCGATGCGGACCTCGCGGAACTGGGCTATGCCGAGACGGCGGCGCAGCGCGTGACGCGCCTCGCCGCGCTGGCCGCCGACAGCGGCCTGGACGGTGTGGTCTGTTCTGCGCAGGAGGCGGCGACGCTGCGCGCGCAGCGCGGTGACGCTTTCAAGCTGGTCACCCCGGGTATTCGCCTGGCCGGCGACGCCGCCGGCGACCAGCGACGCGTGCTCACGCCGGGGCAGGCCCTGGCCCTGGGGGCGGATTACCTGGTAGTCGGGCGCTCGGTCACCGCGGCGCCGGATCCCCTGGACGCACTGCAGCGCGTGCGCGCAGAACTGGCTGCCTGACGCCGTTCCATCATATGCGCGCGGCCGTCTTGGCGCGCGCAACACCGTTGCTAAACTTCTCCCGGCGTGGATGTCTGCAAGGACGCAGATTGACGCAAGCGCGCGGTCAATGTCGGTTGCGCGCTCAATCACAGGGAGATGACATCATGGATTACACCAACCTTTCGCACTGTTTCACCGCGGCCGGGCTGCAACTGCGGGCGCTGCTGGACCATGCCCGGCGGTCGCGCCCGCTGGCGCTGGCGCTGCTGCTCGTTCTGGGCGCGGCCCTGGGGGCGGGCAGCGTTGCGGTGCAGGCGCAGCAGGAAGCGGCGGCGACGCAGGTCGCCACGGTCAACATCAATACCGCTGATGCGGAGACGCTGGCCGCCAGGCTCAAGGGGGTGGGACGCTCGCGCGCGCAGGAAATCGTGCGCTACCGCGAGACCTACGGCCGCTTCACCTCGGCCGAGGAGTTGATGGAGGTGAAGGGCATCGGTCCCTCCACCCTGGACATGAACCGGGGCCTGATCACACTGGATTAAGGCCGGCGCATGCGTATGATGAGGGGGCATCGGCCCCCTTTTCAACAGCAGCAGGCGACATCAACTTGAGCAGGCAACGCCCGACGTGAAATGTGTTGTCACCGGCGCCACCGGTTTTGTCGGGCGTCACCTGTGCCGGCGCCTGGCGCAGCGCGGCGACCAGCTGTTCGCCTGCAGCCGCGGCGGTGGCCGTCTCGATGACGGCACGCAGGTCGCCGCCCTGGATCTCGCCGCTGCCGCGCTGCCGACCTCGGCCCTGGCCGGTGCGCAGGTGGTGTTTCACCTGGCCGGTATCGCTCATCGCCATGCACAGGACGCGGACTACGAGGCGGTGAACCACCTGGCCAGCGTGCGCCTTGCGCAGCAGGCGGCGGCAGCCGGCGTGCGCTGCTTTGTCTTCCTCTCCAGTGTCAGGGCCATGGGCGCGCCGCTGTCGGACCTGCCGCGCGGCGAGAGCGAGTTGGTCGAAGCGCACGATGCCTACGGCCGGTCCAAGCGGCGCGCCGAGTGCGGATTGCGCCAGGCCTGTGCCGACAGCGCGATGTCCGTCGTCATCGTGCGCCCCGTCCTGCTGCACGGGGTGGGCGTGAAGGGCAACCTGCGCACCCTGGCGCGCGCCACGCTGCGCGGCCTGCCGCGACCGCCGGCGGGAGGCCGGCGCTCGATGCTGGCGGTGGAAGACCTGGTTTCCCTGCTGTGCCTGCTGGCGGACGAGCCGCCCGCGGGGGTGAGCACATGGCTGGCCAGCGGCGCTGACTACAGCACGCGCGAGCTTTACGACGCGTTGCGTAGCGCCGCGGGAAAGGGCAGGGGGCCGGGCTGGCTGCCGCGGTTGGGGTGGCGCATCGCCGCGCGCTTGCTGGACTTCGCGGGCGCCGGCGACAACACCTATACGCGCCTGTTCGGCAGCGAACTGTACAGCAGCGCAAGCGTGCGCGCTGCCACCGGCTGGCGTCCGGCGTGCACCCTCGAGCAGGCGGCGCGGCAGATGCTCACGGAGACGCGGCAGTGATCGTCCTGCTCACCGCACTGGCGTCGGCCGTGTTCTGCGGCGTCTACCTGGCGCTGGCGCGGCGCCGCAATATCGTCGCCACGCCGAATGAGCGCAGTTCCCACGCGACGCCGACGCCGCACGGCGGCGGCCTGCCAATGCTCGCGGCATTCTTCGCTGCACTTGCGCTCAGCGCGCTGTCCGGTACCGCCTGGGATACGGCGCTGTGGCTGCTGGCCGTCGCCGCGGCGCTGTTGCTGGCGGTGGGTGTAATCGATGACCTGCGCGGCCTGTCCGTGCGCCTGCGCCTGGCGGTGTACGCGGCGACCTGTTGCGCGCTGGCCCTGTACCTGTTGTGGCCGCGGCTTGCCGAGCAGTCACTGCTTGCCTGGTCGCTGCTGACCGTCGCGACCCTGGGCCTGCTGTGGTTGCTCAACCTGTACAACTTCATGGACGGTATCGACGGCATCGCCGGCCTGCAGGCCATGCTCGCCTGCGCCGCCGCGGCGCTGCTGGCGCGAGGCGGGGACGACGCTTCCCACTACATGCTGTTCTGCCTGCTGCTGGCGGCAGCCCACGCGGGCTTCCTGTTCTGGAACCGGCCGCCGGCACGCCTGTTCATGGGCGACGCCGGCAGTGTGCCCACCGGTTTCCTGCTCGGCGGCCTGGCCCTGTTGGGGTATGTGCAGGGGCAGATCAGCCCCCTGTGCTGGCTTATTCTGCTGGCGCTGTTCATTACCGATGCGAGCTGGACCCTGCTGTGGCGCGTGCTGACACGACAGGCCTTTACCCAGGCGCACCGCTCGCATGCCTACCAGCGCCTCAGCCGGCACTGGCGCTCGCATGGCAAGGTCGATGCGTTGTTCGTCGCCATCTTCCTGCTGTGGCTGTTCCCGCTGGCCTGGGCGAGCGTAAACTGGCCCCAGTTCGGGGTATTTTTGGTAATTTTGGCATACCTGCCCCTGCTCGCTGGCATGGCTATGGCCTGGCGCATACAGTAAAATTCGGTTCTTTGCAGGGCCCTGGCGCCCGCTCATGTGCAGCGCGCCGAACCGGCTTTCAGGAGGAGAACCGTTGACACGCCCGGACCGATGGTTGTCCCGATCGCTCAGCGCCACCACTGAAGTGCTGCGGGACCTCGTGGAGAAGGTTGTCGAACTGCCGCGCAATATCAAGCAGGCCTGCCTGCTGTCCATGGACATGGTGTATGTGGCGGCTGCCATGTGGGGCGCCGTGGCGCTGCGCTACGGTCACCTGAATTTCAAGCTGGGTCCCATCGAGTACGCCTGCGGCGTGTTCACCCTGTTTATCAGCGCCATCATCTTCCTGCGCCTGGGCCTCTACCGAGCGGTGATCCGCTTCATGGGCCAGCAGGCCATCTGGGCCATACTCACCGCGGTCAGTTACTCGGCGCTGGTACTGGGCGCAACCTTCTTTTTCACGCGTGCCGGCGTACCGCGTTCCACGCCCTTTATCTACTGGGGCCTGCTCATGCTGGGCATCGGTGGAACACGACTGATCGTGCGCGCCTACTACCAGGCCAGGCTGCGCTCGGCATCGGAGAATATCATTATCTATGGCGCCGGACTGTCCGGTCGCCAACTGTTGCAGGCACTGCAGCACGGTGACGAGTACCACCCGGTGGTTTTCGTCGACGACAATCCCATGCTGCAGCGCTCGGTCATCAACGGGCTGCAGGTGGCGCGCCCCGAGGACCTGCCGCAACTCGTGGAGGCGCACGATATTACACAGGTGATGCTCGCCGTGCCCTCGGCGTCGCCCGAACGCCGCCGCGAGATTATCGACTCCCTGGTCGGGCTGCCGGTGCATGTGCGCACCGTGCCCACGATCAGCGAGCTGCTCGCCGGCGAGGCCAGCGTCAACCAGATCCGCGATATCGACCTCGATGACCTGCTGGGACGCGACCCGGTGCCCCCGCACCCCGAGTTGATCGAGCGCTGTATCACCGGCAAGGTGGTCATGGTCACGGGCGCGGGCGGTTCGATCGGCTCCGAGCTGTGCCGCCAGATCGTGCAGTCCGGGGCGCGCGAGCTCATCCTGCTGGACAACTCCGAATACGCGCTGTACCGCGTCGAGCGCGAGCTGCGCGAAATCATCCAGGGGCACGGCCTCACCCTCGAACTGGTGGCGCTGCTCGGTTCGGTGCAGGACCAGAAACGGCTGGAGAGCATCTACCGCAGCTTCGAAGTCGCCACGGTGTACCACGCGGCGGCCTACAAACACGTGCCGCTGGTGGAGTACAACATCGCCGAGGGCGTGGCCAACAACGTGTTCGGCACCTGGTACGCGGCGGAGGCGGCGCGCAGCGCCGGCGTGGAAACCTTTGTCCTGGTCTCCACTGACAAGGCGGTGCGGCCGACCAATATCATGGGCGCGTCCAAGCGCTTCGCCGAAATGATATTGCAGGGTCTGGCCGCGGAGCCGTCCGGCACTCGCTTCTGCATGGTGCGTTTCGGCAACGTGCTGGGCTCCTCGGGTTCGGTCGTGCCCCTGTTCCGCCAGCAGATCCAGGACGGCGGGCCGGTCACCGTGACCCACCCGGAAGTCTCACGTTACTTCATGAGCATTCCCGAGGCGGCGCAGCTGGTCCTGCAGGCCGGTGCCATGGGCACCGGCGGTGACGTGTTCGTACTGGACATGGGCGAGCCGGTGCGCATCGTAGACCTGGCGCGGCGCCTGATACGCTTGTCCGGCTATGACATGGAGCCGGAGGCAAGCGGCGAAAACCACATCGATATCGAGTTCATCGGCTTGCGACCGGGGGAAAAACTGCACGAGGAGCTGCTGCTGGGCAGCAATGTCACCGGCACCGGCCACCCGATGATCATGCGCGCCGAGGAGGAGTCCCTGCCCTACGCGCAACTGCAGCGCAAGCTGGACGACCTAGTGCGCTACTGCGACGCCCTGGACTGCGACGGCATCAGCGCGGTGCTCAGTTCAGCGGTGAGCGGCTTCGGCGACCACCAGGTGCGCTACGACCACCTGTGGCGCAAGCAGGGCAAACTCGCCAGGCAGGAGGCCAGGCAGGTCTCCAACGTCAAGAACCTGTTTCCCGACAACTCCTGAACAGCCGCTGCGGTGAACGCGGCAACCGCCTGCGCCTAGTCCACCTCGTCCACGTCGAACTGGCCGGTCAGGCGTCGCCAGATGTGCGACCAGGACATGCCCGCGCCCAGGATCAACGCGATCAACAGCAGTGCCACCCAGGTGAACGCGCCGGGGGATTCCAGGCTGAGCCAGCCGATGTCCACCAGCAGCCAGATAATCGCGGCGAACAGGGCCGCGCCCAGTGCGATGCCCACCCAGCCCAGGGACTGGAAGGTGGCGCTGAGGAAAATCACCCAGCCGATCAGCAGGGCGACGCCGGCGATGGCCACCACGGGCCCGAACTCCGTGCCCTCGGCGAAGGCCCAGCCGACGAACGAGTACTCGGTCGGGTTGTAGGTGCAGAAGACCAGGACGATGGCGAACAACAGGCGGCCAAGGAAGCTCAGGACAGTAAATTCAGTTGCCATGGGGGCTCAACTCCAGTTCTTGTGGTTGTGACGCGGGCAGCAGGTCGCGCACCAGGGCGCCGACTTCCGCCGCCGAGAGATAGCGTGGTACCGGGTACAGCTTGCCCGCTTCGGACAGCGCTTCCTCCACGATACCCGGCAGGTCCTCGTGTTTCAGCCCGCGCGGCAGCAGCGGCATGTCCATCTGCCGGCGCAGGTCGACGATGGCGTCGATCAGTGTTCGCGCCAGCGCCTGTGGCGGGTCCCCGTCCTGTCCCAGGCCTGCGCGCCGGGCCAGTTCCGCCAGGCGCTCGTGTGTGCACTCGCCGTAGGCCAACAGCACCTCGGGCAGCACCATGGCGTTGGCGTTGCCGTGCGGTGTTCCGCAGACGCGCCCGAGCTGGTGCGCGATGGCGTGGGCGTAGCCCACCGAGGTGCGGCTGAAGGCGGCGCCGGCGTAGTACGCAGCCAGCGCCATGGCGTCGCGTGCCTCCAGGTCGTCGCCGTCGGCCCAGGCCACGGGCAGGTAGCGAAAGATCAGGCGCACCGCGGCGCTCGCCTGGCGCTCTGTCTCCTCGTCCGAGCCGCGGCTGAGAAAGGATTCCACCGCGTGGGTGAGGGCGTCCATACCGGTGGCGGCGGTGATGCCCTTGGGCATGCCGCGCATGATCAGTGGGTCCAGCGCGACGTAGGCGGGCATCATGCCCGCGTCAGCCACCGCTGTCTTCTCGTGCGTCTGCTGGTTGGTAATCACCGCCACCGGGGTGACTTCCGAGCCCGTGCCGGCGGTGGTGGGAATCGCGAACAGGGGCAGGCCGGGCCTGCGATTCAGCTTCGGTTTGGCGAAGTCGGCGAGGCTGCCGCCGTTGCTGTGCAGCAGGCTGATCATCTTCGCCGTATCCAGCACCGAGCCCCCGCCGACGGCGAGCACCGCCTCGCCGGCGCAGGTGCGCAGGCTGGCCTCGCCCGCCTGGACCTGTTCGAAAGAGGGGTCCGGCTGCACACCGTCGTAGATGTCGAAGTCGACGTCGGCGTCGTCCAGGGCCTGCTTGATCGCGTCCAGCGCGCCGATCTCCAGCAGCACACGGTCAGTGACCAGCAGTACGCGTTTGAATCCCAGCAGCGGCAGTTGCGCACACAGTTGCGGCCCCGCACCCGGCCCGCGGTTGACCATGGGCTGGCGTCGGGTCATGCCGCGTAGTAGTCGCGGAATCAGCTTCGCCCGCAGCTTGTAATAGAGTGTTATCAAGTGGTGGCGCCCTCGTCGGGGAGTGGCGCCTATGATACGCGCTGTAGCCCGACCGGGCTAGCGTGCGGCTCAGGGCAGGGGATGCTTGGCGCGCCACTGGCGCACGCTGGGAATCGACTTCAGCCGCCGCTTGCGGATGGCCACCTCCAGGTTTTCGTTGACGAAACGGGTGATAGCCGCGGTGACCTCCCGGGCCATGACGTTGCCCTCGTTGTTGGTCGCCATGATCATCAGGTGCGGGTTGAGCGGATCGACGGGCAACTCCTGGCTCGCGCGTTTCAGCACCAGCAGTCGCGTGGTGACCTGCAGGTCCTGCTCACGGCTGACCTTTTCCTTCTCCTTGCGAGCGTTCACCAAATAGCGATGTTCTTCCCGGTGGCGCCGGGCGGAGACCAGGAAGTCGTCCTGGTGCACGATGCTCAGGGTGGGAATGTCGTAGGCCAGCAAGATGTCCAGGGCCTTGAGGTGACGGCGCTGGTATTCCGCCGGATCGTGCAGCGCGGCGTTGACCTCCTTGAACAGGCCGTAGAAGGAAGCGGTCTTGAGCAGACGGCTGCCCACCAGGCGCAGCACGTAGGGGCTGTTCACATTGAGCATGCGCTGTTGCACGGTCTTGTTGCTCATGAGCTGGCGCATCAGCTTGTTGAAACTGTTCACCACGGGTTCGGCCAGGGGTGAGTCCAGGAACCGGCCCAGGCTGGCCAGCCGGTCTTCCTCGCTGACCGCGGTTTCCTCCTGCAGCGTCAATTGCTCGCTGCCCTGGCGATAAATGCGTTCGAAGCCGGAGTAGTCGAGTTCCGCCTTGTCGCGGTAGTACGCCAGCACGTTGCGAACATTGCTGCCGGTATGGGGAGCGTCCGAGGGCGCCCAGGTCGCCAGGCTGATCACTCCGCTGGCGCGCAGCGCATCGACCAGTTTGCGGTCGTCGCTGCGCAACTGGTCATAGGGGCGGATCGGCGCATCCTCATTGTCCAGCAGGGACAGCAGCAGGTGATCCATGATAATGCCCGCGATGGAATGGCCCGCGATGGGCACGGGCCTGCCCTGTTTCCAGATTTTCAGCATGGCCTTGCGCAATACGCGGGCGTAGTGCGGAAAAATTGCCGTTTCGGGCAGCGTCTTGGCGTGGCTGCCGCGGTGCAGGGCGGAGACGGTCCACGCGCTGGGCAGCCGGATAAGGAAACTGGCGAAACTGAACAGGCCCATAAATCCGTGCAGCAGCAGGATATGCGGCCCGCGCTCGTCCTCGCCCTCGCGGGTCTCCGCCTTGTTCTGCAGGACCTTGCCGTTTTCCCGGTACTGGAACAGCGTCTCGTCGAAGTGCAGGGACTGTTCGTCGGCGAACAGGGTGACCCTTCGCGCCACTTCCGGGGAGGCGCGCAGCATGCGCAACGGGGTCTCCAGCACCGTCTCCTCGAAATTCTTGCTCTCTTCCATTTCCAGGCGACCCAGGGCGCGCAGCTTGAGATTTCCCGATACGATCAGGGAAATTCTCTGCGCCTGCACCAGTACACCGCGATTGAGCGCCACGCGCAGGGCGCCGCGTTTGCGCCGGATGGCGATGACAGCGGGTTCCGTTTGTCGCAACTCGGGAAGGTAGGGCGTCAGCGCGCCCAGTGCGCCGGTCTTGCCGATACCGCTTATCAGGTAGTGGAAGGCCAGGTTCTCGCCCAGCCGGTGGCGCAGCAACTGCTCGTAGCGCGCCGCCTCCGCGCGCGCCAGGCGCGTGCCCCGGGCCTTTTTGCCTGCCGCCAGGGCCTGTTTTGCCTCGGCCATATTGATCGGATTCACCATGGCCTCCACCAGGGCGTCGATCACCGCGTGCTCGTCAGCGCCGTTTTCCAGTCCCATGTCGCGCGCCAGGTTGCGCAGGCCGTGGGCGACCACCAGCTTGCGCGCCAGCGGCGTGATGAAATACATGACCAGGGAGTGCTCAGGGCTCTCCCACTTGCCCTCGCCGGTGGAGTCCTCGAGAAAGAAAAAGCGCACGTGCGCCATCCAGTCGACGCGGTCGTACAGACGATCGACCATGGCCTGGTACTGCGCCTTGATGGTGTTGCCGCCGCCCACGGCGACGGTGAAGTGACGGCGCTTGTACTGCCCCCAGTCGGTGAAACGTCCGGTGTCACGCCAGTAGAGGTAGCGCTTTTCGAACACGCTGGTGGCGTGGTCTGCGGCATGGGGCAGGTCCGAGGAAATGCTGACGCGCACCCCGGAGGCTTCCTCGATACGCACCGAGCGGCGCGAGCGGCGGTTGAACCCCAGCCTGCGCCGGGTCTTGCGTAGTCGCGCCCGCAACTGTCGCGGAATCGCCATATCGGTCACTGTCATTCCCTGCCTGCTTTAGCCACGTCAGCCTCTGTACGGGTCATCGCCCGCTCTGGTCGGTCCTGCGCCTGCGACGGTTGCGGCGCCGGGGCGGATACAAAATCACCTGCGCCAGCCCTGGACAGTCACTGCCAGAGCGCTGCGGGTATCCGCAAACCGCCATAGGCATAAGTTTATTAAGACAGGGATAATTAGAATGCACACCCTAATCTCGCGGCTGTGTGGCGCGCTTCGCATATTCGCAAAATAAGGTTTGCCATCACGCAACGCGCCGCCCGGGTGATGTTCCTATGGGGCCGCGCAGTCGAGCGCCGCCATGCTGTCTATCCACTGCTCGATCAGCGCCACACCCTCGTTGTGCACGATGCTGCGGCCGATCTCGGGCATGCGCACCGCGGTCTCATTGGAGGCCATGCGGAAGCTGAGGATGGAGGCGTCAGCGTCGCCGGGCACGATGACATAGTCCAGGCCGCCCGAGCCGCCGCCGGCGGCGACCGGTGGCTTGCACGCGCCGGTGTCGAAGCCGAAGGGTCGAAAGTACTCCAGGTACAGCCCGGAGGTGCTGCCGGCGCCGCTTGGGGTGTGGCAGTGCGCGCAGTTGACGTCGAGGTAACCGCGCGCGCGCCCGGCCAGCTCCTCCGCCGGGTCCAGCCAGTCGGGGATGGTATCGATCGTAGCGGTGTCCTGGGGTGCGCCGTCGAGGATGCCCGCGGCGCTCCAGTGCCGGATCTGGTTCTGCTGCATGTCGTCGTAGGCGTAGTCGCGGTTCAGTGAGCGCGCCGTCGGGCCGATCGGCAACAGGACCTCCTCGCCGTGGCAGTTGGCGCAATTGTTGGTATTGGGTATGACGTAGTCGGTGCTGCGCGCCTGGCCCTGGGCATCGATCCAGTTCACTGTTTGTGTGCCACCGGTGCGGATCAGCAGCGCATCGCTGCCGTCTTCGTTCCAGATGTAGGGCAGGGCAACCCAGCCGTCGGCGCGGCGCATCAGCAGCCGTGTCTCGATAATGTCCTGGGCGCTGCCGGCGTCGCGCAGGTCCGCCTGGACGGTGAATGTCTTGGCGATGATCGTGCCCACGGGAAAGTCGAATGCGGCCACGTCGCGGTACGCGGCGCGGGTGCCCTCGGGCACGAACACGAAGCGGTACTTGTTGGCGTAGTCGGTGAACAGCGGGGTGTTCAGGTCGTAGGGAATGCCGCCGTTGGCATCGGCCAGCGGGTTTGCGCTATCGCCGAACAGGCGGTAGTCGGACAGCCTGGGGCAGTCCGCCTCGTAGGCTGCGGCATTGATACCCTCGCCCTGCGCGTTGCACAACTCCAGCGGGTTGGGTGCGCTGCCCGGGTTGTCCGGGTCCACCGGCGGCTCCAGCGCCACCGGCGGCAGGGAGGGGTGGGTGCAGTCGAAGAACGCCGGGTCGTTGCTCAGGTGGGGCACGTCGATGGGAATGCCGAACAGCAGCACCGAGGCGTTGGCCCGGCCCATGTCGATCCCCGGCGTGTTGTCGCGCACACAGATGGCCTGGCTTTCGGCCAGGCCGTCGGGAAACTCCAGCAGCAGCCCGGCGTCGGTGTTCACGCCGGAACTGTCATAGAACAGGTCCACGGTCTGTTCCTCGCCCGGGAAGACGATCAGCTTGATGCCCTCGGCGAGATCCTGGGCGTCGTAACCGTTATTCACGATCTCGTTGTCGTGAATGTAGATCTTCTCCGGCACCGGGTCGTAGCTCGGCTTGTCGATGTAGGGCTCGGTGAAGTAATAGCTGACGATGACCACGCCGGCGGACTGGTTGCCGGTGATGCTGTTGCCGAACACCTCGATATCGTCGTTGGCCAGGATCATCAGGCCCGTACCGGTGGGGACCAGGCCGACGATGTTGCCCTCGGGAGCGAAGTTGGGCGTGTTGTTGTCGTACACGCGGTTGTCGAATACGCGAGTGGCGCGACCACCCTGTATCGGCGGCCCCGGCAGGTCGAAGACCAGGATGCCGCCGGTGTTGGCGGTGGTTTCGTTGTCATAGACGTCGGCGTACTTGGAATTCTCGATCTCTATCCCCGCAACGTTCTCCCAGACGAAGTTGCGCCGCACGATGATCACTTCCGACTGGCCGACGTAGACGCCTGCGTCGGAGGCGCCGCGTACGCGGCTGTCCTCGATCAGCACGTTGCGTGTCTGCACGGGGTAGATACCGTAGGCGCCGTTGTTTTCGTCCGGTCCGTTGGTCCACTCCACGCGCACGCGGCGCACGGTGACGCCGTTGGAACCGACCATTTTTATGGCGTCACCGGGGGCATCCTCGATGGCCATGTCCTCGATGACGAAGTTGTTGCCCGTGGCCAGGATTCCCTGGCCGCCGCTGGTCTGTCCGGCGAAGTTCAGCACCGTGCCGCCGTCGGCGTCCATGCCCTGGCCACGCAGTACGATATTGTCCACGCTGACGCTCAGCTCGCCGTCGAACGCGTAGACGCCCGCGGGGAATTCGATGATGGTCCGGGGTTGCGCGGTGATCAGCGCTTCCAGGGCGCGTTGCGGCAGGTCCTCACCCGGCGCCAGTGAGACGACGGTGTAGTCGGGAAACTGCGCGTCCACCGGCGGTTCAGGGGTCTCCACCGCGGGCCGGTCATTGCTGTCCGAGCAGCTCCACAGCAGGGCCAGGGACAGGAGCAGGACGAGCAGTCGCAGGGGGGCGGTGCAGGTGGACGTCATCGGTCTTGTTATCCTGATTTGCCGTTGCCGGACGCAATCGAGTATAGCAGGCGGCCACAGGCGCCTCTAGCAGGCGTGTGCCCTGCGCGGGCCGCCCTGCGCAGGCCGCCCTGCGCGGGGCGGGCGAGGAAACCTGCGCTGCGCCTCAGGCCGGCGGCGCCAGCGCCCGGCAACGCGCGCGGAACTGCTGCAGCCGCTGCTGCAGCGCGCCGACCCCACCGATGCGTTCGCGGAACATGGCCAGTGCATCGGTGTACAGTTGCATGTCCCAGTGATTGGCCTGGAGGAAGTCGCGTTCCAGTTCGGGGCCGAGTTCTTCGTACACGGCCTGTACGCGCGCTTCCAGGCTCTGTGCGCGCCCAGGGGAGACGTTCTGGGCGAGATAGGCCAGGTCGATGTCCGGGAAATCCTCGCGCAGTGCATGTTCCAGCAGCACCATGCTTTCGTCGTAGTGTTCGACCACGACCATCAAGGGCGTTTGCAGCAGTCGCGCTGCCGCCGCCTGGTAGTCCGCTTCCTCGATGCGCGTGTCGAAGTGGCCGCTGAGAAAGGCGCAGTGAAAATTGCGCACGGTGGGCGCGACGTCGTCGCGTATGCGCCAGCGCAAGTAGTCGGAGAAAGACAACTCCTTGGCCTTTTGCGCCCCGGGCGTATCCGCCTGCTGGCGCCGCTCGAATTCGTAAACCGAGCGCGCGCGGTCGACCGGGTGGCGCAGGGCGACGATCGGCAGCAGGCGGTAAGCCGCGGACTCTGGCAGGGGCAGGCGAACGTGGTGGCTGGACAGGGCGCGCAGCTGCGGGTGGCGTTCCAGGTAGGGGCCCAGGTACTGCGCGCCGCGGCGCATATCGTCGTCATCGCGGTGGTCCACGAACGCGCTGCCGAAGTTGCGCGCCAGGCTCCAGTCCAGGGTCGAACCGGCGTTCTTGAACAGGTGGCAGTGCAGCAGGACCGGGCGCGCCGGGTCGGGCCGGCGCGCCGCCTCGCCATGGACGAGGATGTTCTCCAGCGCTGTGCGAATGGTCTCGAAACTGAACTGCTGGCGGATGACGTCGCGCCCGTTCGCGGAGAGCTTCTGCCAGAGAAAGCGATCGCGGTACAGCGTGACGATTTTCTCCGCGAAAGCGCTCTCGCTGTCGGCGATCAGGGCATTGTGTCCGTCGACCAGCGACATCCCCTCGGCGCCGATACTGGTGGTGACCACCGGCAGGCCGTAGGAGAAACTCTGCCCTATCTTGCCCTTCACCCCGGCGCCGTGCAGCAGCGGCGAAACGAACACGCGCGCCGCGTTGAAAATCGGCGTCACGTCCTCGACGTAACCGGTCACCTTGATATGCTCCCCGGCCAGCTGCAGTACGCGCTCGCTGGGGTCGGCGCCGACGATGGTCAGCTCGATGTCGGGCAGCTCGCGGCGCACCAGCGGCAGGACGTACTCGATGAACCAGATGACGCCCTCTTCGTTGGGCGGGTGCGCAAAGCCGCCGATGAACATCAGCCCGCTGCGCTCCTCGAAGCCGGTGTCGCAGGGCTCCAGGGCATGAATGTTGGAGACCACCGCCACGCGATCGCCGAAGGGCTCGTCCGCCAGCAGTTCCTTCTCCGTCGGGCTGACCACCAGCGTGGTGTCAGCCTCCCCGGCGAGGAAGAACTCGCGATCCTTCCACTGCTGCACCTCGCGCTCCAGGCGCCGCTGCTCGCGCACGAAGTGCAGGTCTACCGTGTCGAATATCGTCCGCGCGCTGGTGTGCTGCTTCACCGGGAGGATGTATTCCTGGGCGGTGGCGGGCCGCGACATCAGCACCGCGTCCAGGTCGGCCCCGATGGCGGTGATCACGTCGCTAAAACGCAGTTCACCGTAGTAGGTCTCCACGCCCATATCCTGCAGCGCCCGTGTGTAGCGCGAATCGTAGCGCAGGTCATCCGGCCAGAACGACACTTTCCAGCCCATGTCCATGAGTATTTGCAGCATGCTGGTCATGCGCTGCGAGCCGGAGTCGCGGTCGAAGGTCGGCACGTAGTGGTCTATGACCAGGATATGCCTGTCACCGCGTTTTTCCCGTGCGCGCAGGGTGCCGGCGCTGCTGTCCACGTGCTGCTCATCCAGTACGGCTCGCCACTTGTCGACGAACTTGTGCCGGTTGATCTCCTGGAAACGCTTGTAACCGGAACTGGTCTCCTTGCCGGCGGAAGCCCCGCCGTAGTGCACGACCACGGCGGCGGGCTGGTAGACCACACGGTAGTTCAGGGCGCGTGCGGCGAAGCACAGGTCGGTGTCCTCGTAGTAGGCCGGCGCGTAGCGGGTGTCGAAACCGCCGATGGCCTGCCACAGGGCGCGCGACAGTATCAGGCAGGCGCCTGAACAGTAGTCCACCGCGCGGCGATAATTGTACTGCGGCAATTCCGGGTCATCGCCGTGACCGAAGTTGCAGCCGCTGCCGTCGCGCCAGATGATGCCGCCCGCTTCCTGCAGGGACCCGTCGGGATAGACCAGCTTGCCGCCGACGATGCCGGTGTCGTCACGCTCAAAGGGCTGCAACAGCGCCTCCAGCCAGCCCGGGGTGACCTCGGTATCGTTGTTCAGCAACAGGATGTAGTTGCCGCGCGCCACCTCCGCGGCCTGGTTGCAGGCATTGACGAACACCTCGTTGCTGGGATTGGTGATGACCCGTATACCGTCCATGGCGGCGAGCATCTGCGGTGTTACGTCGGTCGAGTGGTTGTCGACCACGATGATTTCGTAGCTGCCCCGGGTATGTCGGTGCACCGAGCGCAGGCACTTCCAGGTGAATTGCCAGTTGTTGAACACCGGGATGATAATGCTCACTGCCGGTGCGTCCGGCAGGTCGAAGCGCAGCGGCGACCAGCTGTCCTCCGGCGCGGCTGCCTGCGCCTGCGCGGGGGTCTCCTCGGGCGCATCGGGCGTCCGGCCAGTCGCTGACGGCTGCGCGTCGAGCAGTCCGGCAAGGCGTTGTTTCGCTCCCTGCAGGACGCGGCGCGGCAAGCTGCCCTGCGGCAGCACGCGTTCCACCGTCTCCTGGTACTTCTTGTACACGCGCCAGGGCGGGCTGCCGATGAACTGCTGGATTTCACCCTCCAGGTGGTCGGCGTAGGCCTGCAGGCGTGTACGGTCGCGGTACAGGTTGTCGGTGTTGGCGAGGTAGCGGAACTCGCGGAACAGTTTGTCGCGCTCGTACTCCTCCTGTCGCCTGCGCAGGTCGTCGCGGTACCAGTGGGGCGCGTCGCGCTGCTCGCGGTGTTCACGCAGGGCCAGCAGGTCGGTGTGGTAGAACAGGTCGCGCTGGGCTGCGAAATCGGCGGCGATGCTGTCGATGGCCGCGATGTCGTCGTCACCGGCCTGGCCCTGCGCCGCGATACGGCAGAGCAACTGGTACAGCTCCCGCACCGCCCGCGGACAGTGCTGCCGCAGCTCCGCGTCGGAAAATTCATGGTGACGCATATCGGCGTCGAGAAAATCCGCCATCTGCGCGTCCGTGGCGGCGCCTTCGGCCGGCATGTCCAGTCCGGCGCTGTCGAACAGGCGCGTGACGGCCTGACGCGGTTGCGCCAGCAGGTCGTCGAAGTTGACGAATCCGCGCGGACGGCCGCGACTGTGCCGCTCCGCGTCCAGTGTGTACTGCATCCACAACAGCAGCGACTTGGCGCTGGAGAAGCCGTTGCGCTGGCGCAGGGAGTCGGCGATTTCCAGCGGGTTGCGAATTACCAGGGCGAAGTGCGGTGTCACGCCCTCGGCGGCGAAATGCGGCAGCCACAGGGGCAGCAGGCGGCACAACCGCGGGTCCTTCAGTGCGCTAAGCTGTCCTTCGAGCATGTCCCGGCGCAGGAAGGCGCGGATGTCCTGGTGCAGTTGCGCGCCCTCGAAGTGCTCGCGCCACCCCTCTGCCAGGGGCAGGGTGTCGTCCCAGCTGCTGCCCAGCGTCTCGAGGATGCAGTCGTTGGCCTGCACCACGTACTTGTTTTCGAAAAAGCCCTTGGGGTTGTCGGCCTGGGTCTCCAGCATGCGGCTGCCGAGGTTTACCCCCAGCAGGTCGAGCAGGCCGGTGAACGCGGAGGTCCCGCTGCGGTGCATTCCCAGTACGATGAGACATTGCTTCATGATGAGGCGTGCTGACAGTCCGGATTGCTTATATTTGTGAAGGTTTACCGCGCCCACTGCCCCGGGGGCGAGAAGCGAAAATACTACCGCAAAAAGCCGCGCCTGAGGGCCGTGCCAGGGGAATTAATGCCGCAAACTGCCAAGCGGCGCGCAAAATGCCGCGCTGACAACTGTTGTTGGGAAAAAAAGGCGCCCGCCGAAGCGGGCCAGCCAAATGGAGAACTGGTGTGCCGGGCGCCGTCAGCGCCGCGGCAGGGGCAGCATGCTCCCTGGTAGCTGCAGGGCGCTGTCGTCCGGCGTCCTGTTGGAGATGATCTCCTGCCAGCTGCAGTAGACGGTGTTCTGTTTGTAGTGTTCGTCCCGGATGACCTCGATGTCCAGGATATCTTCCGCCGCGCCGTGCGGGGCGGGGGCCGGTTGCTTCAGGCCACTTGCGCTCATAGGCGTAATCCCCTCGGGTATCGTTGTCAGGCGTTGCCCTGTGTACCCGTGATGAGACTCTAGGCCAGCGGGCGGGGTGGGGGAACGGGGGCGCCACTACCCAAACGTGGTAGCCCGCCGCGGTGTCCAGGGCGCGCCCGGGTCGGGATGCGTCATTTTGTTGTTACTTCAGGAAGACATCCTAAGCTATTGATAAAAAAGAATAATATATTCTACATTCGCCCCTGGGCCCGGCCGGCGGCGGCCCGCGGACAGCGGGCGGTCGGTGGTATACTTGCACGGTCGCCCGGGGCGAATTTGCCCCAGATTAGGCATGCGTGCAGAGGAGGGGACAATCCCGTGCTGAAAAAAGTCGGTGAGCTCAGGGGGGGCGTGGCGGACCGCTACCGCGCGAAGATCCGGGAGCGCGCGATCACCCAGGCCAAGGCGCGAATCGCACTGTCCGAGCGCAAGTTCGAGGACTTCTCTGCCGACGAACTCGAGGTGATCGTCAAGGACGAGGAGGACAAGGTGAAACGCAGCATCAAGCAGTCCGCGGTCGTCGCGTTGCTCATCACGCTGGGGCTGAGCTGAGGTATGCTCAACCAGCTACTCCGCTTCACCCTGGTCAGTTCGGCGCTGCTCTGGTTGCGGCCACGCTGGCGCGGCCTGCTGGCGCTGGTCGCCTTCGTGTTGCTGGTGCACGTGTTGCACGGCGAATACCTGGGCTACGTGGAGCTGTCCGGCAATCGCGATTTCCTGGTCTGGTCCTACCTGCTCAAGTGGCTGGCGCTGGTGTGCGGCGTGCTCGCATACTTCCTGCTCGCGGTCATGGGTGTGGGCCGCGCACGGGGAAACATGCCCCCCGAGCAGCCGGCCGCGCGGCAAGAGCAGGCCCGCCCGCCGCGACAGGACGACGGTTTCGATTTCCTGCGCGACAAGAAAGAACTGCACAGCCGCGCCCAGATGCTGCTGGAGCGCGAGGAGCGGCGCGGGAACTAGGGGTTTCCGTCTTCTGGACGGCCCTGCAGGCACTGACAGGCAGCTGCCCGTGCGGGCGGAAATCCCGCGCCGTCAGCGTACCCGGCGCGTGCGCCGCGCTCTCCCTCTCTGCGGCACCGGCAGGCCAGTGTCGCCCCGGGGAATACCTTGCACAGCGCGCTCCAGGCGCTGCTCGAGCACTGCCACTTCGCCTGTTGTTGCGCATTCACCGCCAGTGACTATGTTAGGGGTAGGGGCCGGCGCCTGGCATAGCGCCGGCGGGGTTATCGTTTCACCTGGGCGCCGTGCGCCGGGAGTGTCCATGTTGCTGGCTCTCATTCTCTACCTGGCAGTTCTACTGTTTGTCTTCTACCGCGGCCTGTCGCTGCTTGCCGGCTCCGTGGCGGTCGGGCTGGCGGCACTGTCGCTCACCCTGTTCTGCGATGATATGTTCTGGCTGCTGCTGGTGACCCTGGCGGTGCTGGCCGCGCTCAACCTGCCGGACCTGCGCCGGCGCTTCCTCACCGCCCCCGTGTACCGCCTGCTGCGCCAGGCGATGCCCTCCATGAGCAGCACGGAACGGGAGGCGCTGGAGGCCGGCACCACCTGGTGGGAGAAGGACTTGTTCAGCGGCAACCCGCGCTGGCGGGAGTTCGCCGCCTACCGGCTGCCTGAACTGAGCGCGGAGGAGGAGGCCTTCATCGACGGCGAGGTCGAGGAGCTGTGCGGCCTGATCGACGAGTGGGACGTGCAGCAGCGCCAGGACCTGTCCCCTGAAACCTGGCAGTTCCTGCGCGACAAGGGTTTCTTCGGCCTGATCATCCCGCGTGAATACGGCGGCCGCGATTTCAGCCCCTATGCACAGAGCCGGGTGATGAGCAAACTGGCCAGCCGTTCCATCACCGCCGCGGTGACCGCCATGGTGCCCAACTCCCTCGGTCCGGGTGAATTGCTGGTCAAGTACGGGACGGACGAACAGAAGTCCCACTGGCTGCCTCGGCTCGCCGACGGCAGCGAGTTGCCCTGTTTCGGGCTGACCGGCCCGGAGGCCGGCTCCGACGCGGGCGCCGTGCCCGACGTGGGCGTGGTGTGCCGCGGGGAGTACCAGGGCGAGGAAGTCCTCGGGCTGAAACTGACCTTCCGCAAGCGCTGGATCACGCTGGCGCCGGTGGCCACGGTCGTCGGCCTGGCCTTCAAGCTGCGAGACCCGGAAGGCCTGCTAGGGGACCCGGACAAGGTCGACTACGGCATCACCTGCGCGTTGCTGCCCGCGGACACCGAAGGTGTGGAGATCGGGCGGCGGCACGACCCGGGCTCGCCCTTCATGAACGGTCCCATCCGCGGCGAGGGTGTGTTCATTCCCATCGACTGGATCATCGGCGGGCCGGACATGGCCGGCAAGGGCTGGCGCATGCTGATCGAGTGCCTGGGCGCCGGACGCGGCGTGTCGCTGCCCGCGCTGGCCACGGCGGCGGGGGAGATGTGCTATCTCACCGTGGGCGCCTACGCCCGCATCCGGCGCCAGTTCAATATGGAGGTCGGCCGTTTCGAGGGCGTGCAGGAAGCCACCGCCGAGATCGCCTCCACCGCCTACACCCTGGAGGCCATGCGCCAGTTCGTGACCCGCGGGCTGGAGGATGGCGCGCCCGCGGTGATGACCGCCATGGCCAAGTACCACACCACCGAGATGATGCGCGAGGTGGTCAACCACGGTATGGACGTGGTCAGCGGGCGCGCCATCCAGCAGGGGCCGCGCAACTTCCTCAGTCCGGTGTACCAGGCGCTGCCGGTGGCCATCACCGTGGAGGGCGCGAACATCCTCACCCGTTCGCTGATGATCTTCGGCCAGGGTGCGATGCGCTGCCATCCCTACCTGTTCGAGGAATTGCAGACCCTGGAGGAGGACGAGAGCACGGGCCTGGCAAACTTCGACCCGCTGTTGCTGGGCCATCTGGGGCACGCCATGGGCAACCTGTCGCGCGCGTTGCTGTTCGGCCTGACACGCGGCCGGTTCGCCGCCGCACCGGACGACGCCAGTGACTTCAGCCGCTCCTGGTACCGGTTGGTCAGCCGCTTTAGTGCAGCGCTCGCGCTGTGCGCCGACCTCGCCCTGGGTGTGCTCGGTGGCGACATCAAGCGCCGCGAACTGTTGTCGGCGCGCCTGGGCGACGTGCACAGCCAGTTGCTTATCGCCTGCAGTATCCTCAAGTACCACGACATGACGCCGCGCAGTGAGGCGGCGACGGCCCATGCCGACTACGCGCTGCAGCGCGCCCTGCTTTTCGCCCAGGAGGCGTTGCTGGCGTTCTGCGCCAATTTTCCGCTGCGCCCGTTGGGCGTCGTGCTGCGTGTGATCTGCTTTCCCACCGGCCTGGCGCTGCGCGCACCGCGCGACGAGCAGACGCGCGACCTGGGCAATCTCATCATGGAGCCGAACCCGGTGCGCGAGGCGCTGGCGCAGTTCGTCTACCTCAGCGATGACCCGGAAGACGCCGTGGGCCGCGTCGAGTCGACCTACCGCGCGCTGCTCGCTGTCGAGGAACCCTGGGTCGCCTTCGTCAAGGCGCGCGCCAGGGGAGAGATCGAGGCGGATACCCTGGAGGCCGGCCTGCAGGAGGCGGCCGGCAAGGGCGTGATCGGGGGGGATGACGTGGAGCGCCTGCTGGCTTACGACCGTAAACGCTACGACTGCCTGCTCACGGACCAGTTCGACCAGCTGCTGTAACGGTACGAAGGGTGGGGTGTGCACGGCATCGGCCCGTGTGCGGGCTTATTGCAGTGCGTAGCGCAGCGTGCAGCGGCGCAAGATTTACACACGGTTTGTACAACTTGCACGCTGCTTCCGCGGCGCCGCTGCGACCGGCCGTCGCCAGGGCGCCGTGGGTCGATATGCACACGGCTTTTGCGTGGCACGAATCGTGCTGCATGTCATTGGATGGTGCCGCTGTACCCGGGTGTTCCCTGGGTCGCGCGGCGTTGTCGTGTCGTCGCAGTGAAGCTCGCGGCGGCGAGCGGTTAAACCGAACAGAAAAGGAGCAAGCCAGTGTCAAATCATCACACCTACAAGAAAGTGGAAATCGTGGGTTCCTCGAAAGAGGGCATCGACGATGCGATCCGCAACGCCATCCGGCAAACGGCAAAGTCAGTCGACCTGCTCGAGTGGTTCGAGGTCGTCGAGACCCGCGGCCATATTGTCGATGGGGAGGTGGATCACTTCCAGGTGGTGCTCAAGCTTGGTTTCAGGATCGAGGGAAGTTGAACCGGGTTGTACGGCGGCAGCGCTGACCCTGCCGGACCGTAATACCCGGCGGGGCCAGCCGCCCCACTGACGTGATGGGGCGGTTCGGCAGGCGGTGTCCCGGTACACGGTGGCCCGGTACACGGGAGACAGGAGTGAGGGCGAATGAAGTTTGATGAACTCGTGGCCATGTGGGCCCGGGACGCGGCGGCGGGCCCGGCCGGGGAGCGCTACCGTGTCTGCCTGCCGCTGCAGGACGCGGCCAAGATCGAGGCGCTGGTCGAGATGTACCCGCGGCGCAGTGCCGAGCAGTTCATCGCCGAGCTGTTGCACGCGGCGCTGGATGAGGTGGTCGCCAGCTTCCCCTACGTGCAGGGCGAGCGTGTGATAGCCCGCGACGAGGAGGGCGACCCCATTTTCGAGGATATCGGCGAGACGCCGCGCTATCTCGAACTGGTGGAGAAACATGTGGCGCGACTCCGCGGGGAATAACACCACGCCAGGACCCGGGCGGTAGAGCTGTACTGGCGCATGCTGCCTGCGGCCTGCTCGAGCGAAATCGTTTTTGCCGCGTCGCGCAGGCATGTGAGGCGTTCGCGCTTGCCGTTCCGCGCGGCGTCGTGCTGCGACAGGCTGCCTGGCCCGATTGTTGCTTTATTCCTAGCAACTGAACAAACAGGAAGAGGCGATGTTGGCCAGACTGGAAGAATCCATCGACAGGTACCTCGCGGCGCGCCATAACCGCGCCAGGCAGGTGACGAGCGCGACAAACTCCCCGGCCGGCTACAAGTCGCGGCGCTGGCTGGAGGTGATGCGCGAGGGGCAGCTCACGCGCGACCCGGTACTGCGCACCCGCAGCGAGCGCCGGGCCTCGCGCCGCCGCGCCTGTGAGCTTGCGCGGCAGCGCGAGCTGCGCTTTGGCCGGGCGGCCTCGCCTCAGGCGGCTGCGCTGTCGAAGTAGTTCTGGTAGCGCGACTCGTCGTCCCTGGATAGCGGCGCGGCGGAGCGCAATGCCGGCGCGGCTTCTACCTGCTGGCTGGCGACTTGCAGCACGACCTCGCGTTTCGCCCAGGAGATATCCCCGACCCAGCGACTGGGCAGTACCACGCGCTCGTGCGCCAGCCAGTTGCCGGTATCCACCACGACGTAGGGTGCGGTCCAGCTGGCGGCGTCGACCAGCAGGTTGTCCAGTCTGCCGACTTTTTCCCCGCCAGCCATCACCTTGTAGTGGGTGACCTCCTGTAACGAGCGAAGGTGGTTGTCCTTGCTGTCATCGTCCACCGTTTCCGCCAGGTACCGGTTTTCCAGTTCGCTGGGCAGCAGGCCTGCGCCCCAGGTAGCGCCGCCCATCCAGTAGTAGCCGTAGCCGTAGAACTTGAAGAAGCTGCGCTCGAAATCGCGCGAGACAGGCTGGTCCTGCGCCGGTGCGGGACTGTCCTTGATCTGCTCGCGGCTCAGGCGCACCGGCAACTGGCCTGCGTCCCAGTCGGGACCGCCCAGTGAGATAGGCGAGATCAGCACGCGGCGCCCGGTCAGCCAGCTGCCCGCGCGGGCGTCCATGTAGCGGATCGCCCAGTGCTCGTCGTCGAACAGGAAATCCATGCACTTGCCGATTTCCCCGTCCAATGCCGACAGTTTCATACCCTTGAGTTCGTCGATGCCAAACAACATAGCGAGTCCTCCCTGCGGACGCGCGCGCCCGCGAAATACGTCCAGTCGCGCCCGCGCGGATGTCGCGAGCCCTGCCTACAGCGGTGCAACTCCCGTGCCAGGCGGGATGACGGACTGGGAGTTTGTCTCAATGGGATTCACGGCCGGCCGGTGTACTGGTTGCGACCACGCTTGCAGTCAGCCGCCCGCCGGATCCTGCGGGTGAGCTAGGCGGCGGGGATCCAGCAAGCCGGCCAGTTCCTCCCGCGGCAGCCCGGTTTCCTCCGCGGCGACGTCCAGTACCGGGCGCCGTTCGGCGAAACAGCGCTTGGCGATGTGCGCAGCCTGCTCGTAGCCGATGTGGCGGTTCAGCGCCGTGACCAGTATGGGATTCGCCGCCAGCGTCTCCTCCAGGCGCCGCGTATTCACGCTGAAGCCGCCGATGGTGCGCTCCAGCGCGCCGCAGGCGCCGGCGACCAGCTGCAGCGAGTCGAGCAGCTTGTCGGCGATCAGCGGCAGCATCACGTTGAGCTGGAAGTTCCCGGACTGGGCCGCCAGCGCGATACTGCCGTCGTTACCCAGCACCTGGGCCGCGGCCATCAGTACCGCCTCCGGCAGCACCGGGTTGACCTTGCCCGGCATGATGGAAGAGCCCGGCTGCAGGGCCTCCAACTCGATTTCCGCCAGTCCCGCCAGGGGGCCGGAGGACATCCAGCGCAGGTCGTTGGCGATTTTGGTGTGCACCACCGCTGTCGCGCGCAGGTGCGAGGAACACTCCAGCGCCACGTCCTGCCCGGCCATGCGCGCGAACGCGCTGTCGGCAAGGCTGAAGTCGACGCCGGTGAGCGCGCCCAGCTCCTGCGCCACCCTGGCCGCGAAACCCGCGGGGACGTTGACCCCGGTGCCCACCGCCGAGCCGCCGATGGGCAACTGCGCCAGGCGCGGCGCGCATTCGCGCAATCGCTGCCCGCACTCGGCCAGTTGCGCGGCCCAGGCCTGCAGTTCCTGTCCCATGCTCAGCGGCATGGCATCCATGAGGTGGGTGCGGCCGGTCTTGACCACGCCGGACAGTTCGGCGGCGCGCTTGCGGATAACCGCCTCCAGTCGCTCAAGCGCCGGCAGTAACTCGTGCTGCACCTGCTCCAGGGCGCAGATCTGGATGCAGCTGGGAATGACGTCGTTGCTGCTCTGGCTGCAATTCACATGGTCGTTGGGATGCACCTCGAGCGGGCAGGTGGCGCCGGCGAGCCGCGCCAGCACCTCGTTCATGTTCATGTTGCTGCTGGTGCCGGAACCGGTTTGCAGCACCGGCACGGGAAACTGCTCCGGGTGAGCGCCGGCGGCCACGCTCAGCGCGGCCTGCTCGATGGCCTCGGCGCGCTGTTCGTCCAGCGCCCGGCAGTGGCGGTTGGCGCGGGCCGCGGCGGCCTTGAGGCGGGCGAGGTTGCGTATGAACCTCTCCGGCATGCGGCGGTGGCTGATGGTGAAATTGTCCACGGCGCGCTGGGTCTGGGCGCCGTACAGGGCCTCGTCCGGTACTTCCACGACCCCCAGGCTGTCCGACACCTCGCGCATGCTCTGTTCCTCCTCTCAGGACTGCTATAGTTACCAGCATAGTCGGCGCGGGGCCGCCGCGCCGCCACAATTGGTATTTACTGCAAGAGACCTCGCTATGGCTACCCGTTATGACACCGCCGCGTCACTGACCGTCGACGGCAAGCACTACCGCATTTTTCCCTTTGCCGGCCTCGGGGAGGGCGACAGTACCGCCACACTGCCGTTCTGCCTGAAAATCCTGCTGGAGAACCTGCTGCGCCACGGGCGCGAGGGCTTTGTCACCGACGACGACATCGACGCGCTGCTCAACTGGGACCCGCAGGCCGAGCCCGCCCAGGAGATCGCCTTCGTGCCGGCGCGGGTGCTGCTACAGGATTTTACCGGCGTGCCGGCTATCGTCGACCTGGCGGCGATGCGCGACGCCATCGTCGATCTCGGCGCGGCGGCGGACAAAATCAACCCGCTGTCGCCGGTGGACCTGGTGATAGACCACTCGGTCAGCGTCGATTTTTTCGGCACCCCCGACGCGCTGGAACGCAACACCGAGGTCGAAATACAGCGCAACATCGAGCGCTACCGGTTCCTGCGCTGGGGACAGCAGGCCTTCGATAACTTCACCGTGGTGCCGCCGGGTACGGGCATCGTGCACCAGGTCAACCTGGAGTACCTGGCGCGCACCGTGTTCACCGCGCAGCGCGACGGTGTCGAGTTCGCCTACCCGGACACCCTCGTGGGTACCGATTCCCACACCACAATGATCAATGGGCTGGGCGTCCTTGGCTGGGGCGTGGGCGGCATCGAGGCGGAGGCGGCGATGCTCGGCCAGCCGGTGACCATGCTCATCCCGCAGGTGGTGGGATTCCGCCTGCAGGGCAAACTGCCGGACGGCGCCACCGCCACCGACCTGGTGCTGACGGTGACCGAGCAGTTGCGCGCCCATGGCGTGGTCGGCAAGTTCGTGGAGTTTTTCGGTTCCGGCCTGGCCTCGCTGAGCCTGGCGGATCGCGCCACCATCGCCAACATGGCCCCGGAATACGGCGCCACCTGCGGCATTTTCCCGGTGGACGCCAAGACCATCGATTACCTGCGCCTGACCGGTCGCGACGAGCAGCAGCTCGCGCTGATCGAGGCGTACATGCGCGAGATGGGCCTGTGGCACGATGCCGATACGCCGGCGGCGCGCTACAGTTCGCTGCTGGAACTGGACCTGGGAGAGGTGGTGCCGTCACTGGCCGGCCCGCGCCGCCCCCAGGACCGCATCGCCCTGGTCGACGCCAAGGCGGCGTTCCAGCGCGAACTGCAATCTTTCCAGGAGCTGCAGGTGGCTGACCTGCAAGAGAGCGACTGGGCGGAGGAGGGCGGCTCCGCGCCGGAACCGCCCACCGCCATGCGCGGCATCACCATCGAGCGCGGCGAGCAGAGCTTCCACCTGGACCACGGCGCCGTGGTCATCGCCGCCATCACCAGTTGCACCAATACCTCCAATCCCGCCATCCTGGTGGCGGCGGGACTGGTGGCGCGCAAGGCGCGGCAGCTCGGACTGCGCACGCCGCCCTGGGTGAAGACCAGCCTGGCGCCGGGCTCCAAGGTGGTGACCGCCTACCTGGAGAAAACCGGGCTGATGGATGATCTCAACGCCCTCGGCTTCCATCTGGTGGGCTACGGCTGTACGACTTGTATCGGCAACGCCGGCCCGCTGCCCGAGGATATCGGCAACGCCGTGCGCGACGGCAGGCTGCTGGTCGCCTCGGTGCTGTCGGGCAACCGCAACTTCGAGGGGCGCATTCACGCCGATGTGCGCACCAATTACCTGGCCTCGCCGCCCCTGGTGGTGGCCTACGCCCTGGCCGGTAACATGCTGCTGGATCTCAATGAGGATGGCCTGGGGACCGGCGCCGACGGGCGCAAGGTGACCCTGGCCGATGTCTGGCCGACGCCTGAGGAGATCGAGGAACTGGTGGCCAGCAGCCTGGACGCCAGTATGTTCCGCGAGCGCTACAGCGACGTGTACAGCGGCAACGCGGTGTGGAACGAGCTGCCCGTGGCCGAGGGCGAGCGCTTCGACTGGCCCGAGTCCACCTACGTGCGCAAGCCGACCTTTTTCGACGGCATGGCGCCCACGCCGCCGGCCTTGCAGGCGGTGGAGCAGGCGCGCTGCCTGGTCAAGGTGGGTGACAGCGTCACCACGGATCACATCTCGCCCGCCGGCTCCATCGCCCTGGACAGTCCCGCTGCGCGTTACCTGCAGGACAACGGCGTGCAACCGAAGGATTTCAACTCCTACGGTTCGCGGCGTGGCAACCACGAGGTGATGATGCGCGGCACCTTCGCCAACGTGCGCCTGCGCAACGAGTTGGCGCCGGGCACCGAGGGCAGCTGGACGACCTGTTTCCTTGACGACAGTCAGGTATCGATCTTCGACGCCGCCGAGGCCTACCGCGAGGCAAACGTGCCGCTGGTGGTCCTGGCCGGCAAGGAATACGGTACCGGCTCCTCCCGCGACTGGGCGGCCAAGGGCCCTTACCTGCTGGGGGTGAAAGCGGTGATCGCGGAGAGCTTTGAGCGCATTCACCGTTCCAATCTAGTCGGCATGGGGATACTGCCGTTGCAGTTCGCCGCCGGAGAGAACTGTGCTTCTCTCGGCCTGAACGGTCGCGAGTACTTCGACATTCCTATCGTCGAACCGGGCCAGCGCACCGTGCAGGTGAGCGCAACGGACAGCGACGGGAACAGCAAGACCTTCCAGGCGGTGGTGCGTATCGATACCCCGAACGAGTTCGATTACTTCGCCAACGGCGGCATTCTGCAATACGTCCTGCGGCGCCTGGCGGCGCAGTGAGTCGCTGCGCCACCGGCAGTTTGCGCCGGCTCAGCCTTTCAGGCTGGCCGGCAGCAGGTGAGATATGGCCTGGCGCATGGAGGCGGCGCGCGCGACGCGCTTGATGGCCAGGACAAAGGCCGCGGTGCGCTGGTCGACGCCCTCGTCCCGCGCCAGCGTCGCCACCGACTGGTAGGCGCGGCGCATCTTGCGCTCGAGTTCCTCGATCACGCGGGCTTCCTCCCACTGGAACTGCTGGATGTTCTGGCTCCACTCGAAGTAGCTCACCGTGACACCGCCGGCGTTGGCGAGGATATCCGGGATTACGGTAACGCCGCGCCCCACCAGTATCTCGTGCGCATCCGGCGTCAGCGGGCCATTGGCCGCTTCCACCACGATCTCCGCCTGCACATCCGCCACATTGTCCGCGGTGACCGCAGCTTCCAGCGCCGCGGGAATCAGCACGTCGCACTTGCCGGTGAGCACCGCTGCGCCGTCGACCTTGTCGCCGCCGGGAAAACCCTCGACGACCTTGTTCCTGGCCACCCAGTCGAGCAGGGCGGGTATATCCAGGCCATTGTCATTGCGCAGTCCCCCGCTGATGTCCGAGACGGCGACGATCTTGCCGCCGCGCTCGTGAATGAGCCGGGCGGCATGGCTGCCCACGTTGCCGAAGCCCTGTATGGCCACGCTGACGTCTGACAGTTCTCGACCGCTCTCCTTCAGGCATTCCTCCAGCGCGTACATCACACCGCGGCCGGTCGCCTCCTCGCGGCCCAGTGAGCCGAACAGGTCCACCGGTTTGCCGGTCACCACGCCGGGGCTGAAGCCGTAGAACTTGGAGTATTCATCCATGATCCAGGACATGATCGTCGCGTTGGTGTTGACATCCGGCGCGGGAATGTCGATGGTCGGCCCGATGACCTCGCGCACCAGGCTGACGAAGGTGGTGGTGATGCGGTGCAATTCCGCCTCGCTGAGTTTGGAGGGATCGCAATTGATACCGCCTTTCGCGCCGCCGTAGGGCACATCGACGACGGCGGTTTTCCAGGTCATCAGGCTGGCCAGGCTGGCCGCGTGATCCTCGTCCATATCCGGGTGGAAGCGCAGGCCGCCCTTCATCGGTCCGCGCGCCTGGTTGTGCTGCACGCGGTAGCCCAGGTGGTGCATCAGCTCGCCGCTGTCGCTCTCGGTAACGATCTCCACGCGCACCACACGCCGCGGCGTGCTGAGAATGGTGCGCAGGCGTTCGTCGAGTTCGAGGTGGTCCGCGGCGTTGTTGAAGAAACGGTTGGTGGCTTCCAGCATGACGGGTTTCCTTTCCTGGTTGCTTGGTGGTGGTTGTGTCAGCCCACCTGCGCAGCGCGCCGAGAAGGGGCTGATTCACGGGTGTTCACTGCCACGGTAGCAGTCTCAGGTGACCGTTGTTGCGCTGCCCGCAGCTTCATCTTTCTGTATCTTGAACATCACCGCGTACAGCGTCGGCACCACCACCAGGGTGAGGATGCTGGCGAAGCCCAGGCCGGCCATGATGGTGACCGACATGTTGACGAAGAACACGTCGCTGAGCAGCGGAATCAGGCCCAGTATGGTGGTGGTCGCGGCGAGCATGACCGGCCGCATACGGCTGACGCAGGAGTCCAGTAGCGCGTCGTAGGGCGGTTTGTCGCCGCTCTCGATCTGCTGGTCTATTTCCTCGATGAGCACGATGGCGTTCTTGATCAGCAGGCCGATCAGCGACAGGGCGCCCAGCAGGGACATGAAGTCGAAGGCCCCGTCAATGGACAGCAAGCCGGCGGTAATGCCGACAATGGCCAGTGGCACGGTGAGCCAGATGATCAGCGGTTGGCGCAGCTTGCCGAAGAGGAAGATGCTGGTGAGTATCATGAGCAGGAAGCCCACCGGCAGCGACGTGGCGAGCCCCGCCTGCGCATTGACGGAATCCTCGTACTCGCCACCCCATTCCAGGTGGTAGCCCGGGGGCAGTTCTATCGCTTCGATCTGCGGGCGCAGGCGCTCCAGCAGCGGCGCCGCCAGCCCGTGCAGGGGGTTGCAGGAGGCGATGATGGTCTGGATGCGATTGCGCCCGCGGATAACGGTGTTCTCCCAGGTCGTCTGGTAGCCCGAGACCACCTGCGAGACAGGGACGGAACGCCGCAGGATGGGGCTCCACACCTGGATGTCGCGCACGTCGTCGAGGCTGCCGCGTTCGTCGGCGGGCGCGCGCAGGCGGATCGGCAGCAGCCGGTTGCCGTCGCGGTAGGTACCTACCTGCAGACCGTCGAAGGCGTACTTGAGCGCGTCACCCAGGGCCTCGCGGTCGACGCCGAGCTGCCGCGCAACCTGTTCGTTGAATACGGGGGTGACGACTTTCATCGGCGCACGCCAGTCATTGCGCACATCCGTGGCGTCGGCATCGGCGCGCATGATGGCCTCTGCCTTGGCGGAGAGCCGGCGCAGCACGGCCGGGTCCGGTCCGGAAAAACGCGCCTCGATGCGGGAGTCGCGACCGGGCCCGATGCGCAGGGGCTTGATGATGGGATCGGTCCAGGGCATCTGCTGCGCCATGTACTCGCGCACCGCCTCGGTGACCGCGGGTATCTGGTCGCGCTGCTCGGTACGCACGATGATCTGGCCGTAGGTCGGCGTGGGTTCCCTGGCGTCGTAGACCAGGGTGAAACGCTGGTGCGGCCCCCCGATCACCGAGGTAGTCTGCACCACGCCCGGCTGCTCGCGCAGGAACTGGCTGACGCGCAGTGTGTCCTCGCGCGTGGTGCGAATGTCGGCGCCCTCCGGCTCCCACACGTCGACGAAAAAGATCGGCGTGTTGGAATCGGGGAAGAAGCCGCTTTTCACCGAGCCGAACCCAATCACGGAGATGACGAACAGGCCCACCACCGTGCCCAGGGTCACCCAGCGGTGATCGATGGCCCAGCCGACGAGACCGCGATAGCCCTGGAACAGGCGCCCGGCGTAAGGATCCTTGCTGTCGCCGCTGTCACCTTCGCTGGTCTTCAACAGCAGCGCGCAGAGCAGGGGTGTGGTGCTGATAGCGGTGACCCAGCTCAGCGCCAGGGAGATGAGGATGACGTAGAACAGTGAACTGGCGAACTCGCCGGTGTTGTCCGGCGACAGGCCGATGGCGGAGAAGGCGAGAATGCCGATAACCGTGCCGCCGAGCAATGCCCAGATGGTTTTCCCCACCGCCTCGCCGGCGGCCTGCATCGCCTTCATGCCGGATTCCATGCGTACCAGCATGCCCTCGGCGACCACGATGGCGTTATCCACCAGCATGCCCAGGGCGATGACCAGGGCGCCCAGGGAGATGCGCTGCAGTTCGATGCCGAAGATGTTCATGATGAACAGGGTGCCGGCGACCGTGATGAGCAGTACCGCGCCGATGACAATACCGGTGCGCAGCCCCATGAAGGCGAGCAGGACGATGAGTACGATCGCCACCGCCTGGCCCACGCTGACCAGGAAACCGCTGACCGAGTTCTCGACCTCCAGCGGCTGGTCGTAGACAGATTCCAGTTGCATGCCGATGGGGATCACCGGCAGCAGTTCGTCCAGCTTGGCCGACACATTGCGACCGACTTCCACCACGTTCTCGCCACCGAGCATGGATATACCGATGCTCAGGCCGGGTTTGCCGTTGACGTAGTAGATCTTGGCCGGCACTTCCTCGTAGGCGCGGGTGATGGTGGCGAAGTCGCTCAGGCGTATCAGCTTCCTGTCGGTGGAGCTGATCAGGACGTCGCCGATCTCCTGTACGGAGCGGAAATCACCGGTGGGGCTCATGCGGATGTAGTCGTCGCCGACGGGGATGCTGCCGGCGTCGACCACGACGTTCTGCGAGCCGATCACCCTGGCGACGTCGGCCAGGTCCAGGCCCAGTTCCGCGACCTTGCTGCGCGAGATATCCAGGTACACCACCTCGCGCTGTTCGCCCTGGATGACCACCTTGCGCACGCCGTCGACCAGCACCAGCTCCTTCTTCACCGCGTCCGCGGTGTCGTAGAGATCGCGCCAGCTGTAGCCCTCGCCGGTCAATACCAGGTAAATGCCATAGACGTCGCCGAAATCGTCCAGCACCACCGGCGCCAGCGCGCCGGGCGGCAAATCCGGTTTGACATCGGTGATCTTGCGCCGCAGTTCATCGAAGATGTTGGGCAGGTCCGCCGCCTTGTACTCGTCCTTGAAGTCGATGAGGATATCGGACAGTCCCGGGCGCGACACGGACATCTTGATGCGCTTGATCTGCGGCATCTTCTGGATCGCGTCTTCCAGGTGGTAGGTCAGTTCCTCCTGCACCTCGCGGGCGGTGGCGCCGGGGTAGCGGGTGAGGATCTTCGCCGACTTGATGGTGAACGCGGGGTCCTCGAGTTTTCCCATCTGCTCGTAGGCGATGAGACCGCCGCCTACCATAATCACTACCAGCAGCCAGGATATGACCGGGTTGCTGACCGAATACTCACCGATGTTCATGTAGTCGAAGCTCCGCGCTGATCAGGACGGGTCGTCCGCCCGGGGCACGGCCTGCTCCGATGCGGCCATGCGTGTCACCGGCATACCTTCGGCGAGATAAGCGGCGCCGACGGCGACGATCTCCTCGCCGCCGTCCAGCCCGTCGCGGATCTCTATCATATCCCCCGACACGCGGCCGAGTTCAACGGGACGCGGCTTGACTGTCATGCTCTGCGCGTCCAGCAGCCAGACCCTCGGCTGCAGTTCGTTGCTGGCCTGCACCGCGCGCTGCGGCACCCATTTCACCGCGTCGGCGCTGGTCAGTTCACTCAGGTCCAGCGCCACGGTGGCGGTCATGCCGGGCAGCACGGGAAAGTTGTCCGGCGCCGCCATGGTAAAAGTGGCGCGGTAGGTCTGGGTCTGTGCGTCGGCCTTGGTGGCCAGTTCCTTGGTTTGTAGCGGGAAGCTCTCGTTGTTGTGGCCCTCGAAGCGCGCCGAGGCCCGCGCCGCCGGCTCGCTGGCGGAAGTGCCAACGCTGGCTTTGCGGAAGGCGCCGCGGATACCGCGCACCACGGATTCGGGCAGGTCGATGACCACGTCGAGTTGCTCGATATTTTGCAGCGTGATCACGGTCTGCTTGGCCAGCACCTCTTCGAAGTTCTCTACCGCACGCTCGGCGATCCTGCCGGTAAAGGGCGATACGAGTTCGGTGTATTCCAGGTCCTTGCGCGCCTGGGACAGCGCGGCGGAGGCGCTGCGAAACTCCGCCTCCATACGATCGAAATCCAGGCGCGAGATATTGCCCTCGGCCACCAGTTCCTTGCCGCGGTTGAAGTTGCGCTGCGCCTTGTCGAACCTGGCCTGGCGGTCCTCGACGATGAGCGCGTATTCGGTGGGGTCCAGTTTGGCCAGCACCTGGCCTTCCTCCACCAGGTCGCCCTCTCGCACGGGCAGTTCCTGCAGCTTGCCCGGTACGCGAAATGCGAGTTCGGCGCGCTGCGAGGCGTCGACGCGGCCGGGATAGGTGCGCATGGCGTCGGTGGCGCCGCCGGCGACGGTGAACAACTTGACCGGTCTGGCTGTCTCGGCAGGCGCCTCCTCCACGGCGTCACCACAGGCGGCGAGCAGCAGCGAAAGTACGATGGGCAGCAATCCCCGTGAATGACCCGTCATGGCGTTTCCCTCCTGCGCCCTTGGCTCGTGACCGGGCAATAGTAGCCTACTTTTGGCGTGTCGTGGGAGTGTTGCGTGAGTTCTCGGTGCCCGGCTGCATAGGCAATGCCGTGCATGCCTGTGCATGCCGCTCATGCCTGACGCTCCTGCAGCGTCCGCGCGTCAACGCTTGCGCTGCACAAAAAAACACCCCCGCGCAGGCGGGGGTGTTCGGGGTGATCAGGCTCAGTCCAGGAAGGACTGGTGACTGACCCAGGCGTCGTTCGCCTTGCCCTCGCCGTGGCAAACAACGCAGGTTTCGACCACCGCGCCACTGTCCAGCGCCGCCTGTGAGGTGGCGAAGCTGGCGCCCTGGGACTCCATGTGCGCCGCGGCGACATCGCTGTCGTGACAACTGGCGCAGGCAGCGGCCATCGGCGACACCACCGTGTCGTCGGCCGGATCCGTGTGGTCCGCCCCGGTGTCCACCGTGGTGCCGAGCACGCCGTCGGCCAGGGCCAGGCCGAAGCCGCTGTCGCCGTGACAGGCGGTGCAGTTGGCGAGGTTGCCGGGGTAGTGCACCTCCTCCTCGTCGTAGACGTGGGTTGTGCCGCCATTGCGACCGACGATCTGCAGCGGGTTCTCGCGCATGGCCGCGGCGTGGATGCCGTGAATCATGGTCTTGAAGTGCAGTGACTCCTCCGCCTTGCCGTCCGTCGGCGGGTCGGCCGCGATCTCGCGTACCTCGCGGTCGGTGTTGCGTGGGTTGTGGCAGGTGACACAGCTGTTGATGCTGTCCGTGCGGTTGCCGCCGTGCAGGCTCAGCGAGCCGTGGCAGGCCAGGCAGGCGCCCAGTTCCACCGAATCGCGGCGCGGCACAGCGACCGCGTCGGGTTCGTCGATAGAGAAGAAGCCGTGGGCGTTGACCAGGGGGACGGTCTCGGCGTCCGCGCCTTCCTCCAGCACCAGTGACAGGCGCCCCTCGACCACCGCGACACCGCTGCCGGAGGCCGCAACCCCCGGTGGCTCGCTGCCGTCGGGCAGGGCGATGGGCATGCTCACACTGTAGGTGCCGTTGCCGTTGTCCGTGGAGCCGCTCAGGGCGCTGGCGGAGATGGATCCGGCGTCTTCCGCGCCGTTGCCGGTGTTGTGGTAGTCGCGCGTGTCCCAGGACACGCGTACGTTCACGGACCCGCCTTCGAATTCCGGGTCGTTGTGCAGGTCGTAGCGCTCGCCGGTCTCCGGGTTGCTGATGGCGATGACCGCCCGCGGCACGTCGCCGGGCATGCTGTTGACCACGCGCACCACCTCGGCGGCGAAGCGCGCGCTGGCCTCCTGGCTGAGAATGCGGTGGCTGTCGGCGATACTGCCCGCGGGGCCGCCGGCGGAGTGACAGGAGCCGCAGCCCGAGTCGTCCTCCTGGCCGCCGGCGTGGACGCTGAAATCCAGGTCCTCGTGGCAGCTGCCGCAGGCGGCCATGGAGGCCACCTCGGCCCAGTTGTCGCCCTGGGCGGTGAGCACCAGGTCCTCGCGCTCGCCCACCGTGCCGGTGCCGACGTGGCAGTTCACGCAGTTGCGGATATCCTGCGGGTAGCCAAGGTCGGAATAGTCGTGCTTGCTGTCGCGAAAGCCGTAGATGGCGTACTCGCCGCCGTCCTGCACGCTGGGCAGGTCGCGGCCCATGTGGATCTTGTGCACCATGACTTTCATGTCGACGGTATTGCCGCTGTTGGCGTCGGTGCTGCCCGGGTTGTGGCAGGTCACACAGTACTCGATCTCGCGCCGGTTGCCGCCGTGTATGCCCAGTGGATCGTGGCAGGCGTTGCAGTTCTCGGTGGCGGCGATATCGCGGCTGAAACTCGCCAGGGCGCCGGTCGCCGGAACCCAGTCATAGTTGGGGTTGGCGGTGGAGTTGGAGTTGTCGAACTGGATGGCGACGCGGTGGGTGCGATCGTCTTCGAAGGACAGGTCCAGGCCCTCGACCGCCGCCTGGTCGAGAATCTCCTGGGGCAGGTCACTGAGGCTGGTGGCAAAGGTGTAGACGTAGGTGCCGTCGCCGTTGTTGACGAACTCGCCGTCGCGCTCATAGGTCGCCTGCAGCCTATCCTGCGTGCCCGGTCCGACGCTGCCGGCGGTCTCGATATCGTTGACGTAGGACTGCCAGTTGCCGGTCAGGTTACCCAGGCTGCTCGCCGCCAACTTGGCAATGACAAAGCGCACATCGTCCACGGTGAGATCGGTAATGGCGATGTTACTGCCGTCGGTAAGCTGGAATTCCACCACCGCCTGGTTGTCGCCGTTCAGGCTCACGCTGGTGATGGTGGCAATCAGTCGCTGCGCCTCGGCGTAGGGGGAGGGCGGCGGATCCGGCAGGTCCGGTGGCGTCGGGTCCACCGGGCCGCCGGGAGGCGGCGGCCCGGGCTGTACGCCATCGGCGCTGTCTCCGCCACCTCCGCCACTGCAGGCGACGAGCAGGCCGCTACAGACGACGAGCAGGCCCGCCAGTATCCGCTTGCGCATGGGTGTAAGCATTGCTGTCCTCTCCCGGGTGTTACTGCCAGCGATAGATCGCCGACACGCCCACGTAATGAATATCCTCGTCCGGATTGTCCTGGCCGAAAGTCAGTACCTTGTCGAGGGTGTTCGCCTCGACGTTTTCCCACGCCCAGTCATCGGATTCGTAACTGTAAAACTGGTAGTCCAGGCGCAGCGAAACATCGTCCACCACGTGCCAGGTCGCCCCGGCCTCCACATGGTGTAGCCGGGTGTTCACGTTCGGCAGGTCGGAGGCGCTGACACTGGCGCCTGGCTGGGTGGACAATTCCTGTTCGCCGCGTGTGTCGACGTAGCTGTAGTCCAGCTCGATCTCGTAGTCGGGCGCGGGCCGCCAGTGCAGGTTTGCGCCCAGCGTCACGCTGTGGTCCGTGGCGTCCAGCGTCCAGTCCTGGTTCGGGTCAGAGGCCTGTGGCAGCGGCGGGAATATCTCGAAGGCATTCTTTTCCTGGCCGCCGCGGAAGGCGCGGCTCTGCTGGTTGCCGTCGTAGCGGTCGTAACCCCCGTACAGGCTCGCAGTCAGGTCGTCCGCCGCGGCGTAGCTGAGGCTGAGGTGGCCCCCGATCCACTCGGATTCGGTCAGGCCGAGCTGGCTCTGGTCGTAGTCGTCGTAGCGCCACAGGGCGTTGAAGTTCAGGTTCCAGCGCTCGCCGGGCAGGACCGTCAGGTTCAGCTTGCCCTCGTAGCGTTCGCGGTTGGCCAGGTAGTACTGGTACAGCTGCGGGTGATTGATATAGCGCTGGCTGTCCGGGGTGGCATTGATCAGCTGGGCGTCCAGCAGCGCGTAGTAGGACTGGTCCCACGCGTAGGTATCCGCCGCGCGGTCCGCGTACAGCAGTTCCATACGCGCGCTGACGCTGGACCAGGGCTGGATGCGGTAGGTGAGTGTGTAGCGGTCTTCCTCGGTTTTCTCCACCGCCGCGTTGCTGCGCTCCACCTCCTCGTAGGCGTAGCCCAGAGTCAGCTTGCTGCGCAGGGGCAGGCGATAGCTGGCTTCCAGGCCGCCGGTCTGTGAGGTCAGGTCATGGGTGGTGTTGTAGACGGTCAACGCGGAGTCCGGCTGGTCGCCGCCATCGCCGCGCACGTACAGGTAGCCGTCGCGGTCCACGTCGTAGTCGCGGTCGCGCAGCCGGTAGTAGACCTGCGCGCTGAACTTGCGCCAGGGCATCAGCAGCAGCTTGCCGTTGAAGGTGCCCGAGGCGACCTCGCCGTCCAGGTCGCCTGCCGGCAGCGGTTCAGTCACGCTCAGCGCGTCGTTCACCGTGTAGTCGAGGTAGTCGTCGTCCTGGCTGGCCAGGGCGTAGCTGCCGTCGAACTGCAGGCGCACTTTGGGCGAGAACAGGTAGTGTCCCACGAGCCGGCCGCGCAGTTGCTCATTGTCGGGCGCCAGGCTCATGCCGCCGGTGCCGGCCGGGTAGGCGACGTCCGCGCCGAAGTTCGCGTAGGGATTCTGCCAGCTCAGCAGGTCCTTGTCGTTGTCGAAGCGCGACCAGGCGAGCTCGCCGTCCAGGTGCAGTTTATCCCCGGCAAAGGCCAGCCCCAGGTCGGCCTCGGTGGTGGCGTAGTCCACCGGTGCGCGCAGCAGCACCGAGTCCGCCGAGGCGGCGTCGATATAGATGCCGGCGCCGATGTCGCCGTGTCCTTCCTTCTGCTCGTGGGAGAGATTGCTGCGCAGCCGCCAGCGCTCCGCCAGGCGCGCCTCGAAGGCCAGCGACAGGGTGTCGCGGTCCAGTTCGCGGTCGAAACCGTGCAGGGCGCCGGCCAGCGCGCTGAAATCGCCGGTATTGACGCCGCTGACCCAGTCCGCGGGGAGGGACTGGCGGTAGTCGCCACTGAATGGCGTGGCGCCGCTGTCGTTGCGCACCTGTTGCTGTGAATCGAAGCCCAGGGTCAGGCGCATGCGGTCAGCCATGCCCCAGGTGACCTGTCCCTCGCGGGTGTCCAGCCCCAGGTCGGAAAAAGACGCGCGCCAGTAGCTGTCGCCGTTGCTGTAATCCTGCCAGCGCAGGTCGCCGATCAGGGTCAGCGTCTCCTCGCTCAGGCCGTTGTACTGGCCGAAGCTGTAGTTGTCGTCGAAGGTGTAGGCCCCGCCGAGCTGGAAGCGCCCGGCGAAGGCGTCATCCGGGCCGCTCCAGGCGGCCCTGTTGGCCAGCGCCAGTGGCGTGTAACGTCCCGGCGCCTCTTCCCCGGCCGGCTCGTCAGCGGCCAGCGCGGCGGGCGCGGTGACGGCCAGCGCCACCTGCAGCGGCAGTACTTTCAGTCGAAACCGCCTCATCGCGTCAACCTCGCGCCGGAGGGATGATTGGAACCGTGCACCTTGCTGTGGCAGTTCAGGCAGTTCTTGCCCAGCACGTTGGCGTTGGCGCCCGCGCCGGGCAGCCCCTCGCTGCCGTAGGGGACGCTGGGGTGGAACGCCGCCGCGTGGCACTGCTGGCACAGGGCCGGGCCGCGCGTGGTCAGCAGGCGATCGTGGACAGAACCGTGCGGGCGGTGACACAGGGAGCAGTCCTCGGCTACCGGCTGGTGTTCCCACAGGAAGGGCCCGCGCATCTCCTGGTGGCAGTCGAAGCAGGTGTCGTTCAGGGTCACCTCGTGCAGCGCGCTGTCACCCAGGCCGCCGTGGGGGTTGTGGCAGTCGCGGCAGGCCGTCTTACCCTCTTTAATGGGGTGGCGTGAGGGCAGGTTCAGTTGCGCCCTGACCTCGGTGTGGCAGTCCAGGCATTGCGCCTCGGCCGCGCCATGGTCCAGGGCGAGGTCCGCCTGGCGGTGACTGTCGTGGCACCCGTCACAGCCGAGGTTTTCCTGCTGGTGCGCGCTGCCGGCCCACAGCAGTTGCGCGCCGCTCTCGTGGCAGGACAGGCAACTGCCGTTGCGGTCTTCCACGGGGGAGGGCCAGCGCGGGCCGAAGCTGATGTCGGGGGGCACCCTGCGGCCGCGCCGATCGTGCGCCTCGCTGGCGCCGTGGCAGGCGGTGCAGGCCAGGGCACCGCCGCCGTTGAGGGAGCCGTGCAGGGTTGTGTAGATGGCGTGTTCCGGGGACTGGGGGTCGTCGTGACAGTCCAGGCAACCCGGTTCATCGGCGGCACGGACGCCACCGGCCAGCGCCAGGCACACAGTAAACAGCAGCGCCGCCAGCCGTAGTCCTGTTGTCATTTTAGTGGACTCCGCATGATTCCCGTCACGACCACCTCGCGCGCGCAACCGACGCCCCTCCCGGCAGTCGAGAACCTGTAGTGACTATAGTTTATGCTTTGGTGTGGTGCCATTCCATGGTCCGCCGTATCCTCACATAGATTGATTTAAATCAGGCCCGTCCCGACGCCCAGCCGGCCCAGCACCGTGTCCAGTATCACCGCGGCGAGGAACCAGGACGTGAAGCGCCGCGTATGGCGAAAGGCGAAGGCGGAAAACCACAGCGGCCAGATCTCCGCGGGATAGTCCGCCGGCGGTACGGTCGGCTTGGGAGCGCTGTACACGGCGAACAGTTCACGCTGGGCCGGCGCACTGAGCAACACCAGCAGCAGCGGCCAGCCGAAGTGGCCGGACAGCACCAGTGCGATACACAGCAGGTACTGGCCGACCATCATCGCCAGCACCCAGCGCCGCGAGCGCGCCTCGCCGATGATCACCGGCAGGGTATTCACCCCCTTGGCGCGGTCGGCGTCGAGTTTGTCGGTGTGCTTGCCGAACAGTACGGTGGTTGGGCCGAACGCGAATACCAGGCTGAGCCAGGCGACGCCCCAGTCCCAGGCGCCGGTGAGCACGTAGTAGCTGCCGCCGACCATGAGCGGGCCCCACACCAGCAGCACCGCGGGCTCGCCCAGGCCGTAGTATTTCAGCGGCCAGGTGTAGAACAGCACGAAGAAGGCGCCGGCCAGCATCAGGTTCAGGGTCAGCCCGCTGCGCTGCTGGATCAGCCAGGCGCCCAGCGCCAGCGCCACGGCCGCGGTGACCCCCAGGTAGCGCCAGAACTGGCGCTCGCTCATCAGGCCGTCTTCCAGCACGTGCACGCCGTACTGGTTGCGGTAGTAGTTGTCGCGGTCGATACCGCGACGCGAGTCAGTGTAGTCGTTGAGCAGGTTGTTGGTGGCGTGGGCGAACAACAAACCGAGTACCGTGGCCAGCCACAGCTCCAGCGAAAACGCCTGCGCGCGCCAGGCCATCAGCCCGCCCAGGGCAGCGGCGGTGAAGGTCATGAACAGGACGGAGGCGCGGCAGGCGATGAGCCACTTGGCGACGGGGTCCAGGGCCTGCCACTCGCTCTGGCTGAGCCGGGGCATCCTGTCCATGGCCCGCGCCCACATCCTGATGTCGATCATGTTGTTATCTACCCACCCCGTGCCCGGCGGCGTGCCGAGCGGTCCGTGCCGGTCGTCGACGCGCGATTGCGCTATTGCGCGCTGTCACACCGCTGAGATATTCTAGCCGTAATCTTTGTGGGGTCATAGCGTCCCACCGAAATTTTCGCGCCGCCATACGCTCGACAAGGATGCCTGAAGATGAAACTGTTGCGCAATCGCCTGGTCATGACAGTTATCGGTCTCGCCGCGCTGGGTGGTATCGCCGTACTCAGTTGGGCGGCCCTGGACACCGCGTTTCACGCCACCTCCGACTACGAGTTCTGCACCAGTTGTCACGCCTACGCGCCGATCGCCGCGGCCTACCGCGAATCGCCCCACGGCGGCAACAACGAGGTGGGGTTTCGCGCCGCCTGCAACGATTGTCACCTGCCCCACGACAACGCCTTTCACTATTTTCTCATCAAGGCGAAGCACGGCATCGTCGACCCGACCATGGAACTGCTCAAGGAGCCGCACGAGATCGACTGGCACGCCATCCGCGAGCGGCGCACAGAATTTGTCTACGATTCGGGCTGTCTGGAGTGTCACAAGTACCTGCGCGAGGCCACCGAGAGCAACCGGCGCGCCTTTCGTTCGCACCGGCGCTATTTCGACGACCCGGATGATTACAGTTGTGTCGAGTGCCACGATGATGCCGGCCACGCCCGGCTCGGCTTTCACCTGGAAGAGCACGGCTGGATGAAGCCCGAAGCAACGGAGGCTCCGTGATGTCAGTCTGTCGCATTGTCTTGCTCCTGCTGGCCGCGCTGGCCTGCCTGCCCGTGCTGGCCGACACCAGTATGGGCAGCCTGGCGAACGTGAAAACCCTGCAGGTGGACCGTCACATGAGCGAGGAGGGCAAGGCCTGCATCCGCTGTCACCGCGAGACCACCCCAGGGCAGGTGGCGGACTGGAAACAGAGCCGCCACGCCCACGCCGGCGTCTCCTGTATCGACTGTCACCGCGTGGCTGAGGATTCCCCGATGGCCGCGCGCCACGCCAACGTGGAAGACACGCCGGTGTTTGTCTCCGCGTTGGTGTCGCCGGCGGTGTGCGGGCGTTGTCACGTGGATGCGAAGGCGCAGTTCGACGCCAGCGGCCACTTCCGCGCCTACCGGCAGATCATTCCCAAGGACAGCCTGCACGCCCTGACCCAGGTGCACGAGGGCCGCGAGCATCCCGAGTTTGGCGGCGCCCCCAATGAAACCGGCTGTATGCAGTGCCACGGCACGAAAATCGAACTCGATGAGAACAACCGGCCAACCCCGGAGACCTGGCCCAACAACGGCATGGGCAACATCTACCCCGACGGCGCCACCGGCAGTTGCACCGCCTGCCACAGCCGGCACCTGTTCGATATCGCCGAGGCGCGCCGCCCCAACGCCTGCGCCTCCTGCCACCTCGGTCCGGACCACCCGAATATCGAGATTTTCAACAACAGCAAGCACGGGCATGTGTACAACACCCAGGGCGACGACTGGACCTGGGATACCGCCCCGGACGCCTGGGAACCGGGCGACTACCGCGGCCCGACCTGCGCCACCTGCCACATGAGCGGTATCGGCGACCTGTCGGTGACGCACAACGTCAGCGAGCGGTTGTACTGGAACCTGTGGGCGCCCGAGTCGAAGGTGCGCGGCTCCGATGACGTGCTCAGTCCGCTGCTCGGTGACGGGCCTGCCGGCCGCGAGAAAATGAAGCAGGTTTGCGGCAATTGTCACTCGCGCACGCACACCGAAGGCTTCTTCGCCCAGGGCGACAAGGCAGTGAAACTCTACAACGAGGCCTATTACCGTCCCGCCACGGACATGCTCGAGGAATTGCGCGCGCGCGACCTGCTCAAGGACAACCCCTGGGATGACGAATTCCAGATCACCTACTACTACCTGTGGCATCACGAGGGCAGGCGGGCGCGCCAGGGCGCCATGATGGGCGCCGCCGACTACGCGCACTGGCACGGCTTCTTCGAATTGCAGCAGGACCTGTACAAGCTGGAACAGATCCACGCGCGGCGCATGGAGTCGGGTCGCATCGACTAGAGCCCGGCGCAACCGGGCAGGCGCGCTGCGCGGCCCGGGGTAGTTCGCGGGCAAGCCAGGCGCAAGCGCTTGTAAATTTTTCCGCGAGCTGCGGACAAATTTACCGTCAGCCGGCAGGCTGCGCGCCCCCGTCGTCCCCGCCGTCCCTGCCGTCCCCCAACTACGCTCTTCCGACTCCTTTCCACGATGATGGCACGCTTCTGGCATGACCCCGGTCAGGCAGTGGCGCGGTGAGCCGACCGACGGCCCCGCGCTCGCCCACTACGGAGACGGGAGGCATACGATGTCAGGAACAGCCAGGGTGGATGGCGCCGCACAGGACGGCAGCGGCCAGCGACGGGATGAAATGGACGCGGCGCGCGAATCCGTGAGTGCCGCGCTGGACAAACTGGTCGAGGCGCGCGACCACTTTCGCCAGGCCGTGGAGGCGGCCGGGCTGGATATCGCCGACGAGGCGGAGGCGCGGGTGGACGCCGGGCGACGGCAACTGGGCGAACTCGATGATCGATTGCAACGCGCTGTGCAGGACCAACCGCTGCGGTCCCTGGGATTCGCGGCGCTGGCGGGCTTTGTGCTGGCCCGCCTGGTGTCGCGCTGATGGACCAGCGAGGTGAACCGCGGCCGCAGGAGGCGAGCCGGCCCGCGCCGCAGCGTGACGACCATCCCGGCGACGGGGCCGCCAGCGCCGTGTTGTCGCTGGCGCTCGCCACGGTGCGCGAATTGTCCCACCTCGCCGGCGCCGAACTGCGCCTGGCGGCGGACAGCGCCCTGCGCATGGCGCTGTTGTTCATCGCCGCCCTGTTGCTTGCCGCGCTTGCCTGGCTTGCGTTGGCCGGCCTCGTCGCCGCGCTGGCGTACCAGTACCTGGGTAGCCCGGTGCCGGCGATCGCGGCCTTCCTGCTGTGCCAGTTACTGGCGCTCGGCGCCGCGCGCAGCGCCTGGTGCCGCTACCGGCGCTACCTGTCAATGCCGCACACCCGGGAGCAGCTAGCCGCGCTCCTGGGTATGTTGCGGCAGGGTGCGTAGCCATGCGACGTGATGCGCTTGTCGTCCAGGTCCGGACGCGGCGGCAACGTTTGCAGGCGTTACAGGGGGAGATGGCGCACGCGCAGTCTGCACTGCACGCGCAACTGTCGCGTGTGAACCCTTGCTGGCTGCTCGGTGGCGCCGCCGTTGGCGGATTCCTGCTGGGTCGCGCCACGGGTTTGCCGCACCTGCCCCTGTACCGCATGGCGTCGGCGTTGTTGCTGTCCGCCGGTCAGGCCGGGCCCGGCGACTAGTCTTGCCATGCCGGCGTCGAGGGCGCCGCTCCGCCAACCACCCGAGGAACGATCGTGTCCGCCACCAAGCAGTCCACCGAACGACCAGACCAGCATCCGGCGGGCACGCGCCCGCGCAGCGGACCGCTGCTGGCTGTGCTGCTGGGGCTTGCCGTACTCTACACACTGCATTTCGCCGCGCCGTTGGTGATCCCGATGGTGGTCGCGTTGTTGCTGGCGCTGGCCCTTTACCCCGTGGTCAACTTCCTCAACCGGCTCTACGTGCCACGGGTGGTCGCCGGGGTGCTCCTGCTGCTATGCATTGGTGTGCCGTTCACCTTGCTGGGGGCCGAACTGGCGGGGCCGGCGCAGCGCTGGCTGGAACGCGTACCGGAGCTGACAGGGAAGCTCCATGAGCAACTGGACAGTATTACCGAGGCGTTCGCACCACAGGTCACGGAGCAGCCGGCGCCGCCCGCGGAAGAGGCGTCCGCTCTGGAGCGTTTTTTCGCCTGGTTCGACGACGAGCCCGGGCAGGACGCGCAGGCGCCAGCGGCGCCGGGGCAGGGTGCGGGGGGCTCCAGGCAGGATATTTCCAACCAGATCATGCTCGGCGGCCTGGCATTGTTCATGGACGTGCTCGCGGCAACGCCGGTGTTCCTCGCGCAGTGCCTGGCGGTCATCCTGCTGGTGTTGTTCCTGCTGGTCTACGGGCCGGGGGTCTACCGCACGGTCATCGAGGTATTTCCGCAGATTCAGGACAAGGAAGCGGCCGGCGCGTTGGGTCAGGACACCCAGCGCGAGCTGTCGCGCTACGTGCTCACGGTGGGCACGATCAATGCGGGGCTGGGCGCGTTGACCGCGACGGCCCTGTGGTTTATGGGGTTTGAAGACCCGCTGCTGTGGGGCGTGATGGTCGCATTGCTGAACTTCGCGCCCTACGTCGGTCCGCTGCTGGGTGCGACAGTCATCGCAATCGCCGGGCTGGAGCAATCCGGTTTCGCCTGGGCGTCGCTGCTGCCGGCGCTGGTGTACTTCGCCTTTAACGCGGTGGAGGCGAACCTGGTGACGCCCTATGTACTGGGACGCAGCATGCGCATCAATCCGCTGCTCACGGTGCTGTGGCTGATGCTGTGGGGCTGGCTGTGGGGCGCGGCGGGGGTACTGATCGCGGTGCCGCTGATGATCTGCGTGAAACTGGTGCTCGCCCGGCTGCAACTATTCACGCCTTGGTTACAGCTTATCGAGAGTCGCCAGTGAGCGCAGCGCTGCGCGTTCAGTCGAACTGCATGATCTCGTCCTCGGGAGCCGCACTGGCGGCATCCTCGCGTGAGTCCTGCGTATCCGCCTCTTCACCGTCGACGATCCCGGAGCTACCGTCGTCCTCGCTCTCGTCCTGGGGCGGCGCTTCGCCCGCGTCAGCCTCCAGCGCGGTGATGTTCTGCGCCTCTTCGCTGGTGCCGATGTGGTAGGCCGCGAAACCGGGCAGCACGACCTGGTCCAGCGCCATGCCCAGCACGCGGCCGTCGATGGGGCTGATGATCTCGGTGCGCACGTTGGTGATCGGGTTGGTGACGCTGCCGAGGGTGTCGCCCTGGTCGACCTTTTCCCCCAACTCGACCTCGCTCAGCAGGATGCCGCCGACATCGGCGCGCAGCCACTGGCTGCGGTAGTACACCGGTTCCGGCGCGCCCCAGATGCGCGAGCTTTTCACCATGTCCAGGTGATCCAGCAAGGTTTGCAGGCTCTTGACGCTGTGTTTGACCGCGGACTGTTGCAGCCGCATCGGCCCGCCCACCTCGAGGGTGACCGCGGGTATCCCTTGTTCCACGGCGGCGCGGCGCAGCGTGCCGGACGCGCCCGTGCTGTGCAACACAACCGTGGCGCCGAAGCCCTCGGTCAGGTTCACGACCTCGGCCTGCGACAGGTCCGCGCGCAGCTGCGGCAGGTTGGTGCGGTCGAACGAACCGGTGTGGATGTCCACCAGGGCGGAGCAGTGCTCGATCACCTCGTGGAAGAAAGAGTACGCGATCCGCGCTGCGGAACTGCCGGCGGGCGAGCCGGGAAAGTGGCGGTTGAGGTCGCGCCGGTCGGTGAGGTAGCGCGAGCGCCGCTGGAAACCCTGCAGGTTGACAATGGGCACGCCGATCACCGCGCCGCTGAGTTCTTCGGGCTCGATGTCGTAGAGCACGCGGCGCACGATCTCGATGCCGTTGAGTTCATCGCCGTGGATCGCCGCGGTCAGGCACAGGGTCGGCCCGGGGCGAGCGCCGTTGATCACCAGCACCGGTGTCGGGCTGGCCAGGCCCTCGAAGGACTGGTCCGGTGACCAGGACAGGCGGGTGGAGGTGAGCGGCGGAACCTCGGTGCCCAGCATGACCAGCGGCGGCGCGTCCTCCTCCACGGTTGTGCTTGCCGGCGCCTGCGCATCCTCGACCTGGGGCTCGGCCAGGTTTTCGTCCTCGACGGGTTTGTCCAGGTCGATGCTGCGGGCGCGGGGCAGGGCGGGTCCGGCGACCGGGGCCTCGCTCGTGTCCTCCGCGGACGCTGGCGGATTATCGGCGGGCGCAATCTGTTTCGTCTCTGCCGCGTGAATCGGCAAGATCCAGCAGGTCGCCAGCGCCAGGTAAGCGATAAGTAGTGCCCGCACGATGTCCCTGTTGGTTATGGCCGCATACACGTTCAGATCATAGCAAGCCCGTGCAGGGCTTGTCGCGCGGGGTGGGCCATTACGCAGGCGGGCAGGTTCGCGCGCAGAAAAAAGGACGGCTGTCGCCAGACAGCCGCCCCGCAGAGTGGCCCGCGCCCGATCAGGTGTCGGTCGAGACCGTCACCTGCCTGATCTTGCCGGTGAACTTGCTGCTGGCGAGGGTATAGTCGGTCGAGACCGGAGTCTCCATGTCGACGCCCACCCCGGCGGTTTCATCCGCGGAAAAGATATTCGGCTGGGTGCGCGGCACCTTGCCACTGCCGACTTTTATGCCATTGACCGACAGGGTGACCTTGCCGCCCTTGCCGCGACCGCCACCGGCGTAGTCGAACGCCATGGTCACCGTGGCAGCGCCCTCGGGCAGCGCCGAACCGCCGCTGACCGTGGTGCTCTCCAGGCCGAGGTAGTTGTAGATGAAGGTCGGTATGCCGTCCTTGAGATACAGGCTCCAGCCGCCAAAGCGGCCGCCCTGGGCGACGATGACACCGTTGGCGGTACTGCCGTCGGTCTCGATGTCCGCTTCCACCGTGAACGAGGTATTCTTGATGTTGATGAAGTCGTTCTCCAGCAGCCCGTACATACCCTCGTGCAGGGTCAGCGAGGTGCGGCCGAACATCAGGTCGGGCCGGCCCGCAACCTGCGGATTGGTCAACTCAATCTTGCGGTCATCCATCGGCAGCACGTTGTATTTCATCGCCTCCGCCAGGAACAGGCTCTGCAGCTGCGCCAGCTTCTCGGGATGCTTGTCGGCCAGGTCCGTGGACAGGCTGAAGTCTTCATCGGTGTGGAATAACTCCCAGGTGTCCTCGGCGATGCGCCTGGTCGGCGCGCCGTCCCAGGGCGCCGAGTGGATGGCGCGCGCATACCAGCCGTCGTGGTACAGCGCGCGATTGCCGAACATCTCGAAGTACTGGATGGTGTGACGGTCTGCCGCCTTCGCGTCGTCGAAGCTGTACAGCATGCTCACGCCCTCGATCGGCCGTTGCGGTGCGCCGTCCACCACCTTCGGCTGCGGCAGTTGCGCCGCCTCGAGGATGGTCGGCACCACGTCGATCACGTGGTGCCACTGTGTGCGCAGTTCGCCGCTGGACTCGATGCCGTTCGGCCAGTGTACGGCCAGGCCCTGCCGCGTGCCGCCGTAATCAGAGGCCACCTGCTTGGTCCACTGGAAGGGTGAATCGAATGCCACGGCCCAGCCAGCGGCCATGTGCGGGTAGGTTTCGGGGCCGCCCCACTTGTCGTAGAACTGCAGCATGAAGTCGACGTCGGAGCCCCTGGGCTCGGCGTTGAAATAGGTCATCTCGTTGTACAGGCCGTTGGCGACGCCCTCTGCGCTGGTGCCGTTGTCACCGGCGATATAGAAGATCAGCGTGTTGTCCAGCTCGCCCATGTCATCGATGGCCTCGACCAGGCGGCCGATCTCGGTGTCGGTCATATCGACATAGGCGGCAAAGACTTCTGCCTGGCGGGCGAACAGCTTTTTCTCGTTCGCGCTCAGATCTTTCCAGTCCTTGATCCAGTCCGGCTTGCTGGCGAGCTGCGTGCCCGCAGGAATAACGCCCTGCTGCAGCTGGCGCTGGTAGATATCTTCCCTGATCGCGTCCCAGCCGGCGTCGAAGCGGCCCTTCTGCTTGTCGATGTAGGATTGCGGCACGTGGTGCGGTGCGTGCACGGCGCCGGGGGCAAAGTAGACGAAGAAGGGCTTGTCGGGCGTCAGCGCCTGCTGGAACTCCATCCAGTTGATCGCGCGCGTGGTCATGTCGGAGAGGAAGTGATACTCGGGGTCGTCCGGTGTCTCCACCCTGTTCTGGTTGTGATAGATCGTGGGGGTCCACTGGTTGGTCTCGCCGCCGAGAAAACCGTAGAACTCGTCAAACCCCTGGTGATTGGGCCAGCGATCCATGGGACCGGAGGGGCTGATTTCCCACACGGCGGTCTCGTGCCACTTGCCGAATGCGGCGGTGCTGAAACCGTTGTAGTTCAGCATCTTGCCGATGGACGCCACGTCGTCGGGCAACATGCCGGTATAGCCGGGGAAGGAGGTGGCCACCTCGGTAATCTTGCCCATCGCCGCGGAGTGGTGGTTGCGGCCGGTTTTCAGCGCCTGCCGGGTGGGCGAGCACAGCGCCGTCGAGTGGAACTCGTTATAGGCCAGCCCCTCGTTGGCGAGCTGGTCAAAGGTCGGGGTCTGCACCGGCCCGCCAAAGTGGCTGGTGCCGGCAAACCCCAGGTCGTCGACCAGGATGATGACCACGTTGGGCGCCTCGCGTGGCGCTTTGACCTCGAACACGGACGGCGGCTGCACGTCGCGCGCGTCCACGGTGGTGATCGGCGCCAGTCTTGGTGCCTTGATCGGCAGTACTTCCCGGTCCTCGAAGCTCGGTACGGGCGCTTTGACGCGATTGTCCTTCGCGGCGAATGCGCCCGGTGAGGCGGTGATCGACAGTGCGACCAGCGACAGGGCCGGGATTATTCTTCTGGCAGTCATTGACACCCGTTTCATGGCAAGTTCCTCTGCAACGCTAGCGTGGCCTGGCGGCCGGGAGCATGTGCCGATCCCGCGCCGGGCTGGGTGGAAAACTGAGAATAGGACGTTGTTGTGACAGGCGCACGACGTCGCGCCCTGCAACTCGCGGCGAGCGCCGCAGGGCGTTGCCAGGCCGGTTCGGGGCAGACCCGTGATTGCGGCACTGGCGGCGCGGGGCCGGCAAGCAGTGTGTATTGCATGGTGGCCCTCCGTGGCGTTCAGCTATCGACGATGCGGATGTCCTGTCGCGTTACAGGTGGTAGGTCAACTCGAACATGAACGCGTAGGGATCCTTGTTCTCGCCCACGACCCGGCCGAACCCGGGCTCGCCGTTGCCGGTGTCCACGGGCGCCTCGCCGACGTGGAAAAAGTTCGCGTTGACGTCCACGCTGCGCTCGTCGGTCAGCTGGTAGGTCAGTCCGGCGCCCACACCCCATACGGAGTCCATGCGAATAGAGAAGGTGCGATCGTCGTCGTCCACCGCCTGCGACAGGTACATGGCGCCGAGCTTGTAGGTCAGGCGTTCATCCACCGGGAAGCCCACGCCCGCCGTCACGGCCCACAGGTCGTTGTAGATATCCGGCGAGGTGATATTGACGTCGTTGCCATTGAGCTTCACGTCGGTCACCTTGAAGTCGGAAAACTTCATCCACATGCCATCGAGGGTGAAAAACCGGCCGGATTCGAACTCGTGATAGACGCCCGCGAGTGCGCGCTGGGGCAGGGTATTGGTCACCTCGGTGTTGATATTTTTCAGGCCGAGCTCGCTGAAGACCCTGTCGCTGACCGGGCCGAGTTTGCGCAGGCGTACATTGCCCTCGATGTCCGCGTCGGAATCCGAGGTCCAGGCGAAGCCGGCGCGGGTCCGTTCGGTAAATTCGTACAGCATCGACAGGGTGATATTCACGCCCACGCCGTCCAGTTCCGAGGTGAGCTTGCCGTCGCCTTCTTCCAGCGGCTGTACGATCTTTATCTCGCTGGTTTCGGAGGTGTAGTTGATGCCCAGGCTGGCGCCCAGTGATAACTGGTCATTGACCCGGTAGGACACCGCGGGCGTCAGCGCGATATAGACCAGGGAGAAGTCCACCGTTTCGTAGCGCCCGGCCCAGCTGCCGCCGTAGTTGGAGCCGAAGCCGCTGGGCACGGTGAACGACAGGCCCGCGTGCCACTTGTCGTTGAGCTGGCGCACATAATAGATGGAGGGGATGATTACCGGGTCGGAACCGTTGTCAGGGTCGCCGCCGCTGACCTCGGTTTTGCTCTCGTCCACCTCGAAGCTGCTGATGCCGGCCGCCACCATCGTCTGGACCGCCAGGTGCGTGCCCTCCAGGCGTGACATGCCAGCCGGCGCGGCAAAGGCCGACTCGGCGCTGTCTGCCTCGGCGATGATGCCGCTCAGGGCCGGTCCGCCGGCCAGGGCGCCGGCTGCATTCGCCATGGCCAGTGCCGCCGCGATAGATACTGTTGAGTTGCGAACTGTGCTGGTGGTCTTCATTTAGTCAAACCTGTAGAGCATGCCAACGGTTGCCATCACGAAAGATGAATCGTAGAAGTCGATGTTGCTGTCGCCCTCGTAGAAGGAGACCCCCGCGTTCGCGGTCCAGCGCTGCAACCCGAAGGGTTCGGCGTAAAATACCGTGGCGCTGCCGCCCAGGGTCTCCTCGTCGCGCTGTTCGCCGTAGATCGGGTTGGTCGCGCCGGATTCGAGGTCATGGTAGAACAGCTTGCTGACGACTTCCCAGCGATTGCGGGTGTAAATGTACTGAACCTGCGCAAATGGGCCGTCGTCGGCCATCGCTTCACCGTCCAGGTCGTGATCCAGGTAGCCGATGCCCGGCACCAGGCGATGATTTTCGTTGATTGCCCAGGAATAGTGGAACTCCACCCGATGGATGCTGCCGGTCCGGTGCAGTGAGCGCTGTTCCCGCTGGGTCAGGCCGAGTGTGCCGTCCTCACCGCTGCGTTCATCGTCGATTTCGACCTCGCGGTTGGACCACATGAACTGCAGCCCGGTATCGAAGATGCCGTCCCACTCGATGTGTATGCCCTTGCTGGTGCGTTCGGTATCGCCGCGCGGGGCGTCGACGATATAAGGATCCTTCCAGACGTCAGTCGGTGATGCGGACGCCGCGTAGGAAAAATCGAATACTCCCACGCCGGGAATGCCCTGGCGCACGCCAAAATGCGTTTCCAGCGTGGTATCGACGTCGAAGGTCAGGTGATCCTCGGCCTTGTTGCCCAGGTAGAGCTGCGTGTGCATATCGGCGAGGGTGTAGGCCACCTCGAAGGCCAGGTTGGGCAGTGCCACGTCCTCGTCATCGGGGCTCGCGTCGAGGCTGGACACCGTCTCGCTGCCCAGGTCCTGGGAGAAAATACTGGCGACCATATTGCTTTCGGAACTGCCGATACCCACGCCGATATTGAAATGCCCGCTCCAGCCAGCCTTGTCGGGTATTGCCGGGGCGGCGAGCGTCGCCGAACTGGCCAGTAGCATACCCGGAAGCGACAATCGCGTTACTCGTTGGCATCTCATTGCGAATTCCTTGTATTTGAGCTCGACTGGGCGCGGGCGGGATTGCCGCCCGGGGTGGCCCCGCGCCAATCCTAACCTTGTAAGGCGGGTGATTGCTAGCATTTGCACCGATACGATCGTCAGGGGGCAAGCCCCTTGCTGAGGCTGATCGCACCGCGCACCTGGCCCAGGCCATAGCCGGTATCGGCGCTGAGGGCGTCGGCTATGCGCGGTGCCACTTCCACGCAGATATCGATGGCGTGGGAGGGACCGCCCTCGGACATCGCCTCCTGTAAACGTGGCTTGAGTTGGCCGATAAACTGTTGTGTCAGTGCCCGGGCCTCATCTTCAAGCTCCACGTCCGAGGCAGATTCGGCAGTGATCGGGAGTGTGAGCGCAAGTGCGCTCAGCAAGGGGGTCCACCTGAGCATTGTACTTTATCCCGGGGAGTGGCCAGGAGCATCGATACCGAAATGTACAACGCCCCGCTGGTATTGTCACCCGGCGGAAGCGTTGTTGGGCGGGGCGTGTTGTGGGTTATCTACTCGGTTTCAACACCCTGCAGATAGCCGATGGACTGCAAGTGCCTCACCTGCTCGTCGGAAAGTACACCCGGTTCAACCGTGACTTTCGGGACATTCTGCACAAAATCCACGAAATGCCCGTCGAACTTCATGACCAGTGCGTCGGTGGGTTCGGGATCCAGTTCCAGCGGGTCGGTGACGAGATCGAAATACTGGGTGTGGTCCGTGACCAAATTCCAGATCGATTTATGTGCTCCCTGACGGGCGCTCACCTGTTGCGGTCCCTTGGACATGCCCGTGGCGTAAAGCACCCGATCAGCATGGGCAGCCGGGTCCTCAAGATAATCGTCCAGTTTCTCACCTTCCCAATCCTCTGCGACGAATTCGATACCCAGCCAGTTGAGCACCGTCGGGGCGATATCAAGCAGGCTGACAGGCGCCTCGATGGTGGCGCCCGCTGCTCCGGGTAGCCAGATCAGAAGGGGGACGTGCAATTGCTCCTGGTACAGGGTGCGGCCGTGGCCCAGGTAGTGTGTGTAGGGATGGCCGAAAGAGAGGTCGCGTCCGTCGTCCGCGTGATCCCGGAACTCCTCGCCGTGGTCTGAAAAGACCACCACGAGGGTGTCGTTCAACAGGTTTTCTTCGTGCAAGGTATCCAGTACCTCCGCGATCGCCTGTCGCTCCGCGCGCACGGCGGAGGCGTACACCTGGAACATCCTGCACAGGTAGAATGTCTCGTCTTCGCATATACCCGCGGGGGCGATGTCCCTGTAGATGTCCCGTTCCGGGGCCGGCATGGTGTCCAGCATTGTGGCGATGCCTTCCAGGGAGGCCATGTGCCAGTTGTGCGCTTCCATCAAGTGAACGTAGTGGTAGTGGCGAGAGCCGTTGGTGTTTTCACGCAAGCGCGCGCGCCAGTCGTCGAGCAGGGGCTGCCAGCTTGTCTCCATGCCGGACATCGCGTGGCGTGACACCTCGTCGAAGCCGCGCACGAGCCCAAGGGTCATGCCGGCAAGAGAAGTCCAGGCCGAGGCGGAAACAACGGTCGTTGCAAAATTCGCCTGTTCGCTCAATACCTCTGCCATCGTGGTGGCCGTGCCTCGCAGTTGGCCGGGCGGCGCTTTTCTCAGCAGGCCGTACATGCCCTCGAAGGTGCCGGCGCCGTGGTGAGGCACCGATAGCCCGGTAAAAACCGAGGCGATAGAGGGCACTGTCCAGGGCGCGGTGGAGTGTGCCTGCGTGAAAACCAGCCCCTCGTCGAGCCAGGGTGTCAGCGCATCGGCCCGCGCCTCGCCCAACTGGTAAAAGGTGTCCGCCCTGACGGTGTCCATACAGATAAGAAGCAGGTGTTTTGGATGGGCAGGTGTATCGCCCGAGCAACCGGCAAGCAGTGCACAGATAGTGAGTAGGTAAACGCCTTGTTTGCAGTTCATGTGCCCCCACGATCTCGTTATCTTTTTTGGCAGGATAGGTCAAAAATCTGAACCGCGCCAGCTTTGCATGTGGGTGAATGACGGCGTGTGGAGAGGCGTTCGAGACTGGTTATAGGCGCCGATGGCCTGTCACACTGCGGCCCCCGGGAGCCCTTGCAAAGCCTCGCGCGGTAGCTACTCTCAGGGAGAGGCGAGTCCGGCCGGGTCAGCCAGGTAGCCGCGCCGGGCGAGAGCCGCCAGGAACGCATCGGCGGAGCGCTCCCGCTGCTGCAGCACATCCACGCTGGCGCGCACGAGGTCAGGCTCGGCTCCCTCTGCGAGCATGCGACTCACCTGGTTGAGCGGGTCATGATTGCAGCGCTGACAGATCGAGCAGTTCCTGTCCCTGGCCCTGCTCAAGCGGCGGCGCATCGCCTCGGTAACCGAGACCTCAAACACGCTGCCGGCTGCTTCTTCTTTTTGCCAGTCCGAGTTGCACAGGTAGAAGTTGCCGTCGTAGCCGATGACGATGCACTGGATCGGCGCGTAGCAGCCCGGCACGTTGCCGTCGAACAGCGCCCGGGCGGAGGCCTCCATGGCGTGGTCATGAAAGTTCAGTACCTCGTGTTCGATGGCGCCGGTCCGGTTGAGCATGGGGGAGGGGTAGAACCGCCGGACCCCGCGCGCTTCCCAGAAGGCTCGGACCCGAGCCGTATGCTCTGCGTCCATGCGGTAATCCACCAGCACAATCCAGGTGTGGCAGCGATCTTGTGCCAGTTCCATGAAGCGCTCGATGTTGCGCACCGTGCGCTCAAAGCTCAGGCCATAGACCCTGTCGTACTCTTCATTCAGTGCGCCGACGTTGATGAAAATGTCGCACAGACCTGCGTCCAGCAGTTCCTGCGAGCGCCGTTCGGTGAGCAGGTCGCCGTTGGTGCACAGGCATGGCCGGAAACCGGCATCCGTGGCCATGCGCATGAAGCCGGGCAGCAGGGGGTTGAGCGCCCCCTCGCCCAGGCCGCAAAAAGAAAAATCCAGACGCCCGGCTTGCATCTCCTGGACGATGTCACGAAACTCCATGGCCCGGTTCAGGACTTGTCCAAAGGTGTCCTGTGACATGAAGCCCTGGTGAGGGGTGCGATCTCGCGGGCAGAAATCACAGGTGGCGTGGCAGCGATTGCTGGCCTCCACGTCAATGACGAAAGTTTCGGCTGCGTGGAAGGCGCCCACGCGATTCATTTCCTTTGCCAGGGCACTGCTGAGCGCCTTGCCGCGCCGCCTGAAACGCTCCAGGGATTGTGAGTCGTTCATAAGGTATTCCTGTGACCGCTGGCCGGCTGCGGCTGCTCCCGAGACACCTGTTGGCCCCGCATGTCTGGACTCGCCCCGTGTGAGCCTGCATACAAGGCATCCAGGTCGGCCCACTGGGTGTAGTCCAGTACCAGGCCCCGGGAATCGAAGACGTAGCGGAACGCGAGGGGAACGCAGGCCTCATGGCCGCCTGCCGGGATATCGAAAAGCGGCCGGGCGTGTACGCCGCGTACTTCCAGGTGCAGGTCCACCGCGTCGCCGCTGGCTTGCAGCAAGGTGATTTGCATGGCGGGACTATCAAACACGTCGTACAGGGCATATAGCAGATCGTAGGCTCGACCCGATTGGGGGAAGGCGCGGTCGCCGGCATGTCCTGTTGTGTCTTGCAGCCGTGCGTAGGGAGAGATGAAGCCGATCAGGGCCTCAAATTGCGCCTGCTCCCCGAATGCATCCAGGTAACGGCCCACCGCCGCAAGATTGCGGCGTTCTGTATCTGTCGCACGCCGGCCCGGGTGCGAGGGCTTGTCGCGCCGCGCGGTGCCGACCCACAGGGGTTTGTGCCAGATAACCTTTGCTCGTCCGGCAAGTCGCGCCCGCTCCGTCAGATAGGCGCGGTTGATATCGTGCTGGTTTAATTGCCGCCCCAGTTGGGTGCGCGCGACGCCCGGCGAGTCCACATTGAGCGGCGTGAAGGACACCGGAAAGCGGCCGTTCGCCCAGCTGATGATGCTCTCGGCATCGGTCACGCCCGGTATCCACGGCTGCGCCTGCAGGGTGACGTCGACACCGGCCGCACAAAGTGTTTCGACCGCCGCCATGCGTTCGGAGGGCAGAGCGACATGGGGTTCGATGGACTGGAGCGCCTCGTCGTCCAGCGTACTGAGTGACATGCACACGCGCATTGCGCCCTTGAGCAGCAAGTCAGTATCGCGAACGACGCAGGGCCCCTTGGTAATCACGATGACGCGTCGACCGCTGTCCACCAGTGCCTGCAGTACCTTGCGCGTAACGCCCAGTTCGTCCTCCACTGAGGGGTAGGCATCAACCAGGCCGCCCACCGCCAGGGTGGCGTCCCGAGGCAGCGCAGCGAGTTCGCGCTGCAGGGTCGCGGCGACCCCCGTGGTCAGTCGTGGCGTGGACCTGCCCTGGGAGAAGGTAATGCAGTAGGAGCAGCGCAGGTCACAGGCGTCGTAGGGCGTTACGGCCCAGACGCCGCACAGGGAAAAATACTGGATGAGCCGGGGGCGGCCATCCGGGTCCGTTGCCAGGCGGACATCGGGGTGAGGCATACTTCGCTCCTTGCGAGGGAGGAGGTTGCGACTAGGCCCAGTATAGTCGGGCTGGCGCAAGTTGCCTGGCCATAGCCCACCGGGGCGCGGAATCTCCGCTCTGGTCAAGTCCGCGCCTGCGTGGCGATGCGTCCGGTCAGGCCCACGGTGTCCGCTGCCCTGCGGGCTGGCGATGGTTGCGGGCGCGTGCTGTCACCCAGGCCTTACCCTGCAGGTTCGGCATAACTCCGGTGACTTGCCCGGCAATCGTGGTATAAAGCACCTCGTGATCACGTGGGACGCGTGTCGCAAGACAATCAAATCCCGGTGCCGTTCGCTGTTGTCGCATTCGGCAGGGAGATGACCTGACTGACAGGGAGTTGTATAAGGGATGCTCCATTCCCTCGTAGCAAGCGCGGGGCGACGCCGACGACTATTCGCCCGACTGGCCATTCTGGCCTGCTGTCAGCTGGCTGTCGCTGCCTGTTCAACCGACGCGGCATCGCTGGTCCAGCCAAGCAGGCCGAACGTGCTCTTGATCCTGGTCGACGATCTGAACGCCATGGTCGGTGCGATGGATGGCGCTCCCAACATCGAAACCCCCAATATCGACAGGTTGGCGCGGCAGGGCACGCTGTTCACCAACGCGCATGCCAACGCGCCGATCTGTGCGCCCTCCCGCGCGAGCCTGTACACGGGAATGATGCCGCATGAGTCGGGCTACCTGGCGCCGAAGAACGACTGGCACAACAATCCCGTGCTCGCCAACCGCTACACGCTACCGCAGTACCTGCGCCGCAACGGCTACTACACGGCGGCCGTCGGCAAGGTCACGCATTTCGACCGCCCGCAACACTGGGATATCTTTGGACCCCGGACCGACTACACCCCGACAGCCTACAACGGCAGCAAGGCGGTGGTGCACCCGGCGATCCCGGCGCCGTTCCGGAACGACCGGGACTACCACCGCACCTTTGCGCCCCTGTCGATGGTTCCGTCTGTTGCGCCACAGGTGACTGCCCCCGGCTACAACGGCTGGTGGTACCGGGAGTTCAGGCGCCCGTTCCGCTATGTGGATGCCGATGACAGGGACCCGATGCCCGACGAGCTTTACGCACGCTGGGCCATCCGCCTGCTGAAACTGTGGGAGAATAGAGCCGCCGCAGAAGCCGTTTTTTCTCAATGTCGGATTTGTGCGGCCGCACACTCCCCTGGTCGTGCCGCAAGCCTACTTTGACCGCTTTCCCCTGGAGGATATCGTCTTGCCCGAACTGCTTGCTGGCGATGCCGATGATACCTTCCTCGAGGCGAACTCCCCCGGCAAGCAGTCACTGGGGCGGAAATTGTACAACGCGCTGGTCGCCTCCTACGGCAACAGCGACACCGCCCTGCGGCACTACTACCAGGCCTACCTGGCGAGCATTGCGTTTGCGGACGAGCAGGTCGGACGGGTACTGGATGCACTGGAGAACAGCCCGTTCAGGGACAATACCATCGTGATACTGGCCAGCGACCACGGCTACACACTGGGCGAGAAAGACTACCTGTTCAAGAACAACCTCTGGGAGAGCGCCACGCGCATCCCGCTGATTATCTACGACCCCAGGACGAAGAGCGTGCCGCTGGTCGATGCGCCGGTCAGCCTCATCGACCTGTACCCGACGATCGCGCAAATTACCCAGGCTAGCGGTGCGCTGTCCAGGACCGGAAAGGCGGCGCAGTTGTTCGGTTCCAGCCTTGTGCCCCTGATGTCCGGGGCGGATGGTGGCGGACAGCGGTTCGTGATCTCGGAGCGGCAGGCAGGCGGGCAGAAGGGGGCGATGCATGTCACCCTGCGTACCGCACGCTGGCGATATATCCTCTACCAGAATGGCAAGGAGGAGTTGTACGACCACCAGTTGGACCCGCGCGAGATCGCCAACCTTGCCTACGACGACGAGCATGCGCCGCGCAAGCGCGAACTCCGGGCCCGCCTGGATGCGCTGCTGGGCCGCGCCAACTAAAGTTTCAGGCGAATCATCAGCCGGTACAGGGTATTGAAAACCCTGCCGTAGGGCGGGTGCAGCAGGGGCAGGGCGGAGAAGCGAAACTGGGTGAAGATCGGACGCAGCTTGCTGAACTCCACGAAGCCCTCGTGACCGTGATAGTGCCCCATGCCGGAGGCGCCGATGCCGCCGAAGGGCATGTCGTGCTGCGCCACCTGGAACGAACAGTCATTGATGCTCACCCCGCCGGAAAGGGTGCTGCGGATCACCTTGTCCTGCAGGGTCTTGTCGTTGCTGAACAGGTACAGCCCCAGCGGCCGGTCGCGCCGGTTGATGTAGTCCAGCACCTGGTCGATATCGCTGTAGCCGCGCACCGGCAGCAGCGGGCCGAAGATCTCCTCGCGCATGAGGGTGGTGTCGTCGCCGGGCTCCATCACCAGGTGTGGCGGCATCAACCGGCTTGACGCCTGCGCCGCGTGCCCTGGGCAGAGGTTGATCACCTCGGCGCCGCTGCCCTGCGCCTCGGCCAGGGTGTCGCTTAGACGGCCGTAGGAGGCGTCGTCGATGATGCTGGTGAACTGGCCGTTGTCGAGGTCCGGGTAGCGTTTGGCCATGATGCGGCGCGCCGCCTCCACGAACTGCTCCTTCTTCGATTCCGGCAGAAAGAGGTAGTCCGGCGCGACGCAGGTCTGCCCGGCGTTCATGAACTTGGTAAACAGGATGCGGCTGGCCGCCAGTTCCACATCGAAGTCGTCGGCGATGATGGTGGGTGACTTGCCGCCCAGTTCCAGGGTGACCGGCGTCAGGTTCTCGGCCGCTGCGCGCATCACCGTGCGCCCGGTATCCGCCGAGCCGGTGAATATCACGTGGTCGAAGGGCAGGGTGGTGAAGTCCGAGCCGCGCACGCCCGGCAGGATAGACAGCGTGGACTCGTCGAACTGTTCAGCAACCAGGCGATCCAGCAGTTCACAGAGGTTGCGCGAATTCGCCGCCATCTTGACCATGCAGCGATTGCCGGCGGCCAGCGCGCTGGTCAGCGGGCCGATGGCCAGGAACAGGGGGTAGTTCCACGGCACCACCACGCCGACCACGCCCTTGGGCTGCGGCAGGAGCCGGTTGCCGGCCCCGGCAAACCAGATCGACACACCGCGGCGCCGGGGTTTCATCCACTTTCTCAAGCGTTTGCGCGCATAGCGGATACCGTCTATCGAGAGGAATATCTCCAGCAACTTGCTCTCTTCGATCGCGCGATTGCCAAAGTCGGTGCGGATTGCCTGGGCGATTGCGTCCTGGTTGTCGACCAGGATCTGTTCCAGTTTGAGCAGGTTGTCCAGGCGCTCTTCATAATCGGGGTAGGGATTGTCGAAGTGGGCCTGGCGCTGCAACTGCAGCACACGCTGTGCCTCGTTTTCAGGCTCTGTGGGGAATGGGGTGATCTGGGCTGTCTGGGCCATGGTGGGCCTCCGCAGGGCTGGCGTCTGTCCAAGGGAAGATTAGCATACGTGGCGAGGCCGGCAATGAAGCGCTGGTGGGTGAGTGGGCACGGCTCTGTCATCTCAAGACAATGCAAGAACCGGACTGGCGAGCGGAGGCTGGAAGCACTACACACCCTCCTAGAAGACGTAGCCCAGTGTCAAACCGTACTGGCGACCTGCGTTGTGCACGGCGCTCAGGGCTGGGGGCAGGGCGGGGTCGCCGTTGGGAGTCTCGAAAGGTGTCTGGATAAGCTGCTCGTTGGTGAGATTCTTGCCCCAGGCGGTGATGGAGAACTCCCCGTTTCCTGTTCCCACATTCAGGTTGATGAAGTTTAACGGCTCGTCGTAGCGGCTGGTGGCATTGCTGTTCTGCGCGGATTCCGAACGCCAGGTCCAGGACAGGGTACCGAACAGGTTCCAGTCCGAGTCCAGCGGGCGGAAGTAGGAGAGCTGTGTATTGGTATTCCACTTCGGCAGGTCGCTCAGTTCCGAGCCGGACTCGCCGGGGCAGAACACGCCGTCGGCCGGATCGTCGCTGCCGACGGTGCACAGTCGGTCCTGCCATTCCTCCACGGTCGCGTCGAAGTACGCGGAGCGAAAGTCCAGTGTCCAGCGTGCGCCCAGCAAGTAGGTGACGTCGAATTCAAAACCCTGGGTGACCACTTCCTCGGCATTGACGAAGTAGAGCGTGTACAGGGGCCCGATGGTCTGCAACTGCGGCGAACTCGGGTCCGACTGACGGATGATGTGATCGTCGAACAGCTGGTAGAACACGGCGAGGCTGTAGCGTAGTTTGTTATCGAGCAGGTTGCCTTTCACGCCGACCTCGAAAGCGGTGGACACCTCCTCGTCATAGAAGAGGAAGGCTTCGGCGGTCTCTACGATGGCCGGGTTATCCAGAGCTTCGCCGACGGCAACTGTTCCCGGAGAATAGGCGTTCACACCGCCCTCGCGGTAGGCGTTGTCTACGGCCAGGTAAACCGTGGTGTCCTCGCCGGGGTAATACTTAAGCTTCAGGCTCCAGGAGAGGTGGTCGAAGTCCAGCTTTTCATCCAGGTCGCCGGTGAAGCCGGCGATGTCCGTATCGCTGCGATAGTCCTGTGAGTTGTCTTCGTAGCGCAGCCCCGCGGAAAAGTCCCAGCGGCGCGCCAGGTGGAAGGTAAAATTGCCAAACAGGGCCGCGCCAAAGGTCTCCACCCATACGGTGGATGGCACAATGGGTCCTGTGTCCAGCAGCGTGAACGCTTTCGTATCCGCGTCGCTGAGGAAAACGCCGGCGACGTAGTCGAGGTGCTCGCCCGTGTCCGAGGCGCGTATCTCCAGGGTGGTCTGGTCGGTGTTCAACTCGAAATCGATCTCGCCCGGGTCAAGGATGGGGTAGGGGTTCTGGTTCTGGAACAGGGTGGTGTCGAATTCCTGGTAGGCCAGGATGACGTCGAGTTCGGTGAGGCCTCCATCCCACTGGTATTTCAGCGCGATGTCCTGCACATCCGTGGTGGACTCGCTGCGCCGGCCGCCGAAATCCTCACGATCGCCAAAGCGCGTGTGGATGGCGGGCACCGGGTTGTCGCCGCCGGTGGCCGGCACCAGGCCATCGTAGAGGCGCAGCGAGTAGTAGTCGTCCAGTTCCTGGTAGTTGCCGATAAGGTCGAACTCCGACAACTCGGAGGGTCGCCACAACAGCCGGGCCCGCAGGGAGCGGTGGTCCTTGCCGCCGGTAGCCTCGTCGGAAGCGAAGGGGCTCTTCATGTCGATGCCGCCCTCGGTTTGCGCGTATACCGCGGCGAAGCGGGCAGCGAGATTGTCCGCCAGCGGCAGATTGAGCGCCCCGCGCAGGTCCACTGTCGGCTCGCCGTTGGCATCCCAGCGCGACCAGGAGCCGTTCACGTAGCCCTCGACCTGTTCCGCTGTGGGCGCGGCGGTGGTGATGTTGTATGCCCCAGAAGGCGCGTTCTTGCCGTAGAGCGTGCCCTGTGGGCCCTTGAGTAATTCGACCCGCTGGATGTCCACCATGGTGTTGAATACCGCCCCGGGCTGGGAAGCGGGCACCTCGTCGACGAACAGCGGGACGCCCTGGGCGGTGCTGGCGAAATAACCCGGGCCGACACCGCGCACGTTCACCGAGGCCAGCGAGGCGCTGGAGGTATTCAGGCTGACCCCCGGGGTGAGTTGCGCGGTGTCGGTAAAGTCGAAGATGGAATTGCGCGCGATGTCGTCCGCGCTGACCACGCTGATGGAGATGGGGACGTCCTGCAAGTTTTGCGTGCGGCGCTGGGCGGAGACGAGGATCTCTTCCAGGTGCTGGGCGCCGGGGGGTTGGGCCTGGGTTGCCGTGGGGAGCGAGAGGCCGAGGATGGTTGTCAGCAGGGTAAGCGTGATTTTTCTCATAGTGGGCTTCAGTCAAGCTAGACAGTGCCTGCCGTTGCAGGCTTGTTGGGTAATCCGGTGCGGACGGGGCTGGACCTTGCCTGCTCTGCGATCGGTGTGGTAGCCACTATCCTGTGGCAATTGCAGCAGTTGTCAACACCTGTCCAGCGACGAGTTTTACGTGTTTCGTTGCCGGGGGTAAGGACCGGCCCCGGAGAACGACTGGTCGCCGCGGACGAGCAGAATCAATTGCCGTGGCAGGCGCCGCCCATGATCCGTCTGGCCTGACAGAGGTTGGAGGACACGCCGGCTGCGATTAGTTTCTCCCACTTCTCTACAGATGCTTGCGAATTTGAGCTACCCCGGCCGGCGGTAGTGCGGTTCGGCCAGTACGTACTCTTACCTACGCGGCCCTAGGTAATGAACCCAACAGAAACTGCATTCGTTCTGGCGGATACTTGTACCGGCCAGTGAGAAGGCATTGCCGCACGCTCACGGTGTTGCGCAAGCAGGACCGTTGACTGTGAAGCCGGCCAGTGGAGTCGAGTGAGCTCCGCTGCAGCCCTGCTTGCCGCACAATAAATTGAGGAATAGAACCATGCGTGAAGTGACCTTGCTAGTTTCGTTCTTGGTACTACTGACCACTCAGATTGTCTCGGTACAGAGTTCGTTCGCAGACGACAAGATGCCCGATGCCTACTCCTACTCACTGGGCCTGGTTGACGCCGGTGAGGTGGCTGATACCTCCAGTGGCGGATTTGAAATAGAGGCAGGTTCAAATGACAAGGATTCAACCGCCACGCTGAAACTGTCCTTGCCTGGTGAAAAACATATATCGTATATCACATTCAGTGCCCCCCTGGACAAAGAGACCGGGGAGGCGTCTTTCTCAGAATTTGACGTGTTCAAGAATGCGGCTTCGGTAGAATTTAACCTGCAGTGGCAGAGCTTCAAGCGAGAAAAAAAAGGAGAAGCGCTGAGCGATGGCTTCAGGTATTCCAGCCTCTGCGATAGTGGATACCTGAGTGGCCGCGAGTGCTGGGATCTGTCGTATGTCAACAACGCAGAGAATATGCTGCAACAAGAGCTGCGGGATGAACAGGAGCAAAAACGCCGCCTCACCGAGGAGGCCGAGTTGTTATCCAGCAGGTATCAGTTCACTGCCGCTCGGTTTGAGGGTGATTGCCAGGAATTAGATTTTGAGGGCTTGGCGGAACAGGTCACCACATCCTCATCGGCAGTGTCCCTGGGGGATGCGGAACGCGAGTCCCTCATGCTTCGCATGGAGGTGCTCGCGGCAAGCTGGAACGCGACCTGCCAGAATATTGACAGATTGAACGCCGCGCTGAAACAGAATGCAAGTCAGCCCGCGGGGGTGGAGGAACTTCCGTTGGGTACGCGATTCGTTGAGCAACTTGTAAGTGAGCCGATCTGGGTGGGTGGTATCACAGGTAAGTACGGAACCAAGGATTACGAATTTTTCCAGGAGGGGTCTACCGAAACCTCGAAGCGCTCCGAGAATCCATGGGAAATGAGCGCCTATCTGAACTACGGAGTAATAGGGAAGTGGGCAACAACTGTAAGGTATGCCTATGCGGAGGGGTACAAGCCTGCCAAAACTGAAAGCAGGTGCGATACTGAGCCTGTAGACTCCAACAATTTCTTGAAGTGCGCCAGTGCACCGGGGAAGTCGCCAGACAAGGTAGAGAAAGACCTGGTATCTCTGAACCTGAGAACTCCGCTAAGGTTCTTCTCGAAGGCGACTCGATTTCCCACGATCGCAGTGGCGCCAAAGGCTACCTACGATTTCGATAGTGATGAAGTCCACCTTGCCCTACCCATCTATTTTTCCCAGAAAAGCAAAAACGCCTTCAACGGCGGGCTGAAAGTCGAATGGGACGATGAAGATGGTACCGTGTTCAGTGTGTTCATTGGGAAAAAACTGGACTTACTGGAGGAATACAAACCCTCCAGTAGCTAGCTGGCGGTTGACGTCTGAATATGTTCGGCTGGGGCAGGTCGAGTGTGTCGGCCCTGGTACTTGCCGAGTAATCGACTGACTTTGCCAGATAGGCGTTGCCGACTGGATGCTACTGTGGTTTCCCGGGTTCCGGCAGGTGAATAACATCCTCCTCCGAAATGCTAGCTACCCCTTCCAGGATGGATAACGCTTCTAGTTGGGAGTCATCCACAATGCCGACCAGGGTGCCGATCTCCGGAAAGATGTCCTCTACCCGCAGGCCGCAGTTTTCAAGCATCACTTTCAATTTCGCAAATGACTGCTTGTCCGTGCCCTCGGCAACTACCACAACGTTTTTCTGTGCCACCAGAGATACCTACTCATTAGCACGAAAGACCCCCTCAGTATGCTTGCGGAGGGACCTTTTGTCTACGGAGCGATGGCCAGGCCTGCGCCTGTATCTCTCTGCGGTCGACCGATATCCTGCACAGACGCAATGACTTGCTGGGCAAGAGCAGTTCCGCGCAAGCCTCCCGAGCTCTCTGCATGAAGCGCGGCCAGACCGGCGACGTGTGGGCAGGCCATGCTGGTACCGCTTAGGCGTCGATAACCTCTAGGAAGCGGCCAACTGGAATAAATGGCAACCCCCGGGGCGGCGATATCAACCTCGCCACCGTTGTCATTTATGCCGCCGCATGAAAAATCCGCTTCCATTAGCGATTGGTCGAGTGCAGCCACCGCCAGGATGCTGGGTGAGTTGGCAGGTGCGCCAACCGGCGCAATGAACCCGAAGCGTCGTTCGCTTTCGTTGCCGGCCGCGGCGACGATCAGACTGCCGTTTTCGAGGGCATAGGCTGCGGCACGTTCATATGCCGGATCAAATGGCTCGCCGGGACGAGTTGGCCTGCCCAGTGACATGGAGATAACCTGCGCGCCTTGTTGGACGCTCCATAGCATTGCCGCCAGAATGTCTCTCTGGCGCCCGCTGCCGCGGTTCGATAATACTTTTCCAACGATAAGCTCCACATCAGGCGCGACCCCATAGCGCGGGCTTGCGCCCATCGGCCCCGCAACCGTTCCGCAGCAATGCGTGCCATGGCCGTTCAGGTCGTCGACAGATTCTCCGGCAACGAATGAGCGTGAATCGGCGATCCGTCCGGTGAAGTCAGGATGTTGCAAATCTATTCCGGTATCCAGTACCGCAACCCTGATGCCCTTTCCAGTGTAGCTGCACACGTCTGTGCGGGTCGCCTGAAGCCCCCAGGTGTAGGTGGCGGTATCTAAAAAGTGAGCCGAGGCTGGCGCTTCATCGGCGAAAGCATAGAACTCAGGATAGGAATCCTCGACGCTGCCCGAGCTGGTGATGAACTCTGTCATTGACGTGGTTGCGTCGAACCCGTCATTGTGGTCGAGGACCGCAAGGCCCAGCTCCTCAAATACCACTGCATCGCTATGGTTCAGTGAGTCAAGGTCTGCTTCGGTAGTGAACGTCGCCACCTGCGCTGTCGCGTCGAAACTGGCGCACGCATCTGCAACAAGAGATGACAATGACTTGTCTCCCTGGCGGGCTACCACGATTCTGGCCCCGGTTGGGATGGGCCTGGTCAGCTCAAAGCGGGCCTGGGCGTATTCTTCCAATGAGTAGTCAGTGGTATCCGTATCTTCAACCATGTCAACCTCGTATGTTTTTCGTCTCAGGTATCCTGCATGTCTGTACGCTGTCCAGGCGCCTCAGCGACAGTCAAGGCGTCGGTCATGCTTTATTACAATAGGCATGCCGCAGACAATGACCAGACGGATGATTACTTACGGATGGATGCGTACAACTACTTACGCTGGTCGCGCTCATTCACGGGTGCGTGATACCTCTCGATTAGCGAGAGAGTTTACGCGGCAGATGGTTTTTGGTAATTCCGGGTACGGTCAGCCATTAGCGGTGTGCAGCATGCCGACCGTATCTACAGACGCCTTTTCCGACATTCGGGCAGTCTGGCTCGCCCCTCCCTCTCCAGCCCAAGGCACCCCACACCAGTTGCAAAACATCTTTGCAATTCCAGATTTCCCAGACTACAGTCAAGAAAAAATAAGCCGTAGTCTGTGATATGCAACGTTCCAGCCGCAAGCACCCATCTCCCGTTCTGCTCCTGGCCATCGGGGCGATGCTCCTGGGCAACCCCGCCAGCGCCGACCTCATCTCGCTCGTTTTCGAAGTCGAGGTCGACCAGCGGGAAACCTACGATGACATCTACGGGCTCGGCGACAGCGATCGTTGGGTAGTGGACAACGGTTATTCCGGTGACGCGTTTACCCTGGAGTTCACCGTCGACACCGACACCCTCGACCCAAGCACCGGGTTTGCCTATGCGCAAGCCGAAACGGGGATATCCGAGGCGCCGACCACGCCCCTGGACGCCTACCTCGACGCGGTTTTAACCCGCTGGCCCGCGCTGGGCTACGATAACGGCCTCAGCAGGTTGTCGACGTCAGCCACCTCGTTTTTCCCGGAAACCTACGTCACTGATTTTGCAGTGCGCTATACCGGATCGGCGCGAAACGACCCGGACCTGTTTGCTGCCACGGACCTGGCGAACCGCAGCCTCTACCTGTTTGCCAGCCAGGATCTGCAGTTGCTAGCGGGCGCAGACATCGCAAACGGATACCTGCTGACAGCGCAGGATTACCTGGACTATGTGCAGACGCTGGTGGACGACGCGGTCGAGTTTGGTTTCCAGGCATTTGCGCAACAAACCCTCGGTGATTTCTCCGACTTTGTGAACAGCGAGGCTTATGCCGAAGGGCTGCGTTACACCGGCAGTGCCAGGCTTACCCAGGTTCGCGGCGTGGTGCCGGTGAGCGCCACCGGGCTACTCCTGCTGTCCGGTTTGTTGGTCTACGCCCTGTTCCGCAGATCGGTGCCTGCTGTACGCGCATGACGAAGCCCGGCAGGGCCCCGCTGGCTCAGGCCGACCAGCGATGCGGACGCTTATGCTGTTCAGGGGTGTTCCAATAAGTTTTTTATAGCGCCATGGAATTTTGTCGCCGGCGCGTTTGGCTATAACGTAAAGGCCAAATCCATAAATCCCGCCGGATCTCCCATGAGAATGACCATTCGACTGTCAGTCACCGCCTGCCTCGTCCCGCTCCTGGCCAGCTGCAAGCTCGCCGTCATCGCCACCTCGGGCGGCGATATCCAGTCCGCCTCTGACACCCGCAACTGCGCGTCGGAAAGCGTCTGCGAGTTCGCGATTGCCGCGGACGATTTCAATGAATCCTTCACGGCCGTGCCGCGGGCGGGCTACGCCTTCAAGCACTGGGCGGCCGGCTCCGGCTTTATCTGTGCGGACTCGACCAACCCCACCTGCGTGGCGTCCAATGTCGGCCTGGGCGGTATCGACGGGGTGCTGGACTTCATCGCCGGCGACCATATCAACTATGCCATGCCGCTGTTCGAGTTTGTCGGCACGGACTCCGATGGTGATGGCCTGCAGGATCACCTCGATGATGACGATGACAATGACGGGGTCCTGGATGTCGATGACCTGTACCCGCTGAATCCCGATTTGACCTGCCCCGCCCAGTACGCGCAGCGGACCAACTCCCAGGTGCTGTTTGAACTTCGCGACGCGATAGGGCGGGAAAACTGGGAGGATGTCGCCTGCCACTACAGGCCTGACGCGTTTGTGCTCGATGACCAGGGCATCCTCCTGGGACACGCTGACATCATCGCCGCGGTGCAGAGCCTCAACGACCTGTTCAACGGCGTCAACCCGCAGGTTATCCAGGAGGACATTTTTCGCGACACCGCCCGCGTGCTGTATTCGCTGGACGCGGGCTGGGTCGAGATCGAGGACGGCGTACGCAGCTATGTCATCGAGGACGGCGTGATTGTGGCGGAAACGGCGCACGGGCTGATCACGTTCAACGGACCGCCGCCGGAGCAGAACTGACAGCGCGGTCTCCCGCCGACAGGATGCTACCGCCCGTCGGCGACTTGTTGATGGGGGGCACGGCGGCGTCCAGGGCGACGACCCGCCGCAGCGCCAGGCCCCTCAGGCGGGATACACGCTGACCGGCACCCCGTTCACCACGCAGGTGCTGGAGGCGACATCCAGCGATTCGTCGATCAGGTCGTTGCAACTGACGCCCGGCAACAGGTCTTCCGCCGTGGATTGTTGCGAGCCGGGATACACATGGCCAAAGCCGTGCGGAATACTGACGACCCCGTTCATCATCTGGTCCGAGACCTCGACCGGCACCCGTGCCTCGCCCACGGCCGACACCACCCGGGCAGCGCCGCCGTCGGTAAGCCCGAGGCGCCGGGCATCGGCGCTGTTCACCAGCATCGTGCAGCGATCCTTGCCACGGACATAGGGTTTCAGGTTGTGCAGCCAGGAATTCATGTCACGCACATGCCGGCGCCCGATCAATTGCATCGCGTTGTCGGGCGCCGTGCCGGCGGCCTGTTGTGTCAGCTCGTCAAAGCGCGCGTGCAGGCGCGGCAGGTCGTTGTCGAACAACTCGTGCATCAGGTCGATTCGCTTGCCGGGCGTGCGCAGCACGTCGGGCAGGCGGGATTGCAGGGGGCCCAGGTCCATGGACGCCTGGGGGTGGCGTTTGAGTTTCTCCAGTGACAGGCCGTCGGGATTGGCGCCGAAACGATCTCCGTAGGGCCCGGTGCGCAGCATGATGTCGAGGTAGCGCTCCGGCGCGGAATCGCCGGTGACAGCGGCGTTGATGGTCTCGGCGTCCAGGGCGTAGCCATCCTGCTCCGCACGCCGGCAGCCCATGTCGACCATGCCCTGGTAGACAAAGCCCTCCATCTCGTCGCGGCCCAGGCCGGCCATGCGCGCGGAGATTTCCAGGATGATTTCACCCAGGTCCTTCAGCCCCGCCTCGGGCTCGAAGATGCGCGGGGAATAGGAGGCGTAATTGCGCGCGGTGAAATTCTGGAAGGTGACATCGACGTTGCTGTGTTCCGGGTGCACCGTGCTGGGCAGGATGATGTCCGCCTGGCTGGTGGTCTCGTTGATGTAGATGTCGAGACTGACCATCAGCTCCAGGCTGCCGAGGGCCTCGCGGATCTTGTCGCCGCGCGGCACCGACAGCACCGGGTTGCCGCAGATGGTCAGCAGCGCACGGACCTCCTCGCCCGGCGCGGTGATTTCCTCGGCCATGAGGGACGCCGGCAGTTCGCCGCAGGTTTCCGGCACACCGCGCACGCGCGAGTGCCAGCGGCCATAGGGCTTTTCGCTGGATTCGGCGCCCGGTCCGGAGCCCCCGACGGGCGCGGTGGCGAACATCATGCCCCCCTCGCGGTCGAGCTTGCCGGCCAGGATGTTGATCGCCATCAGCATCCAGTGGGCCGACATGCCGAATTCCTGGGTGCACAGGCCAATGCGCCCGTACAGCGCCGCCTTGTCGGTGGCGCAGTAGCTGTCCACCAGTTGGCGCAGGGTCGCGGCGGGCACGCCGGTGACGGCCTCAGTGCTCTCCGGCGTATAGGCGCTGACGGCCTCGCGCAGCGCATCGATGCCGTCGACATGGGGCGCCAGGTGTCCGGGGTCGACCGCGCCCTTGCTGAACAGCACGTTGGCGAAGGCCATGAGGAACCAGGCGTCGGTGCCCGGCCTGATGGCGATGTGCTGGTCGGCCACCGCCGCCGTTTCGGTGTAGCGCGGGTCGATGACCACACACTGCCCCCCGCGGGCCTGTATCGCGTTCATCGCCGCCTTGATATCCGGTTTGCCGATAATGCTGCCCTGGCTCACCACGGGGTTGGCTCCCATGCAGATAAACAGGTCGGTGCGGTCCAGGTCCGGTACCGGGAACAGCCACTCGTGGCCGATCAGGCCCCAGCACACCAGCTGCTGCGGGTGCTGGTCGACGGTGCCGGCGGAGAAAAAGCGCTCCGTGCCGGCAACGGACATCAGCGACTGCAGGTAGACGCCGGCGGCGAAATCGTGGCCCAGCGGGTTGCCGACGTAGAAGGCAATGGCGTCCTTGCCGTGCTGCTGGCGGATGCGGGTGAATTCCCCGGCGATGGTATCGAAGGCCTCGTCCCAGGAAATCGCCTGCCAGCCGTCGCCGGTTTTTTTCACCGGATGGCGCAGGCGTTCGCCGTCTTCGTAGATGTAGTTGAAGGCCTGGGACTTGGCGCAGACATAGCCCTGCGAACGATGATCCTCGACATCGCCCTTGATGGAAATAATCTTCTGCTGCTCGCGGTCGACCTGGACCACCAGCCCGCAACAGGCTTCACAGGTGGGGCAGGTGCGGCGCAGGGTTTCGATGTTGTTGTGGGTCACGGGATTCGATGTCCTTGTTGCTGCGGCTGAGGTGTCATGTTTTACTTAAACTATAAGTTAAATGCAATAGCCGGGTCGCGGCGGCGCCTTGCAGCCCGAATTCCGCCACGTGGATTCGCGCGCCCGACGCCGTGTTGGTGCTGTGTTAGTATGGTGCGCCCATCGCACCCGCCGCAGGGACGAGACGCCTATGACCCGCTCCAGGCACGCGCAACCGGACGGCGCCGCCCGCAAAAAGCGCGGTCGTCCCGCCCGCCTGTCGCGGGAGATGATCCTCCTGGCGGCCCTGGAGTTGTTGAAAACCACCGACGCCAGGGACCTGACCCTGACCGCCATCGCCAAGTCCCTGCACACGGTGCCCATGTCGCTGTACAACCACGTGCGCGACCTGGACGACATCATGGCCGGGGTGGCCGAGCGCGTGCTGGCGGACCTGCCGGACCTGGATGACCTCGAGGAGGCGGGCTGGCAGGACATCCTGACCAACTGGATGTCGAACCTGTCCGAGCACCTCAGCGGGCACCCCCAGGCGATCCAGATCTTCGCCTACAACAACCAGGTCAGTGCGGCCTGGATGGGGGCGCTGTCACCGGTGATTCGCGCCTTGCGCAAGGAGGGCCTGGACGGCGCCGAGCTGGTCATGGCCACCAGCTGGGTGGCGGAATCCTGCGCCGCTATCGTACTGATCCAGGCCTCCGCCTCGATTGAACAACAGCGGATCAGCCTGGACACCCTGCATGCGCTCAGGGAAAAAGACCGGCGCGAAGTGCTCCACTTCATGCAGCAGCAGCGCGGCGTCACCCCCGAGGATTACCTCGCTTTCTGCCAGCAGCGCATGCTCGACAGTGTCGCTGCGATTATCGAAGGGGCGAGCTAGTCGGCTACCGTCCGCCCATTTTCCAATATGGGGTCTTTACCCCATAACCCTGCCCCTGTGACCTCCGTAGGATTGAATACTGCGCCCTTTGCGCGCGAGATACGAAGTCATTCCAGGAGGTCAGGCAATGAGGACTGCAACGACTCTACTGCTGGTGGCACTGGCTACCGCCTGTTCCCATCCGCTGGAAATAGTGGGGGAGGGCGACATCCTGTCTGCCAGCGGCGACAGGGACTGCCTGCTGGAGGACTACCAGGCAGCGGCGGAAAACTGCACGGAGAATCTCGTGGAGTCTGCCTATCACGAGACCTACTACGGGCAGGCGCGCAGCGGCTGGCGCTTTGAGCGCTGGGAAAACTATTGCGAAGACCAGGGTAGCGCGCCCTGTAGTTTCGACATACCGGAATCGGCTGTGATGAAGGCCGCCGGCGAAACCGTTCCGGCACTGCGTGCGATCTTTGTTCCAGAGGACGTGCCGAACAAAACCTGCAATGGCGGCTTCTGCACACTGTACGTGTTGCCGGGTATCGAGATCGAAGCGGCCGCTGTGGCCATCGAAAACCGCGCGAACGGCGAGTTTGCCATCGTCGGCGACGCGCAGATCCTCACGTCGGAAGGCGGTGTCGTCCTGGCCGAGGCGAACCTCGTTATCGAGCCGGGTGTCGGCATGAGCGGTACTTCGCTCTCTCCCGACTACGCGATCGGCGACCTGGCAGGCTCGCCGCCTGACGTTGGTCCACTGCCTGTAGAGGTTGCCACTGCCATCGGCGCCGATGTCGAGCTCGAGGTCCCTGTCTACGCTGACAGGTATTACGTGGTCTTTACCCAGACCGGGCTGCTGGACCCCATCGCCAACCTGGACTTCGACATCGTGATCGGCAATTTGCTGTTCCCCCTGCCCACCGGCACGAACTCCTGGCGCCTGATCCTCGATCCGCTCGACCCCTTCCTCTACGTCGGCACCGACCAGTCGCTGCCAATTCCCACCGTTGGCTGGGGCGTCGGCCCTGACGTGACGGACATAGGCTCCGGCTACGGCGTTTCCCTCAGTGGCAGTATCCCGTACGCGCCCTCGGTGCCACCGGCGATCCAGGAAGTGCTCCCGGAGGTACAGGGCGATTCCATCTTCTACGGCAGCCAGGATCTCACCAACTGGATTGCTGCACTGGAATTGCGGCTGGAAGGAGTCATCATTACCGACGAGGATCCCGACGAGAACGGCGCCTATGTGTTCGGGGGCTCTGATGCGGATTCTCGCGATCGCATTCGTGCAATGGCAGGCACCTTCACACCCAGCTACAACATCCCACTGGCGTACGGCTTTTCGTTCGACCTGGACAGCGAGTATCTGCCAGAGGAGCCACTGCCCTTCCACCTGATCACCTCGAAGACAGGCGTGGGCACGGCCAGTGAGCGCTCCGAGGTGTGGCTTTCCTTTGACCTGCCGAGTCTCACAGCGGTCGAGGAAACCGCGCATGGCTGGCTCCGCATGCCCGGCGAGCGCGCTGCCTCGGTCTTCTACTACGGCCCCGGGGAAGACGACAATTTCTTCCGCGCGGCCACCGAGAGCGCAGTCGAGATCGACGCCGCAACGATGGCCTCTGTCCACGGGGTTGCAGCCAGCGAGCTCCTGCTCCAGCAGAGCGTGGTAGAGATCAATGCCAGGGAGCTTTCCATGCTGTCCGAGGCGTGGATCGAGTCCTTCCATCCGGACGTGACCTACACTGCCAGCAGCCTGACACGTGTCACTATTCCGCTGTCCAGCGATGCAGAGTTCGATCTGTATGTTGAGACCCAGAGTGAGATCGGCGGCGTGGCCCTGCGCAACTACGGCAAGCATCTCACCGAGCAGAGCTTCCGTCACTGGGGCGAATACGTGACGCCAAACTACGGCTACCGCCTCGAAGGTGAGTTTACGGCCGAGGGCGCCTGGCTGGAAGGTTCCGCCGATGCGCGCCTGCCCTACCGCTACGCGGCGGTGGACAGCATCGTCGACATCGCCGGCGAGATCGCCGCCATGGAAGAGGCGGAGCGCATCGCGCAGGCCGATTACGAGGCGAACCTCGCCCAACTGCGCGACTACCAGGCGCTGCTCGCACAGGAGTCGGCCGCGCTCGAGGACGAGCGTGCAGCGTTGCGCACGGCCGAGGACTGGCTGGATAACCGGCGCGCCGAACTGAACCGAGTGAGCAATTATGACTGCGGTTCGTGCAACTGGTACGACGCCATCTGCCTGGCGAAAGTGGGCGCCTGCCTGGCCTGGCGCGAGGGCGCGGTACCGGTGCTTACAGGTGCAGTCGCGGCCGCCGAGGGTGCGGTCAACCTCGCGCAGGCGGCAGTCAACAGCCTGCAGCGCAGCTACGACGAAGCGGCCTTGCTGGTCGCCGGCGCCCAGCGCGCGGTGGACCTGGCCCTTGATGCCCGCGAGGAAGCGCGTCTGGCATTGGTCGCTCTGCGCGCCGAGCGCGAGGCGCTGCCCCTGGAAGACGGCATCGTCGACGCGCGGGTGGCCCTGCGCCTCACGCGTGACGGCCTGACCGGCACTGTGAGCGGCACCTTCCAGGGTGTCGATTTCGGCGACGGCGTCGTGCTGAATGACGCCTCCGGCTCCCGCGCCTGTTTCATCGTGCCGCAGACTGGCGAGGAGCTTTGCACTGCGCTGTGACCTGTCCGCCGGTTGTTTCACCGGGGCATAGGCGGAGCCCTGCAGCCGTGAAGAGGTGCTGGAAGAACATCTCGCCGGACTTCTGGGCCGTCTGCGTTACTACGACGAGGTCCTGGAGTGGGTATCCCAGGCCCTACGAGTTAGCCACGGAGACGCGAAACAGCCTCATGAAGCTGCGATGCAGCGGATTCAGGCCGAGTACGACCGCTCGCAAAAGCGCATTGACGCCATGTACATCGACAAGCTGGATGGCCGGATAGACGCCGAGTTCTTTGAGCGAAAGAACGGCGCCTGCCGGGTTTTGTGCTATCGAACTGCACCTGGAGGGATGGTCAGCTCACGGCAGAGTACCGGGAACCGTTTGATCTGCTGGCGAAAAATGTGCTGACGCTGGAACGAAAAATGCCGGCTGAGGACTCTCACACCGGCATGTCTGAAAAATGGCTCCGCCTGCTGGGCTCGAACCAGCGACCCAATGATTAACAGTCATTTGCTCTACCAACTGAGCTAAGGCGGAATGGTAGAAAGGTCGCGTATATTAATGATGCGAGGCCCCCCGGTCAACCACCAGCGGCAGCTTTCGTCTGGACAGAATTCCGGGCTGCAATTCACCCCTATGTAGTTGATAATAAAGGGCTGTCCCCAACGCCAAGCCCAGGCAGCTGCCGCCGTGTCCAAGCCCTTCAAGGTCGAGTCCAGATTCCAGCCCGCCGGCGACCAGCCGGGGGCCATCCGCAGCCTGGTGGAGGGGATACGCGCCGGCCTGGCCGCGCAGACCCTGCTGGGGGTCACCGGGTCTGGCAAGACCTTCACCATGGCCCACGTGGTGGAGCAGATTCAGCGGCCGACCATCGTCATGGCGCACAACAAGACCCTGGCGGCCCAGCTCTACGGCGAATTCCGCGATTTTTTCCCCAACAACGCGGTGGAGTATTTCGTTTCCTACTACGACTACTACCAGCCCGAGGCCTACGTGCCGTCCTCGGACACCTTCATCGAGAAGGACTCGTCAATCAATGACCACATCGAGCAGATGCGCCTGTCCGCCACCAAGGCGCTGATGGAGCGCGAGGACTGCCTGGTGGTGGCCACGGTGTCGGCGATCTACGGTCTGGGCGACCCGAAATCCTATTTCCGCATGGTCATTCACCTGTCGCGCGGCGAGATCATCGACCAGCGCGAGATCCTGCGCCAGCTCGCCGAGTTGCAGTACACGCGTAACGACGTGGACTTCGGCAGGGGCACCTACCGCGTGCGCGGCGACGTCATCGACATCTTCCCCGCGGATTCCGAGCGCGAGGCGGTGCGCGTGGAGCTGTTCGACGAGGAGATCGAGAACATCTACTGGTTTGACCCGCTCACCGGCGCGGTGGAGAGCAAGGTGCCGCGGGTGACCATCTTCCCCAAGACCCACTACGTCACCTCCCGCGACGTCATGCTGCGCGCCATCGACGAGATCGAGGAGGAGCTGGCGCTGCGCCTGAAGCAGCTCAGGGAGAACGACAAGCTGGTGGAGGCCCAGCGCCTGGAGCAGCGCACCCGCTACGACGTGGAGATGATCCGCGAGCTGGGGTTCTGCACGGGCATCGAGAACTACTCCCGCTACCTGTCCGGGCGCGCGCCCGGGGAGCCTCCACCCACGCTGTTCGAGTACCTGCCGGACAACGCCCTGGTCATTGTCGACGAGTCCCACGCCAGCATCCCGCAGATCGGCGCCATGTTCCGCGGCGACCGCTCGCGCAAGGAGACCCTGGTGGAGTACGGCTTCCGCCTGCCCTCGGCGCTGGACAACCGCCCGCTACGCTTCGAGGAGTGGGAGCAGCTGACGCCGCAGGTGATTTTCGTCTCGGCCACACCCGGGCCCTACGAGGAGGAGCACGCCGGCGCGGTGGTGGAGCAGGTGGTGCGGCCCACGGGGCTGGTGGACCCGGAGCTGGAGGTGCGCCCGGCCAGCACCCAGGTGGACGACCTGCTGGCGGAGATCCGCGAGGTGGTGGGCAAGGACGAGCGCGTCCTCGTCACCACCCTGACCAAGCGCATGGCCGAGGACCTCACCGAGTACCTGGGCGAGCACGGCGTGCGCGTGCGCTACCTGCACTCGGATATCGACACGGTGGAGCGCGTGGAGATCATCCGCGACCTGCGCCTGGGCGAGTTCGACGTGCTGGTGGGTATCAACCTGCTGCGCGAGGGCCTGGACATGCCGGAGGTGTCGCTGGTGGCGATCCTCGACGCGGACAAGGAGGGCTTCCTGCGCTCGGAGCGTTCGCTGATCCAGACTATCGGCCGCGCCGCGCGCAACCTCAACGGTCGCGCGATTCTCTACGCCGACAAGGTGACCGGCTCCATGGAGCGCGCCATGGCTGAGACGGAGCGGCGGCGCGACAAGCAGCTGGCCTTCAACGCGGAGCACGGCATCACGCCCAGGGGCGTGAAAAAATCCGTACAGGACATCATGGAGGGCGCCCGCCGCATGCCCACCCGCGGCAAGGGCAAGGCGAAGAAGGTGGCCGAGCCGAAGCTGGCCTACTCGGCGGACCTGGCGGAACTGTCGCCGGCGGCGCTGTCGCGCAAGCTGAAACAGTTGGAAGCGCAGATGCACGAGCACGCCAAAAACCTGGAGTTCGAGGAGGCGGCGGCGCTGCGCGACCAGCTCACCGAAATCAAGCAGCGGGCGTTCGTGTCCTAGGCGCGGCGGCGTCGTCCGCCGGCAGTTCGATCACCACCTCCACGCCGCTGCCGTCGGGCAGGTTGTGCGCGCGCACGCTGCCGCGGTGGAACTCCACCACCAGGCGTACGATGTGCAGTCCCAGTCCCAGGTGCACCGCCTCGCCGCTGTCCTGGCGCAGGCTGACCATGGGTTCGAACAGGCGCTCGCCGCCGTCTGGCGGCAGGCAGGGGCCGGCGTTGGCCAGGCGCAGCAGCCAGCCATCCGGGCTCTGGGCAAGTTGTAACTCGATTACGCCGCCGGGCGGACAGAAGGACGCGGCGTTGTCCATGAGTTTGTCCAGCGCCTGCACCAGCAGTTCCGGTACGCCGCTCACCATGGCGCGCTCGGGCTGGATGTCCAGCCGCAATGCGTGGCGCGGGTAGATGCCACGGTAGGCGGCGAACACCTCCTCCAGTAAAGGTACCAGGTCAAACGGCGCCGCTTCCTGGAAGCGGATGCTCTCGTCCAGGCGGTTCGCCTCGCTCATGGCGTTGAGGATGTGCTGCAGGCGCTGCAGTCCCTCGCGCGCGCGCCGCTGGTAGACCGCGGCGTCCTTGTCGTCTACCCCCGTCTGTTCCAGGTTGTCCAGGGAACTGCGAATCACCGCGATGGGCGTGCGCAGCTCGTGGGACAGTTTGCGACTGAGGCTGCGCAGGTAGTCGTTGTACTCGCGCAGCCGTTCCAGCAAATCGGCGTAGTGACGCGAGAGTTCGCCGATCTCGTCGCGCGCCGCGCTGCGCGGGAACTGCCCGCTGACGCGGCCGTCCTCGCCCACCGCCTCGCGCGCCGCCAGGGACAGGCGGCGGATGCGCCAGGACAGCACGCTGGCGTAGGCGAGCAGGCCCAGCGCGGCGGCGGCCAGGGCCAGCAGGCTGTAGCCGAGCAGGCGCGAAAAGGCCTGGTCGGTGAGGCTGAGGTAGGTCTCGGCGCTCTGCCGCGCCAGGACCACGCCCATGACGCCGTGCCGGTCGGCGATGGGGGCGGCGGCGGAGAGAATGCTGCGCGTCTGGTAGCGCGGGTCGCGGTAGCGCCGGTCGGCGGCGTTGCCGGCCAGCGCGGCGTCGATTTCCGCGCCGCGCACCCTGCCGGGGGAGGGCGGCTGCGGCGGTGTCGCCAGGGTGCGTTGGGACAGGATGGTGCGGTACAGCAGGCGCAGCAGCCAGAAGGTCTGCGCGCCCTGGTCCGCGTCGCGCGGCGCCGGGGGCAGGTCGGCGATCAGCCAGTGCTGCCGGTCGATGACCTGCAGGTGCGCGCCCTGGGCGGCGAAGGGCGCCAGGGAGTGCTGCAGTTGCTGCGGGCTGTGGATCAGCCAGGGCGGCGGCGTCGCGTCCAGGCGGCGGATGTTGCCCACCACCGCGGTCTCGTTGCCGCCCCGGCGGTCCGCGTCGAGAAGGTAGAAGCCCAGGCGCCCGCCGGTGTAGGACAGCGGCACTTCCAGTTCGATGCTGTAACCGCCCAGCGCGTCCTGCCAGTAGCCGCGCACCCGCGCCGGGTCGATGCCGCGCTGGCGGCGGTTGCCCGGACGCGCGCGCACGCTGCCGGGCGCGGCGGTGGCGATGACATACTCCTGGCGGCGGTTGTCGCGCCACAGGCGCAGCACCAGGCGGTCACCGTTGGGTTCGCTGGACAGCCCGGGGTTGTGATAGACCACCTCCGGATCCTGCACCGTGAACAGCAGGTACAGGTAGCCGTTGCGCGTCTGCGCGCGGCAGTTGATGGTCAGGGGGGTACGACCGGTGCCGCCCTGGTAGGTGATGCCGGTGACCTCGTCCCAGCCGTCGGCGTAGCCGTCGACGATCACCGGCCCGGGCGCCGCGAGCGCGTAGATGGGGTCGCGGCGCTCGTCGTCGGCCTCGCGCCGCCCGGGGAAAGGGTAGAGCAGCTCCGCGCGCTGTCCCAGCACCGCGGCCACCGCGGACGCCGTCGCCTGCAGCGACTGCGCCTGCCCGGTGCGCAGGGCGCCCTCCATCTCGCGGATGAACTGGCAGCCCGCCCAGGGCAGCGACAGCAGCAGCAGGCTGACCACGAGCAGTTGCCGGCGCAGGGTCATGGCTCAGGCGCCGGACCAGCGGTAGCCGAGTCCGTACACGGTCTCGATCATGGCGAACTGTGCGTCGATATCCTGGAACTTGCGGCGGATGCGCTTGATGTGGGAAGTGATGGTGTTGTCGTCCTGCACCACCCCGGCGGCGTCCAGCAATTGCTGCCGCGACTTGACGTGTCCGGGCCGTTGCGCCAGTTCCTGCAGGATGCGGAATTCGATCACCGTCAGCTCCAGGGCCGTGTCGCGCCAGGCGGCGGTCATGCGCTCGCCGTTGAGGCACAGCGCGCCGCGCTCGATCACGTGTTCGGCGCGCTCCGGCGCGCGCAGCGCCTGCACGCGGCGCAGCAGGGCGGCGATGCGCGCGAGCATCTCGTTCAGACCGATGTCCTTGGTGAAGTAGTCGTCGGCGCCCAGGCGCAGCCCGCTGACCACGTCCAGTTCCGATTCCCGCGCGGTGAGAAAGACGATGGGCAACTCGGCCCAGCGGCTGCGCAGTTCGCGGCACAGCTCGAAGCCGCCCTCGATTTCGTCGCCCAGTGTGACGTCGATGATGGCCAGGTCCGGCAATTGGCGCTGGAAGGCGCTCAGGGCGCTGCGGCGGTCGGCCAGCAGGGACACCCGGTAGCTGTGGCGTTGCAGGGCGTCGCGGTAGTTGGCGGCCAGCGCCGCCTCGTCCTCGACGATCGCGATGTGCTGCGACATAGGTATCCCGTGTGCTGTCTGGCCCGTCCACCATATTTTCAGATTCGGCTGCCGGGCTCAAGCGCCCGCCAGAATTCGCCATGATTCGTCAGGCGCGCGCCAGCATTCATCCCGGCCACGCCATCCCGGCGCGGTTCACTGGGTCTGAGCAACCCAGGAGAATCGCCATGACCCCACAATACCGACTGTACCGTAGCTGCCGGCGCGAGGCCGCCACCTTTGGCGGCCTGCCCCTGTGGCTGGCCTTTCGCTGCCTGCCGGCGCTGCTCGTCGCGGGCCTGATGCTGCTGTTGCTGGCCGCCTCGCCGTCGCGCGCGCAGGCGCCAAATCCGCTGAACGAACTGGAGAGCGGCCAGCTGCTGTTGCGCGCCGCCGGCCAGCCCTTCGTGCCGGCGATCATCCAGGCAAGCAAGGTGCATTTCGATATCAGCGGCATGCTCGCCACCGTGCGCCTGCAGCAGACCTTCCACAACGACAGCGCGCAGTACGTCGAGGGCGTATACGCCTTCCCGCTGCCGCAGGATGCGGCGGTGCGCTACATGGAGATGCGCATCGGCGAGCGGCGCATCGTCGGCGCGGTGCGTGAAAAGGCCGAGGCGAAAAAGCTCTACCAGGCGGCCAAACAGGCGGGCCGCAAGGCCAGCCTGGTCGAGCAGCAGCGGCCCAACCTGTTCACCAACCGCGTCGCCAACATCGCACCGGGGGAGGCGGTCACGGTGGAACTGGAATACGTGCAGCCCGTGGCGTACACCGCGGGGGTGTTCTCGCTGCGCTTTCCCATGACCATCACGCCGCGCTATATGCCTGGGGTGCCCCTGGCCACGGACGAGGAGGCGCCGCTCGCGCTCACGCCGGACCCCTACCTGGGCTGGGCGCTGCCCACCGACCAGGTGCCCGACGCCGACGCCATTTCGCCGCTGTTACACCCGGCGCCGGGCGGCGACCACGCGCCGCTCAATCCCATCGAGATCAGCGCCCGACTCGACATGGGCATGCCCCTGGCCGCGGTGGACTCGCCGTATCACGACATCGCCCTGGCGCGCCGCGCCGGGGTCTACGACCTGCGCCTGGCCCAGGGAGTCAGTGAAATGAATCGCGATTTCGTACTCACCTGGGAGCCGGTCACCGGCTCGGCGCCGCGCGCCGCGCTGTTTACCGAGCAGGTGGATGGCGAGCACTTCGGCCTGCTGCTGGTGGTGCCGCCGTCGGCGCCGGCGGCGACCCGCCCGCTGCCGCGTGAGATCATCTTCGTCGTGGACACCTCCGGCTCCATGGGCGGCGTGTCCATCGAGCAGGCGCGGGCGAGCCTGTCGCGGGCACTGGCGCAACTGCACCCGGCGGATCGCTTCAACATCATCGAGTTCAACTCGCAGCAGCGCAGCCTGTTTCGCTCGCCCGTGCCCGCCTCGCGCCACCACGTGCAGGCCGCGCAGGAATTCGTGCGCCAGTTGCACGCCTCCGGCGGCACCGAGATGCTGCCGGCCCTGCGCGCGGCGCTGGCGCCCGCGCTCGAGGCCGACCTGCAGCACGACGCGGTCGCCCTGCGCCAGGTGGTGTTCATTACCGACGGCGCGGTGGGCAACGAGGCGGCCCTGTTCGAGGAGATCGCCCGGCTGCTCGGCGACACGCGCCTGTTCACGGTGGGCATCGGCTCGGCGCCCAACAGCTGGTTCATGCGCAAGGCCGCCGAGTTCGGCCGCGGCGCGCACACCCACATCGGCGATATCGACGAGGTGGGACAGAAGATGGCCACCCTGTTCGAACAGTTGTCGCGGCCGGCGGCGGTCAACCTGGCCGTGGACTGGCCGCAGCCGGTGGAGGCCTGGCCGCAGCGCCTGCCCGACCTCTACCACGGACAGCCGCTGTCCGTGGCGGTGAAGTTTGGCGCGGCGATCCCCGCCGGCGAGGTGCGTGTCAGCGGCGACATCGGCGGGCAAGCCTGGAGCCGGCGCCTGCAGATCAGCGGCGCGGTGGGGCAGGGCGCCCACGCGGGCGTGGCCAGCCTGTGGGCGCGGCGCAAGATCGCCGGCCTGCTCGACCAGCGCGTCAGCGGCCGGGCAGAGGAGGAGGTGCGCGCCGAGGTGCTGCCGCTGGCCCTGCAACACCGCCTGCTCAGTCCCTACACCAGCTTTATCGCGGTGGAGGAGATCGTCAGCCGCCCCGAGGACGAGGCGCTGCACGGCAAGGCCGTGCCCAACAGCCGGCCGCACGGCCAGGCCGACCAGCCCTTCGCCTGGCCGCGTACGGCGACCACGGCGCGGGCCAGGGCGTGGTTCGCGGCGCTGCTGTTGTTCCTGGCGCTGCTGCTGCGCGTGCTGCGCCAGGGCGAGGTCGACCATGTGCCCGCGGCGCGCGCTTGAGCGCGGGCGCGACGCCCTGGCCGTCGCCTTGCTGGCGGCGGCGCTGTTGCACGGCGCTGGCGCCGCGCTGATCCACGCCAAGGCCTGGCTGGCGCCGCTGCTGATCGAGCGTGCGTGGTCGCGCACCCTGGCGCACGGCGGCGCGGCGGTGAAACCCTGGCCCTGGGCCGACACCTGGCCGGTGGCGAAACTGCGCGCGCCGGGGCAGGGTATCGAACGCCTGGTGCTGGCCGGCGACAGCGGCAACGCCCTGGCCTTCGGCCCCGGTCACGCCAGGGCCTCGGCGCCGCTCGGTGCGGCGGGGCTGGCGGTGATCGGCGGGCACCGCGACACCCACTTCGCCTTCCTGCGTCACCTGCGCCGCGGCGACCGGCTGCAGCTGCAGACCTTGGACGGGCGCTGGCGCGACTACCGCGTCGAGGCCGCGCGCGTGGTCGATGTGCGCCGCGAGCGACTGTCCCCGCAGCCCGGCCGCGAGGCGCTGCTACTGGTGACCTGCTACCCCTTCGACGCGGTGTTCGCCGGCGGGCCGCTGCGCTACGCGGTGCGCGCGATACCCGTTGCGCCGCGGTCCACCCTGCTATAATCGCTGCCAGCGGCGATAACGACGAGGCAAACGGGTGCGGCTCAATCCCCTGGACGCGGTCTGGCTCATGATGGAGTCGGCCGACACACCCATGCACATGGGCGTGCTGGCGGTGTTCAAGAAACCCGCCCGCGCGCCGGCGGACTACCTGGCGACGATGGCCGCGCAGATGCGGCAGTCGCGCGAACCGGCGGCGCCGTGGCACTACCGGCTGGCGCAGGTGGGGAGCAGCGCGCTGGCGCCGCGCCTGGTGGAGGATGCGCATTTCGACCTGGACTACCACTTCCGCCACTCGGCCCTGCCGGCCCCCGGTGGCGAGCGCGAGTTGGGCGTGGTCGTGTCGCGCCTGCACAGCATGGAGCTGGATCGCAACCGGCCGCTGTGGGAATTCCACCTGATCGAGGGACTGGAGCGCAACCGTTTCGCCTGCTACCTGAAGGTGCACCACGCCCTGGTGGATAACGTCACCGGCATACCGCTGTTCACCTCGCTGCTGTCCAGCCGCGCCCGCGACCGGCAGCTACCGCCGCCGTGGTGCGTGCCGCTGGACCTGTCCGGCGCGGCCGCCGACAGCGATTTCGACAGCGGCGAGCTGTGGCGCGCACTGGCGCAGCCGGCGGATACGCTGGCTTCCCTGCGCCAGGCCTCGAGCGGTTTCCTGCGCAACATTGCACGGCGCGGCAGCGACGGCAGTGTGCTGCTGCCGCGCGGTACACCGCGCTCCACACTGAACCGGCGCATCAACGCGCAGCGCCGCTTCGCCACCCAACAGTTCGAGCTGGCGCGCATCGAGTCACTGGCCGCTGCCAGCGACACCACGGTGAACACGATCCTCGCCTACCTGTGCGGCAGTTCCTTGCGGCGCTTCTTCAAGGAGTACAACGCGCTGCCCGAGGCCTCGTTGATCGGCGCGCTGCCGGTCTCGCTGCAGGAGCGCAGCGCGCAGGTGGCCGGCAACGCCATCGCCGACCTGCGCGTGGCGCTGGGTACGCATATCGGCGATCCGCTGGCGCGGCTGGAGGCGGTGAAGGCCGCGCTGGACGAGGTGCGCCGCGACCGCGCCTCGCTGCCCGCGTCCGCGGTGACGCCCTATGTGCTGCTGCGCTCGGCGCCGGTGTACGCCAGCCAGCTGCCGGGCGTCGGCCGCTTCGTGCCGCCGCTGTACAACCTGGGCGTATCCAATACCCTGGGGCCCGGGCAGCGCTTGTACTACAACGGCGCACGGCTGGAGGCGATCTACCCGCTGAGCCAGCTGATGCAGTTCAGCGCCCTGAGTATCGACTGCGTCAGTTACGCCGGCACCTTCAACATCGGTTTTACCGGCGCGCGGGATACCCTGCCGCACCTGCAGCGCCTGGCGGTCTACACCGGGCGCGCGGTGGACGACCTGGAGCGACTGCTGGGCCTGTCGGGGGAGGCCGCATGAGCGATCTGACCGACCGCCTGTTCGACGGCGGGCTGGAGCTGAACCGCCGCCTGGCGCGCGGCGCCGCCAACAGCGTGGACTGGCTGTTCAAGCGCGACACGCTGATCCAGTCCGGGCGCACCTGGTTCGAACTGGTGCACGACAGCGACCTGATGGCGTTGCGCTACTACGAACTGCCGGACGAGGATGAGATCGAGTTGCCCGACGGCAGCTCGCTGCCGATTCGCCGCCGCCAGCACGCGCTGCCGCTGGTGCTGGTGCCGCCGCTGGGCGTGACCACCGAAACCTTCGACCTGATGCCCCAGCGCAGCCTGGTGAAATACCTGGTGGCGCGCGGTTTCAAGGTCTACCTGGTGGACTGGGGCCGGCCCACCAAGACGCACGGCCACCTGGGCCTGCGCGACTACGCCTGCGACATGCTCGGCGAGGCCCTGGGCCACGTGCGCCGCCACTCAGGCAGCGCCGAGTTGTCGCTGATGGGCTGGTGCATGGGCGGGTTGTTCTGCCTGCTCTACCAGGGCGTCAGCCGCGACCCGAAGGTGCGCAACATGGTCACCGTGGCCAGCCCCATCGACCTGGAGAGCGGCAGCGGCGTGATCGCCGGGGTGGCGGGCGTGGCCCAGGCGCTGGACGGCCCGGCGCAACTGGTCAGCCGCTATTCCAACCTGTTGCTGGACACCCTCGACCCGGCGCTGCTGTCCACGCCGCCGTGGCTGACCACCCTGGTGTTCAAGCTCACCGACCCGCTGGCCAGCGTGTCCACCTACTGGGACCTGATGACGCGCCTGTACGACCGCGAGTTCGTCGAGTCGCACTCCACCACCTCGGACTACCTCAACCACATGCTGCTGTACCCCGGGGGCGTGCTGCGTGACATGGCGCGCACGGCCATGGGCGGCAACCAGTTCGCCAGCGGGCGCGTGGAGTTTGGCGACACGGTGGCGCAGCTGGACCGCATCGGCTGCAATTTTCTCGGCTTCGCGGGGGAGGGCGACAAGCTCGTGCCACCGGAGGTGGCCGAGCGCATCGTCGATATCGTCGCGTCGAAGGACAGGGACTTCCGCATCGCCCCGGGCGGCCACATGGGGGTGATCATCGGCAGCCGCGCCTGCAACGCGGTGTGGGCCGAGACGGCCCAGTGGCTGGGCCGGCGCTCGGCGAAACAGGGGCGCCGGGGCGCGTTGGCCGGTACCCGCTGAGCGCGGCGAGCCGTTGCAGCACCCTGGCGGCCCCCCGCGCGGCACGCCCGACACTTCCCCTGACACCGTTTCCGGCCGCACCCCAAATGGGGGTGGCGCGGTTCTTCCCCGGCGCCGCGCGCGTCAGTAATCTTTACATTGACTAGCTTAAAATTCGCTAACTTGTTGATTTATATAAGCTGGCACGGGTGTTGCTATATAGATTTCGCTGGACGACGTGCACGACGGCGTCGACCGACAAGTCTAACAACAGGATGAAGACACCATGGCGAAACCAGAAGCACGACACATTGCGATCGACGGCAGTTACTGGTTCTGGAGCCGTGGTATACCGGCAGCGCTGGCCACGTCCCTGGTCATGGCGCTGACCACGTACTTCACCTGTTCAGTTGTGGCGGTGTTATTGCCCTGATCCCCCTTCCCCTGGGGGGAGCAACGGGTCTGCTCGGAAGCGTCCCCATACCCCCGCAGTCCTGCCCCTGGACTGCACTTTCCGAGCTTTGACACCGCCCTCGAATCCGGGGCATCCCCATGCCCCGGATTTTTTTTGCCTGTTAATTGCGTTCCCGGCCTGCCTGGCCGAGAGGCCGCGGCCGCGCGGCCGCCGTCAACCGGCACGGGTAGTCCCGGCGGTACGGCGTCTGTCAAATTTGCTGACGCGCACTGGCCGTGGTCGCCGCGGGATTCTGTGCTAGAATGCGCGCCTCGATCACAGGGCGCCTGTCGGCCGCCCACGCAGTTGAACCACGTGGCCTTTGGTAGGGGTCACCACTGGAATAAGGAAAGCGCATGCCTGTTATCACCCTGCCCGACGGCAGCCAACGCAGTTTCGACCAACCCGTTTCCGTACACGATGTCGCCGCCGATATAGGCCCCGGCCTGGCCAAGGCCGCCCTGGCCGGCGTGGTCGACGGGCGCGAGGTGGATACCTCCTACGTCGTCGAGCACGACGCCGAACTGGCCATCATCACCGCGAAGGACGCGGCCGGCCTGGAGGTGATTCGCCACTCCACCGCGCACCTGCTGGCCATGGCCGTGCAGGAGCTTTACCCCGGCACCCAGGTCACCATCGGCCCGGTGATCGAGGACGGCTTCTACTACGATTTCGCCACCGGGCACACCTTCACGCCCGAGGACCTGGAAAAGATCGAGCAGCGCATGGCCGAACTGGTGCGCGACGACCTGCCGGTGGAGCGCATCGTCGCCAGCCGAGAGAAGGCGGTGGAGATCTTCCGCAACATGGGCGAGCACTACAAGGTGCAGATCATCGAGGAACTGCCCGAGGACGAGGAGATCACCATCTACAAGCAGGGTCCGTGGATGGACCTGTGCCGCGGCCCCCACGTGCCCAGTACCGGCAAGCTCAAGGTGTTCAAGCTGACCAAGGTGGCCGGCGCCTACTGGCGCGGCGACGCGAAGAACGAGATGCTACAGCGCGTCTACGGCACCGCCTGGGCGGACAAGAAAGAGCTCAAGGCCTACCTGCGCCGTATCGAGGAGGCGGAGAAGCGCGACCACCGCAAGATCGCTAAGAAACTGGACCTGTTCCACCTGCAGGAGGAGGCGCCGGGCATGGTGTTCTGGCACCCGGCGGGCTGGAGTATTTACCAGACGCTGGAGCAGTACATGCGCCAGCGCCAGATCGAGCACGGTTACCAGGAGATCCGCACGCCGCAGCTGGTGGACATGTCGCTGTGGGAGAAGTCCGGCCACGCGGACAAGTTCGGCGATGACATGTTCACGCTCAGCGCGGACGAACGCGAGTTCGCGGTCAAGCCGATGAACTGTCCCTGTCACGTGCAGGTCTTCAACCAGGGCCTGAAATCCTACCGCGACCTGCCGCTGCGCCTGGCCGAATTCGGCTCCTGCCACCGCAGCGAGCCCTCGGGGTCGCTGCACGGCATTATGCGCGTGCGCGGTTTCGTGCAGGACGACGCGCACATTTTCTGCACGGAAGCGCAGATCCAGGCGGAAGTCGCCGATTTCATCGACTTCCTGCACGAGGTGTATGCGGACTTTGGGTTTTCCGAGGTGATCTACCGCCTGTCCACCCGGCCGGAAAAGCGCGTCGGTTCGGACGCGGTGTGGGACCAGGCGGAGCAGGCCCTGGCCCAGGCGCTGGATGCGCACGGACTGCCCTGGGAGGAACTGCCCGGGGAGGGCGCGTTTTACGGCCCGAAGATCGAGTTTTCCCTGAAAGACTGCATCGGCCGGGTGTGGCAACTGGGCACCATCCAGGTGGATTTCTCCACCCCGGGGCGCCTGGACGCGCAATACGTGGCCGAGGACGGTTCGCGCCAGGTGCCGGTGATGCTGCACCGCGCCATCCTCGGTTCCTTCGAGCGTTTCATCGGGATTCTGATCGAGCACTATGAAGGCGCGTTTCCCACCTGGCTGGCGCCGAACCAGGCAGTGGTGCTGAATATCACCGACAAACAGGCCGATTACGCGAAAAATGTGGAAGATTCCTTGAAAAACAAGGGGTTTCGGGTGATTTCGGACTTGAGAAACGAAAAAATCGGCTTTAAAATCCGCGAGCACACGATTCTGAGGGTTCCCTACCTGCTCGTGGTCGGGGACAAAGAAGTGGAATCACAGACTGTGGCCGTGCGTGCCCGTCGTGGTGAGGACCTGGGATCCATGGATCTCGACGCGTTCAGCGCGCTCCTCGCGGACGATGTGGCATGTCGCGGTCGTATTGCATTGGAGAACTCATTGGAGAGCCAGCATTAAGAAGGACAGCGGTAAGAAAGCACTGATCAATGACCAGATAACGGCCGACCCGGTCCGACTGGTCGGGGCCGACGGAGAACAGGTCGGCATCGTGCCGTTGAGAGAAGCACAGGCGGCCGCCGAGGCGGCGAGCATGGACCTGGTGCTGATTGCTGATTCTGACCCCGCAGTGTGCAAGGTCATGGACTACGGCAAGCACGTGTTCGAGTCGAAGAAACAACGCTCTGCGCAACGGAAGCGGCAGAAACGGACACAGGTAAAAGAGATCAAGTTTCGTCCAGGGACGGAAGAAGGGGATTACCAGGTAAAACTACGCAACCTGGTACGTTTCCTTGAAAACGGCGACAAGGCCAAAGTCACCCTGCGGTATCGCGGACGTGAAATGGCCCACCAGGAGATCGGCATGGAACTGCTCAAGCGAGTGGAAGCCGACCTGGCCGAGTTGGGTTCTGTCGAGCAATTCCCGAAAATGGAAGGCCGGCAACTCACCATGGTAATCGCCCCCAAGAAAAAGAACTGAGCGGGAAAGGACGGGGTCAGGTCTTACAATTCACAGCATGCTGTGAATTGTAAGACCTGACCCCAGAAAAGCTGACCCCAGAAAAGCTCTGGTTCTTTAAAACGCTGAGAACTGACGGCCCGTGAATGCCCCAGTATCTCGAAACAACTCATTGCAAATGCGGAGTAATTGACATGCCCAAAGCAAAAATTCACTCAGGCGCTGCCAAGCGGTTCAAGAAAACCGCCGGTGGTTACAAGCGCAAGAGCGCGAACAAGAGTCACATCCTGACCAAGATGACGACCAAGCGTAAGCGCCAGCTGCGTGGGACCTCTCTCATTCACAAGCGTGATGAGGTCCTGATCGATCGCATGCTGCGTGCCAAGTAACGCTTAACCGAACCGGAAAGGAGAAGACTTATGCCTCGCGTAAAACGTGGTGTGGTGGCACATCGCCGTCACAAGAAAATTCTGCAGCAGGCCAAGGGTTACTACGGTGCCCGCAGCCGTGTGTTCCGTGTCGCCAAGCAGGCCGTTACCAAGGCAGGACAGTACGCCTACCGTGACCGCCGCCAGCGCAAGCGCCAGTTCCGCGCGCTGTGGATCACGCGGATCAACGCGCAGTCACGCGCCAATGGCCTCAGCTACAGCCGTCTTATCAACGGCCTGAAAAAGGCCGATATCGCCCTGGATCGCCGCGTGCTGGCGGACCTGGCGGTGCACGACAAGCCGGCTTTTGCAGCGATCGTGGAGCGAGCGAAGGCCTCACTGGCCTAGCCCACCCCGGCCGCGGGCTGTTGTTTATTCCCGCGGATCGCTGGCTACACGTTACAACCAAAGGGAAAGGGCGCTGCTCTTTCCCTTTTTTGTTGTTTCGGCACGCGTTTTTTCCAGGTGCAGCAGGCGTTGATTTGTAGGGACAACAGGCGTCGATTTATAGGTACGACAGGCGTCAATTAGTAGTTACGACAGGCGTCATTTTGATACTCAAGATTTACGTCATTCCCGCGTAGGCGGGAATCCAGTGAAGGCGCTGGCTGGAAGCCGAACGATGGACCCCCGCTTCCGCGGGGGTGACGACAGCAGCGAGCCACCCCGCAGGGGCTGGGTGAGCAGAACGGCCAGTTGCCCGCAGGGGCTGGGTGAGCAGAACGGCCAGTTACCCGCAGGGTGTGGGTGAGCATAACGGCCAGTTCCCCCGCAAGGGCGGGGATGAGCACAACGGAGAGTTATAGTGGAAAATCTCGAACCGCTCGCCGACGCGGCGAAGGCGGCCATCGCCGCCGCGGACGATGCCGCCGCGCTGGAGCAGTTACGCGTGGACTACCTCGGCAAGAAGGGGCAGATCACCGCGCTCCTCAAGGGCCTGGGCAAGCTGTCCGCGGATGAGCGGCCCGCCGCCGGCGCACAGATCAACGTGGTCAAGCAGGAGTTGCAGGAGCTGATCAGCGCGCGCAAGGCGGCGCTGGACAGCGCGGCGGTCAACGCGCGCCTGGCGGCGGAAACCATCGACGTGAGCGCCCCCGGGCGCGACCAGTCCTGCGGCGGCGTGCACCCGGTGACGCGCACCATCGAGCGCATGGAGGATTTCTTTGGCTCCATCGGCTTCGAGGTGCGCGAGGGCCCGGAGATCGAGGACGACTACCACAACTTCGAGGCGCTCAACATTCCCGCGCATCACCCGGCGCGTGCCATGCACGACACCTTCTACGTCGACGAGCACACCGTGCTGCGCACCCACACCTCGCCGGTGCAGGTGCGCGTGATGGAGAACGAGGAGCCGCCGCTGCGCATCATCTGCCCGGGCAGGGTGTACCGCTGCGACTCGGACCTCACCCACACGCCGATGTTCCACCAGCTCGAGGGCCTGCTGATCGACGAGCAGTCCAGCTTCGCCGACCTCAAGGGCGTGATCGGCGAGTTCCTGCGCGCCTTTTTCGAGCGCGACCTGGAAGTGCGCTTCCGCCCGTCCTATTTCCCCTTCACCGAACCCTCGGCGGAGGTGGACATCCAGTGCGTGAACTGCGGTGGCAGCGGTTGCCGCGTGTGCAGCCAGACGGGCTGGCTGGAGGTGATGGGCTGCGGCATGGTGCACCCGAAGGTGTTCGAATTCTCCAACATCGACCCGGAGAAATACTCCGGCTTCGCATTCGGCATGGGCGTGGAGCGCCTGGCCATGCTGCGTTACGGCGTGAACGACCTGCGCCTGTTCTTCGACAACGACCTGCGTTTCCTCGAGCAGTTCTGACCCGTTTCCAGGTGGAGTAGACAGTGAAAATCAGTGAACAGTGGTTGCGCGAATGGGTCGACCCGGCGATCGATACGGACACCCTGGCCCGGCAATTGACCATGGCCGGCCTGGAAATCGAGGCGCTGGAGCCGGTCGCCGGTGAGTTCAGCGGCGTCGTGGTGGGGGAGATCCTCGAGGCCGCGCCGCACCCGGACGCCGACCGCCTGCGCGTGTGCCGCGTCAGCAGCGGCGCGCAGGAACTGCAGATTGTCTGCGGCGCGCCCAACGCCCGCGCCGGGCTGAAGGCGCCGCTGGCGACGGTCGGCGGTGTACTCCCCGGCGACTTCCGCATCAAGCAGGCCAAGCTGCGCGGCGTGGAATCCCAGGGTATGCTCTGCGCCGAGGCCGAACTGGGCCTGTCCGAGGCCAACGAGGGCCTGATGGAACTGGCCGCCGACGCGCCGGTGGGCGCGGACCTGCGCGACTACCTCGGCCTGGACGACACGGTGCTGGAAATCGGCTTGACGCCGAACCGCGCCGACTGCCTGGGCGTACGCGGCATCGCCCGCGAGGTGGGCCTGCTCAACGACTGCGCGGTGCAGGCGGTATCCTGCGCGCCGGTGGCGCCCACCCTGGACGAGACATTCCCGGTGGAGCTGCTCGCGCCGCAGCGCTGCCCGCACTTCGTCGGCCGCGTCATTCGCGGCGTGGACCTGTCACGCCCCAGCCCGCTGTGGATGCAGGAGAAGCTGCGCCGCAGCGGCCTGCGCTCCATCGACGCCGTGGTGGATGTGACCAACTACGTCATGCTCGAACTGGGCCAGCCCATGCACGCCTTCGATTTCGACCGGCTGCGCGGCGGCATCCGTGTGCGCTGCGCGCAGGCCGGAGAAAAACTGCGCCTGCTCGACGGCAGCGAGGTCGAACTGCACGAGGACAACCTGGTGATCGCCGACCACGACGGCGCGGCGGCGCTGGCGGGCATCATGGGCGGTGAGCACAGCGCCGTGCGCGCCGACACCAGCAATCTGTTCATGGAAGCGGCGTTCTTCACACCCGAGCTGATCGCCGGCAAGGCGCGGGCCTTCGGCATGCACACCGACGCCTCGCACCGCTTCGAGCGCGGCGTTGACTTCGCCCTGCAGGTGCAGGCCATGGAGCGCGCCACGCAGCTGCTGCTGGAGATCGTCGGCGGGCAGGCCGGACCGATCATCGAACAGACCGCGGACGAGGCCATGCCGCAGCGCCCCGACGTGACCCTGCGCGCCGCGCGTATCGGCAAGCTGCTCGGCTTCGAGCTGCCGGCCGCCGAGGTCGAACGCATCCTCAGCGGGCTGGGCCTGGGCGTCACCGCCATCGACGGTGGCTGGACCTGCACGGTGCCGAGCTGGCGCTTCGACATCGCCATCGAGGCCGACCTGCTGGAGGAGCTGGCGCGGGTCTACGGCTACAACCGCCTGCCGCAGAGCAGCATCCGCGCCGACCTGAGCATCACCCGGCACGACGAGGCGCGCCTGTCCCTGCGTCACCTGCGGCGCCACCTGGGCGGGCGCGACTACCGCGAGGCGATCACCTACAGTTTTGTCGACCCGGCGCTGCAGGCGATCTTCGACCCCGAACTGGCCCCGGTGGCCCTGGCCAACCCGATCTCCGCCGACATGGCGGTGATGCGCACCAGCCTGCTGCCCGGCCTGGTCGGCGCGGTGCTGCGCAACGTCAACCGCCAGCAGTCGCGGGTGCGCCTGTACGAGTGCGGGCTGCGCTTCCTGCCCGGGCCGGACGGCCTGCGCCAGGTGCCGACCCTGGCCATGGTGATGACCGGCCCGCGCCAGTCGGAGTCCTGGGCCAACGCCACCGGCGCCAGCGATTTCTTCGACCTCAAGGGCGACCTGCAGAGCCTGCTGAACCTGGGGCGGGACGCGGCGTCGTTCGAATTTGCCGCGGGGCAGCGCGCCGGCCTGCACCCGGGCCAGACCGCGCGCATAACCCGAAAGGGGCAGGAGATTGGCGTGATCGGCGCCCTGCATCCCTCCGCGGCGGCGCAGCTGGGCCTGGACGCGCCGCTGTACGCCAGTGAACTCGATCTCGAGGCGGTACTGGACAGCGCGCTGCCGCGCTTCTCGGAAATGTCCAAATACCCCGAAATACGGCGCGATCTGGCCTTCGTGGTGGATCGCGAGGTGCCCGTGGCGCAGTTGCTCGGGGAAGTGCGATCCGCCGCGGGCGTTTACCTGACAGACTTAACGCTGTTTGATGTGTACACCGGCAAAGGCATTGATCCTAAACGAAAAAGCCTGGCCGTAGGTTTGACTTTCCGCGATCAATCGCGCACTCTTGGCGATGAGGATGTGAATCCTGCCGTGGGTCAAGTCATTGATCTGCTGGAAAAAAATTATAAGGCCGAGCTTAGGAACTAGGTAAGGGAAGATGACCGCTCTGACGAAATCCGAGATGGCCGAGCGCCTGTTCGAAGAGCTGGGTCTCAACAAGAGGGAAGCCAAGGAGATAGTGGAGCTTTTCTTCGAAGAGATTCGCTGCTGCCTGGAGAACAACGAACAGGTCAAGCTGTCCGGCTTCGGCAATTTCGATTTGCGCGACAAGAGCCAGCGGCCCGGTCGCAATCCCAAGACGGGCGAGGAGATTCCCATCTCCGCGCGCCGCGTGGTCACTTTCCGGCCCGGCCAGAAGCTCAAGGCCCGAGTAGAAGAATATGCTGGAACCGACGAACAACAATGAGCTGCCGGCCATCCCCGGCAAGCGCTATTTCACCATCGGGGAAGTCAGCGAGCTGTGCGCGGTAAAACCGCATGTGCTGCGCTACTGGGAGCAGGAGTTTCCCCAGCTCAAGCCGGTCAAGCGCCGCGGTAACCGCCGCTACTACCAGCGCGAGGACGTCCTCACCATCCGCCAGATCCGCGGCCTGCTCTACGATCAGGGCTACACCATCGGCGGCGCCCGCCAGCGCATGTCCGACGAGGGCGGCGCGGGCACCATGACCGTGGAAATGCAGGCGGTGATCAAGGAAACGATCGAGGAACTGGAGGACGTACTGAAAGTCCTGCGGCCCGGCAAATAGCCTTTGTTACACCCCGCTGATTGAGTATAATGCCGCCCTCGCCACTTCAGGCGTATCCGGGGCGTAGCGCAGTCTGGTAGCGCACCACACTGGGGGTGTGGTGGTCACAGGTTCAAATCCTGTCGTCCCGACCAATTCCAATGCTTTCAGGGTTAAGGGCCACTAACTGAACACTAACTGAACACAAACCCTGAACACAAACTCGGCCAGATCAATAATTGGCGCCTCATTTGAGGAAGGAAAAATTGATCTGGTGAAAAGAACACGGCGCCCATCCCAGGGTGTTGTGTGCGCACGAAGGGCGCCCGGCTTTCCCGCCGGGCGCCCTTCATCTTTTTCAGATCCGGCCAAGAATTGCAAACCTGATCAGCTTTGGCAGAAGCCTGGCCACTGTCTTGCGGTCCAGGTGCATCCTGGTTGTGGCCATGTAGTCTTCCGGCATCGCGATTGGCTGCCACCCTTGCCCGGCCACCAGAACTTGTGGCTTGGCGTCATCAGTGCCAAGCCAGATTAGGCTTTCTGTGGCAACGCTGCTGGCCTGCAGGCTGCAGGCTTCCCCATTCCTGTCATAGAATTCATACACTCTGAATCCGCGGCAGGTGGTGGTTTTCTTCATTAAAAGGATCCCCCAATCATTTCTTCAGTAAACACAATATCCACCTGGTCAAACGGCAGCTGATGTCCATCAAGGTAGTCTTTGGTGGTGACGTCACTCTCGTGCGCCATTACGCCCTGGATTGTCTTGATGTCATACCCCGCGTCCACGGCCAGCCTGTCAGCCAGTGATCTAACTTCGTGGAAGGTGGGCGGTGTGCGCCCTTCCTGAATTATGTCCCACCGTCTGGTGGCGTCTCTGGCTTCGGCGAACATTTCAGCCAAGCGCCATCGTGTCACTTGGTAGGGGTGGTCCTTCGCTGCACCCCGGCGCTTCTTTAGCGGGCGATGGGATATCACGTAGGGGCAACGGAAGTGCTTTATGGACAGCACCCTGGCTCGGGCTAGAAGCTGCTTCAGCAGCCTATGGTTTGCGACATCCCATTTTAACCTGGCGGCGCGTGCAGACCCTTTTTGCTGTGCTGATTTGCTTATCACCTTCTTCAGCAGGTCCCCCTCCAGATCCTCGTCGAGGCGTAATGCCAGGATGTCCGACTCACGCATGAACGTAGTCAAGCTAATCCCCATTGCAATTTGCAGGCCTTCCAGCCCCAGTTCGCCGGCCTGGTGATAGATGGCCCAGAAGTCCGCCCGGTCCATTCGCATTCTGGCCTTGGGCGCCTGTCCTGAGAGCATGAGTCGGGGCCGGTCATCGGCGGTGGTGAACGGATTATATTCCAGCTGCGGGCATAGGCCTTCGCCCATCAGCCAGTTGAAGAGGCGGCGGCATTCGGTGTGCCGTTGTTTCTGCTGGTGGAATGTCAGCCCTTCCCACCAGGTGACAATCATGGGCCTGGAGATCTTGCCCACGCCAACGCCGGAGAAGTACCTGGCAAAGGCCTTGAGGGCATTGCGCCTGTTCTTCCAGCTGGTCTTTTGTTTGAGGCTGGGGTCTAGTTTTTGCCGGTGCTCGATGAACAGTGGCACCAGTGCTTCCAGCGAGTCTTTTCGAATAGTTGCGCCGGTGGGCGGCGGGTCGAAGTTTAGAGCAGCTTCCACAAGGCTGTTGGCTTCCTCGGGGGTGTCTGCCCGAAAGGTTTTAAAGGTTCCATCGGGTCGGCGCCAGCGCCAGTGGCCTGGTCTTTTCCTGCAGTCCTGGAATAGGCGATCGTGCAGGACAATACCATCCACAAGCCTGGGCTTTTTAGGCCTGGGCATGGTTACGGTTCCCATCGTTGTGTGCGCTCGCAAACCATACACTAGGACCACATGTCCGCAACACTGGTTTTCTGTCCAGTGATCGGCGCGGGCGGACCCCAGGAGTTCAGCCAGGATTCTTCATCGACCCAGGGGGTGCCGTTTTCCGTTTCGCCTTCGACCCAGCCAGGTATCGTCCCGTCCAGTATCTTTTGGGCCAGCTCTCGCTTCGTCATGCGCGATCCGGCCTGGAAGTGCTTCTTCAGGAACTTGGAGCCAAGGATCAGCTGGCCTTTCATCTGGTGTGCCACGGTCATCCTGAAAACTGTTCCCGCTTCACAGTTCGCCTTCCGCCCAGCTGTCCATTGCGCTGGGCGGCTGTGGGGTGGTTTCCAGTGGTTCCATTGCCCGGCCCGCTTCATACAGGTCCCAGGCATCCCGGTCCCCTTGCGCTATGTACCAGGCCACCTTCCCATCCCGGGCCATCCTAGCGGTGCCGCCCCACCGGCACCCCTTGAACTTGAAGTCCGCGCTGGGTGTGAGAATTGGATAGCCGCCAGTGAACCTGGTGAAAGTTAGATCTGGCCGGTGCGCCTGCACCTTTTCCTTGAAGTTATTGAACGCTTCATCCACCTGCAGGACCCTGGTAGCGCGGACCTGCTGGCACGCGGTATTGCAGAACACCAATTGGTCTGCGGTCTGGACAACCAGGTCAAGGTCGTATTCATCTTCACAGATTCGGTGGCCGCACGAGTGGCATTCAAACCACCAGCCCGCCTTCAGCAGATCCAGCGGCGGCACATGGCCCTGGTCAGCAAAGCTGTCAAAGTGTGGCGCCCGCTTGCACTCCACTTCATCAAATTCCATGCCCAGGGCATTGGCCCCCTCACGCCTGGCGGCAAGCCCATGGTGATGGAAGATCACAACGCTGTGGCCTTCACCGTCTTCACTCGCCACCCAGGCCCTTTGCTTTTTGTCAGCCATCAGAACAACCCCGGTCTGGCCAGGCCGTCCAGGTACTGGTCCACCCGCTTTTCCAGGCCCTTGGAAGTATCCAGCCAGGTTTTGTCCCTGGTGCTGAAATACTGCCGCTGTGCCTGGCGCATGGCGGTGACCGCGCCTAGGAAGCTGGTGGATACTTCCTGGGAGTCCGGCTGGGGCTGCCCCATCCATTCCCTGACGCCTTCCTGTGCGGCGGCGATGATCTTGCACAGGTACACATAGTCAGGGTGCGGGCGCTTGGGCACATTATTCCACCAGTCATTGCCCCATATGGCTTCCAGTTCTGTGCGGTAGTCGGCCAGTTCTACTTCATTGGTGATATAGACTTCAGAACCCGTGCGCTGTCCCAGCTGATCAGAAATGGCATCCCAGTCATAGGTGCGGTCCTCTACCTGGCCAAACTTCTTGGCCACATAGCCCGCAGCGCAGCCTACAAAAAATTCAGCCACTGATCTTTCACCCATGGCGGGCCAGTAGCTTGACCAGGCCTTCCCGTAGCATTCCACGGTGACCTTGCCCTTGCCGGGGCCGTAGTCTTCCAGGAAGATGCAGACAGGATCTATGCCATGCGATTCCATTAACCCTGTCAGAACCAGCTTGGTGGCACTCGATGTATTAACTTGCATCAGCCTCCTCCTCTCCCTCGGGACAGACATATGAGAGCCAAAGCAGCTCGGACACGGCATTCCAGAAGGGTTTTGTGCAGCCCAGCCTGTGGTCTTCACCCCAGGTGATCCATCCTTCCTTGGTCCACTCCTGCAGGATCTTCGATTCCGCGGCGGTGATGGAGTCAGGATCCAGCTTTTGGTCATCCGACATCAGCGACTGATACAAGGTGGGCATCAGTCTCAGCTGGGTGATGGTGATCGAGGAAATGCCAAGGATATGCTTGGCTGCGGCTTTCATTTCTTTGGTGGGGGTTGCGCGTGGCATGTGTTTGCTCCAGTAGTCGGCTAGATGGTTTGTGTTGCGGTGGCCTGCCCCGATCGATATGTGGCTTTCAGCCAGGCGGGCATGACTATGAGGCGCGAGGAAGCGGCGAATAGGTCGCAGCCGTCTTTGTCGGCTGAATGCAGACGGAAAACCGCCGGCCCGTTTGGCTCGGCGTGTTGGCAAATGACGGATTCCCCGACGCCCAGGGTTTTTGGCACTAGGGACAGGTACCGTGCTTGTATGCCGAAGCCGTCGCAGATGATTCCGTCCGGTTCCGGTGCTTCTGGAATCACTCGGTCAATGTCAGGGTACTTTCCGTCTATCGTTTCAAAGCAAAATGCTTTGTTGTTGTCTGTTACCGCGACGCCCCGCCAGACATCTCCAGCTCTTGCAGTGAATGTAAATCGGACGCTTTTAGCCGCCCTGGGAATTGTGCCGTGAAGCTTCAGAATGATATTTCTGTCGGGCAGGCTGTCCTGATCTTCGGAGTACTTCCCGACGTAGAGCACATGGCCGTTTGTCCCTGCAATGCGGCCATCGGGCATGATGCAGATTCCGTTTAGGTAGTAGCGTATGTCGTTTGAGGCCTGGCAGGCCTGTGCTCCCCTTACAAATCTGGCGTCGATCTCTATATCATTCATGTTCTTCAGTTCCTCTAGGTCCGAATCCGCATGCGCGGCTTTCCGGCGCGGTCAGCGCGCGCCCACAGTTCCTGCAGTTAGGGTGTGTGGATTTCATTGGGGGAGGTGGTACATGCTTGGCGTGGTGCCGATACCGCAGACGCGGATCAGCTTTCCATCGACGATCAGGCGATACATCAGCTCCCTGGCGTGCTGGGGAGAGAGGCCGCTTTCCTGCGTGATCTGATCCTGCGTCAGTGACTCTCCCGCGCGCAGTCGCTCCAGGCGAAGGATAATGCTGCCCCCGCCGATGTAGGCGCCATCGTCAATCCGCTGCCGACCGATCGAGGCCGCCGCCTTTTGGAAAACTTCGGATTTCGTGTATCCGGTAAAAACGCGCCCTGGTTCACCCGGCCTGCCTGGCGCGCGCAGAATGTGCCAGCTTTCCGATACCTGCGTGTATTCGAGGTCGTTTGCCGTTGCCATTTTCATTCTTCCCCCCTAAACCGGTTGAAATGCATATTTGCATAGAATCACAGAATATGCAAATTTGCATTTTTTGGGGGAAGCGAAAGCCCTGCGCCAGGGTGTATGAGTTAGCGGTCAGCGCGATCGCGCAACCGATTTATTTCACTGCGCTTTGCAGTGATGCGGGCATTGTAGTCTTGAGACACGCTGGCCATCTCGGTCGCCAGACTTTGTTCCCAGGTGGCACCGGCAAGGTTGTTGTTCGCTTGCTCGCGTTTTTTCGCAATGGCATCAAGGCGCCTGTCACGCTCGTCTTCCAGGTCTTCGATGTCTTGGTCAAGGCGTGCAATTTTGCGCTCAATCTCACGCCTTTGCATGTCTTCGCGCACCCTTGAAAAATCCCCGCTGGGGCCGACCGAAATGCCAGAGCTCCGCACTTTAACGTCTACGGTTTCAGCGTCGGCGCCACATGGCCTGTCAGAAAACACCGGCTTGCCGTTAGCGTCCTCGCACTTGTATACCTGCGCGGTCGCCAGTAGCGGGCAGGAAAGTGCAAGAAGGCATACCGCCGTGACTTTATTTCGCAATACTGCAACACGGGTCAAGGTTTTGGCATTGAAGCTGTGTGTCGTATCCTGTCGAGCGATTGAAAAATGCATCATGTGAAGTCCGGCTTTGTTTAAGTAGTATCTATGGCCCTAAAAAAAAATAGTAAGTGCACCGCAGCCCAGCTTGAAATACTAATGAAAATTTTCAAGGCGTCAGAGCCAAAGCAGCAGCGCAGAATGATTGAGCGTGCGCAGCAACTCAGTCAAGATCAGCCAGGCAAGCCTGGGCGATCTTGATTCGGTCTTCCTTGGGGAGGCCCTGGACGAATTCTTCTATGAGCTGGGTGGCGGCATCCGCTGTCAGGTTTGCGAAGATAGATTTCGCTTGCTCATCGGTCCACTGCACCTGAGCATCCTTTAAGATGCCAGGTTGTGCCCGCTCGCCTGTGTACGCAGCGGCGATCGCCCCTTGGCCCATTCGCTTCCTGCTCCCGCCGGCCTTTATGAATGCCTGAACGAACTCCGCGCTGTAAATTTCACTGATCGAGAGGCCGAAAAACTCAGCGATGCCGCCCACGACATCCTGCCCCGGGTTTTTTGTTTTCCCGGAGCAAATGCGCTGAATGTTGCTTTGAAATACCTTCCCGTCGGTCGCCTCTTCCACGCCCCTTGGCGAAATTCCGCGCCACTCTAGCAAGGCCGGAATGGTTGTGGTCAGCGGCTTTCCCGGGATTGGTTTGAATCGACTCTTATACATATTCGCATTGTCATTCATCCCGGCCTCCAATGAAAAAGCGCATATGCCTTGCTACGTATGCAAATTTGCATTATTCTCTGCGGGCATGGCGACACTCAAAGACATGACAAACGCATTGTTGCAGTCCGGTATCGGCCAAACGGAGCTGGCCGGCCTGGCTGGCACTAGCCAGTCGACGATCAGCCGGATCAGCAGTGGCGATACACGCAACCCGGGCACGACCATCGGCCGGGAGATTGAGCGCCTGTATCTGGCGCGCGTCGTCGCAAAGCAGTCTGCGTAGGCGTCCATTTGCTCAAGCCTAGCGAACGCGGGCTGATGCCACACATAGAACCAGGGGGGATCATATGGACCAGCTGGACGTAGCAAACCACTCAACACTCCACGCACACCCGGACCTGTCTGCCGAGGAGATCGCAGCGCGCATCGGCGTGGGCTATGCGGTCCTGAACAACAAGGTCAACTGGGCGGCAGATCAGAACAAGCTGAGCCAGCGCGAAGCGATATCCCTGCAGCTGGTCACCAACACCCGAGACATTATCAGCGCGGAATGCCAGATTCTGGGCGGGCGCTATGTCCGGGACAGTGACCAGGAGGGGGGCGCCCGGAACATCGCTGAGGCGGTGCTGATCGCGGCGGCCGAGAACGGTGATGTAGCGCGCGTGATCCAGGACGCGCTTTCCGACGGTCGGCTGACAGCTCGAGAGCACGCGCGTATTCGTGGCGAGGTCGACGATGCCGTCGATGCGCTGAATCAGCTGCTGCGTGCCTTGCCCAGGATCGAGTCAGTTTAACCAGGGGTCTGCGCCTGGCCCCATCTCTGGGCGCATAGAAACAGTCAGGGGGAACCATGACAACCAATGTGAAAGTCGAGGCGCACTGTAGTGCGGACGTGGAAGTCCGGGTCAACGTGACCGGTCAGCCGCCGGCGTTCCTGCAGGACGGCGAAGAGCGTGAATTCCACGTGCACGGAAACACCATGGTGCGTGTGCAGGAGCTGCCGGCGGACAAGAGCCGGCAGGAGAAGGACGCAAGGGCGGCCACCGGTAGTCGGGTTGATTCCACCGGCACCGATGATGACGGGTCGAAGGGCGCCGGCCCCAATGATGCCGAACAGCAGGACTCCGACCAGGGAGGCGCCGAGAAAGACGAACAGCAGGGCTCCGGCGGTTAGCCCAAGGGGATCCACAGCAAGGCCGCCGCGAGCGGCCTTTTTCAGAACTTTGGCTTAGGGGGTGTCATGGATAAGTACGGCAAATCATTGGCGGCGGAGGTGTTCCCGGGGGTGCGCGTGCCGAATTTTCCGCCGGCGAGGCCCAGAACGCGCCAGGCAGCCATTAGTGCGGCAGTCGAGGCGATCAGCGCAATGGGGCGGGGTGCAGCCAACCCGATACGCGAAGCCGGATTGGCCAAAACGAGCATGACGCTTGGCTGGCTGATACGCGACAGCAAAGAGCGGACCAGGCGTCTGCGCCAGCTTGATGAACGGCTGTCGGGGGTGGGGCTTTGAATAAATTCGCCATCGTGCCCCATGAGGCGATCGCAGACCCTGAGCTGACGCCATCGGAGTTCAAAGTGCTGGTGGCGCTGTATTCGTTTCGGGACAAGAATTGCGACACGGTGTGGCCGAAGCTGGCCACGCTTGCGCATCGGGCGGGCTATCGAGACGCCACGCAGGTCTCCAAAATTACGAGCCGCCTGGAGTCCAAAGGGTGGCTCAGCAAGGCCGAGAAAAAGTCTTTTCACGGGCCGAAAAAGTACCGACTCACCATTCCCGATCGGCTGTTGTTGCCGGAGGACGCGGCCGCCCAAGATGGCGAGTATTCCCAACTTGGAAAAACTGCCCAAGTTGGAAGCTCTGACACTGGCGAATCTCTCCAACTTGGAAAAACTGCCCAAGTTGGAAAAACAACACCGCCCAACTTGGAAAAACTACCCAACTTCCAACTTGGAAAAACTGCCCAAGACGATCCAGAACATACCAGTACTGATCATACCAATGATCATACCAGTTCCGATGCTATCGCATCGGCCGCTCGCGCGGCCAATCCTGTGGATAACTCTATGCGCTCGCTCGGCGAGCTCTATCAGCATGAGTCGGCGGCGCAATACATTTTCGACCGTGGCGTGACCTGGTTGACCGGCTACGCGATCCCGGAGGATCAGGCGCGCGCGTTCCTCGGGATGTGCAAGGAGCAGTCCGGCATCAACCGGCTCCTGGACGCCCTGGTCGTGTCAATCCTCGCCGCTCCGGTGCAGCCGAAGCCTTACCTGATGCAGGTGTTGGCCAACCAGCCCAGGGCGCTGGACTTGTACTGGGAGCCAGACGAGGCGCAGGTGACTGACCTGCAGGCGATGGGGGTGCCGCTCCCGCTGATCAAGAAGGCGCGGGAGGTGTTTGTGATCTGGTTCCGGTCAATGGAGATTCAGCACAGCGACTGGCCGCGGTTGTTCCGCGACTGGGTGCTGCGTGACTGGGAGTCCGCGGATTGTGATCAGGCCAGGTACCGCCATCGCCTCGCGCGATCCGCGGGCCTGCAGTCCACGGAGACTTTCGGAGAGCCAGCATGACCGTCGCGCAACTGGGCACCCAGGACCCGACCACCGTGCGCCTCAGGGTGCGGCGCTACCTGTACCACCACGAAGACCTCGCCCGGGCCAGTGCATCCGCATGCGCGCGTCGGATGGGCATGAACCCGGTGACTATGGCCCGCCGGTTGAGGGGTGCAGGCACCAGCTGGGCGGGGGAAAAGCGCCGGGAGCAGTGCCGGCGCCTTAGTCTCCTGGTGAAGAAGTCCGGCCGGGTGAACATTCGTAAGGCGGCGCGATTCTGCGGCTACGAAACGAGCGAGGCGTTCCTGGTGTTTTTCAAGCAGCACCAGGGGCGGACATACACGCAGTGGCGCCTGGCGCGCCAGCGGGAGGCGATCGAATGGTGATGTTTTTACTGTGGATTTTGGGCGCCAGTGCAGTGCTGGTGCTGGTCGAACTGCTGCGCGCCAAGGAGGGCATGCATATCGCCGGGAAAAAGTTGGTGCTGCTTGCGGTGGTGTGGCCGGCGGGCCTGCCAGTTCTGGCGGTGGTTTATTGGCTTCCGCCGGCACCGGAGGGCCACAGCGGCCTGGAGCAGGGATGGCATCCCGATGACCGGTAGGCGGGCTGACAAATTTCATTGTTCTACGTGAATCACGGGGAGTGAGCTATGAGCTATTCGGAGATCAGACGTTTCGCCACGAACGAGGCACCGCGGCCGAATACGGATGCGCTGAGAGCGGAAATCGCGCGCCAGACGCAGGAGTTTCTGGATCGCGGCGGCGAGATCAAAGTGCTTTCGTCGTGCGACGGCGCGAAGCCGGTCTATCCGTTCAACTCTCAGCCGGTCGTTGACCCGCATACGGGCAAGGTTGTGTCCAGGGCTGCGCGGGAACTTGTGGACGGCCGCTGGATAGTGAGGATCCCGGCAATCATGCGTATGGCGGGCGTGCACGAAACCACGGCGCGTCGCTGGACCGCCGCCAAGGACTTCCCGGCGCGTATCAAGGGGCTAAAGCCCCAAGCCTGGCCGGAAGATCAGGTAGCCGCATGGCTGGAGCTGAACCCGAATGGGCCGTCCGGTGAGTGAGCTGCGCGAATGCCCCTTCTGCGGAGGTGGGGCCTCGTCTGGTCAGCGCCACTTCATGCACGGCGACCTGCGCTACGTGCAGACTGGATGTGAGGATTGCGGGGCGCTTGGTCCGCGCGTGGAGATTTCGCCGAGCCTTGCAGGTCAGCCCCGTGGTGTTCGCCTGGCGACCCCCGCGGCCGATGCGGCTTGGAATGTGCGCAACGGGGGTGGAGATCTTCGCCGGGAGCTGGCCCGCGTGGAGGCCGGCGTGAATGACATCCTGAACTGGCTCAAGGGTCCGCGTGGTGAGTAAGTTGACCGCGGCATCGCGTGATCAGACGTGTGCGTTCGGGATCCATCCGTGGTGTGAGGGCGGCACGGAAACTACGGTGCCGTGCCATTTGCCCAGTGAGGACAAGGGCACGTCTATCAAGTCTCCGGACTGGTGGGTGGTAGACGGTTGCGCCACCTGTCACGCGATCGTCGACGGCCGGATGACCGTGGACTTGTCGGAGGCGGAATTGTTGCGTTGCCAGATGCGCGGTATCTACCGCACCTGGCGGCGCAGAATTCGTGATCAGAAACTGATAACCGTGCCCAGCGGGTGCGAGTAGGGGGATCCATGCAAGGACGGATGTTGGCACTGGGGGTGATCTTGATGTTGGGCCCTAAATATTTCGTGCCGCCGCACTACGGGAAGCTGGCATTCGCCCTGGCGATGATCGGACTTGGCGCTGTGGTGTGCAGCATGTTCGTGGAGGCCCGAAAGCAGTGAATCAACATTTCGTGATAGCCCTGGGGGTGGCGATCGTCCTGCCTACCTTCGCCGACCAATTGATTCAATACCCGCACCCCGTGTGGAAGTCGCTGGTGGATATCAGTTTGTCGATGCTGGGCTTGGGTATTTATCTGGGCGGATTACTGAAGGGAGGTGGTCGCTGATATGGCCAGAGAGGATGTGTTACGCGCCCATGAGCTGGGCGTGCTCAGGACCGGCGAGTGTGTGCGGCTGAGGTTGGGCACGGGCGCGGTGAAAATGGCAGATGCGTGGGAGGATGGAGGCAAGGCGGCGGGGGTGGTCTTTGCGCTGTGTGACGGGCCTGGCGAGTCTGATGCGCCCTGCGCGGCTCCGAGGCCTGTGGATGGCGCTGTTTTCGCGGAGATCGTAACGGACAGCGCAGAGGCGCTGGATGTGTTGATCAGCAAGCTCGAAGCTGCGCGCGCGCACCTGACGTCGGGCCCCGGGGCAGGTACCGCACTGACCCTGGTTGCCAGGGAGCGCCAACGCCAGGTCCTGGAAGAGGGCTGGAGCCCTGCGTGGGATGATGGCTATGTCCGCGGGGAGCTCCCAAAGGCTGCGGCGTGTTACGCCGTGAACGTTATTAATCCAGCAGGAGGTGAGTCTTCTGCCCCATCCGATTGGCCGTTTATGTACCACTGGTGGAAGCCCACCACGCCGCTTCGTGATCTGACGAAAGCTGGCGCGTTGATACTGGCTGAAATCGAAAGGCTGATGCGTAAGGGGAAGGACCTTTGAATCCCCTGGACCACCAGATCGGGGGTGATCACTACAAGCACTGTGCGATCGAGCCAGTGCAGTACTGGCAGGCCAACATGCTACAGGGTTGCGAAAGCATGGTTGTCAAGTACGTCACCCGCTGGCGAGACAAGGGCGGCGTCGAAGACCTGCACAAGGCCAGGCATTTCATCCGATTCATTCAGGCTGATTCGCTGTACCAGCGAATGCTGCGGAAGTTGTGTGGGGCGTGCGTGCACGGTGCCTGGTGGCACAACCGGATTACATCCCTGGAGTACACCAGGGCCAACAAGCTCGATCGGGAGGAGGCTGGTGTCGTCCGGCATATCACCAACTGGAACCATACCGGCAGTCCCGCGGACCTGAGGGCGGCGGAAAAGTGGATGGAAGAGTTGATCGATAAGGCGAGCGGGGAGGGCTGACAGACTGTGAGTCTGCCTGATGATCTACCGTTGCCCTTTCCGCCGGACAGCCAGCAGGTCGCCCTCATGCAGGCGATCGTCAAAGGCGGCAACCACGCGATCGCATCCGAGGGGACCGATCGCTACGACCTGTTCGAGAAGCTCGTCGAGGGCGGCTACATGGCCCGCGTGCATTGCCCCGGGGCTCTCGGCGTCCATCAATTTAGCGTGACCCTGCAGGGTCTCGAGGTGATCCAATGACTCAGAACAACAACGCCCTGGTCGCAGGTCAGATAACGCACGTCCCGCTGTCCACCCTGACGCCCGACCCTGACCAGCCGCGCAAAAACTTCGACAAGAAATCCTTGAAGCAGCTCGCGCAGAGCATCGTCGATCGCGGGGTCCTGGTGCCCATCATCGTGCGCGAGAGCAGCAACGGGGAGCTCGTCATCTACGACGGCGAGCGTCGCTACCGTGCGGCGCAGATTGCCGAGCAGGACGAGGTGCCGGTTCTGCTCATGGACGGCGATATCAGTGAGGAGGATATCCGGGTAGACCAGCTCGCCGTGAACAATATCCGCGAGAAGCTCTCGAAAATGGAGGTGGCGCGCATGCTGGCGTCGCTGCGGCGCGAAAAGTTCGCCTCGGTGAACGATCTGTCGGCGCACCTGGCGCGCGCAGGCCTGCCGCCCATGAAGCCGAAGGAAATCGAGCAAGCGATACAGCTGTGCGATTTACCCAAGGCCGTGCAGAACCTTATCGACGCTGATCAGCTCGAGCCCGCCGCGGCGTCCAAGCTGCGTGCGCTCAAGAAGTACCCCGCCGCCATGAAGGCAGCTATCAGCGAGCTCAAGGAGGACATCGACTGGCGGGGCAAAGCCACCGTGCATGAGGCGCGAGTTTCTGCGGTCAAGGGTCTGTACGAGGCTGGCGGCGTGAGCCTTACGAAAACGCACAGCTGGTACGGCGACAAGGCAGTCCACTTCAACTACAAAACTGCGTGTAAGGGCTGCGAGCACCTCGTCACCGTAGGTGGTGAAGCCGTTTGCATGAGCCCGAAGGACTTCCAGGAGAAGAATGGGGAGGCAAAGGCGGCTGGGCTACTGCCTGGCGGCGAGAAGCCAAAGCAGGCGAAGGCGCCGAACTCCGGTGCGCCCTCTGAGAAAGAGGTCGAGCAGAAAGGAGAACAGCGCCAGCAGTCGCTGCGCGAGAAGTGTCGCGACTACCTGCACGACTACCTGGTGAGTCGGATTATCGAGAAGATGCAGGGCGATATCGATATCACCGACGAGCTGCTCGCCTGGCACGCTATGGAAAGGCCAGGGCCCGCCGGGTGGTGGCGCAAGCCCGCGATCTCCATGGACTACAAATCGAGTAAGCAGGCCGGAATCGGCAGTATCGAGGACCTGCTTGCCGCAAAATCGACCGACTTCCCGAAGCTCTGCGCGGCAATCGAGGTCGCACACTCCCTGCCGTGGCGCGAGACGCAAGTAATCTGCCGCGAGCTTTGGGGCCGCAACATCGAAGCGGTCTGGACGATCGAGGCGCCCTTCCTCGAACTGTTTCGCAAGGCTGAGCTTTTGCACCTCGTCGAGCTGCACCAGCTCGAGCAGCCCGAGGGGAAGCCCTGGGACAAGCTAAAGGTGCCCGACCTTCGTGCGGCGATTCTGGCCTGTGGCATAGACCGCCCGGCGATCCTGCAGGAGATCTACGACGACGTCGAGGCGCCGTATATCCCATGGGGCGAGCGCGATCTGGACGATGAAGATGACGATGAGGGACAGGAGTAATGTGGAAATACACTGCAACGATAGCTTATGGCGCCGCGCTGGCGAACATCATTGTCGGCTATGCCCTGCGTGATCAAGTACTGATGAACATTGGCCGCGGCCTTTTGTGGCTGTTCATTGCCGTCGGCTGGGCTGCCTTGCTGTCCAGTGCGTCATTGGTGTTCGAAAAAACCATGCTGTGGTTGGTGCGAGTCAATCGGACCCTGCTGGCTGCTCTGGTGGTGGCATGCTGGGCTATGGCCTGGTGGTTTACCAGCATCATGTTGATGCTCACTTGGTTTCTGCTGACCGGCAAGCGAGAGATGCAAAGGGCGGCCGCCCAGGCTGATCCGAGACGCCGGCCTTGTCACCGGATGAGGCTGAAGAAGCAATCCTGAACGGCGGAGGTGACTGCAGCCCAGATGCTATGCGGCTTTGCGCCACCGGCCTGCGCGCGGAGGTTCAGGCCAACGGTATGGGCACCTGGCTTAACGGTGCGCATCTGGAGAGCGTGGCCCTGATGTTGGAGTCTGGCGCTGCGCACATCGAGGACCTGAAAAGGCTCCACGAACTCAGGAGTCGGTTAGTGACCGCGCCAGAGCGCGGCCCTGGCGACACGCGATCTAGCGGCGAGGAGGTCCGCACTCGTGCCACCTGATAGCCAGGCGCCCATCGGCATCCGTCATACCTACGTGGTGTACCACGGCTTGAATCCGCCGCGGGTGGGTATTCGCACCCCGATACTCGGTGGTCAGATCGAAGTGGTGGCCGGGGGTGATCTGTCTGCGCGCCTCGATCGCGCTGAGGCAGATATGGAAAAGGCCAGGGAGCTGCTGAACCTCGCGCTAGGTGTGGCGCCTAGTGAGCTCGAGGAAGAAATCCGGGACTTCCTGGAAACGCAAGGGGAGTAGGCAAATGGCCGAGTACACGGAAGGAATCATGGGGGATGGCGCGGTAGTGCTACGCGAAGGACAGCCGGTGCCTGTTCAGGAGGTGGTGAGATTGCTCAATGGCCCGCCGAAGCCAGTAGTGAAGACCCTGAACGGCAACACCGTGACGATGGCCTTCAAGACTCCAGCTGAGGCCTGCAGGGCTTATGACCACTGGGGGTGGAAATGACCGACAACCCGAGGGGGAAGGATGGTCTCGCCAGGATCATGGCGCGGATCAAGATGGCTGACCAGTTTGCGGTGCCGTACCTTGTTGTGCAGGGCGGCCGTAAATTGAAAGTCACGCATCCAGACGGAACGGTTACTGATGAATAGTGGTGCGTTGATCAGTGACTGCGGCTTCTATCGCTACTGGCTGACGCGGCCTGGTCGATCGCTAATCGCTGAGCGCGGCCCTGTTCTGTTCATCATGCTGAACCCTTCCACCGCTGACGCTGAACTGGATGACCCTACCATCCGCCGCTGCCGTGGCTTTGCGGAAAGCTGGGGCTGTGCGGGCCTGACGGTGGCGAACCTCTACGCATACCGGGCAACGGATCCGGCGGCGCTGCGGCTGTGTGCGGATCCGGTGGGGCCTGACAATGACGCGCACCTGGTGCGTCTGCTGCGTGAACACGGTGAAGCGGTTTGTGCCTGGGGGAACAGCGCGGCGCCTGATCGCGTGCGCGAATTCATGCAGCTTGCGGAGGATACGGATGCCAGGCTGTGGTGCCTGGGTGTCACCAAGTCTGGCGCGCCACGTCATCCGCTGTACATCAAAGCGGACCAGCCGCTGGTGAAGTTTGGTGACTGAACGGCAAGGGGGTGGAAGCGGTGAGTGATCAGCCGAGGGGAAAGGATGGTTTTGCCAGGGTGCGGGCCAGGATCAAACAGGAATACAAGATCTGGCGCAGGGCGGTGCAGCCCTTCATTGACCGCTGGAAGCGGGCGCCCTGGTCCGGCCATGCATTCACCAACATCTGGACGGAAGGGGCAAGGGTGGCGCGGGCGGCGTATTTCAATGGCCACCTGATCACCTATTCGCTGGTGCTGAACCTGGTGCTGGCATTGTTGCTGTGGTGGCGGTGGTGAGAAGAAAAGCGCTGCCTATCGCGGTCAGTGAAGCAATGCGGGAACAGGCTGCGCGCCCGGCCCCGCGGAACACGCGCCAGGGGGCGCTATCGATCATGCATAAATCATTCGGCATTGGCCTGGTGCTAATCGTCCTGGCGGTGATGATGATGCTGCTGGGTGGTTGCAAAACCGAGGCCGGCAGTAGTCGTGACGTGGTCTGCTCGGATCCCGAGCCGGTCACAGAGTTGTGGAATGCGTATCGCTGCAGTTTCAGCGGCGAACCCTACACCACGAAAACCGAGGCGGAGGATGGCATACCGTTGCTGATCATCGCGCCGAACCCACTGCCACGGGACAATTCCCTAAAGCTGAGGCTGGCGCTACACGGAACCGGGGGCGTCCCGAAAGCGTGCACAGAGCCGAACCAGGACCCGCAGGCGGGATACATCACCATTGCCAACTGCAGCACGCAGGACGGCGATGATGCCACCTGGTGGGGCCCGAACCAGGGAAAGAACCATGCGGGCTATCGCCTGGCGGTGTCGCTGAACAAGGCCGTGGAGCTGATGAAGCCGTCCATAGACTTCGGCGCGGGGGTGGAGTGCGTGGGCGCGTCTATGGGCGGAACCGGATGCATCCTGCAGGCGATGCTGATGCCCGACGGGTTCTGGCGAAACTGGCTATCAGTGGTGGACGCCACGGTGCCGCATACCAACTTTGCCGGCAAGCAGGGGCGCTATTGGCGCGACCCCGCGGTGCAGCGCGCTTGGCAGGGCTACGATATCAGTGCAGCCGATCTGGAAGAGCAGATGCGCAAGGGCCGGCTGTCGCACGTTTATTTCAAGCTCCAGGGGCACACGAACGACAACTTGGGTGTGTTTGACCTAGACTTCCTCCGCTACTGCGACAAGTACAAGGTCGCGTGCTTTGCGATGTGGGGGCTGGGTTGGCACGTTCAGGGGGGTGAGCCTGGCGTAAACCTCCCATGGCGCGACCGGTACGCGGGACCGGACGCGCAGGTCCGACGCTTGGGGGTGCTGCCGGTGTTCACTGGCTCGACTGCGAATCACCTGCAGGACGCCGACGGCAAGGGCTATCCGAGAGGCCACTACAACCTCGGGCTGAGCTGGAACAGCAAGGGAGTCCGGGACACGGAAGGCGGGCTAACTTTGCCGCTGCGATATCTGAGGCACACAGATATCGGCGGCGGAATTCCGGACCAGCCGGAGGTGGCTACCTTTGACCTGACGATTCGCAACCCGGCCAACTTCAAGCTTAAGAGGGGGGATCGCGTTTCTTGGTCGATAGGGTCTGCATCCGGCACGGTCGAGGTCTCACGCACCGGCGAGGTCACCATACCGGCTCTGACTCTGGCCAGCGCTACTCAGTACACGCCCTTGCAGATCACCCGGCCCACCCCGGTGCTCGCGGGAATCACCTACACGCGTCAGCCGCGGCACGGCACGCGAATTACTGTTGACCCGGAAACTCCCTACAGCAAGTCCATCGATGACGCCAGCAACTGGCAACGGGTCAATGACGTGGGCCGCATGTGGCGCCAGACCGAAGCGGACGTGGTGTTTGATGACCTGGCCGGCGGCATCACGGTAATCCACGACTGCACGGGATCCGATGTCATATGCACCGCGCAGGAGGCTCGCATCAGCCCCGACGGCAAAAGGGTGGTCTACGCCGTCAGCACCGCTCCGCCTGGCGCCACACGCTGGCCGATCAAGGCGGCAAATGGGCCGATGACGGATCTGTGGGAGTTTGACACCGTGACCGCTGAGCTGTGGATTTATGAGCTGGACAGCGGGCAGCGATACAGGATCAGCAGCGGCCACCGGGACCGCACGCCCGACTGGTGCGGCAACGACTGCATTGTATTTGCGAGCGATCGAGCGGGGACCTATGCCCCGCGCAGTACGCCCGGAAGGCATCCTGACGGCAGCTACTGGTTCCCGCGCAATTTCTACCCTTCGAAAGCGCTGCACATCCACCGCGCGCGTCTGGTCGGCCGTCAGCTCGCCGACATCACCGATATCACGCCGGGGGAGTGGATGGCGCTCAGCCCTGAGGTGTTGTCCAGCGGCGAAGTGCTCTTTTCCGCGTGGGAGGGGGATGGTCCTGGCGAATACGGATCCACGCCGCAGAACGTGTGGTGGCTAAAAAGCGTAGGCCTCGGCGGGGGTGAGGTGATCACCATTCTGGGCGCTCATGGGTCCGGCAACATCATCACCACTGCGCTGCTCAAAGACTGGGTGGACCCTGCGCGAAAGGGCGAGGGCAGTACTCAGTTTCGCGCGCTACGCGCCACGGGCGAGATCCACGCGGGAAAGATTGCGGTCACCAACTACTACGCCAAGAACAGCACTGGGGCCATGGGATTGATCTTTGGCCTGGATTTTCGCGGGGGTGTAGTGGAAGGAGCGCTGCGCGCGAGCCAAGTGGGTGGCATGGAGTCGAATTCCGATGTGCCTGGGTCGGCGCACTATGTAGAGAAGAGCCTGGAGGCATTGACGCCGTACGCCAACGATCAGGACTTGGGCTGGCCGAGGATGCACCGCGACGGCCGCGCTGCCGGCAGGGCTGGCTATCCCGCTCCGCTGCCTGGTGGCGGTGCTGATTGGATGTATACCCATGGACGTGGATACGGCTGCTTTGAAGCGGTACCGCCAGGCAGGGCGACCTATGCGGCGCTCGGGGGTGAGCCGCCGTGCCAGAAGCAGATCAGGCGCGCAAAGGTGGAGGTGGTTACCAACCCGTTTGATCCCAGCCAGAGCGAGGTCATGGCTTGCGGCGATCTGCAGTGGCACTGCTGGGACGCCCAGCCGGTTGCGAGGTATCAAGACCTGTACGGCGTACCGACGCCACAGGTTGAGAAAGTCCAGCCGCCCGGTGGTGAGTGTGCGCTGCGCGTGGTGGACGCGCGGTCGGGTGAGCTCTATCCGATACCGGGTAAGGGCGATGAGCAAAACCGCGTTGCGTTCCAGGGGCATGCGCATCCCGACTACCCGGCGATAGTCCGATATTTCGGTGTCGAGTACTTCGACCACTGGACCAGGACGCCGGACCGGGAGGGGCTGATGAAAACATACCCACCGCTAAAAGCTCCGCTGCTCGCCGATGGGTCTGTGTCCTTACCCGTAGAGTGTGGGCGACCATTTCGGCATTTTGGCTATGACGAAGCCGGCGACAAGGTTGCCCATGGCCTGACCCCCTTGGTGTGCAACGAAGGGGAGTGTACCTGTCATGGCTGTCACGATGCGCATAGCGACGAGCGATTGGAACAGCTGGGATGGAAGACCGCTGAAGAGCGGTTCCGCGGAACGTTGGCGGGGGAGGCCGAGTAAATGAAGGTGCTTATACTGGCTCTGCTGGTATTCGTAAGCTTGCAAGTATCACGCTCCCACGAATTGCTACACGAGCACCTGCACACAATCGAGACTGCTGTAATTCAGGAGCTGGAGGCGTGCGGGGTGGGCGCCGTCTCGCCCGCCGCCAACGGAGAGGAGGAGTACAAAAAGCATGGACTATGAGTATGTACGTGAGCATTACCGAGTGCCAGCCTGCTATGGACGCCGGGTTACGGCCAACGGGCGAGCCGGGGTCATTGCCCGAGATGAAGGGCATTACATCGGCGTCAGTTTTGACGATGACAAGCCTGGCATCATTTCACCATGCCACCCCACGTGGAAAGTCACGTATGGCGATATGGGGCCAGTTCGCCGCATGAGCCGAAGCCAGGAGCGTTACCAGCGGTTTATCGAGTATGGGGACGGGTTCGATAGCTTTATAGATTTTTGCAGGTGGGACGCAGAGCAGAAAGGCGGAGCTTTTGAGTTTCCTCTCTTTGGAGAGGAGGAGTAGAGGGTGAAGGAACGACCAATCCTATTCGGCGCCCCGATGGTCAGGGCGATTCTCGCTGGCCAGAAAACGCAGACGCGGCGGGTGGTCAAGGCGCCACCACACCTACATGCGGAGCGCTGTCAGCACTTCGAGGGGGCAACCTGGGACTGGCTGCGCTATGACGGGTTGCGCCTCGCGTCATTCAATTGCCCCTACGGCAAGCCAGGCGACAGGCTGTGGGTGCGGGAAACATGGAAGGAGGCGCATCCCATGGCATTCCAAGCCGACCGGAAGGGCCTACGCCTGCTACACGCTGGGATACCCGGCCCTCCTCCAGTTCATTACTTGGTCGCGTACAGGGCAGACGGTGAATTGCTACCGATCTGGAGCAACACTGGAGGTCATCCATACCGCCAACTGACGCCCAAGGATGACGTCGACAGAAAGCTTTACCCCAAAGGCAGAGAGACAGGATGGCTCTCACCTATCTACATGCCACGCCGCGCCTCCCGCATCACGCTTGAGATAACCGAAATACGCATAGAGCGTTTGCAGGATATTAGCGAAGAGGATGCGGAGGCGGAGGGTATCGAGGGTATCGACCACCCCACCGGCGGCGGCGATTATCAGGACTGCTGGCGCGACTATACCGCCGATGGCGATGCAGACGGGTGGCCCTGGTTCGAGGGCGACCGGATAGCGTCGTACAAGTCTCTATGGCAATCCATCAACGGCCAAGGCTCGTGGGATGCAAACCCGTGGGTGTGGGTTGTTGAGTTTCGTCGCCTCGGGGAGGGGTAACGGAAGCTGATGCGGTGGGATGCGTAAACGGACTGGCTGAACAGATACAGAGGGGTCGAGATTGATGACAACCGAGGAGATCATAAAGCGATTGCGTGACGCCTGCGTCGGCCACCCTCATGCCCGCATTCAGTGGCCGCATAGGCTTCTGCACGACGCTGCAGACCGGCTGGAGGAGCTTAGCGGGGCGGCTCCCAGTAAAGATCGCAAGCCGTTGCCTTGCCCGTTCTGCGGATGCACGGAGCTTTTTGACGGAACGTGGTGCCTTGATGACGGCGAGCACGATGCATACGAGTGCTCGCGGTGCTTCGCTGGGGCGCCGGTAGATGCCTGGAACAGGCGGGAGGCGTAGGCCGTGGGAGCATCTGCCGTCAAGGTGCGTTTCGAGACGCCCGACGATTTCGATCTTGTGGGTGCTGCGTGAAAAGGCGGCCCGGCAAGCTGCCGAAGTACCAGGAAAACCGCCGCACGCGACGGACCAACAGGTCAGAGCTGGAGGATGAGCTGGCTCGCCAACTGAGCGCGGCTGACATCGGCTTCATGGTGCAGTACCGTTTTGCCGCAGAACACGTAGGCAAGGGTGATGGCGTCCGATTTCGCCTGCAGCAGGCTGGCTTGTCAGATTGGCGCTTCGATTTCGCCTGGCCTGATGTTGGTCTGGCGGTAGAGGTTGAGGGTGGGGCCATGGTGAGCGGCGGCCACAATCGCGGCCTGGGGTTTACCAAGGACCTGAAAAAGTATCACCACGCTGCGAGGCTGGGCTGGTTTGTATACCGGTGTGATGCGCACCTGATCCACGCGGGCCTGGCAGTGATGTTTGTGCGTTCCTACTTGGATCGGCAGGCTCTGGAGTTGCAGGACCTGGATGACCTGCAGGTCTCGTGGTCTCAGCGGGCGCAGGTCCTGAGTGGAGGGGCTGACCAGGCGGAAATGCGAGGCGCCGACCCTGGGGTCGTTGCGTTATACGAGCACGGCGCGCAGTGCGTGCGCCGTTGCAGAGATGAACTGTTGCGGCTGATCAAGGTACGGCGGGGGCGCTATTATGGGGGCAGAAGGGGATGAGGCGGTGCGGATTGGCAGGGCGGCCCTGCTTGCGGCATTCGGCCACGTGGACAAGCGTGGCGGGGGTGTCGGAGCATTCACTGGCAGTCGCCACTTGCGCACCGATGGGCAGGGGGCCTTACCGGCGCGACGCCTGCCAGTAGACCGCGGCGATGGCAAGAAGGTTCCGTCGCGCACTGCCGCGACGCGCGTGTCCGTCGTGGAAACCCGCAATAGCGGGCGATCGCGGCCGCTGCTCGCGGACAGCCAGCAGCTGACGGCTTTCGTCCATCGGTGCATTTCCGAACTGACGGAGATGGAACAGCTGTGGGTGCACTTTTGTTATCGGGACCGCTGCCACAAGCGGAGCGAGTGTTGGGCGAGCTTCCTGCATCGATACGCCAGGCAGTATGAGGCGCTGTATTGCGCCGGGGTGAGGGCGGAGACTCGCGCGGTAATCCGGGAAATGGTCGCATGGCGCATGGGGCAGATGGGTGGAGAGATTCCGTGGGACGCCAAGTTCAGCTCGAGCAACCGTACGATCACGCGACAAATGTGGAGCAATACCTATCGTCAACACTGGGCCAAAGTTTGCGACGATCTCGACAGGGTGGATCGCATGGCGCTTTTCAAAATCGGCTATAAGGTGGGCCTTCAATAAAGCGCTTGCCTTACGTGTACAAAATGTATATCGTTAGCGTGTATTTTGGCATTCTGGCCAAAACTAAAATCAAGCATAGATTACGCCAAGGAGCCGGGAAATGCCCTGATTATTCCAGCCCGTAGAGCGCAAACAAAAACCCGCCAAATGGCGGGTTTTTGTTTGCGTTCAAGGAATCTTCCACCCAGGCAGGTTCCCATTTTCGCGCCATAGGGCGCAGCCTTTCATCAAACCATAAATGCGTGGGCCGCGACCCAGGGTATAGACGTGCGCGAAATTGTGACATCGCTACTCGAGAAAGAAATACACAAGCACCCGAACTTCACGATTCTGGCTTTCTGCACGCTGATGGTCGGGTTGGGCGTCTTCGTCAATCCATTTGTCTTGGCGACGGATTTCGAGACGTTCCGGGAGAGTAGCAAGGAGGCGATGCGCCAGGTGCATATGCGCCTGGAATCGCTGGAAGGCGCGGTGTGCGAAAACCAGCACACGATACAGAAGACGGCGCTGGAAGAAGCGATCCGTCAAACGGATTCTGAGGTTTTCAACCTGGAGCGGGTGGCGCAGGAGGGTAGCGCCACAGACAGGGACTTGAAACGCCTCGGGAGGCTGAGAACGAGCCAGCGGTCGCTGGAGCGGGAACTGGAAGACCTGCTGCGCGATGAAGACTGTGGCAACTGAATTGCAAGGGGAATAATCATGGCGTCATTCGTCAAGCTCAATGGATTCGTGGAGCACAAGAACCACGGCGTGCACAACCTGGGCTCCGACCAGCTGAAGCTGGCGCTGTCCAACACCGCGCCCAGCGCGGAGTCCACCGATCCGTCCATCGATACCGACGACTGTGTTCTCGCCAGCGTTACCCAGGTGTCGTACACCAATCTCGATGGTGGTACGTCGAGCCTGAACGTTACCACCACGTCCAGCGGTCAGAGCGGAGGCGTGTACAAGCTGGTGCTGGAAGATAAGACCGGCGTGAATCAACTGAAGGCTAGCGGCGGCAGTCTCGGCCCTTTCCGCTACGTGTATTTGGTCAACGACACGCCCTCCAGTCCCGCGGACCCGTTGGTGGGATACTGGGACAAGGGGGAAAGCATTACCTTGGCGGATGGCGAAGGCATGGACGTTGACTTCAGTGAAGTGAACGGCGTGCTGCAGGATTCCTGAGCGCCCAACCCATGAGAAAGACGCGAGTGCTAGCGTAGGATGTCGGATTTCGAAAACAACACGGGCAGCAGGTCTGCCACCACCGGCACAGGACCGCTGACCTTGACGACTGCGCTGAAGTATCACCGGGGAATACCCGACGTGTTGGGCGAGGGTGATTCGCGCACGTTCTTCGCTATCGATGCCTCCGGCACCGATTACATGCTTTTTGAGGGCACATACACCGCATCGGGCACCAGCCTGTCTGTGGACACAGTTATCAACTCCAGCAACTCCGACAATGCAGTGAACTGGTCTGGAGGCAATATAGAAATCCGGCTGGTTGCTGACGCGGACTCGCTGAAAGACATGTCAAATATGGTGGAGGGTACAAACGCCAAAATCCTCACCCCCGCCGAGCGCACCAAACTAGGGTACATTACGGTCACGGCGGCCGAAAATATTAACGACATGGCTGACGACATTGCGGCGTTGCAGGACGTTGATATTGGGGACATGACCGCCGCGTCTGCCCTTACCGGCGCAGAGTTTGTTCCGGTTGAGCAGGGCGGTAACGGAAGAAAGGCCACGGTCGACCAATTCGACCGCACCATGTCAGAAATCATCTTCACCCGAGCAAAAAGCTCTGTCCAGGGCGCGTGCGCTTTTTTTGGGGCGCCGATAGGCTTCACAAGCTCCGATGGCGATGACTTTGGAAAGGACCCTTACACGGTCAACCAGAGCGGCACGGGCGCGGGCGCAACCGTAACCAACTTTCTCGGGCAGGTTGTAACACTGACTACCGGCAGTTCGTCAACGGGCAGGGTGTCCCTAAAAAGCTCTATGGCAGTTTCCTTCTGGGCTGGTAACAGGTCGTTTGACCAGTCTTGGATGTGCGGCACCAGCGACACTGACCCTGTGTCCAATGGCCACCATTACTACGTTGGTTTCTTGTCGACGGTCACAGCGGTAAACCCGCAGGGCATGTTCTTTGAGCTGACACCGAGCAGCAACAACTGGCACGCTGTGGTGCGCAACGCTGGCGGTGTTACCAAAACTGATACGGGTGTGGCTGGCTCGACCACCAACAAGACTTTCCGCATAGTGTATGACCATGACGACGCGGAAACCCGGTTTTATATCGATGGCGCGCTGGAGGCGACAATACTGGACTCAACCCGCGTAATGGCCAACTTCACGCTGATGGAGATGGCTATTGCTGCGCATGATCTGACATCGTCCAGTGAGAAGAAGTTTTATCCAGTAGGCGCCCATTCATTCAAGCACGCAATGGGCGTGACCTACGATGTCTAAAGGCGTCAAGGTCGGCACAAGCCGCGTCGCGATTGGCGGGTCCGCTATCAAGCTGCGGCATACCTTGCCGCGTGTCGCAACGATCGGATCTTCGCTGGTCACTGCCGAAACCGGAGTGATTAACCCCTACGGGTTCCACAATCTGGAGTTCGACCACGGCTCAGCGGTCATCCAGCACTGGGATGATTACTACGAGACGCAGGCCGCCGCCGTGAAGTCCGCAATCCGCAGCGAGTTGCGTGGTAATAAGCGCATGGGAGCAAATGTCCACCGCGTGCAATTGCAGATGTTTCAGTACATCACCGGGGCGGACGAAAACAGCCTTTCCGTGCGCACCACGCAAATGGCTAACCTGATCTATCAGGTCGACCAAGCCAGACAGGCGGGCCTGTACATGATTCTGTGCGGCTGCAATGTCGGGGTGCCGGATGATGCTCCTGCGTGGTACGAGGCTTTGCCATACGCCGATCGCTGGGACGTGCAGGAGTATTTCTGGACACAACTGGTGCAGGCTGTTGTCGACTCGGGGAACGCGACAACGGTAATGGCCTATGACCTCATTAACGAGCCGTACATAAGCGCCGACCCCACTGCAGACATATTCGCTGGTAACTACGGCAGCCAAGGAGTCTACTACAACCAGTGCGTTGCGGAGGGGGCTTCGGTGGACGACGACACGGTGCGCGACTGGATAACGCAGGAGCGTGACGCCATCAAGGCTGTTGACCCTGACGCGCTGGTTACGTGCGGGGTTCTGCCATTTCCAAGTGGCGCATTCGGTTACGCGAACACGCAGGACCTGCTGGATTTTTGCCAGCCGCATTTTTACCCAACGTCGGACCGCTTTCCGGGAGATATAGATGACACGCTTGGCTATATCTCGTCCTGGGCAAGCGCGACCGTGCCGGTTGTCTGCGGCGAGTGGCAGGCCGTGTCCGAAACAGCATCAGAAAACGTGGACACCATAGCGGCGATCTTTACATATCTCGGCGGGTTGATTTCATATTCATACGGCTACCCGCCTGCGGCATTTGCTCCGCAGCCGCATCCGGTCGTTTATCCTGCGATTGGCGCCAACGATCAGTATTACGCTAAGGACAAGGCATCGCTGGAGCTGATGCTGACTTATGATTCCGGGGACTTTTAAGTGTCTGTAGGCACATTTGCAGTCGGCACGACATTCTTTCAGTTTGCGTCCGCAACATATCTACTTTCTGCAGAAACTGGTGTTTTTGAGACCGTCGGGCCTGCGGCAGGATTGGTCTCCCAGCGTTATCTACAAGCGGGCGAAGGTGATTTCTCAACTTCCGGTCAGAATGCGGACTTTCGGGTGGTTCAGGAACATGCCCTGGTGGCCAGTTCCGGTGGTTTCGTTACTCAAGGTCAAGACGCCACGTTTCGCGTGCATCGCAGGCTAGAAGCGATTTCTGGCGTTTACACTTTCGAGGGCCGGGACATTTCCCTGCTGAAGGCCTATCGCCTGATCGCTGGCCATGGTGTGTTCGAGATGTCTGGTCAGGATGCGAGCGCGAATATTCATCGAGTTCTTCGCCCCGCGGCAGGGCTGTTCAATACCGCCGGTCAGACGGTAAGTCTCGTGTACCGTCAGAATCTTGACGGGCAAGACATCCTGATTTATCTGGATTCCGTGGCGTCTCTACAGACATTTGATTCTGTGGGTGCGCCCGCTCAACTTGAATCCGTCGGAGGGCTGACATGGCGGGCAGGGTGATTGCGCAGGGTGCCAGCCTTGGCCTTAAGTATGGCCTGGAGGGAGATCCGGAGCTGACTGGCTGGAGCTGCAGGGTCATGGTGAAGGCCTCTCCGGGCGCCTCAGCCATTGGGCAGATGGATTTGACGCAGAAGAACGATGCCGGCACCCGTTTCGTGGGGTTGTTTTCCAGGGATGCTACCAATTCGTGGGAGCCAGGTGATTACAAGGTTTACGCAGACCTGTGGAATCCCAGCACAGGCGAAGCCGTAGAGATCGAAGATGATCTGCGAGTCAAGGCCCAAGGCGTGCCCAATGCCTGAGTTCAGCCTGGCCAGCCGCCGCCGCCTGGCGACCTGCCACCAAGATCTGCAGGTGCTTTGCCGTGAACTGATCGCACACTATGACATCACTGTGGTGTGTGGATTCCGATCCAGGGAAGATCAAGATGCCGCATACCGAGCGGGAGCATCATCGCTGCAGTGGCCTGACTCGAAGCACAACCGTGAGCCCAGTTGGGCTGTTGATCTGGCACCGTATGAAGCTCAGATCCGTGACATAGACTGGGGCGATGCAAAGGCCTTTTGCGTACTTGCTGGGCGAGTTGATGAAGTGGCACGCCGGCTGAGGGCGGAGGGCCGCATGCAGCACAGAATACGATGGGGCGGCGATTGGGATTCGGATGGCAGGACTGTGGACCAGCAGCTCCATGACCTGCCGCACTACGAGCTGATACCGGGTTGAGCATGGACAACAAATTCAGGTCGCGAAAATTCCTGGTTACGCTGCTTGTTCAGGTGCCTGCGTCCTTTGCAATGGCTACCGGTAAGATAACTGGCGCAGATTACGCGATGATCAGTTCTGCGGTGATCGCCTCGTACTCTTTTGCCAATGTGGCCGCGGCTTTCGCGCAGCGTGATGTTGGCAGTCCTTAAGTCCCGGGTGCCCTGGCGGGTTGCGGCGGCTGCGACGGTGGTGTCGTTGGCGGCCGGTGCTGGCTGGCAAGTGCAGGCGTGGCGCCTCGGCGAGCGGATGGCAGAGCTTGAGCTTGGTACGGCGCGCGCGGCTTTGGCCGCGGAGAAGGCGGGTCGCGCGCTTGCGAACGAGCGGCTGGGCAGGCTCGAGGCAGTTGAGCGCGAGGCGCTTCGCCGGGACCAGCTGCGAGCAGAATATGAAGGGATGGTGGACCATGCGCTGGAACAATACATGGAGAATGATGCCGCCGCTGGCGATTGCTTGGATCTTGCTGGGGTGCGCGGCTTCAACGCCACGGCACGTGGACCTGTGTCCGGTGATTCCGAGCCCTGATCCGCGCGACATGTTGGCACCATCTCAGCTGCGTATGCTTCCACCTGATCGGCCGGCAAGCTCGGGTGACGTGCTGCGCGCTGCGGCTGAAAACAACGCGCGGTATTGGGAGCTGGCGGACCGCGTGCGCACGCTGCAGGATTACGTGCGCGAGGTTTGCCTGCCGGCGGGCCGCGCCGATGATGGCGGGGGTTAGCGGGTCCTTACCCTGATAGCCAGTGTCCACGGGGGCGCGGAAATCGCGGCCTTCGGATAGTTTTTCGGGTTGTAGGGCCTCAGCTGCAGGTCTCCCGTAAATTGTAAATTCCGCTTGAAATATAGTAATTATCTCGCAGTGGCCCGCCTGGGGAAGGTGGGGAAGGGGGAGACCTGCAGCTGCCGGGGTGAAGCGCGGCCACAGGTCGGTCTGGGGGCGTTTTGGCCAAGGTTGTTGGCACCGAAGCTGCATACCACTGGTCCGTCAGCAAGCTGGCGGACTTCCTCGGTATGGACCGCAAAACGGTGTCGAAGCGGATCGGGCAGTCCGGGATCCCCCCGGCCGACCAGGTGCGTGGCAATCCGGTCTACGACGCGCGGCAGGTGGTCAAGTTCATGTATTCGCCAGCGGGCAGTAGCCCTGGCGGAGATCTGGATCTGGATAGTTTTCCGGAGGCCCGTAAGGCGTGGTATCAGTCTGAGCTGTATCGCGTGCAGCTCGAGGAAAAGCTGGGCGGGCTGATTCCTGAGTCCGAACACGCACGATGCCTGGCCGCGTTCTGCAAGACCGTTGCGGCAGCCCTGGATTCGATCCCAGACATACTGGAGCGAGATGCGAACCTGGCGCCGGAGGGTCTTGTGCTGGTCCAGGAAGTGCTTGACGGCGTGCGCAACGAAACAGCGGCCGCTGTGTCCAGGGCGCTGGAATCAGAGGTCGACGAATAGTGACGGCTGACAACCACGCCGAGGCGTTCCGCACCCGCGCCACAGAGTCGGCGCTTGGTATTACGGATTTGCTGCGTCCGCCGCGGCGCATCCGGGTAAGCGATGCGGCGCGCGAATCGCTCTACGTCGTGCACGGTAATGGCACCCGGACGCTGTGGTCGCCGGAGAAAACGCCCTACATGGTAGAGCCCATGGATTGCATGGGCTCCCGATTGTATGACGCGGTGATTTTTGCCGGCCCTGCCAGGACTGGGAAGACCCTTGGCCTGATAGACGGGTATATCGCCTACAAGGTTATCAATGATCCCGGTGACGGCCTGCTGGCCCAGATCACCGAGGAAAAGGCGCGCGAATTTTCCAAGAAGCGACTGGACCGGGAGTTTAACGCATCGCCGGACTTGCTGGAGCGGCTGAGTCCCAGGGCAAACGACAACAACGTCCACGACAAAATATTCCGCGCGGGCAATTACCTGGCGATCAAATGGCCCAGCAAGAACGTGTTCGCCAGCTCCGACTATCAGTTCGTGCTGCTGACGGACTATGACCGGATGCCCCCCGACATTGGCGGCGAGGGATCCGCGTTCCAGTTGGCCGGCAAGCGCACTCAGACATTCGGCTCCACCGGCATGACGATGGCCGAGTCGTCCCCGGGTCGACCCGTGCTGGATGCGGATTGGCGGCTCCCTGAAGACGAGCCGCACCGGGCTCCACCCACAACGGGCATCCTGGATCTGTACAACCAGGGGGACCGGCGCCGCCTATACTGGCAGTGCCCCGAGAAGGGATGCCGGCAGTGGTTCCAGCCAGTCAAAGAAAACTTCAACATGGAGTCTGGCCTGGTTTTTTGCCCGCACTGCGCAGTGGAGCTGGACCCGAAGAAAAAGCGGCAGCTGAACAGAGAGCACCGCTGGCTGCCTGAAGGCTGCGAGCTAGACGTGGATGGCGTCATCCATGGCGCCAGGCGGCCGGTCCGGATTGCGTCGTTCTGGATGGAGGGTCCCGCGGCGGCCTACCAGACCTGGGGTCAGCTGAGGGCGAAGCTGGCCGCGGCGGAAGCGACCTTTGCGGAAACTGGTGACCAGGAAGATCTCAAAACGGTCATCAACACAGACTGGGGGCGGCCGTACAAGAGCAGAGTTTCTGCGAAGTCCCGGTCCAGCCTGCAGCTCATGGACCGCACCGAAGCCATCGAGCATCGCACGGTGCCGGCAGGCGTGCGCGTGTTGATCGCCACTGTGGATGTCCAAGGCGGAAAGAATCGGCGCTTTGTGGTGCAGATTCATGGATTTGGGCCTGGGCGGGAAATGTGGCTTGTGGACCGGTTCAATATCAAGGAGGACCGCGGGCCGAATAATGACCAGGAGCCGCGGAGGATCAGCCCGGCCACCCACGGCGAGGATTGGGATCTGTTGACCAGGGACGTGCTGCGCAGGTCTTATCGGCTGGCAGACGGATCCGGACGCCGGATGCCCATAGCGGCGATGGGTGTCGACACTGGTGGTGAGGGCCATGGCGAAGAGTCGGTGACGTCACAGGCGTACGACTATTACCGGCGTCTGAAAAGGGATGGGCTGCAGGACAGGGTTTACCTGCTTAAGGGCGGCAGCACGAAAACGTCAAACCGCGTCAGGAAGACCTATCCAGACAATTCGGGTCGCAAGTCGCGTAAATCCAAGGCCCGGGGTGATGTGCCTCTGTGGATATTGGGCACTGACCTGCTAAAAGATATCGTTGCGCTGGCGATGGATCGGGATAGCCCCGGCGCTGGGTATATGCATGTGCCCGACTGGTTGGGGCGGTGGTGGTTTGACGAGCTGACCTATGAGGTCAAGGACGCCGCCACCGGGAAGTGGAAGAAGCCCGGCAAGCGGCCGAATGAGGCTTTTGACCTGTGCGCTTACGCGGTGGCGCTGTACATCATCTTGGGCCTGGAAACGGTCAACTGGCAGGCCCCGCCGCCTTGGGCCGAAGATTGGCCGCGCAACACGCTGATATTTGATCCAGAAGCGCGGGAAGAGCCCGGCGACCAGGCCGGTCACCGGTCGCATCGCGGCCGCCGCCGGCGGCGCGTGGTCAAGTCGAACCTTTAGGAAACCTCAATGGCTTATACACAACAAGATCTGGAGTCGGTCCAGCAAGCCCTGCTGGACGCTGTTCAGGGAAATCGGGTGCTGCAGGTCCGGTCGGCGAATGGCAAAACGCTGGTTTATCAGGGAGCCAGCCCCGAACAGATTGAGCGAATGAAGTTGCTGATCGAGGCGGACCTGCAAAAGCAGGCTGCGGCCGGCAGGCGGCGTAGCCGGACCCGGCATATCTTCACATCCAAGGGGCTGTGACATGAGCAGCATGGTAAAGCCTAGAATCCGTGTGCCGGCCGGTGCAAACCTCGCCAGGGCCATGTACGAAGGGGCCAGTAGCACACGACGCATGGGGGGCAAGGGCGGCATCTCGACCGGGCCGAATACGCCTTTGGCACATTCGCTGCCACTGCTGCAGTCCCGCAGCCGAAATGCCATACGAAACAATCCGCATGCCCAAGGCGCCAGGGATGCCTATGTGAGCAACATGGTTGGTACCGGCGTGCGTCCGGATTGGGCCAATCCTGACATACAGGCATTGTGGGATCGCTGGGCGGCCGAGGCAGATGCAGACGGCTTCGAGAGCTTCTACGGGCTACAGACACTGGGTATCAGTGCGCAGTTCGAATCTGGTGAGCTTCTGACCCGATTGCGCTTCCGTCGCCCTGAGGATGGAATGTCCGTCCCGCTGCAGCTGCAGCTGATGGAGCCTGATCATCTGGATCCTGCGCTAAATCGAGTGCTCGAGGGTGGTCGCCTGATCAAAATGGGCGTCGAGTTTGATGCTATCGGTCGCCGGACTGCATATCACCTTTGGCGCCACCATCCAAGTGAGCGCCTGACAGCCAGGCACAATCAGCGGATCGTGGTACCGGCGCACAGCGTCGTCCACCTGTTCCGCCGTACGCGCCCTGGCCAGATGCGAGGCGTGCCAGAACTCACTTCCGTCATTGTCCGCCTGTATGAAATTGACGAGATGCAGGACGCGATGTTGGCGAGGCAAAAGCTGGCGCAACTCTTCGGCGCGTTTGTAAAGCGCAAGTCCCCAGACCTTGAGGATGATCGCCCAGAGTTTGGTGATCAGGTGATGCTGCCTGGCGAGCTGGAGCCTCTGGACAGGTTCACGCCCGGCGCCATTCATTACCTGGAGGATGACGAAGAGGTCACCTTTAGCAGTCCGCCGGACATCGGCAGCGCCTATGACGGCTGGCTTCGTGGGGAATTGCACGCGGTGGCAAAGGGAGCCGGTGTTACTTACGAGCAGCTGACCGGTGACCTGAAGGGTGTGAACTATTCGAGCATTCGTGCCGGGTTACTGGAGTTCCGGCGTCGCTGCGAAGCCCTGCAGGCACACCTGCTCGTGCAGCAATGGTGCAAGCCGGTGGCCGCCAAGTGGCTGGATACTGCAGTTGTGTCCAGGGCTATTACCCTGCCGGACTACTGGGAGAATCGCGATAAGTACCTGGCCATCAACTGGATCGCGCCACGCTGGTCCTGGGTGGATCCGTTGAAGGAGGTCATGGCCGACCTTATGGAAGTGCGTGGCGGGTTCGCGCCGCGTAGTGAAAAGGCCGCTGAGCGCGGATATAGCCTGGATGAGTTGGACCGCAGGATTCAGGAGTCAGAGCAAAGCGCTGAGCGCCACGGGGGCCTGGTTTTCGACTCAAACTCCCGGCAGACAAACAAGAGCGGGGCCGTACAGATGGCCCTGGACTTTATCACTAAGACTCAGGAAGAAGAGGAAGACACCCCATGAAAAAGTGGTTTGACATCAAAGCGCGGAAACACGATCAGGGAAGCCAGGCGAATGTGGCGCAAGTAACGATTGACGGCATCATCGGCGGCGGCAGCTGGTGGGATGACGGCGGGGTGGCCAGCGATGCGTTTATGAACGCGATGAATGCCCTCGGGGACCTGCAGGAAATCCACATTGACCTGAACAGCCCCGGGGGATCTGTCAGCGACGGCCTGACCATCGCCAACTTCCTGCGTGCGCATCCGGCTCGCGTGGTAGTGAACGTACTGGGCCAGGCATCCAGCATCGCGTCCGTCATCGCAGCTTCGGCAGACGAAGTCAACATGGGGCTGGGCTCTTTCGGTCTTCTGCATTATCCCTGGACGGCGGCGGTGGGCAATGCGGATGAATTCAGGGATCTGGCCAAAGATCTGGACACCATCGGTGATGGCATCCTGGACACTTACCTGGCCCGGATCGGGGAAGATCGACGTGAGGAGCTGGAGGGGCTGATCCGCGGCGACATCGGCCAGGGAACCATACTGTCCGCCCAGCAGTGGTTGGATCTGGGCCTGGCGGATTCCATGATGGAGACCAAGGCCGCGGCCACAGCCTGTCTGGTTGAGTTGGGCGGGGCGCTGGCGAAGATGGGCGAGGAAGCCCAAGCCAGGCTTCATCCCTCGTCAGCCGAGCAGCTCACGGCTGTTGGCGTGCTGGCCGCGGCGCTGGAGCTGGAGGAAGACGCCGTCGAGGGCGACCTGGAGGCTGTCCAGGAGCAACTTCAGGCCCGGATGTTTACCCAACCACAGGAACTCGAAGCCCAGGAACTGGCGTCGATGACGCTGGAGGAACTGCAGGCGGCGTGCCCGCGCCTGATTGAGGATATTCAGGCGGGCGTGGACGCGCCTGGCAAGGTTAAAGCCGAGCGGGACCGGGTGCTGGCTCTGATGAATGCCTGCAAGACCACCGGGGATTACGGTGCCTTGGAAAAGCTCGTCACCGAGGATTGGGATGCGGACAAGGGCGCTGACTTCGTATTGACCGCCGCCGCCGCCGCGCCCGGCATCCATTCTCAGCATTCGCCCGAAGGCGGGCAGAATACCGGCATAGATACCAAAGCGATCTATGGCCGGCGCAATAACCGCGCGCAGTAGCGTGCAGCATTAACCCACTGGAGACTAAGGGGACTACCTTATGACTACCTTCACAGAAGCCCGCCACCCAGGCGAGCACATCCTTTCTGAAGCCAATGGCGCCCTTAGCCGGGAGCAGGTCACGTTGGCATCAGGTAACAACCTGGCTGCCGGGACGGTGCTGGGTATTATCACGGCGTCTGGCAAGTATGCGGTGTTTGACCAGGACGCCAGTGATGGCACTGAAGAGGCGGCGGGCGTGCTTTACGAGGCCGTCGACGCCAGCGGCGGGGATGAGGACGCGGTTGTGCACGTTCGTCAGTGCGAAGTGGCCGGCGCTGCATTGACCTGGCCCGGGGATATAACGGGTCCCGAGCAGATCGCTGCTGAAGCCGAGCTGGCCGCGCTGGGCATCATCGTCCGCACCTGATCCGGTATCACTCCCAGGCTACATCTGGCCTGACATTACGCAATTTACATCGCCATCCTGGCATCAGCTGGGCGGGCACCCTTTTGCTGAAACTAGAGGAAAGCAAACATGAACCCTTTCGACAGTGACATCTTCACCACTGCCCGGCTGACAGCGTCCATCAACGAAGCGGAATACTTGCCGCGGCGCCTGGGCCAGCTGGGCCTGTTCCAGGAAGAAGGCATCACTACCACCACGGTGGTGGTAGAGAAGTCCGGTAAGCAGCTGGGCCTGGTGCCGGCCAAAGAGCGCGGCGCGCCGGGAACCCCGGTTCTGCCCGACAAGCGCACCGGGCATACGTTCAGCGCCGTGCACCTGCCGACCACCGCGCAGATTATGGCGGATGAAGCGCAGAACATCAGGGCGTTCGGTTCGGAGGACACGCTCCAGGCCCTGCAGGACCTGGTGGATGCGCGCACCCTGACCATGGCGCGCAAGCTGGACGCCACGCACGAATACCAGCGCATGGGCGCAATTCGCGGCCAGATCCTGGATGCCGACGGTGCCACGGAGTTGCTGAACTTGTACACGGCTTTCGGCATCACTCAGACGGCGGTTGCCTTCGTTCTGGACACCAGCACGACGAACGTACAGCTCAAGTGTCTGGATGTACTCGAGGCAATCGAGGTCGCCCTGGGGGACATCATGTTTTCCGGCGTTCGAGCCCTGTGTGGCTCCAGTTTCTGGCGCAAGCTGATCACCCACCCGCTGGTGACGGAGGCATACAAATACCAGCAAAGCCAGCGCCTGCGGGATGACGCGCGGGAAGAGCTGGACTTCGGTGGCATCATCTTCGAGCGCTATCGGGGCGCCGTGAACGGTACGCCATTCGTGCCCACCACGGAGGCCTTTGCGGTTCCGATGTCCGCCGATGAGCTGTTCATCACGCGCTACGCGCCGGCCAACTACATGGACGCGGTCAACACGATCGGGCTGCCGTTCTACTCCAGCAGCGAGCTGATGGACCACGGCAAGGGCATCGAACTGGAGGCCCAGTCCAATCCCATCCACCTCTGCACCCGGCCTGGCGCGATCATCAGGCTGCACGAGAACGCCCTGCCGTAAGCGCGGGGCAATCAGCGGGAATAGTGGCGTGGACTTCGATGAGATCGAACGGCGGGCAACTGTCGACCAGTTCAAACGACTGGGTGTCCTCGCCACTGTTTCCGTGCCCGATCTATTACCTGTTGAAGACGCCACGGTCATCCTGGATAGGGATTCTACGGTCCGGGGAAATGACGGCGTGTTCACCGAAGAGCTTTGCATCATCCATTTGCAGTTGTCTGAAGTTCCCAACCCCATGCGCGGAACGGTGGTGGACACGGGCAAGGATGATGACCGCTGGCGCTTGCTGAGCAAACTGGCAGGCGACCGGACGGAGGAGCGCTGGACGGCGGGCAAGCATAGTGGCCGCTAGCTTCAACCTTGGGGACCTGGATGTTTTCGCGCAGGCGCTTAAGAGGGCCCCGGAAGCCGCAAACCAAGCTGCTGACCTGGCACTGCAGGCGGGTGCGGAGTTCGCACTCAGAGAAGGCCGGGCGTCCATCTTCAAGGAGCTAAACCTCGAAAAGGCTTATGTGCATAAGCAAATGTCAATCACCAAGCGGTCAAGTCGCGGAGATCTGCTAACGAAGATCACTGCGCAGCGTCGGTCCGTGCTTGCGCCACGCTTCGGCGCAGCCCAGAAGACTGCACCGACGAAGTCGCCATTGTCGAAAGTCAAAGGCGATCCCTATCGCCGGATTCCTAAGGGCCGCAAGGCCGCAGGGTCCACGGCTTGGGGGCCAAAACGCGGAGGCGAAAAGAAGGCCTGGCCCAACGCGTTTTTCATTTGGGGCAAGAATTCCGGGGCTTACATCATGCTGGTGCGAAAGGGTCGAGGCGCCAATGCAAAGCTCGCGGCAGTCTATGGCTCATCCGTGGATGAGGCCTGGCGCGGTGTGCGACTCAGAATCGCACCGAAAGCGATGGATATCGCTGTAAAGCGCTTCAAGAAAGAATTTAGAAGGCGGGCATGACATGGCAGAAGCCGAGAGCATACAGGCGGCGAAGCAGCTCGAGGCTGCTTTGAAGGGGATTACGGTCGCCGACGGGTACTTCACCGATGCGGGAAAGAATGTCATCAGGGGGTTTTTGGCCCACGCGGTTGATAGTGATGATCAACAATGCCCCTTTTACGTGATCCAGCCAAATACCGAATCGACACAAAGTCCGCACCCGGATCAAGCGAGGGTCGCCGGGGCGTTCATCATATTTGTGGTGGACAAGGTGGACAAATCAGATCGGCTGCAGGCCGCGGTGCGGGATCTGCGCGCTGCACTGAAGCTGATGGAGCAACGGTGGCAGTCGCCGCTGGTCGGGGCCCTGGATATACAGCCCGCGCAGTATAACCCGGAACCCGACTCCAACTATGCACTTGCAGCATTGCCTGCAGCAATTTCCTACATCGAACAGTACCAAGGGGACTGAACATGGCACAGAAAACCTATGCATTTATCGGCAAGGGCACCATCAATCTGCGAGTGAAGGGTGCTGCGGCGCCGCTGTTGCCCATTGGCAACTGCAGCGGCCTTTCCTTCAACGTTGAGACCAACAGCATCAGCCAGCCCGACTACGAGAACGCCGGCGGCGGCGAGGCTAACGTGGTGGACAGGATCAGCACGGTCGGCATGAACCTGACCATGCTGGAGCTGCGTCCGCAGAACCTGGGTATCGCGTTGCGCGCCAGCGTGCGTGCGATCGCCGCGGGAGCCGTAACGGATGAGCGACACACTGCCTACGTCGGCGGCCTGATTCCGTTCAATGACATTCCGGACCGTACCCAGGCCATTGCGGTTGTACTGGATCCCGATGGTTCGCCCAGCGCGCTGGTCGCGGACACGGACTACGAAGTCACCCGCTCCGGCATTCGGATATTGGAGGGGGGCGCGGCGTCTGATTCTGACGAGGTCGGTGTCGATTACACCAAGAAAAAGGGCGACGTGGTGGAAGCCATGACGAGCTCCGGTGATGAGTATGAGCTGGTTTTTGAGGGTCTGAACGAGGCCAAATCCGGTGCGGAGGTGGTGGTGAGGATCCACAAGGGCAAGTTCACGCCCACCACTGGCCTGGAGCTCATCGGCGATGACTACGCAGAGCTCCCCCTCGAAGGTTCGGTGCTCTCTGACAGCTCCATTGTTGGCTCGGAAATTTCCAAGTACTTCCGGGTAGATATGGCCGAGCCCGCTTCCTGATCCACCTCGGGGCCGTCCGGCCCCACGACATCTCCACTGAATAGGCCCGGCCGCGAGGCTGGGCCTTTTCGCCGCTAAAGAGGCTCCTATGGCCAGCCTGAAAGACCAAGCTGTCAACCTGATACTGAGCGCCAAAAACCGCCTGTCATCTGAGACTGATGCAGCTGCGGATAGCGTCCAGAATCTGGGTGAGAATGCGCAGGCCCTGCAGGATCGGCTGCGTGCGCTGGAAGACCAGGGGCGCCTGGTGCGCCAATTCCAGCAGGCTGAAAAGGCGGTCAGCAACACCGGCAAGGCCTGGGATCGCGCGAAGATCCGCGTAACGCGACTGCAGGAGCAGATTGAGCGTAGCGGTGAGGCGACCGCCAGCCAAGCGGCGGCCCTTGAGTTGGCCACCAAGACTGCGCGCGATGCTGAGGCTGAATACAAAAAGTCCGAACGGATCCTGGAAGAGCTGGGCGAAGAGGCAGGCCAGGCGGGCCTGAACCTCGAAGACCTGAACGCCGCCCAGAAGCGCAACCAGAAGGAGACGATAGCGGCGCGGCGGGCATTGCAGGACCTGAACCGAGAACAGAAGGAAGGTACCAGCCGCATCCTGGCTTTTCGGCGGGGGCTGTCCGATAGCATCGTAACGTTGGGCAAGTGGGGCGCGGCCGCTGCTGCGGCGGGCGCGGCCGCTGCTGTAGGCCTGCTGACTCGGTTCACCGCGCAGCAGGCCGATCTCGCCAGACAGACGCTGGCCACTGCTGAGGCCTTGGGTATTGGGACCGATGAGCTCCAGGCGTTCCAGTACGCGGCAAGCCGCTTCAACATTGAGAACGACAAGGCCGCGGACATTCTCAAGGACGTCTCCGAGAAGATCGGCGACGCCTACCTGACGGGCGGGGGTGAGGCCCGCGAAGTTATTCAGGGGCTGGGGCTGGATATTGAGAAGCTGGCCCGGCTTTCTCCGGACCAGCAGCTGGCGACCATCGGCCGTGAGCTGGACAAGCTGGGCAGTCGATCAAACAAGATATTTGTGCTGGAAGCCCTTGCCAGCGACGCCTCCCTGCTGTTGCCGCTCCTCGAGAATAACACCGCGGAGCTGACGCGCTTGCAGGAGCAGGCGAGGAAGCGAGGTTCCCTGGTGTCAGAGGCCGACCTTCAGGCCCTGAAAGACACCGATGACGCCTTCCAGCAAATCCGTGACCGACTGGACCAGGTGCGTAACAAGGTAGCTGCGGAGCTTGCGCCTACTTTCACGGAGCTGGCTGAGGATTTCGAAGGGTTTCTTGCCAGTAATCCGAAGTTGATAGGTGACATTGCGGGTGTGCTTGGCGGCCTGATCGAGCGAACCCGGGACTGGGTGGGCTTGCTGCTGGACAACCGGGACGAGATTACCGGCGGCCTTCAGGCTGTAGTAGATACTGCACAGTTTCTTGGTAATACCCTGCTGGGGGTTTTTCGTACCACACAAGCTCTGGGCGCCGGAATTCAAGCTTACTGGGGGGCGTTGGCTGCCGGTGTCTCCAAAGCCATAGAGTTGGCGGTCAAGGGGGCAAATAATCTCGGCCTAGCTTCAGATGAGGCAGTCAGGCGCGCGGAATTCCGCACACAGAACCTGAAAGGCACTATGGAGGATCTGTGGGCGAAAACTGTCGGCTACGCCGAGGCTGCAGTGGACGCTGGCAAGTCGGCTGTCAGTGCTTTCGATAACACTAGCAAAGGCGCAGGCAAAGCAGCTGGAGTGATTCAGGGCGCGGTGAGCGCCGCGAAGGACCTGGTTGGCGCGAATCGCGATGCCGCCGAAGGGGCGAAGTCGGCGGCGGAGAATACGGAGGGCTTGGCCCGCCAGCAGGACGTACTGGCCCGCCAGATCGCAGACACAGCGCTGGCCATTGCCGAGATGGAGGCGGCCTGGGAGCAGGATGGCTCGGAAGCCGCGGCACAGCGCCTGGAAGAGCTGCGCAAGCGATACAAGGCCCTACAGGACCAGCTGCGGGGTCTGAGCGAGGATCAGCAGCAAGAAGCCCCCGGTGGCAGTGGGCTGGTTCAGAACTTTCAGCAGGTCAGTGGTGCTGCCGATGACGCCACTGATGCGACCAAGCGGACCTTCCAGCAAGTGGTCTTCCTGCAAGATGAGCTTCAGGAGACTGGCCGGACTGCCAAGGAGGCCGGTGACACGGTTGTTGAGTCCGCCGGTAGCGTTGGAGCAGCGATCGGCGCCATTGGCGACAGATGGGCCAACTACCTTTCCGGTCTGTCATCGCGAGCTGCCGAGGCCTTCCAGCAGCGTCTTGGGTTTCGCCAGGCCACAGCTGACGCTAGCGCCTTGGAGCAACAGCTATCTGCTGTTGAAGGCCGCCTGGCCGACATGGACAAGCGCGTTACAGGTGGCGGGTCCGTCGCACGGCTATTGCGCAGCTGGGCTGAGGCGGGCTTTGAAACTGAGCGTGCCTTCCTGGAGCAGGCCATAGCCGTTGAGAAGCTGACCGATCGCATTCTTAGTGGTGACCGGGCGGTTAAAGAGATCGACTACTCGGCGGATCAGCTGACCCGCCGATTCGATCTTTTGGACGGATCTCAACTAAGGCCACTGATCGGGGCCATACAGTCAGCCAGGCGTGAAATATCGGCCCTGAATGACTCCATCATCGACACGGTAAATGCGGCAGAGCAGGAGCTGGCTGCGCTGCGTGGCGATACCGCGGAGGTGGAGCGCCTGCGATTTCTTGAGCGCCAGACTGAGCTGCAGGAGCAGCTGGATAAGGCCCGAAAGCTGGGAGATCGGGAGACGATTGCCAATGCGGAAAAGGCGCTGAAGCTCACCGAGGAGGCCTATGAACTGCGAAAGCAGCAGGCCCTGGAGGCAGAAGAATCCGCCCGCCAGCGCCGCGCCGAGCTCGAGGCCGAGCGCGCAAGCCGCACGCAGGACGAAGAGCGCGAAGAGCGCCAGGACGTGTCCCGCACAGAACGGCGCAGCCAGGAACAGGTGACGCAACTGGATCGCGCCGTATCGTCCACGCGTGTAACGCTGGACCTGCGCGTGCAGGGCGAACAGTTGGGCACGCTGGACGGCGTGGACCCCGCACAGGTGCAGCGCTTGCTGGAAAGTATCGAAGCTAACCGCTTCCTGACGACGGGGTAACCACAATGGCAGTAACTTTGGCCGGCATCGCGCTGCCGGGCGACATCGAGTGGACGGATGAATTCGAGGGCTTTGGCGTGGGCCAGAACATTACGCCCACGATCACCGGCGCCCTGGTTGTGGAAGAGAACGCACAGCCCGAAGGCAGGCCCATGACGCTGGCTTCCGGCGACGGCTCTTGGACATCTCTGTCGACAGTTCAGCAGCTGCACGCGCTGGCTGCAATTCCACTTGCTGACGGTGACACCATGACCCTGGACTGGGTGGATGGTCGCACCTTTGGCGTCGTGTTCGATCGCACTGGTGGGAAGCGCGGATTTTCTGCCCGTCCGGTCTATCGCCTGGCGATGCACCAGCAGGCTAATGGCCACCCCTACTTCATCACATTGAATCTTATTGTTAAGGACTCACCCTAATGGCAATCAACCCGGAAAACGTAAAGCTCTATGAAAGCGAACGCCTGACGGATGAAAGCGATGGCGGAGGACGAGCCACGGGGCGTGAGGTAGTCGACGGCGAAATAAACAACCTGTTTCCCGACATCAGCCGACTGGACCGGACGGTGGGTGATGTGGCGTTGCGCAAGGCTTTCGTCGGCGTCAACACAAACAACGCCGATGTTTACCTCGGCGCACATGCGATCATCGTAGAGCCGCCGGCCGATTCGAATGTGCATGTGGTCATGTTCGATGCAGGCAGCGAAGATGACGAACGCGATGCTGCGCAACAGCGCATCGAAAGCTACGTAGTGCGCGGGCCGTCGGCGCAGTGGGACTTGCTGGGGACGCAGTACGAGGGCCAGCGTGGGCTGGTAGGATTTCAGAGAGAGGAGCAGCCAGTGCCGGAGGTGGGCGAGGTCTACCTGCTCGAGCTGCCGGACGGCGAAACACAGCAGTTTGTCCGCATCACTGAAGTTGACGCGCAGGTCCAGACATTCACCGCACTTATCGGCAGCAACCTGGTGAATTTTGAGCGCCGGCGGCTTGACCTGGGCATCAGTGCGCCATTGGACTACACCTTTGTCGGCGGAGAGGCCCGACCAGAAGGCCCCACCAGCCCGCACTCAGGCGTGTACACCACGGAGGTGGCGGACGCCGCAAGATACTGGGGCACGTCCAGGTCGGTGGAAGAGGCCAGCATTGGTGATTTTGGCATCAAGGTGGCAGATATCTACTCCAGCTTGGTGCCCAGCGCCCAGGCAGAGAGCCCGCTGACTGATCAACAGATGGGTCTCCAGCCGCGGGACATTCGGGCTGCCGCAGCGTCCAACTACACACAGTCAGTGGTGCAGATGGAGTACCTTGATGATGCTAACGTGCGCGGGTACCTGGTCCGTCCGGCGGTTCGCGGCACGGTCCAGCTGACGATGGAGGGCTCCACCTACGACGATGACGGCAGCGGCACGCTGACTCGCACCAGCGGCAGCTTCCCGTTCGCTGAGCTGAGCCTGGACCACGACACCGGCTTGATCGAGGGGGTCAGGGATAGCGGTAGCGGATCTGGTACGAAGAGCGGTAGCGCGATCTTTATGCCGGGCGGGCTGTTTTCGGGCAAGCCGCTTTCCACCAGCGAGGAGGTGACGCTGGTTAACCGTGCGTTCAACTATATCCGCACATTCCCGGATGCGAAGCCGCGGCCAGGCACCACGGTTGTCAGCTACATGGCTCTGGGCAAGTGGTACGACCTGCGCGACCCCGGCAATGGCGTCCTGGAGGGGTTGGGCGCGGGCACTGTGAACTTCACGACGGGCACAATAAACGTGACCCTCGATGCTCTCCCGGACGTCGGATCAGCAGTAATTTTCAGCTTCATCATAGATCTGGCCGATGACACCACTGAAGAATCCGGGTCGATCGCATCGGCCGGAGGTGAGATAGAGCTGACAGCGGATCCTGGCCTGATGCCAGGTACGGTTGTTGTGACGTACGAGTCCGGAGCGGTCACCAAGACGCTGGATGACACTGCGGACACCGGCATCCTGGCTGGTGACGGCGACGGTTATGTGGACTACGCATCGGGCTATATCCGATTCAAGCCCACAACTCTGCCCGATGATGCTACCAGCATCACTGTGGATTATGACTTCGCGGTGCCAGACGAGGAAGTAATTGCCAGTCCCAGCTTTACGAATGGAGTGATCAGCGGGACTATACCAAACGCTCCCCTGGAGCCTGGCAGCGTCGAGCTGGGTGGGCTGGTTACGTCCGAAACCACAAGCGGTCAGCAATACACGAAGCTGCAGACTGTTGTGGACAATGGGTCCGGCGGCTGGCTGTTCGGCAAGAACGGTGGAAGCCTGCGCGGTACGGGCACAACGGGGACGATCAACTACACCACGGGCGACTACAGCGTAGAGCTGCTGCGTCCCTACACCCTTGGAAGCAGGCAATATCAGGTAGGTGGCGGCTACTCATCATCATCGGTTAACAAGCGACAGGAGATGAGCGGCGCGGTGACTATCAGCTATCAGCAGGCCGGGCCATCCGACGCTGCCGGGCAGACGGTAGTGCCACAGGAAACCGTCACCCTGGATCTGCTACCTGGCGCCAGCGTCAGGAATCTTGTGCCGGGGTCGTTGCTGTTTACTTGGGCGGGCAATCTGTACCTGGATCGAGACGGCATCATCTATACCGGCTTTGAGTCGACCACCGGTGCGGCCACCGCGGTGGGTACGGTCAACTACACCGACCGCACGATAAGTCTCGAATCGTGGCCGGCGGGCGCCCCGCTGGGTGTGGATGTAGTTGCGGCGCTTACTCTTAATGACCGTCTTGCTGTGGACCGCATATCTTTCAGGACGCCAGGCAAGCCGCTGCGCCCGCAGTCTCTGTCGATCACAGTGACCGACCAGGAGGGAAATTTGATCAGCGAACTGGCCGGGGTCGACGGGACGATCACCGGGGCGTCGGTGGATGGCTTTGTGAACGTGGAAACTGGCGTGGTGGACCTGGTGTTCACTGACGGAGTTGACCCGGTGTACGTTTACCACGACTCTGGCCGATACAGCGCCGTACTGTTTTCCTTCCTTCCGCTCGACGCAGAGCTGATCGGACTTAACCCTGTGCGACTTCCCGCCGACGGCCGCGTGCCGGTCTATCGTGAAGGCGACGTGGTAGTCCTGTCCCATACTGCAGAGACGAATGCGGGCACACCAACGGACGGCCAGGTGGTGTCGCTGTCCAGGGACCACCAGGCAAGCATCTTGGTATTTGATGCCGATGGTGTGGCCATGGACCCCGCGCAGTATACGGCGAACCTTGAGGCCGGGACTGTGACCTTTGCGGACCCCGTAGTCTTGCAGGCTGCGGACACTTCGGCGCTGACCACGCCTCTGAACATCAAGGACCGCATCGAGCACATGAGCGTGATCAATGATGTGCAAATCAGTGGCGAGCTGTCATTTCTCGCGCCGCTGGTCCACGATTTTCCCGCGGATGAAACCGTCGTGAGTTCTGCACTGGTCTGGGGGGACATCAACTCCCGGGTGTTCGACTATTTCACTCAGCGCAGCTGGGACAGTGGCGAGCCTAATTGGACGTCAGAGCGCATCGGCGACGACACTACTGCAAAGTATGATCTGGTCAATTGGCCGATAGAGTTTGCGAACCGCGGCGCGATCACTGAAAAGTGGGCCATCCATTTTCGCTCGACGTCAACTTTCGATGTGATCGGCGAGACCTTGGGGATTATCGCGACCGGGTCCATATACGTCGACCTGGCGCCCGAGAACGTAAACACAGGCTTCCCCTATTTTGTAATACGCGCTGCTGGTTGGGGCACAGGCTGGTCCAACGGCAATGTGGTTCGCTTCAATACCGAGGGCTGCCTGGCTCCGATATGGATTGCGCGCACTGTCACAACCGGCCAGGCCGAGGAAGACAATGACCAGTTCGTGCTGCAGGTTCGAGGGGACGCGGACTGATGGGGTACGGTCGGATAGAGGGTACGGTCACGATCGAGGAGGCGGGGGTGCCGCGCCGGTTGGTGGCAGTATCTTATGATCCGAGCACAGCCGGCGAGGTGGTCGGCGAGACGATGAGCGGCCCGGATGGCACCTTCACCCTGGACATCCCTGACATGCAGGATCCGGTGATTGTGGTGGCTCTGGATGATTATGGTGTGGTGTGGCAGCCTGATACTGACTATTCCATCGGAGACCGGATCCGGCCGCCGGCTCCAAATGATGAGGGTTACGTATACGTGTGCCTGGTGGCGGGCAACAGCGGCGCCGTAGAGCCGTCGTGGTGGATTGCCGACGGGGGTGACGATACCGGGGCCGTCGGCACGGCAACATTTCAGGCGGTTGAGTCCTGGCGCCCGGTGGCGCATGCGCCGATGACTCCTGTGTGGTTCCCCGACGGTGCCGGAGAATGGGAGTGGCAGGACGCCGGGGTGGTCAATGGTGGGTTCGAAACGGGTGATCTGACTGGATGGACGGTCCAGCAGGGTAGTCCAGATGTAACCGCTGGCGGCAACTACGTTGCAGAAGGCACCTATGCGTGCAGGGGCAGTAGCAGCAGTGGTGATACGGTCAATATCGACCAGGCGATTACGATACCTGCGAATGCAGTGGCCTATCATCTGTCAGGCTGGGACATTACTGGGTTTACTGACGGCGACACCGGCTGGGTCTACGTGGAGTTTTTCGACGCCGGGTCGCAGCTGATCGGCGGCACCGTACTGGGGCCGCCGGATACGGATGCGCAACGCAAGGATTTTGTCCAAGCCATAGCCCCGGTGCCTGACGGTGCAGTCACCTGCCGGCTGGGGGCCTGGATGGTTGCGGAAACCGGGACAAACAATGGCGGTGTGGACGGTATAGGTTTGAGCTTTCTGGTGGGTACGGCGCTTCCGTCCGCCACGTCCGCCGGTCTCGTGAATGGTGATTTCGAGAGCGGCGACCTGACTGGCTGGAACGAAGAGCAAGGAAGTTGGGAGGTGACTGCGAACGGGGCGCTTGGCAGCTATGGGGCGCGACCTGACGACGTCAGCTTTGGCGTATTGGTTCAGGGGGCGAACATCCCGGCTGGGAGTACGCATGCGGTTCTACGCAGCTGGATTGGCAGCCAGATCGACGACCGGGACTATGCTGCTATCGAGTTGCGATTTCGGGATTCTCTGGGCGGAGTAATCGGTACTTCCACACGGCTGTATGGGGCAAGAAACGCGGCCATTCAAAACTGGGCGAACCAGATAGCAGAGATCCCGCAGGGCTCTCACAGCGTAGACGTCGTGCTGATTGGTACCCGGCTCAATGGCACGGCAGTCAACTCAGTGCACGATTCGATAGATGTGGATTTCTTACAGATGCCCCTCGCGTTCAGCCTGGCGCTGGCCAGCGTATAGGACCCTTCAATGTACACGGCCCCACCTGCCACGGCGGCCCAATTCAGATTTACCCGCGGCGGCTATACGGCCCCACCTGCCACGGCGGCCCAATTTGAACTGACTGACGGTGGGGATGGTCTCGTCTATCCGCCGCCGCCGGGGGTGATCGTTCAGGTGGGGCTGTCATGGCGTCCGGCTCCAGCACGAAAGCACGCGGCAGTTACGGCGGCGTTTCGGCGGGGCACGACGGCGAACTTGCTGCGGCGGCTCGCCTCCAGGAAGGCCAACGGCATCCTCGATCACCGCAGGTCGTTTTTGCATTCGGCGCCGCGGATTCTGGAGCTTGGGCGGGCCTTGTCATGGGATCATGTTGCGGCAAAGGAAGCCGTTGTGAGTGCGCTGCACTCGCAGGGAGCGAGACGCGATATTGAGGGTCGCCGGGCGATCTGGGAAGTGGCGGCCTTCTACGTGGACGCAGCGTGGGGCGCGCCGTTCCTGGTGAGAACGCCCTGGAAGGATCGGTCTGCCGCGACGATTTTTTATAGCTCCGCTGTGCACGCCAGGCTGTGGCGGCGTAACGAGAACCTGCCAATAGCGTTGGCTGGGGCCGATCCTGGGCAGGCACTGTTCGAGTTCAGTGAGAGGCGTAGCCAGCGAGGCACATCGTTGTATGTGTTGGCGCCTGCATTCGCGCACCACCCGATCCAGCCGAAAGACAGCTTTGCCACAATGCCTGCAGGGGTGGCAGGCGTGCTTGACACCCGGAAGGGCATTCCATGGGGGCCGGCAGGGTCCCGGGATACCACGCTGGAGTTCGAGTGGCCGGACTATCCCGGCCCGATCAATTTAGACAATACCTTCACCATTCCGACGCTGGGATTTTACATAGTGGCCAATAGTGCGCAGATCATTCGAGTATCAGACGGCCTGGACGTGCCAGCGCGCTCCCTGAGCCTCACCAGCAGCTATGATCAGTTCGGTTGGGGCTTCTCGGCGGTGCTTGCCAAGGGCGCCGCCAGGGCGCTCGTAGAGGGCCCAGAGGGGGAGCCGGTGGAGGTGGACGTCAGTGTTAACGGTGTCACCTGGCGCATCCTCGTGGACGCATGGGACAGCAGGACGTCGTTTGGCAAGAACGAGGCGCGCATCACCGGCCGGTCACGGTCCGCCTATCTGGCGGCGCCCTACGCCGCAGGACGGACGTATACCGAGACATCCAGCCTGAACGCGCAGCAACTGGCGTTGCAGGAGCTTCCCCCTGGCTGGGATCTGCAGTGGAATGCAGTGGACTGGTTTGTACCGGCGGGAGCCTGGGAATATCAGGATTTGACTCCGGTGGAGGCGGTGGCGCGGATAGCGCGAGCTGCCGGGGGTTTCGTGTTGACAGATCCTGCGATCGACCGCCTGATAGTCAACCGACTTTACCCGGCCCCACCCTGGGAGCTGGATTCGATTGCGCCTGCCTACCAGGTCCCGCTGGCCGTCATGCTGCAAACTGCCAGCCGGAAGTTGCCCAGCCTGGGCGCTCATGGCGTGTATGTTGCGGGCGGCACGGTCGCGCCGTACCACGCCGAGGTGATCCGGCGTTATACCAGCGGTCAGCCGCGGGCTCCGCAGGTGGTGGATCCGCTGATTACCGACAGAAATCCTGCAGAGGCCAGGGGGATAGTTGCGCTCGCCGACTCTGCGCGCAGATCGACGGAGAGCTATCAATTGCCGCTGGATCCGGCGCTGGGCGGCCTGGTCCAGGTTGGCGCGCTGGTTGAAGTGGGCGGCGAGGTGGCGAGTGTATTTGTGCCTGATTGGCGAGGCCTGGTCCGTCAAGTTGCGGTGACCGCAGAGGCCGCGCGGGTTTCAAACGGTGGTGTAGCGCTAACTGTGCGACAGAACGTCGACCTGCTGCGCCACTATGAGGAGAGCATCTAATGTTCAATCCGTGGCGCAAGCTGCGGGGCCTTCTCCCGGAGGATCCCGAGCAGATCGGTACTGTCCAGACTGTAAATGGCGACGGTACCAGCACCGTGCTGGTGGCCGGGGGTGGATCTGTCACGGTCACTGGCGATAGTTTCCCTGGTGGCACGCCGGTTTTCATCAAGGGGCGCCAGATTCTGGGGCAAGCCCCCGCACTCAATTTCGAGCTGGTCGAGGTTTAGGGGGCCTGCCGGCGATCGCCTTTGCGCCGCGTGCTGACCCTTCTGTATGTCCTGAGTTCGGGGAATAGTCGCCGGTCCGTCCGCCGCCTTTCTCCGCACCTGCGCTCCCTGCGTTCCCGCACCATGGTGGCCATCCTGTTTGGCTATGGAGTGCGTCAAGGGTATCAGCGAGTGTGCCGATGCGTGGCATACAGATTCGGCCAGATGTATGGATTAGCCGTCTTCCGGCGATGCCTTGACACCGGTGCTCCGGTGCCGAACGAGGCCGAGTTCCAGGACCAGCAACCGCCAGGCCGCATACGGGATCTGCCTATGGCCAGCCTGGTCTGGTTCCTGCGACCATCGGCGCCAGGTTCGATGGTCTTCCATGCCGACCAGTGCGCACAGCTCCCGGCCGGTCATGCCGCTGATTGTCTTCAGGGTTCTGACATCCTGGGGGGTGGGCGCCTGGTACTCGGGGTCCGCATATCGCAGCAGGGTGCCCGGGGGCAGTCCACCCGGCCTATCCACTTCGTGCTTTCCGCGTTCTTCACTCACTTTTCATGGCCTCCTGAAGCTGTTTGATGATGTCCGCGCATCGCGGACTGTCGCAGTCCATTAGATTCTTGCAGTATGCCCGCGTGAATTGCTGGCCAGGTGCGGCCATTGGGTTCCGGCCATTCAGTTGCGAGGGATCCCGGACTTTCCCGCATTCTGTGCAACGTGACTGTTCTGTTTCCATTACGTCCAGTCTCCGGCGGCAGCGCCGCGGTGGGCTTCATCTCGTATTCTGAACACTTCATCCTGCAGGGTGTCAATGATGCGCTGGATGGCGCCGGTGTCAATGCACAGTTCAAAGCTGTGGGGGTGGTCGGCCTTCAGGCCGGCCAGCTCCTCAAGCAGTTCACTGACTTCCTGCAGCTTATGCTGATCCCGAATCCTGGCCATGCGTACATGATCGCCGGGGGTGGGGTAGTCGCTATCTGTAATGTGCTCGCTAATGTTCATTTCGCTCATCCTTTCGGGTAGTGGATCAGGGGCCTTGCGGCCCCTTGAGTGGTGGCCTATATCAGGCCGTTTTCTGCAAAGCTGTAGCTGTTCGCGCCGCCGACGATGATGTGGTCCAGCACGCGCACATCAATGAGGGCCAGCGCGTCCTGAAGGCGACTGGTGATGCTACAATCAGCCGCTGAGGGTTCCGCGGGGCCTGAGGGGTGATTGTGGGCGAAGATAACAGCAGCCGCGCGCTTGTAAATGGCGGCCTTTACGACTTCGCGGGGGTAGACTGACGCGCCGTCCAGCGTGCCGTGGAACATTTCCTCAAAGTCCAGCACCTGACGCTGCGAGTTCAGGAAGATCGCGCAGAACGCTTCCTGATCACGACCAGCCAGCTTCAGCTTCAGGAAGTTGACAGTGGCGGCAGGGGAGTCGAGTGTGTCGCCATTGAAAATGCGGCTTTCAAGGATTTGCAGCGCCTTTTCAATGATCTGGTCTTCGGTCAGGTTTTTCATAGCTTCGCCCTTTCGGGTTTCGCCCTTGCGGTTATCGCCGGGCATGGTGTTAATATAGGGCCATTGGCCCCAATAGTCAAGCGTTGATGGAGAAAAATAGCAAAATAATTTCTCTCTCGGAGGTGGTGTTAAAAAAGGAGGTGCGCCGGGTCGATAATCCGATTTTCTAGATGCTCAAGCTGGCCGCCTAAGTCACTGAATTCGCAGAACAATCGTTTCTGTACCGGCCATTCTGGGGGTGTGGTGGTCACAGGTTCAAATCCTGTCGTCCCGACCAAACAAAAAAGGCCACCCATCGGGTGGCCTTTTTTGTTTGGCCCGAAGGGCTGGAGTTGTTCTTTAGCGAGCCATAGGCGAGCGTATCCCAGGTTCACAAATTGCGACCCCAGGAGCAATTTGGACGCGGGAGCGAAGCGGGCTCTACCCAATTAACGGGGGATGGGCACTCATCCGTACCCGATTGATAATCCCGTCCCACCCACAGTGGGTCAGCACTCTCAACCGATAGTTCTCG
>MDSW01199600.1_pt1 | contig 162671 bp, 156 predicted proteins | sample 811171 | NCBI WGS metagenome assembly MDSW01 (sample SAMN05326641, study PRJNA326480) | marine metagenome | isolation source: seawater | place: Atlantic Ocean: North West | collected 2012 | reverse complement strand
TCTACTAAGGCTTCCCACAAGTCTACTATGTTTCCTATGAAAGCAATGGATTTATTTCCTTTTTCCCTTTGAGATTCTAAGGCGGAGTTAATTGCAGCATTTACTTCGAAATGAATTTCATCCACCCATCCTTGACTTTGTCTTTTTAATGCTGCAGTTTTATTTATTTCTGCGGTAATGCTTACCATACCAGCTATGGATGCTGCTTTAGGCTGAGCGCCGCTCATGCCTCCTAATCCAGCGGTAACAAAAATTTTACCTTCAAGTTTTCCATCAGTAAATTTTCTCGCGGCATTCATAAGAGTAATTGTTGTTCCATGAACAATTCCTTGCGGTCCGATATACATATAACTTCCTGCTGTCATTTGTCCATATTGAGTAACTCCTATTGCATTATATTTCTCTAAATCTAAAGGCTTTGAATGATTCGGAATCATCATTCCGTTTGTAACCACTACTCTTGGGGCTTGATTGCTTGATGGGAAAAGACCTTGAGGATGTCCACTATGAATATGAAGGGTTTGTTCGGAGTTCATTTCGGCCAAATATTTCATTGTCAAGAGATACTGAGCCCAATTTTGAAATACAGCACCATTTCCACCATAAGTGATGAGCTCGTGAGGATGTTGCGCAACAGCTGGATCTAAATTGTTTTGTATCATGAGCATAATCGCAGCTGCTTGATCGCAATTTGCAGGATAACTGCTCAAGGGACGTGCGTGCATTTTATATTTTGGACGATATCGGTACATATAAATTCTTCCAAATGTCTTTAATTCGAGTGCGAATTCATTTGCTAGTTCCGAATGATATTTAACATCAAAGTATCTCAAAGAATTCTTCAAGGCAAGTTGTTTTTCTTGATGATCTAGGACGTCTTTTCTCCTGGGAGCATGGGAAACGAGTGGGTCATGACCAAGATGTTTAGGTATATAATTTGGAATTCCAGTTAAAATATCCTTTTGAAATTCATTCATTATTTTTAGCTTTTTATTGATTCGCATCGTTTTTGTAGGGACAATGTTTACATCCACTATTACAACAATAACCTCTTTTAAGGTGATGTTGTTCAGTGAAGACCATTAGACCTTCAGAATTAAAATAGTAGTCTTCTGAATTGGGCTCATTCATTCTTTTCAACGACATTTTTGGATACGTTAAATTTCAAATATTTAAAGATATAATTAATTCAATATCTTGAGACCCGAAATCTATTTATGAAAGCAATATTTTCCTTCATCTTTTTAAGTTATTTTTTTTGTCAAAGTCTTTTCGCTCAGGCATTAATTTCTCGGTCGGATTATATTGATAAATATCACAAAATGGCAATTCGAGAAATGCATAGATCAGGTATTCCTGCATCTATAACTTTGGCTCAAGGAATCCTAGAGAGTGGTAATGGAAATAGTCGTTTGGCAAGGGATGGAAATAATCACTTTGGAATTAAGTGTCATGAGAATTGGGATGGAAAAACTATATATGCTGATGATGACTTGCTTGATGAATGTTTTCGGGCATATTCTAGACCTAAAAAGAGCTTCCGTGATCATAGTTTATTTCTTGCATCTAGAAGCAGGTATGATCATTTATTTGTTTTGGACCCTCGAGATTTTAAATCTTGGGCGAGAGGGTTACAGGATGCTGGATATGCCACAAACAATGAGTATGCAGTTCGTTTGATTAGTATTATTGAAGATAATAATTTAAATACGTTTGATACGGCTATAAAAAAGATAAAATCTAAAAGGAATAAATACATTAATCGCTTAATGCTCAGCCCAAATGGGCCATGTTATGTTGTCTTAAAAGAAGATGAATCCATTGAGTCATTTGCTTTAGAGAATGGTCTTTCAATCAATCGTTTACTTCGTTTGAATGATTTGACATTTTCCTCTCAGATTAATGCGGGGGATCGAATATATATTGAGAGAAAAGGAAAATCATTTTCTCGTAAACTCAGAGAATTTTCTACCCATAGATTAAGTGAAGATGAAAATGCTCATTTTGTCTCCCAATTATATTCAATTCAATTAAGTGTTTTATACCGCCTCAATAATTGGGCAGTTGGATACCAACCAAAAAACGGGGATCTTATTAAATTAAAGTAGTATTGTTTAATTATTCTGCTCCGTAGAAGAAGCACACCAGATTCCATTACCATTCAAAATTTGCAATGATAGACCTTGCCATTGACTAGGTATCTCAACGCTGTTTTTGATCATTGTATTTGATACCCACCAAGCATTGGCTTCAGCTGGTTGACTTTGAAGCCAATGAATTGCCTCTTGGTATTGCTTTTCTTGGATATCTGTCCTGATAACTTCAAGAAATGATGCGTAACGATTAAACTGATTACTGTCAATTACTGAAACTAAAAATGGCCCAAAACTTTTAAAGTATTGATCGACTGATGGGTTAGCTATTTGATTCAAGTGTTTAATTTCAAATTTATTTGAGCTTGTCCAATTGGGAATGAATAGTTTTTCATGTTTTGAATAATAGACATTTGCTTTCCAGGATTTATTCCTGTGTCCTTTGAAGCACAGCTCCCCAAATACCTGCGACGAGATGGTTTTATCATTAAACAAAAACTCCGAATCAGATATAATCCAAGCTCCCCAATTGAGCTCAGGTACCATCCATCTCCATCCGGGGAAAGAAACTGGTAAAGAATGTTTTAAAAAACCCAAGGAGGTTTTAGAAATATCGAATTCATCAGATATAGCAACGAAAGAGCTACTATCTTTAGCTTCCAAAAAATTCCAAGAAAGACTTTTATTATGATCTAAACGATATTTTCGAAGTCTATCATTTATTCCTTTTCTTTTAAAAAAAGGATAAAAAACCGACAGGTTATTGGCATCGTCATCGCTGGAAATAGTTATGAAATCATTGTTTAACAATTCATAGGAAAGGTCCTCAAAAGATTTGTAGGAATCTTGACCTCCACCTTTTTCAATTTGTCGAATGCTTTCCTCTGTTAGAATTGAAGAGGTGCTCAATAATAGGTAGTTGGCAGTCTGGCCTAGAGATATTGACTCAGTATTCCATATTGTGCCAACTGAGTATGAACGACGTTTAAGATCTTTTTCTTTTGATAACACCGATGGATGCCAGGATTCAGCTGATGTTCTTGGAATACTAATAAGCCAATGAAAATCTTTTGCTCCAATAGGGTGAAAGCTTATTCGGAATTCGCCATTTAAATGATTTTCAATATTTTCAATTAAAAATTGTAAGCTTTTCAGATTTGGTAATTGCTGCATTTGCATCAAAGAGAAATTCAACGATGCCTTATTATCTATTGAAGCTAAAACTATTGCGTTTGCAGGAATAGTTTCGAGCTTATTATTTCCTTTTGATTTATTGGTGCAATTTGTAATTATTGATACTACCGCTATGATAAATAGAATTTTAAGGGATTCCATATGGATTTTTCGATCTCTATTCATTTATTTCCAAATCTTTTTTTATTTCCGGATTTTGCCATTTAAAACTTTTGCGATGAATTTCTGACAAGCCATATTTAACCATGGCTATCTTATGTTTTCTACTTGGGTAACCTTTGTTAGCTATCCATTCATATTGAGGATTTTCTAAATGAGCTTCCAGCATGATTTGATCACGGTATGTTTTCGCAAATATACTTGCAGCTGATATTGCTTGAAATCTAGCATCTCCTTTTATTTCACAACGGTAAGTGATATTTAGATATGGCCTAAATCTATTTCCGTCAATTAAAAGCAAATTGGGTTTAGGTTTTAATTTTGCAATGGCCCTATGCATAGCCAAAAAAGTAGCTTCTAGTATATTTATTTTATCTATTTCTTCTGAGCTTGAAACTCCAATTGCCCAGCTTCCTTTTGGAAGTATTTCTTCAAGTTTTTTTCTGAATGAAGCTCTTTTATTGGCGTTTAGCTTTTTAGAGTCAGTGAGTCCCTTTAATTGAAATCCTTCAGGCCAAATAACGGCGCTAGCCACTACCGGGCCAGCTAGACAACCTCTTCCTGCTTCATCTACTCCAGCAGTTAATAGATGTTTAACGTTCATTAGATAAAATTTTTTCGAAAGATGCCCAAACTTGATCTGCAGAGTGTTCCCATTTAAAATATTTTGCTCGCTCTAAACCTTTTTTTTTGAGCAATTTCACATCTTCTTCATTTTGTATTGCAAAATTTAAAGCTGATATCCAGTCTTCTATATCTTCCGGTCTTGAATAGTGTGCAGCGCCATTTGCAATTTCAGGCATACATGAAGAATTAGAGGACAAGACCAAACAATTTGATGCCATAGCTTCAATTATTGGAATGCCGAAACCCTCGAAATGACTTGGAAAAACAAATGCTGTCGCACCTCCAAAAAAATCATTTAAATGATCTCTAGAAATAAATCCTGGAAGCAGAATTCTTTTCTTGCCATTTTTTAAGGCGTTATTCAATTCCTCATCGTCGTGAAGAGACCTCCCAGCAATAACCAATTTATGCTTGCTTTTTGGGTTCAATAAACTCCACTTATTAAATGCCTCGACAAGAGTTTTTAAATTTTTTCTTCGAGTAAATGCACCTAAAAAGCAGAAATATGGATTTCCGTTTGCGAATTTTTTTTGAGCGGCCTTTTTTTGTTTTTCCGAGAGAGAAGTAAAGTCCTTCTGGGGAGCATTATAGGTCACATCAATATCTTTCTTTTTTTTCGAATAAGTTGAAATTATATCATTTTTTGTGGTTTCAGATACTGCTAAAATTCTGTCAGATTCTTTAGCAGATCGTTGGCATACTTTCCGGTAATAGTCGCCAACTTTTACTGGTATATCATTAGGTCTATGGATAAAATTTAAATCATGAATTGTTGTGATTAGTTTTATTTTATTGCCTTTTAATGATTTCCTACTCGGTAATAATCCGTCTGGAGACCAATAAACAGAAGCTTTTATTTTCATTAATTTTTTTGGAACAAGCCATTCATTCCAAAAACCCCAGAGCCAGGGATGTCTTGCTGCTGGTCTTAGAACATGGCATTTCACGCCCGGATAAATGTGAGGCGGCTTAGGGGTTCGGTCATAGAGAATATGCCAATTGACTTCAGGATGAAACTCAACTAATAGCTTGATTATACTATGACTATACCATCCCGTACCCTCTAGTTTCCCAGCAAGAAGCCAGCGGCCATTAATAGCTATTGTAATTGATTGGGGCATTACCTCAAAAGTATGACCTTTGTCCCATGTCTGTCAAATTTTTGAATACTGATTGGAATTCTCTCCTTAAGAGTAGTTCTCTGGTGTTACTTTTAAAAATACTCGGCGCGGTAGGTGGCTATTCTTTTGTGTGGGTAGTTATAAATGTTTTTGGTCCTGGCGCATATGGGCTTTTTGAGGTTGCATTTACATTCTTGAGTATTCTTGCTGTACTATCTAAATGGGGGACAGATGGGCTGACAGTTAGAGAAATTCCAAATATGAATGAACTAGACGGCTGGGGCTTTGTAAGAAAAGTTCAAAGTTTTGTTGGACTAAGTTCTTTAGCGTTTGCATTAATACTTTTTTTATCTGCGGATATCATTGAAGATTTTTTTAATGATTTTGGACTTGGGCTTGTTTTGAGAATGACCGCATTCACTTTGCCGTTCTTTGCACTTTTTCAAATTCACTCTGAATACTTACGCGCTAGGAAACAATGGTTATTGTATGGTGTTTTCCAAACTAGTTTTTTCTTAGGGCTCATTTCTCTTTTAATATATCTGTTCCCTCATCATTTTCTTCTTTCAACAGAACCATTCTTAATGAGGTTTCCTCGGGAGATTATACCTATGGGGTTTTTATTTATTATGTCTTTTTTTGCATTTATAAGCATTCGATTTTATGGTCCTCTTTTTCATAAAAGCTGGCGTTCATTAAAAAATCATGCATCAAGCGCTACATCTATGTTCTTAACAGGGGCATTATTTATGATAATGTCTTGGTCAGATACATTGACAGTCAGTTATTTCATGTCTGTGGAAGATGTTGCGAATTATAGAGTGGCTTTTAAAATAGCTACCCTTATAACCTTTACCCAATTTGCTATCAATGCGAGGATTGCTCCGCAGATTTCATCTTTATGGTTAAATAAAAAGGCAAAAGAGCTTCAGTCCATTATTTACAAGGCTTCATTAATAAATACGATTGTGGGTATTCCTCTTTTTCTTGGAATAATGTTTTTTGGGAAATTTTTGTTGTCCATTTTTGGAGAGGGCTTTGAAGACTCATTATCTGTTCTCAGAATTCTTTGTTTTGGTCAAATTATAAATGCTCTTTGTGGTCCAGTAATGTACCTTTTAAATATGACTGGAAATGAAAAAAGAGCGCGAAATACCATGATTTATGCTGCAATTATTAATATTTCTGCAAATATTTTACTTATTCCTCTTTTTGGACTTAAGGGTGCAGCTTGGGCTACCTCAATAACAATGATACTTTGGAATATCTGGGCTCTTTTGATTGGATATAAACAAACGGGAATACGAACATTAGTTTTTTGGCGTTAAAAAGTGGTGAATCCTGATATATTTTTGATTGGTGCGGCCAAAGCGGGTACTACAGCCATCGCGAATTGGATGAGTGAAAATCCAAATATTGCTTTGTCAAAAATAAAAGAACCTAATTATTTTTCGACTGATATTGACGTCAACAATTTTTCTTCAGAATTTAACGCCATCTCACCAAGATTACCTAAAAGTTATTGGTTAAAAGATCGACTAGAGTTTGTACATCAAGATTTTGTTCAAGATCGAAATCACTATGCTCGTTTATTTGAACATGCAAGACCAGGCCAAAAGTTAGCAGAATGCTCTACAAGTTATTTCTGGAGCAGAAATGCAGCTGAAGAAGTTAAACGGGTATGCCCCAATGGGAAAATTTCAATTATTTTGAGAAATCCAGTTGATAGGGCTTGGTCACATTATAGAATGGCTAGAAAATATGGCCTTGTTTCGGGTTCTTTTTTAGAGGAGTTAGAAAAAGATTTTTCAACCGAATCTTTATGGGGAAAAAGTCATAATTTTTATCATTTAAGTCTTTATTCTGAGAGTTTAAAGCGCTGGATGCAACATTTTGATGCAGATCTACTGAGGGTAGATATTTATGAGGTCTTTTTTAATAGTCCGCAAAAAAGCTGGAACGATGTTTGTGAATTTTGGGGAGTGGAACGCAGTCCGATATTTGGTGAAATAAAAAATCATGAAAGTCAGGATCCAAAATCTCTAGTTTTGAATCGATTAATTCTTCGTTTAGAATTAAAGCGAATAAAAATCTTATTGCCCAAGAGAGTCCATGCCTTTTTGAAAAAAGTTCTCTTTAAGGATGAATCTGAACAATTATCCTCCGATAATAGAAAAAAAGCAATGAAATATTTTATAGATGATATCCAAGAATTAGAATCACTCGTTGGAAGAAGTCTATCTTTATGGACTTAAGTTTAATTTAATGGATGCTACCTCTCAAAACCTTCTTCACTTTTTGTTCAAATGGCGAAAACCATTATTGATAATACCTTTTTTGGCTGGACTTGCTGGAGCGATAGGGTCAATGCCTGTTTTTATTGATCCACTATATGAATCCACAGTTATTGTTTTTCCTTCCACAACAAATTCGCCTTCAAAAGCTCTACTTCCTCAAGATTCATATCAAGATCAAGACTTTCTTGAATTTGGCGCAGAGGAGCAAGCGGAGCAACTAATTCAGATTTTGAATTCAGATGTTATTTTTGATACTATTACAAAAGAATTTAATCTTGTAGAGCATTATGATTTGGATCTAACGAGTCCAACTATTAGGACAGATCTATTTGAGGAATATTCTGATAAAATATCCTTTGGACGTACTCAGTTTATGAGTGTTGAGATAAATGTTCTTGACAAGGACCCACAATTAGCATCCGATATAGCAAATTCCATTACAAATTTATTGGATCGCGTAAAGAGCCGTATTCAAAGGGATAGAGCCTTGGTTGGTTACAATATTGTCGAAAAAGAGTATAAGAAAGTCCGTCAAGAAATGGGAAAGATGGAGAGCGAAATCAAAAAGCTCCGTCAGAAAGGAGTTCATGAGTATGAAAGTCAATCCATGGTTGTTTCAGAACAATATGCAACTGCCATAGCTGAGGGCCGTCCTGAGAAGACTATTGGCCAGTTAAAGGCAGTTTTAGATACATTGGCCAAATATGGCGGTAGGTATGTGTCTCTGCGAGACGAGTTGCATTTGATGAAAGAGGAGGAAGTAAAGATTCGAACCAAGCTCAATCAATCAAGTGTGGACGCGAGACAGGTTATGCCTGCAACATTTAGAGTGAATAAAGCGATTCCCGCAGATAAAAAGAAATATCCGATTCGATGGTTAATTTGTGTTGTTAGTTCGCTATCGACATTTGTATCGACTTTACTAGTTATCCTTCTTTCAAATACATGGAAAGATTTAAAACAAAGTCTCCCATCTTAAGAAATTATCCAATTTGGATAACCGGAGCACTGTTTGTTCTTTTTGTAGGGTTTTCAGTGGCATTAGAGTTCTATGTCTTTGCAGCTATACCATTTGCTCTATTATTCGTGGCTTGGTCTTTTTACCATTTGAATAGTCTGTTATTATTTGTAGTAGCAATTACCCCTTTATCTATCTCTTTGAAGGATTCTACTTTTAATCTTGGTGTGAGCTTGCCCACAGAACCAATTTTAGCAGGAATCACCTTTTTTCTTTTACTTCGTTTTTTGCAGAATGGGAAGCTTCCATGGTCTTTGCTTAAGCACCCTGTATCTGTTGCTCTATTGATGCAATTGAGTTGGATGGGTTTTTCAATCCTCACTAGTGAAATGCCCATGGTCTCTTTTAAATCATGGATATCAAATATTTGGTTTGTAGTACCATTATTTTTCGCAATGTTTAATGTTTTTGAGTCCAAAACCGCCAGAAGTAGATTTTTCCTTCTTTACGCAATTAGCCTGGCTATTTCTTGCCTTTATACTCTCTATGTTCACTCTCAATATGGGTTCAGTAAGCAGACAAGTACATGGGTCATGTTTCCATTTTACAAAGAACACACTGCTTATGGAATGGCCTTAGCTTTCATTTTTCCATTTGCAATTTATCAGGTATTAAAAAATCAAAAACTTATTAGTTATGTTCTTTCTGCTGGATTAATAATGCTTCTGACAATAGCAACAGTTTTTTCTTATTCAAGAGCATCATGGCTTAGTATCGTCGCAGCCCTTGGGGTTTATCTCCTCATTAGGTTTAAGGTTAATTTAAAATATTTTTTTTTCGGGTCTTTTATAGTGCTCAGCTCCCTGTACGTTTCTCAAGAACATTGGATGAGAGTTTTTACAAAAAATGATACTGTTTCCTCAGATAATTTTTCAGAACATATAAAGAGTATTTCTAATATATCAACTGACGCTTCTAATCTAGAGAGAATAAATCGATGGATGTCGGCAATAAGGATGTTTAAAGAACGCCCGCTGACAGGTTGGGGTCCAGGGACATATCAATTTCAGTATGCTCCATTTCAACATTCTTCGGAAATGACAGTGATTTCAACTAACTCTGGTAATAGGGGGAATGCTCACAGTGAATATATAGGGCTAATGGCTGAACAAGGGTTGCCAGGTCTGATGCTAATGCTAGTTTTCTTAATTACTCTTTTCAGCACAGGGTTTAGGGTTGTTAACGCTCTTAAGGTCGGCAGCGATCGTAGTATCGCGATATGCGCCCTGTTGGGTTTGGTCTCATATTTCTGTCATGGGGTATTGAATAATTTCTTAGACATGGATAAAGCTGCAGTTTTAGTTTGGGGATCAGCTTCTCTTTTAGTTTTCTTGGATTTAAAATTTAAAAAAGAGTTTCATTCCCTTAAAAAAACGAAAAAAAGTGTCTTAGAATAAGTATTTAAAGTGTCTTAAGTACAATAAATACGATATAAGTGTAATTAATACACAAATTATATTTTTATATTCAAATTTTATAAATTTTTTTGCTGCTTTTTAGTAAACCCCTTGATAATAGGGGCTTGGGATTGTTTCTTAAACAAAAATTACATTATATTTACCCTGTTTAACATTCAAATAACACCTAGATGAAACGCAGAGCAAATCTTTTCGCCCTTGCCATCGCTACATTCTTTTCGTTTTCTGCTTTAGCGCAGAATGTGACTGGAGTTGTCTCTGATGCAGCAAGTGGGGAGCCTGTCCCTTCCGTATCAGTGAAGGAAAAGGGCACAAATAATGCCGCAATCACCAACTTTGATGGAAAGTACTCCATTAAAGCCGGTAAGAATGCCGTATTAGTATTTTCTTCCATGGGCTATGCCTCGCAAGAAGGCACAGTAAGTGGAAATACATTAGATGTTTCTTTAAGTACTTCCTCCAATAAGTTGGATGAAGTAGTTATTACCGCATTCGGTATTTCTAGAGACAAGAAGTCCATTGGTTACGCCGTCCAAGAAGTTGGAGGGGCAGAAGTATCCAAAGTAAAGGACGTTAACTTCATGAGTTCACTATCCGGTAAAGTTGCTGGAGTGAATATCAGGCAGTCAGGTACCATGGGGGGCTCGGCCAACGTAGTAATACGTGGTTACAGTTCTTTAACTGGAAATAACCAGGCTTTATTTGTAGTTGATGGTATTCCAATTTCGAATGCAATCACTAATACCTCAGATCAGCAAACTGGTCGTGGAGGATATGACTACGGTAATGCAGCGATGGATATCAACCCTGAGGATATAGATAAAGTATCTGTATTAAAAGGAGCCGCAGCGACAGCACTTTATGGTTCGCGTGCCTCTAATGGAGTTATTCTTATAACAACAAAAAAAGGTTCAGCTAAAAAGGGTCTTGGAATCTCTATCGGTTCAGGATACACTGTAGGAACTTTTAATCCTTCAACATTTGTAAGATATCAGAATGAATATGGCCAAGGTTATGGTCCTTATTACGGTCCTGATACTATTAATGGAGTTTGGACTGAAGCAAAAATGACAGAATATGATGTAAATGGTGATGGCGTAATGGACATCGCTGATCCAACTGGAGATGATGCATCTTATGGTATGAGATTTGATCCAAACCTTCAAAAATATGGTTGGAATTCACTTTTCCCTGAATTAAGCACATACCAAACATCACAAGCCCACGTTGCTGGAGCAAATGACCCAACAACATTCTGGGAGACTGCAGTGACTACTAACAATTCAGTAGCTGTTGATGGAGGAAGTGAAAACGGTACTTTTAGAGTTAGCGCAACTCAATTCAGAACTTCTGGTATTTCACCTAATTCTTCCTTAAAAAGAAACAATTTTTCTTTTAGTGGATCTCAAAACTTGAGTGATCGCCTGACAGTTTCGACTACTGCAAGCTACATCAATCAAAGTGCTCAGGGACGAATGGGAACTGGTTATTCTAATAAGAATCCAAATCAGTCTTTCCGTCAATGGTACAATGTTGGAGTAGATATGCAAGAGCAGAAAGCGGCTTATGAAGCAACTGGAAAAAATTTATCATGGAATGCATACGGTTACGGGGCAGCAAACCCCACTGCACCGCATTATTTTGACAATCCTTATTTCATGTCTTACGAAAACTATTCTAATGACTCTCGTGATCGTATCATGGGAAACATTATGACTAATTATAAAATCAATGATTGGTTAGATTTCATGGGACGTGCTTCTGTAGATACTTACTCTGCAATTGAAGAAGAGCGCCAAGCAGTCGGTGGTGTTGATGTTCCAGGTTATATTAGAAGAAACCGATCTGTATCTGAAACTAATATCGATTTAGTATTGACTGCAAATAAGAATTTTGGAGACTTTTCCTTCAACGGAAACTTAGGATCTAATGTTCGTCGTAACGCAGTATCATCTATTTCTGCAGGAACTAACGGTGGACTTGTAGTCCCTGGAGTCTATGCGTTAAGCAATTCTACTAATGCTCCAGCAGCACCTAGTGAAAGTGCTTATCAAGTGGGAGTAAATGGTTTATTTGCACGTGCTTCTTTAGGCTATAAAGATTATTTGTATGTGGATTTAACTGGACGTCAAGACGTTTCTTCTACACTTCCTTCGGCTAATAATTCATTCTTCTATCCTTCAGCTACTGTTTCTTTAGTATTCTCTGAATTGTTAGATGCGGATGTAATTAACTTTGGTAAATTCAGAGCTAACTATGCTCAGGTTGGTGCTGATGCTCCAGCACAGGCTTTAGCAAATGCTTACAATATGGGTACTCCCTTTGGAAGTGCAAATTTAGCATCTGCGCCAAGTACCAATGCAAATGCTAGTCTTTTACCTGAGAGCACTACATCTACTGAATTAGGTTTGGAAATGATGTTGTTTGATAATCGTGTTGGTTTTGATCTTTCATATTATGACCAAACTTCATCTAACCAGATTATGCCTGCAAGAGTTTCATCTACCACAGGTTCTATTTTCAAGTATGTGAACGCGGGTGTAATTAACAATGCTGGTATTGAGGCTTCTGTTAATTTGACTCCTGTTCGTACAAAAGATTTCGAGTGGAATATCAACGTAAACTATACACGAAATAGAAGTCAAGTTGTTTCTTTATTCGAAGGTGCTGAGAATCTCCAGCTTGCTGGTGTTCAAGGTGGTATAACCATTGAAGCTCGTCCGGGACAGGCTTATGGAGTTATCTACGGTACTTCTCACGAGAGAGATGCTGAGGGTCGCCCAATTGTCTATGACAACGTTACCTATTCTAGAGGTCGCGGAGGCGGTGTTAGATACTTGCGAGGTGAGAAAGATGTCTTAGGAGATATTAATCCTGATTGGTATGGTGGATTGAACAACTCTTTCCGTTATAAGAATTGGACAGCGAGTGCTTTATTAGATATGCAATGGGGTGGAAGTTTCTTCTCATTGGATACATATTATGGTTATGCAACTGGTGTCTATGACTTAACTGCTGGAGATAATGCTGATGGAAATCCTATTCGTAATTCTATCTATGATCCAGCATATCAAGTGCATGGCAATGGTGGAGCTGGAGGATTAAAGATGACAGGTGTTTCTTATTGGGATGGCTCTGTTGATGCCGACGGTAACAATGACTACAGTAATAATACTGTTGATGTAGATGCTAACGGTGATGCCCTTTATGGTGATATGAGTTTTTACAGCAATGTTCTTGGATACTCAAGAGGTGTTGGTGAATATCACGTTTGGGATGCTTCATACATTAAGCTTCGTGAAGTTGCTTTGCAATACAGCGTTCCTTCTGATCTTCTAGGACAAACTGGTATTAAGGGATTAGATATTTCATTGGTAGGTCGCAATTTGGCTATCCTTTGGAAAGCAAATCCATATTCTGATCCTGAAGCAGGTTTATCTGCTGGAAACATACAGGGTAATCAGTCTGGTGCTTATCCTGCAGTTCGCGAGGTTGGCGTAAAAGTTAATTTGAAATTTTAATAAATAAGAAGCATGAAAAAATTATTTACTGCAGCAAGTGCTGCACTGCTTATTGCCTCTTGTACTAGTGACCTTTCGAGTTTGAATGAGAATTCAAAAGCTCCGGTTCAAGTACCTGCTGGTACTCTCATTGCGAATGCTACTGTAGACCTATCGGACTACTTAGCTTCTGTCAATGTAAACCTCAACAACTTTACGTTGTGGTCTCAACACTGGACTCAAACGACTTATACGGATGAATCCAATTATATGTACAATCAACGTGATGTGAATGGTAATACTTTTGATGAGTTATATGCCAACGTTCTCAGAGATTTACAAGACGCGAAGGGATTGATTGAGGCTGATGCTGGTCTCCAGCCGCAGATTAAGGCAAATCAATTGGCAATTGCAGATCTGTTACAGGTCTACACTTATCATGTTTTAGTTGATATTCATAATGATGTTCCTTATTCTGAGGCACTTGGCGATGATGTTACTCCAAAGTATGATGCCGCTGCTGGAATCTATACGGATTTAGTTGCTAGAATTCTTACTGCGCATAGCACTTTAGCTGGCGATAACGGTTTAGGTTCTTTTGACTTAGTTTATGGTGGCGATGCAAATGCATGGAAAAAGTTCGCGGCATCACTAGCTCTTAAGCTTGCTGTGCGCGCTGCAGATGTTGATGCTACTGCTCAAACAGTTGCTGAAACTGCTGCTGGCGCTGGCGTGTTCACTTCTAGTGCTGACAACGCTTCTATGAGTTATACTTCATCACCTCCTCATACCAATCCTTTGTGGGATGATTTGGTGCAGTCAGGTCGTACAGACTTCTGTGCATCGAATACCATTGCAGGTATTATGAATGGTCTTGTAGATCCACGAAGAGGGGTTTATTTCCGAAACCTTGATTCATTAGGTGATCTAATGGGCGGTGTTTACGGTCAGAACTCGGCTTACAATACTCATTCTCAACCTGGAGACGCTGTTGAAGTTCCTACATTGGCAGCTCACTTTTTGAGTTTCTCAGAAGTTAGTTTTTTGCTAGCGGATGCAGCTCAGAGAGGTTGGAATGTCGTTGGAACGGCAGGAGAGCACTATGCGAATGGAGTTAATGCATCTATGGCCCAATGGGGTGTTTCAAGTGCAGAAGCTGCTACATATTTGGGTCAAACTACTGTAATGTGGGATGATACAAAATGGAAAGAGCGCATTGGTGTTCAAAAATGGCTTGCTATGTACATGAGAGGGAATGAGGCATACAATACTATCCGTACATATGACCATCCTACTTTGAATATCGCAGATGTTGCTCAGAGACCTGTTCCAAATCGTATGAGCTACGGTGTTGATGAGTATTCATTAAATACTACAAATGTTGAAGCTGCCAATGGCGGAAGCGACGCAGATACTGATAAGGTATTCTGGGACGTTAACTAATATTTGAAAAGTTAAGCAATAAACCGCCCTGGAGACAGGGCGGTTTTTTTGTTTAAAGCAAAAAAAAACACCCATATTACAGGTGTTATGATTTAATTCGAAAGTTGTTTATTTACTTAGCTCTTTCCTTATAAGTACCATCTGCGGTATTAACTACTATTTTTTCTCCTATTTCAATAAATAACGGCACTCTAATTTCAGTTCCCGTTTCTAGCGTAGCTAGCTTCAACGTATTTGTGGCAGTATTTCCTTTCATTCCTGGTTCCGTATATTTTATTTCTAAAATAACAGTGCTTGGGAGCTCTACTCTAAGAGCTCGATCTTCATCAGCATGAAATAAAACCATGCACTCCATTCCATCTTTTAAAAAGTCTGGAGCATTTATAACTTCTTTAGGCATTTCAAATTGCTCGTATGTCTCAACATTCATGAAATGATAGCCATTAGGATCATTATATAAAAATTGATAAGTTCGATACTCAATATTTATGTCTTCAAGCTTAGCTCCACTTGGGAAGGTATGTTCTAATACTCTTCCATCGTTTAAGTTGCGAAGTTTAGTTCTAACGAATGCTGCTCCTTTACCGGGCTTAACGTGCAAGAACTCTATAATTTGATAAGGAGCATGATTAAAGTGAATGCATAGTCCATTTTTGATATCTGACGTAGAAGCCATAATTAATAGTAATTGTTTTTACTAAGGTACAAAGGTCTTTCCCGAAGGCAGATAATAAGACGTGCAGTTGTATGTTTCTTCCTGCCTATGATTTGATGCTACAATCAGAATGCGATCATTAAATTCGGTTGATGGGGATAAATTCGAGGAAAGACATTCTTGATACCACTTTATGCCTTCCGTATCTAAATGACTTATTGGCTCATCTAAGAGAAGCAGAGGAGAATTACTGAAAATACTTAACGCTAATTTTACTCGCTGTTTCATTCCACTGGAAAATGAGCCTAACGGTTTATTTAAGTCATTGGAAGCAATGCCTATCTCATGGATTGAATTACCCGACCGTAAGGGCTTTAATGAATTATGATACTCAAAGTGCTCTTTGATGGTGAATTTTTTAAATAAGTCTAGATCTGGACCACAATAACTACTTTTTTGTGATAAATTTTCTTCTGGAATGCCAGATATTATGATTTTCCCTGAGCTAGGTGATAATTGTCCGGATAGCAATTTTAAAAAAGTGCTTTTCCCTGATCCATTATTGCCAAATATTCCAATGCGGGAATCAGATTCCCATTTTACATTCCATTCAGGAATAACTTCTTTTGTCCCAAATAATTTGCTTAAACTTATTAATTCTAGCGCCATTGTTAAAGATTCTTAACAATACCTCGGTCAGAGGCAAGTAGAAATTTTAAAATGTCTGTTCTTTCAGGACTCTCATTTACTTCAATTTCGATTTGACTAATAGCTTGAGTAGTATTCAATCCACTTTGATAAACTAATCGATACGTGTGGTGAATCTCTTCAATCCTTGCGTTTTTATATCCTCTTCTCCTGAGGCCTAAAACGTTCACTCCCTCATAGGATAATGGCTCTCTTGCTACTGTTATAAATGGAGGAATATCTTTTCTCACCAAAGAGCCACCTCCAACCATCACATGGGGACCGACTTTTACGAACTGGTGTACAGCTGATAAACCGCCAATAATCGACCAATCTCCGATTTCTACATGTCCTGCAAGAGCGACATTGTTGACCAGAATTACATGATCAGAAATTATACAGTCATGTGCAATATGGACATTGGCCATAATGAGACATTCTCTGCCAATAATCGTTTTTCCAAATGCTTTGGTTCCACGATTGATCGTCGCATTTTCTCGGATTGTGGTATTATCTCCAATTACTACAAGACTCTCCTCTCCATCAAACTTTAAATCTTGCGGTATTCCTCCGACCACTGCTCCCTGAAATACTCTGCAGTTTTTCCCTAGACGGGTACCGGATAATATACATGCATGACTTGAGATTGTGGACCCTTCTCCAATTTCAACGTCAGCTTCAATAACTGCAAACGGATCTACAGTTATATTTCCCGCTAATTTTGCCTCAGGATGAACAGATGCTAGATTTGAAATCATGTCAACTATTTTTCTTTTGTTATTAGTGCTGTAAAAAACCCTTCAGAAACTAATTTTTCACCAACATATGCCCTTCCTTTCATTTGAACTATTCCTCTTCGAATAGGGGCAGTGAGCTCGAGATGGAAAATAAGTGTATCTCCAGGAACAACCTTTGCCTTAAATTTTACTTCATCCATTTTCAAGAAATAGGTGAGGTAGTTTTCTGGGTCTTGAACTGTGCTTAATGCTAGAATTCCACCTACTTGAGCCATTGCTTCCAACTGGAGTACTCCTGGCATTACAGGTGATCCCGGAAAATGTCCTGCAAAAAAAGGTTCATTCATAGTTATTGCTTTTACCCCAATAATGTCCGTCTCAGATAATGCAACAACCTTATCAACTAATAGAAATGGAGGTCGATGAGGTATAATTGACATTATTTTAGTTACGTCCATAATTGGAGTCGAATCTAAACTGTAGGTGGGTATTTTCTTATTTTTAACAGCTTCTTCCATGATTTTTTGTGCTAGCAATGTATTTATTTTGTGTCCGGGTTTAAATGTACGAATCTCAGCCATTATAGGCTGTCCTATAAGTGCTATATCTCCTATCAGGTCTAATAATTTATGAGTTGCGGGTTCATTTTCGGATCTATAAGATGTCAACGGCAATGCTCCTACATCATCTCTTCTTTCTAAAGGAATGCCAACAAAATCTTCCAAACCTCTCCATTCTTGATCTTTCATGACCTTATCAATGACAATTATTCCTGCTCCAGGGTTGGCTCCTTTGAGAAGGCCTCGATGTATAAGCGGAGTTAAATGTGAAGCAAGTGTAAATGTTCTGGCATATGAAACTTTGGTCTCGTAATCATCTTCATAGAGGAAACTAGCCTTTGAGGACCCAATGGCTAATTCATCATGACTAAGTTCGACATGAAATTTTGGACTCAAAGACGGGATAGCCTCACCCCATGCTCCTGTTAATTCATCTTTAACTCGAATTTTTCGCTTTATTTTTAATCCAAACATCAGATTTTTTGCTTGAATTTTTCCTGCCATATTTATGGCCTTAATCCAGGGTAAAGAGCTTCCATCTAAAATTGGAATTTCGCTGTTGGATAACTCAATGTGGGCATCATATATATGAGAACCATAAAGAGCAGAAAGCAAATGCTCAGCAGTATGAGCAGTTGTGCTACCATTGGAAAGTGTTGTTCGACGTTCTGTATCACTAACAACTTTGGGGCTTATTTTTAGAATGTCAGAATTAGGTAAGTCTAGTCTTTTTAGAGTATACCCACGTCCTGTTTCTCCGGGGTGTACTGTTACGGTGGTCTCAACACCAGTATGTATTCCTTTGCCAGATACCTTAAAAGATTTAGATAATGCGTAATTATTCACCTATTCGCCTTTCATATTAGAAGCTGCAAATTTGCGACGAAATTTTGAAGCATCAATAGCAGGACTTCCCATGATAGTCTTTCCTTTTTCGACGTTTTTATGAACTCCACTTTGTGCACCTATTCTTACAAAGTCACCAATTTCTATATGTCCAGCAATTCCTACTTGTCCACCAATTTGAACATGGTTTCCAATAATACAAGACCCTGCGATCCCCACCTGGCCCGCGATCACACAGCCAACTCCTATTTGAACATTATGTCCGATTTGACATAGATTATCAAGTTTTGTGCCTGCTCCTATTAGCGTTGCACCAACAACTGCTCTGTCAATGCATGAGTTTGCTCCAATTTCTACATTTTCGTTTATGATTACATGGCCAATATGTGATATTTTTTGAAGTGATGTTTCAGGTAATTGCGGCAGCGCAAATCCAAATCCATCTGCGCCAATAATGACACCAGAATGGAGTATGGAATTGTCTCCAATTTTTGAATTTGGATATATCGTGACATTAGGATGGATAATCACATTTTTACCTATAATTGAATTTGCTCCAATTATCACTCCAGGAGCAATCTTAGCTGTTTCATGTATTGAGACACTTTCTGAAATCGCTTTATTAGACCACAATACTTTTTCTCCGAATTTTAAAAGTAATTTCCCCCAAGCACTGTAAGGGTTATCCACTCGTAAGCAAATAGAATTAAAATTTTCAGGACAATCTTGTTTTTGGCTAATAATGACAACTGATGCCTTTGTGTCTTTTAATTTTTTTGAATATGCACCATTAGCAAGAAAAGTAATTCCTCCCGGCTCTCCTGGAGATAGCGTGCAAAAGGATGTTATTTCAATATCATCGCCCAAATATTCTGCACCAATAGCTTTTGCTAATATTGAGACATTTACTGATTTAATTGGAGTTGCTGTTAATCTGTCCATTTTATTTCTTTTGGCCAACACACAAAAGGCCTTGTAAGTGTATGACTATAAACGCTTAAAGGAAGAATTTCTGATGCAGCAGATAACGGAATAACATTCCCTTCTCTATTCAGAATTTTTATTTCTTCTTTGTTAGATACATATGTAGAATTGCTTGCAGTTCCCTCAAGAATGAAATATCTGGAATCAATTAAAGTTATTCCCATTGAGTCTGAGATGCTTTTCTCTAGATAATTTAGTTTATCTGAGTTGATTTTTTCAGGTAAAAATTTTATTTGAAATAATTTTCTATCTAGCAATCTTGAACTTAAGTCGCTTAAAATAAAGTCTTTATGGTTTCTCCATTGTTTCATTGCCGCTAAAATATCAGAATCATCTAATTGAGTAAATAAATTAAGAATATTCGGGTTTGATTCAAATTCCTTTTTACTAGGTCTATTTACAAGAAAAAATAAAAGTTCTTTACCCCCAAACATTGTCTCATCAATTTGAGCTATTTCATGAGCTCTTGAGAGTAACTTAACAAGCATATTTTCTGCACACAAAACTGCCTTGTGCATATATACCTGCCAATACATTAAGCTGCGGCTCACCAAGAATTTCTGGACTGAGCTAACTCCTTTATTGTCCAGGACCAATTCTCCATTAGCAATGTTTAGCATAGAAATTAGTCGTTCAGAATTTATTGATCCTTCTACAACTCCTGTATAAAACGCATCTCGTTTTAGATAATCTAGTCTATCCATGTCTAATTGGGAGCTGACTAATTGGTATAGGAATCTTTTAGGGTGCTTATTAGTGAATATTTGAATTGCTTCTGTCAGCTTTCCCTTCATTTCATTATTTAGTCGTTGCATTAACATAAGCGATAGTGATTCATGTGTGATATCATCAATCAGAGTATGCTCTAGGGCATGGGAAAATGGCCCATGACCAATATCATGAAGTAAGATTGCAATCTGAACAGATTCTGATTCTGATTTTGAAATATTATGGCCTTTACTTTGTAAAACGGAAATAGCCTTTTGAGTTAAATGCATTGCTCCTAATGCGTGATGGAATCTGGTATGATAAGCCCCCGGGTATACAAGCGAGCTCAGTCCAAGTTGTCCAATTCGTCTTAATCTTTGAAAAAAAGGGTGTTCTATTAAATCAAAAATTAATTCGGATGGAATAGCAATGAAACCATATATTGGATCGTTGAAAAGTTTAAACTTGTTGGTCTCCTCGCTTTGGGACATTTGGATGTCAGGTAAATTATGTTTAATTAACGGTAAAATTAACTAAATCAATATGGACAACACACGAATTCTTTGGGTAGATGATGAGGTTGAGAACTTAAAGCCTCATATTATTTTTCTGGAGAGCAAAGGATTTCAAGTCCTAACGGCTACAAATGGATCAGATGCATTATCTATTTTAGGCGAGAATATAGTAGATGCCGTGTTATTAGATGAGCATATGCCAGGCCAATCTGGACTCGATATATTACCAGATATAAAGATTTTGAGGCCTAGCCTGGCAATAATAATGGTTACAAAAAGTGAAGAAGAAGGATTGATGGAACAAGCTATAGGTGAAGACATAGCTGATTATTTATTAAAGCCTGTTCAGCCTCGTCAGATTCTTTCTTCTCTAATGAGATTGCTTGATAGAAAACAACTAGTTTCAGATAGAAGTATTTCTGCTTATCAAAGCGGTTTTAGGGAGTTGAGCGAATCTATCAATGATGCTGATTCTTGGACGAGCTGGACAGCTGTTTACAAAGAACTGATTAAATGGGATAAGAAGCTATCAGGTTCAGATGCTGAGTCTATGAGACCAATGTTAGATCATCAAAAAGAAGAGGCGAATCGAATATTTTCTCGTTTTTGGGCAGAGAACTATTCTTTTTGGCTTAATTCTTTGGATTCGCCATGTGATTTTAGTCATCAAATTTTTCAAAATAAAGTCAGTCCTCATGTAAAATCCGGGAAAAAGTCAGTTGTTTTAATTTTTGACAACCTACGGCTAGATCAATGGTTGGAATTGCAACCCTTTTTTAATGAGTCATTTCGAATAGAGTCAGATGAGTTATATGCAAGTATTTTGCCTACTGCTACTCAGTATGCCAGAAATTCTTTAATCTCTGGATTATTACCTTTAGAGTTATCTGATAAATATCCGCAATATTGGGTCCCTGATGTAATGGATGCCGATGGAGGGAGAAATGCTAATGAGTCTTTTTTTCTTAGTAAATGGGCGGAAAAAGAAAAAATTGAAAATTGGAGTTACGCCAAAGTCACAAATCACTCTTCAGAGCAAAAGTGGGTCCGTCAATGGACATCAAAGAAAAATGATGACTTGGTTGTTGTCGTTGTAAACTTTATTGATATGATTAGTCATGCTAAGACAGATCAGAGTATTGTAAGAGATATTGCCAATAGTGATAGCGGTTTCAGAGCGTTAACACATAGTTGGTGGAAAAATTCACCTTTGAGATTATGGATTGAGTCAGTAGCCTCGGATGGCTTTGATTTATTTGTAACTACTGATCATGGTACTATTTCAGCAAAAAAACCCATTCCGATAAAAGGGCCTAAGAATATCAGTGCAAATATGAGATACAAAATTGGTCGAGGCTTGGAATTCAGTTCCAAAGACATAGGGTTGTCGGTAGACCCAAAAAGCATTGGGTTGCCATCAATAGTCCTTGGAGATAAGGCAGTTTTTGCATCAGAGAGTGGATATTTTGTTTATCCTAACCAATACAATCAATATGCTGGAAAATTTGAGGGCTCTTATCAGCATGGAGGGATAAGTATGGAGGAAATAATAATTCCATTTGCTCAATTAACACCGCGATAAGGTGGAATGACTTGCTATCTTTAGGTTGTGATAAGTGAAACAATTATAAGTTCTGAGGCTGATTGGCTAAAATGGTCAATAGACAATAAAAAAGCTCTTGAAGGGATAGTTGCTGTTCATGGCAAAATGGGAGTGGGTAAGACTACTGCGATAAAACAGTGGCTTAGGTCAATAAATTCTGAAGACGCAGGTTCTAGCCCAACTTTCTCACTTGTAAACGAGTATGATAGTCCTGGTGGGTCTATTTTCCATTTTGACTTTTATCGAATATCTAATCTAGAAGAAGCTCAAGATATTGGACTAGAAGATTATTTCGATAGCGGCCGGCCATGTTGGATTGAGTGGCCGGATAAAATATCTGAATTAGTACCCGAGAATACGCACCATTTGAATATTGTCGCAGAATCCAATAATTCTCGAAAAGTGACACTAGAAACATATGAGAAATGAAAATTAATAATCCGGGATTTTTGCCTCAAGAGGAACTCTTAATGGTTTCGCTTGAGCAAAAAAGTTTAACGATTGGATTGCCATCAGAATCTGATATTTCAGAGAATAGAGTTGCACTAACTCCGGAAGGAATTCATTTATTGGTTCAGCAAGGACATACAGTTTTAGTAGAAAAAGGTGCGGGTATTTCTTCTGGTTACAGTGACTTAGAATATTCAGAAGCCGGGGGATTAATCACACCGGATAAAAATGATGTATTTCGCTGCCCATTAATTGTTAAGGTTAATGCACCATCATCTGATGAATTGAAACTACTGGATTCAAATCAAATATTATTGTCGGCAATTCAAATTAATTCAATTGATTATGATTTCGTTAATTCATTAAAAAATAAAGGTATAACAGCGCTTAACTACGGCAGAATTCGTGATGAAGATGGCCGTGCTCCTTTTGTCAGATCCATGTCTGAAATAGCAGGTAATCAATCTATTGCTATAGCTATGGAATGCTTGAATTCTTTTTCAGATGGGCAAGGATACTCTTTAGGCGGTGTAACGGGGGTTCCGCCCGCAGAGGTAGTTATTTTGGGAGCTGGAACTGTTGGAACGGTTGCCGCTCGTATTGCTGTTGCAATGGGGGCTAAAATAAAAGTTTTTGATTCCTCAATGACGCGCATGCAAAGACTCAGGGAACAAATTGGACACGATGTTTTTACATGCACACTGCAGCCTCAAATTATATCTAAAGCTTTAAGGGAATGTCAGGTTGCAATTGGCGCAATGCGGCCGGTAAATGGCCGGAATTTAATAGTTGTGAGTGAGGAAATGGTTTCTAGCATGAAGACTAATTCTATAATAGTAGATGTTAGTATTGATAATGGTGGTTGTTTTGAAACTAGCGAGGTAAGATCCCTTGAGTCCCCTCTTTACAGAAAAAAAGGTGTTATTCATTTTTCTGTTCCAAATATCGCCTCAAGGGTAGCAAGAACAGCATCTTTTGCATTAAATAATTTGACATCATCGTTTATTTTGCAACTCGGTAAAGATGGTGATATAAAAAACGCTCTTCAAAAGCGACCATACTGGAGAGAGGGCGTATACATGTATGAAGGTACTGTTACGCATCGTGAAATAGCCGAGCCATTTGGCATTCCATTCACTGAATTAGATCTATTATTATGAATTTCCTTCGTCGCTTAGGGTGGTATGCTATTGGAATGGGTCTGGGGATTTTATTAGTTATTTTTTTATTTAAAGATCGTGATTTTCAATGTACTTATTTACCCAATAATAGAGTTTTAGTTGACTTAAATGATCAAAAAATTAAACTTATTGAATTAGATTCTCATTCCTCTGAATATATAAAAATCTGTCAAGATTCATCATTTATCGAATCTTTTTTAATGAGAGGGAATATAGATTTTGGCAAAAGTAAAGTTGTTACACGTGAGGAAATTAAATACTCACAATATCCAATTGAATTATTCTACAAAGGGGTTCATTGGAATGGGATTTGGGAACGCAGAGTTGATACAGTTGCCTTAATTAAGTTGCAAAAAATATAAACTCAAATTTTCTTTTCTTGCCTTCTTAGTAGTTCTTGATTAATTAATGATAATTCTCTACCCGTTTGACCTTCCACTGAAGTATTTTCTTCGGCCCGACGAAAAAGATATGGAATAACCTCTTTTATAGGGCCAAAAGGAAGATATTTTGCCGTCTTGTAACCATTATTTGCAAGATTGAAGCTAATGTTGTCAGACATGCCATATAATTGAGCAAACCATACGGGAGCTTCGTTATTTTCCCAACCGAGATTTTTCAAGGTTTTTGCTGCTAAAATCGTACTTTCTTCATTGTGTGTTCCTACAATAAGACCAATACCTTTCTTTTTTGCTGGACTACCAATGATTTTAAGGACATATTTAATACATTCATTAAATTCTTTATCAGTATCATATTTTGAGGGTTGTATTGGTGACCTATAGCCCATCTTTTTTGACCTAGAATTTTCTTTTTCCATATATGCTCCACGAACAAGTTTAACTCCATAGAGATAATCGGCTTTTATGGATTGATCAATATTTTTTTTCAAAAGGGAAAGCTGACCGATTTTATAGCACTGGATAGTGTTGTAAACGATTACATCTTTTTTGTTATATGATTCCATTCCTTTTCTGGCTATATCATCTACGGCACTTTGTATCCATGATTCTTCCGCATCAATCATAATTGGCACATCTAAAGAATACGCATGTGCTAAGATTTCATCTATTCTCTCTAGACCTTTTTCCCAAGAGGCTAAATCATCTTTTGTCAGATTCATTCCAGAACTCACTTTTTCGAGTAAGGAGGCTTTAACAAGGCCAGTTACTTTAAAAACAGCGAGAGGGACTCCGGAATTATTTTTAGCCAAGTCTATTGTTTCAATAATTGACTTTTGAGTTTGGTCAAACCCTAATTCATCTATTTGACCTTCAACACTGTAGTCAAGTATGCTTGCCACATGATACTTCCAATTTTTAGAAATGACATTCTTACTATCAGAAACAGTTTGACCTCCACAAAATTGCTTAAATACAGTTTTAAGAATCAAGTAATTAATAGGAATTCTTAAGCTAAAAGCAACCATTGTTAGTCCTTTCCCAATTCTCACTAAAGATGACTTTGAGAGGATAAAAAATATCCATTTGCTTCTTTGAAGAGATCTTGTGCTTTGAGCCTTAAAAGCTATACTTGTATCTCGAAAATTCAGAGGCATTAAACAAATGGGTATTATAGTTTTTCAAATATAATACCTTACCACTAAGGGTTCAATAATTTGAATCTAATAATCGTTTTTACTTCTATTTTGTAAGAGTTAAATCTTGACGAATTTTTATTAGTTGTCACATTAGAATTAACGAACTTTACTTCATGGCAAAATGGAATACATTTTTTGGCCCTATGATAGAAGGTCAATTTTCTTTAGAATCTCTAGATGAGTGGTTAAAAACTAATCGCATTAATTACACAAAAGTTATTGTTTTAACTGATTCAAATGTCAATAAAATGTGTCTTCCCATTTTTTTAGGTGAATTAAAAAATATTGGTAAAACAGCAATAATCGAAATTGAGCCCGGAGAAGCAAGTAAATCTTTTGAAATCATTTCGCAGTTACATCTTGCTCTTCTTGACAATCAGGCAGACAGAAAAAGTTTACTGATAAGTTTAGGGGGTGGTGTTGTATCTGATATTGGAGGGTTTTTATCATCGACCTATATGAGGGGAATCGAACATATAATTATCCCAACATCATTACTCTCAATGATCGATGCATCTATTGGTGGTAAAAATGGAGTAAATATTAATAAGTTTAAAAATCTTTCCGGAACATTTTCATCCTCTCAAGGAGTATATATTTATCCAAATTTCTTAAAATCCATGAATGAAAAAGATTTGATTTCTGGCTTTTCTGAAATAATAAAGCATGCTATGTTGTCAAGTAAATCCTTGTGGAATGATTGCATTAATTGCTCAAGTACAAGTGAATTTATTGATTTGATATCAAAAGCTGCAAAGGTGAAAATTGATATAGTAGAAAAAGACAATATCGAAAGAGGTAATCATAGATTTTCTCTGAATATGGGGCATACTATAGCTCATGCAATTGAATATTTTAATGATCATAATATATCCCACGGGGATGCTGTTGCTGCTGGATTGTGGATCGAGTCTGAAATAGCTTTTGGAGAAGGAATCATAGACCGCAAATCTGTTGAGTTACTTCAAAATTTAATTGATAAATGGTGGCCAAGACTAGACTTGCAAAATATGGATATATTCCAAGGAATGATAGCTGATAAAAAGAGATCTTCTTTTTCTAAAGGTTTTTATTTCTCACTCTGGGTTGGAGTGGGAAAGGGAGCGATATTAACTCTTGTTTCAAAAGAGAAAATTCAAAAAGCAAAAACACTCTATGCTCACGGTTGAACTCCCTATTTCAAAAAGCATAGCAAACAGGTATCTTATTAAATGCGCCATAAATGGGGATTTACTCCCCATTTATAATGACAATTGGTCGGATGATATTAAATCAATGCATAATCTTTTGTCATCAGAGATTGAAGTTGTTAATATTGGCTCAGCTGGCACGGTTTTCCGTTTTGGCTTGGCATATTGGTCCGCACGAGAGGGTATAACTAAAATCCTTACTGGTGATGATCAACTTTTGGCAAGGCCAATATATCCATTGATAAATGCGCTAATAGATTTAGGTGCGGATTTAACTCTATTAGCAAACGGTAGTTGGAGAATCCGAGGGAAAAAGCTCACAGGAGGATCAATAAAAATAGATTCTTCTATTAGTTCACAATTTGAAAGTGCATTACTTCTTATTGAGCCATTAATGTCTTCAAAATTGAAAATTGAAAATATTTCAAAAGGGGTAAGCACTCCTTATGTTAAAATGACTAAACTTATTTGTAAAAACTCATTTAATTGGCCGCCAGAATATGATTGGAGTAATTCATGGATATGGATAGCTAGGGCATGCATTACAAAAGAAGAAATTCTATTGAAAGGGCTCAGTGATATCTCTATTCAAGGAGATATAATTTGTGCTCAATGGGCTAAAATTTTTGGTTTCAAATTGACTAATATTGATGAAGGTATTTTAGTTAGAAGTGACCAAAGAGATTTTGACGTTATCAATCTCAATTTTATTTCATGTCCAGATCTTGTTCAGGTCGCTGTGGCTTTAGCAATTTTAAGTAAAATAAAATTTTCATGTAGTGGTTTAGAAACTCTTGCATTTAAAGAAACTGACCGTTTTAAGGCTTTAATTGATTCTTTATTATTACTGGGTATTGAGGTCGACGATATTGAGAGTAATCGTTCCTTTTCTTTTGATTCTTCTTCTTGGGAACCTGTGAATGATACTTTAAATGTTTCAAGTTTAGGAGATCATAGAATGTCTTTTTTTTGGGCCTTAATTGGATTAAGACAGGCAATATCTATCCACGATAGAGAAACAGTAAGTAAAAGTTATCCCAATTTTTGGGAGCAATGGGACTGAAAATAAAATTGATTTTAAAATTATTTATTTGATTCGCAATCGTCAATATACCTGTTGTTTTTTGACTCTGAGATTAAAAATGCTTTATTTGTGAATCAATAAGTATTGAACCACTTCCCCATGAACAAGCCGGAATTTATAAACAGAAGTAAGAGTCTTTTCAGTAGCTGGTTTTATATCTGTTTTTTTTTGTGGTTGGGCTATGGAGATCTTACGGCTCAGAGTCTTAAGTATGCCGTTGTTGCTGAGCATTTAGAGGTAGAAGACTTAAAGGATCTATCCATTACAGATATGGTTGTCGACTCCTCTGGAGTTTTTTTTATAACAACAAATAATAATGGCATATTTAAGTACGACGGTGAAGTACTATCTCCAATTATTGATACTTACAATGAGAAGACGAATTCTTTTTATACTTCCATCAGTTCTATTAGTCCTGATGAGTTTATTTTGGGAAGTGTCGGTTTATATGTTTTAAAGAATAAGTCGATACGAAAAGACACTAGTTTCCCAGATAGTATGGCAACTTGTGTTGATGTGATTAATACAGGTATGGGTCGTATTTATGCTCTTACAAGTTCTAAGCTTTATTATCGAGGAATAAATTCAGAGAAGTGGTTTCAGGATTCTATCCCGGGATTAGACGGTGCCTATCAAATTTCTCAACACAGAGGTGAGATAATAATTGCCTCCAAGAGTGGACTGTGGTCTAGAAGTATTTCTGGATTATGGACTCACATACTTGACAAAACAGTTTCTTCTTACATCCCATTAGGGGATCAATTGCTTGCAATTACTGAAAATGGATTGGAGAAGTGGGAAAAATTGAGTTGGGAAGTTTTAGAGCCAAACATAAAAGGCTACAATAGTTATACGAGAACAAAAGATGGTTCTGCTGCCTGGGTATATGGGGAAAGTGGACTTTGGTTTATCCGATCGGATGGTCGATGTACCAAATTATACACTCATGGAGGTTTGTTTTTAGAGACAATTACCACTGGATGTTTGACAGGTTCTGGTGGTCTCATGTTGGCGGAACAAAATGCTCTAATTCGGATCAATTCTCCATCAGTCTGGTATGATTTAAGAACTTTACCTTACAACATAGGTAAGATAAATTCCATTGCCCCGATTTCGGTAGACTCGTGTTGGGTAAATACTTCTGTTGGTCTGTTTTCATTGGGAAAAAACTCATTTAAAAACATAAAATCTCCCTTAGGTGGAATTTCCATAGGAATTTTAAGTTTGCCCAATGTTGGAATTATATCATTTGGAGAATATGGAGCTGCTCAATGGGTTGATGGTGATTGGCACCATTTTTATAAAAAAGGATGGGTATACAATGCTCAATTTAGTGAAGGTGGAATAATGATGTCAACACCTCAAGGTTGTGAATTGGCGAAAAGAAATTTGGAAAATGAAGGATTATGGGATTTTCAGTCTTTTATTGATTCTGTATTTGTTAAAAGCGAAAAACAAATCTTCTTTGGTCATGACTTTATAGGCTTTAGCACTTTTGGTTTATTTATTAAGTCAGTTAAATGTGAGCTGAAAAAAACATTAAACCCCGGACTATTAATTAGAGAGGTAAATAGAGGCTCAATTGACGGTAGTGAGCCCATTGTTATCCGATTGGGTATTCGGGGTGCTGAAAACTTATCTGATGACATCCTTTTAGAATATAGGGTTGATAAAGGGTTATGGGTCTCTATTGGTGGCGGGCGTCGAATAGTTTTGGACCGCTTAAGACCAGGGGATCATAATCTTGAGGTAAGATCTGAAATGCCCTATCAAGATTATATTTCACCAGTTTCTTACAATGTTAAAATTGAATATCCATCATGGAGACGCCCTGAGTATTTTATTACTGCCTTAGGTTTTATATCAATGGTTCTTTTATTATCGGCCGCAAGTATAAGAAAAAGAAGAAAGGAGAAAAAAATGTGGTTAAAAGAAAAACTTAAATTGGAACGTATGGCTTTGCGCTTGCAAATGAATCCACATTTTACGTTCAATGCTCTTGAGTCAATTTCTGCCTACATCCTGCATCGCCAGCCAAAAGAGGCTGTTATGTATCTTCAAAAATTCTCAAGATTAATGAGATATACCCTAGAGAGTGCGGAACAGCCTTATGTCAGTTTAATAAAAGAGAGGGAAGCCTTAGAAAACTATATATCACTGGAGCAAATGCGCTTTAACGATGGATTCCAAAGTGTCGTTCAGTTTGATTCAGATTTAGATGAGAAGGAACTAGCTATACCCCCAATGTTAATCCAACCATTAGTTGAAAACGCTATTTTACACGGTTTAAGGCCGTTGTTAAAGGAAAAAAGAAATGATGGCCTTCTCAGAATGGCATTCATGAACCATCCTCAATTGCCTGAAACATTATTGATTCAGGTTGATGACAATGGAGTAGGAAGAAAGGCTTCACGGAGTAATAAATCAGGCGATGAAGGAGAGAAACGCAGTGCCGCAAACAAAATATTGAGTAAAAGGCTTGAAGCCATGCGATTAGAGTCTGGATTAAACCATGAGGTTCATGTGCAGGATCTGGATGCGGGAACGAGGGTATCGCTTGTGTTACCGCTCATACGAAATTGGGAATTATCGGAGTAACTTTAAGTCATGTCATTTAACGCTCTCATTCTTGACGATGAGTCACAAAGCCGAAAAGCTTTGTCGCAAAAATTAAATTTATTTTGTCCAGAAGTCACTCCTATTTTTGAAGCTTCAGGAGTCCAGGAGGCATGGGATATTTTATTATCAAATAAACCCGATATTTTATTTATTGATATACATCTTTCTGGAGAATTAGGTTTTGATTTATTGGATAGAATTTCCTCCGAAGAAGTTCAGTGGAGTGGGGCAATTATTTTTGTTACTGCTCATGATAATTATGCTTTACGAGCTATTAAATTTTCCGCGTTGGATTATCTTTTGAAGCCTGTTGACCCTGAAGAACTAGTCAAAGCAATAAGGAAGTTTGATAAAGCTTCAAATACAAAACCAAGGCTAGACGTTCTTTTAGGTCATGTAAATGATCGTGATAAAAAGTTAATAATTTCAAGTTCGGAAGGGCTTCACGTCGTCCGAATAAAAGATATTCTTAGGTGCGAGAGCACCAGTAATTATACTCAGTTTTTTCTTCGAGATGGGAATAAAATGTTAGCTTCTAGAACTCTAAAGGAGTATGAAGGGTTGCTGACTCCTCATAACTTTGAGCGAATACATAAATCACATCTGATAAACATGGATAGCGTAAAACGCTATGTCACTGCTGACGGTGGGTATGTTATCTTAGAAGATAAGAGTACAGTTCCAGTAGCTAATCGAAAGAAAGAGTTTTTGGTAACACGCTTAAAAGCTCTCTAAGGACATAAATAGTGCTTTTAACTTAAAGAGAATCGGCCATATTTTTCACGGCTTCTTTCATATCATTTTTGTGATTTTCAATTCGTTGTCTCAATTCAATATCTTGAATTCCTAATATTTGTGCAGCAAGAATTCCTGCATTTGTTGCTCCGTTAAGGGCAACTGTTGCAACTGGAACCCCTTTTGGCATTTGAAGTATACTTAAGATAGAATCCCAACCGTCTATTGAATTGCTTGACTTAACTGGTACGCCAATTACAGGCAAAACTGTAGATGATGCTATCATTCCAGGTAAATGAGCAGCTCCGCCAGCGCCAGCTATAATTACTTTTATTCCTTTTTTTTCGGCATTTTTTGCATAATCTAACATTTTATCAGGTGTTCGATGTGCGGATACAATATCCATTTCGAAAGGCACTTGAAGTGCTTTTAGTTGATTTGCTGCATCCTGCATAACCGGCAAATCACTCTTACTACCCATGATCAATCCTACCATAGAGCAAAGTTAAAGTTTTTATCTATAGATCTCTACTTTGAATTTTCAGTAAAGATTTGAATTCCTTAGCTCTTTCTTTAGCATCAAAAATACTTTTTCCAGTTGCTGTAACATGGCCCATTTTCCTAAACGGTCTAGTTTCGGATTTACCATATAAATGTAAGGTTGTTTGGTGGACTTTTAGAGCTGCGTTAAGTCCTATGAATTCTATTGATCCGTGGTGATCTGGTTCTCCTACTAAATTCGCCATAGCTGCATTTGTAAGTAGTTCTATTTCACCAAGAGGTAGTTCGCAACAGCATCTGAGTAATTGTTCAAATTGTGAAACGTTACAGGCTTCAATTGTAAGGTGCCCTGAATTATGAGGACGTGGTGCTAATTCATTGACGAATATTTCCCCTTTTTTTGAAATAAATAATTCTACAGCCAATAATCCATTTGCGCCTATTGACTCTGCAACAGAAATAGCAAGGTCTACGCATTTATTAGAAATTTCTTCTGAAATATCACTCGGGCAGATAACAAATTCAACTTGATTAGCATTGTCATGAAATTCCATTTCAACAGGAGGGAATACTCTTATTTCTCCATTTTTGTCTCTAGCTAAAACGACTCCTATTTCTTTTTCAATATCCACAAGAGATTCGGCTATACATTCACCTTCAGGGAGATCAAGGGTGTCTTTTTCATTTTCAATTATCTTGACTCCAAATCCGTCATATCCCCCCTCACTAATTTTCCACACAAATGGGAAAGATTGGTTTCCATTGGAAATAGAATGTTTTAATGATTTTAAATTTTCATAGGTATCGAATGGAGAAGACGGAATATTTGCATCTTTAAAAAAAGTCTTTTGCCTTGTCTTATTTTGAATTATTCTTAAAACACGGCTAGGTGGAAAGCAAGAGATACCTTTTTTTTCCAATGCTTCGAGAGCATCAACATTGACGGTTTCAATTTCAATAACGACAGCATTTGACCCCGAGCAGAATTTTAAGACTGTATTAAAATCTTTAAAGTCGCCTTGAAGAAAATGATTTGCTCCTAATCGCGCTGGAGCATTGGGACTAGGATCCAATACGTTAATCGATATGTCTAATCTTTGAGCCTCTGCTAAAAACATTTTACCCAACTGGCCCCCACCCAAAAGGGCAATATTGAAATTTTTATTAGATAAAATGTGATTCATATGCCTCCTAATAGCTTTACCTCTGTTAATGGATGAATAGCAAAGATAAGCCCGCTATTTAACTCAATACATTCATATCGTGTTCGTCTCTTTGACCCAAGTCTATATCTTTTTCCATTACTTATCTCAAAATGACTTCCAAATGCCAGTTTTTCTAATATTAAATTGGATTTTATTTCTGGCTTTAGAGCCTTTAAGAGATCTGGATTTGCACCGCAAGTTGCTTTCAGAGAGTGCAACTGATTGTTTAAAGCTTGACTAACTTCCTGATTGAATATTTTAGCATTAATAAACGGTAACAGTAAATTGTTAAATCTGTATTTCCACTCTTTACCATGAGATTTTGCTTTTGGGTTGTCCCATTTATAAACTTGTGCATGAGCCATCTCATGAAGAAGGGTGATTAAAAATGCGTTTTTGTTTAAGTCGTTATTAATACTTATCGATGTTATTCCGTTTTTGTTCCAACGAAAATCACCCCATTTTGATTTTCGTGGTCGTGATAATTTAATATTTCCACTGTACCTATCCACAATATTTTTTAAAATACCATATGAGGTTTCTGGCACATATGGCTCGACGATTTGCCAATTATGCATGAATATGGCTATTTAACTCGCTTGATTTTTCAACTTTAAGACTAAAGTTTGGACAATCGCAGTCCCTTGCGCTTCTGCAAGAAAACATTGATAAAAGCACAGCGGCAAACACTATTAATCTCATTCTATTTTTTTTTACTTCCATGACACCCCGAATTTAACCTATTTTTGGTGTATGATTTATCGCTTTTTTGAAGGATTGGGCGCCTATTTTCTTTTTTTAGCAGATGTGTTTAGACGTCCTGAGCACTGGAGAGAATATTATCGCTCTTTTTTGCGTGAAGTTGATCTTTTAGGTTTCAGTTCTATTGCACTGGTTTGTTTCATATCCTTATTTATGGGTGCAGTAGTTCTTATCCAAACTGCTATGAATCTTGATAATCCCTTTTTAGCTGACAGTTATATTGCGATAGCAGTTAGGGAGGCTATTGTTTTAGAGTTTGCTCCAACAATTGTTAGTTTGATTTTAGCAGGAAAAGTTGGATCTAACATCGCATCCACTTTGGGAACAATGCGAGTCACCGAACAGATGGATGCTCTCCGTGTCATGGGAATTAACCCTGCATCATATCTAGTCTTGCCAAAAATAGCAGCTTGTTTACTATTCAATCCAATTCTGGTAATTTTTGGAATGTTATTGGGCCTTGTCGGAGGCTATTTAGCAGGTGATTTATTGAATCTTGTCAATACAGAGGTCTACCTCTCTGGTTATTTTATGGAGTTTTTCCCGCATTATGTTAGTTACTCATTAATTAAAACATTTGTATTCGCTTTTATTATCGCAACTGTTTCGGCTTTTTTTGGCTATAAAGTAGAGGGTGGAGCAGTTGAAGTTGGAAAAGCGAGTACCAAATCTGTTGTTGCTATGTCCTTTACGATCATTTTATTTAATTACATATTAACCGATATAATACTCTAATGATACGGGTTAAAGGAATTAAAAAAGCATTTGGAAAAGAGCATGTACTTAGAGGTATTGATGTTGAACTCTACCCTGGGAAATGTAATTTAATTATTGGTCTAAGTGGGAGCGGGAAAACAGTTTTCCTCAAATCTATTTTGGGCCTTCACTCCGTTGATTCAGGAACAGTTGAATATGATGGACGTATACTGGGGGATTTGAATAAAAATGAGACAAAAAAACTACGTCAAGAAATGGGAATGGTTTTTCAAGGCTCTGCTTTGTTTAATAGTCTGAGTATCGAAGAAAATGTTGGCTTACCTCTCAATTTTTTCTCCAAGATGAACTTAGAAGAAAAGGCTGATAGAATTAAATTTTGCCTTAATCGTGTTAGAATACCAGATGATGCTTTTGTTAAAATGCCTTCAGAGCTTTCAGGTGGTATGCAAAAAAGAGTAGCAATTGCTAGGGCTATAGTATTAAATCCAAAATATCTGTTTTGTGACGAGCCGAATTCAGGATTAGATCCAGAAACAGCAATTGTAATCGATAAACTTATCCACGACATTACCCACGAGTTTGGAATGACTACCATATTAAATACTCACGATATGAATTCTGTGCTTGAAATTGGTGATCATGTAGTTCTTCTTCAAGAAGGCAAGAAGACCTGGGAAGGTAAAAAAGAAGATGTACTTACTACAGATGAAAAAGCTGTAGTTGACTATGTTTTTCGCAGTAATCTTTTTAAGCAAATGCGCAGCGCATTAGTTAAATAACTGCAGAAAAATTTAGTCTAAATATTTTAAAATACTCTCATAAACTTCTGTGCTCTCCCAATTTTTTTCAATTTCAGGCATTGCCATTATTTTTTCCATAATCTTTTCTTGTTTTTTACCTGTTGCAAGAGCCTTTGAATATGGTATATGCGAAAACGTAACCTGAGAATATAAAGGAATCCATTTATCAGGATACAATTCACTGAATCTATTTTCTATTTTTTTTCTCAATAAAAAATCTGGCTGCCCGGTATGATCTCTCATCTCAATAAAATTGTGCATTGCTAGATCTGAAATTGCATCAGCGTCTGGTTTACGGGTGTTGCTAAATGTCTCAAAAGCTTCATTTAAATTTTCTGATTTTTCAAGAATCTCATCAAAAACACTACAGTCTTCAAATCCAGAATTCATTCCTTGGCCATAAAAAGGAACTATGGCATGCGACGCATCGCCCAAGAGCATTGATTTCCCTTTTACATTCCATGGCTTACATTTTATAATTACTAGGCTGGATGTTGGGTTAGACTCCCATTGATTTTCAAAGTCTTCCATTAAATTCAGAGCGTCTGGAAATATATCATTCATAAATTTCCGGGCCTTGAAGGATGAATCTAATGTCTCGAAGCTTAGCTCTCCTTTTAGTGGAAAAAATAATGTACATGTGAAGCTTCCATCTGGATTTGGCAAGGCAATTAGCATATATCCTCCTCTTGGCCATATGTGAAGAGCTTCCTTTTCCATTTTAAAATTACCTAAAGCGTCTGGTGGAATATTAAGTTCTTTATATCCGTGATCTATGTAATCTTGGGAGTAGGAAAAACCATCTCTACGTTGAAATGCCATCCTAATTTTAGAAAAGGCTCCATCTGTTCCGAATACTGCATCATTATTTACCTCAATTTCCCTTGATCCGTTATCAAAAGTGACAGATCCTGCCTCAATATCAGCAGAAATACATTTGTGATTGAAATTGATTTTAATATTTGGATTAGATTCAGCTTTTTCTATTAAAATTTTGTTCAATCCTCCTCTTGAAACCGAATAAATTGCTTGGCCATTTTTTCCATAATTTTGAAAGCTAAGTTTACCATCGATACTGTGCATTACTCTTCGGTACATGGGTATTGCAGATTCCATTACTTCTTCAGAAATACCAACTTTTTTTAATGCAGCCCAGCCTCTTTCACTTAATGCTAAATTTATAGATCTTCCTTCTGAATTCTTTAGTCTTCTTGGGTCTTTCCTTCTCTCATAAATTTCTACTTTATGTCCTCTTTTAGATAGGAAAAGGCTTAAAAGGGAGCCAACTAATCCTGCTCCAACTATGGTTAACTTATTCATTGATTTAGAGATTCATAAAGGACTTTTTCGAGTCTGGATATATCCTGATAGTTATTATATAGTGGAGCGATTGCCATTCTTATAGTTCCTGGCTCTCTCCAGTCTGCAATAACCCCATTTTTGGTTATTTGTTCAAAGAAAAAGTGGTCGCGGTTTGCAAATTTGACTGAAACTTGACCCCCTCTTTTATTGTCTTCGCGTGGTGTTATAATTTCAATATTTTCTCCTGTTTCTAACTTGAGATGATCTAACATATCCATCAAGGCTTTACTTAAAACCAGAGATTTTTCCCGTAATAATTTGAATTCAACGATATCAAAAATATCTAGAGATGCCCTCATTGCAGCCATTGACAGAACAGGCGCATTGCTCACTTGCCACGATTCTGCCGTCTTTATGGGATTAAAATTCTCTCCCATTTTAAATCGAGATGATTTATCATGGCCCCACCAACCTGCAAATTTATTTAATTTGCTTTTGTGGTGTTTTTCATGAACAAATAAACCTGCGGTACTTCCTGGTCCAGAATTTAAATATTTATATGTGCACCAGGCGGCAAAGTCCACACCCCAATCATGCAAATTTAGAGGGGTGTTTCCTATCGCATGTGCTAGATCCCATCCAACATTTATTCCTTTTTTCTTAGCTGCTTTGGTTATTTTGTCTATGTCATAAAGTCTTCCCGTATAATAATTTACTCCGCCAATTAATAGAACAGATATGCGATCTCCGTATTTTGATATGGCATTGATGATTTCATTATCATTTGGAACTCCAGTTTCATCTGATCCAGAAACTTCAATTAGTTCATTTTCGCTGTATCCATTCATTTCAAGTTGGCTAACCAATGCATAGCGATCACTAGGAAATGCTTTCTTTTCGCAAAGAATCATCGGCCTTTGTTTTGTTGGTCGGTAAAAGCTAGCTAGGGCAAAATGTAAATTTGCAGTTAACGAACCCATTGCTACAACTTCTGTTTTTAAAGATCCTGTTAATTTTGAAAGAGACTCGTTAAAGTATTCATGGTAGGGCATCCACGGATTCTTTGCTTTAAAATGACCATCAACCCCCAACTCTTCCCAATCTTTTAATTCCTGCAATATGGCTTCTTTTACTCCTTTTGGTTGAAGGCCAAGAGAATTGCCTGTGAGGTATATGCAATCCTCTTTCTGCAATTTAGGGACATGGAATTTTTCACGGAGAGAATACAGTGAATCTCTGGCATCTAAATGCTTTGCTTCAGAAATAGTTAAAAAAGCGTTCATAAACGTAAACTTTTGTCGTGCAAGTTAGGTTATAAGAGAAGTAATTTTGTCCCAAACAAAAAGAACATCAAATAGAGTATGTCAAAGGAATTTGAAAAACGACACATTGGTTCAAAAAACCAGGATTCACAAAAAATGTTGGACCGCATTGGTGCCGATAGTCTTGAGGATTTGATTTTTGAAACAGTTCCAAGCTCAATTCGTCTCAAAGAGGAAATGCCTATTTCTGAGGGTATTAGTGAGGTTGATTTTTTAAATCATATGTATTCCTTAGGTAAGGAGAATGAGATTTTCAATTCCTACATCGGTCAGGGTTATTATCCTACGGCCACTCCTGCCGTTATTCAACGTAATATTTTGGAAAATCCAGGATGGTATACTGCCTACACACCGTATCAAGCGGAAATTGCTCAAGGTAGATTAGAAGGTCTCTTAAATTATCAAACAATGATAATTGACCTCACGGGAATGGAAATTGCAAATGCCTCTTTATTAGACGAAGCCACAGCTGCCGCGGAAGCAATGAGCCTGATGCTCGGTTCTCGTTCAAGGGAGCAGAAAAAAAATAATGCGATTAAATTCTTTGTTGATGAGAATATTTTTTCTCAAACAAAATCTCTCTTAAAAACTCGTTCCGAACCCATGGGAGTAGAAATTGTTTGGGGTGATGCAAATGAGTTTGAGCCGAGTGAAGAATATTTTGGTGCTTTTTGGCAATATCCTAATTCCTCTGGAGCAATAATAGACTATCAAAAAGTTGCGAAAAAATGCAATATTGAGGATGTTAAAGTTGCGGTAGCTGCAGATTTATTATCTCTTACTCTTCTTGAAGCCCCAGGCTTATGGGGAGCTGATGTTGTTTTAGGCTCTACTCAACGCTTTGGGATTCCAATGGGTTTTGGAGGCCCTCATGCAGCTTATTTTGCATCGAAAGAAGAATTTAAGCGATTTATGCCAGGTCGCATTATCGGTCGAACTATTGATAAAGACGGAAACCCCGCCTTGAGAATGGCTTTGCAGACAAGGGAGCAGCATATCAAAAGAGATCGTGCCACTTCTAATATTTGCACATCTCAAGTTTTATTGGCGATAATGGCTGGAATGTACGGAGTCTATCATGGCCCTGAAGGCCTGAGAAAGATAGCCCTGCGCATTCATAGTCATGCATTGAAATTTAGTTCAGTCTTGCAAAAGCTGGGGTATGTAATATTGAACAAAACTTTTTTTGACACTTTACATATTGATGCCAACGATGATTTTAAGGCACTAATTCAAGGTTTGAGTCAAGAAGCCTGTATTAATGTTGGCTATTCAGATAAAGGAATTCTAGTATCAATGAATGAGATGATGACGAATTCCGATTTAGATTCTTTACTATCTCTTTTTGCTAAGGCGAAAGGTTTAGATGTGCCAGATTCTTACTCTCAAGTTACGGAGGCCCTTCCGAAAAGTCTTGCCAGAGTCTCAGGATTTATGGAGCATCCAACATTCAGAAAATACCGAAGTGAGACAGACATGATGCGCTACATGAAGAAGTTAGAGCGTCGGGATATAGCTTTAAATCATTCGATGATTCCCCTAGGCTCATGCACTATGAAGCTCAACTCAGCTGCAGAAATGTTGCCCCTAAGTTGGCCTTCGTTTTCTCAAATTCATCCCTTTGCTCCTCTGGAGCAAGCAAAGGGTTATTTGAACATAATTGACTCTCTTGAAAAAGATTTAGCTATAATCACAGGTTTTGATTCCACATCACTTCAACCAAATTCTGGAGCTCAGGGAGAATATTCAGGTTTGTTGGTTATTCGAGAATATCATAGAAGTAGAGGTGATTTTCAAAGGAGGACAGCTTTAATCCCTTCTTCTGCCCATGGAACAAACCCAGCTTCAGCTGTGATGGCTGGAATGGATGTAGTTGTAGTTTCATGTGATCCAAAAGGTAATATTGATATTGAAGATTTAAGGTTGAAGTCTGAAAAATTCTCCGAGACACTGTCTTGTCTTATGATTACATATCCTTCAACTCATGGTGTTTTTGAATCTGCAGTAAAAGAAGTGACATCTATTATTCATCAGCACGGGGGTCAAGTCTATATGGATGGCGCCAATATGAATGCTCAAGTAGGTGTAACCTCTCCAGGGTTAATTGGGGCGGATGTATGTCACTTAAACCTTCATAAAACTTTTGCTATTCCTCATGGCGGAGGCGGGCCAGGAGTTGGTCCAATTTGTGTAAAGAATCATTTATCTGAATTTTTACCTAGTCATCATCTGCATAAAACGGGAGGCAACAAACCTATTGGTTCGGTATCTGCAGCCCCTTACGGCTCTGCATTAATACTATTGATCTCCTATGGTTATATAAAAATGCTCGGAGCTGAGGGTCTTACCAACAGTACAAAGTATGCAATATTAAATGCAAATTACATTAAGTCTCGGTTGGAATCCGCATATCCTATTTTGTATTCTGGAGAAAATGGTCGTTGCGCTCATGAGATGATCATTGATTGTCGTCCATTTAAAAAAGATGCCTCCATCGAGGTTGTCGATATAGCGAAGAGGTTAATTGATTATGGATTTCATGCTCCAACTGTAAGTTTTCCTGTTGCTGGAACAATGATGATCGAACCAACAGAGAGTGAGTCTTTGGATGAGATAGATCGTTTTTGCGACGCGATGTTAGAAATACGTGCAGAGATAGGTGAAATAGTCTCTGGATCAATGTCTTCTGAAAATAACCCGTTAAAAAATGCTCCTCATACTCAAAATATTTTGGTCAACGATGAATGGTCACTGCCTTACTCAAGGAGAAAAGCAGCTTTTCCAATAGATTATTTAAAAGAGAATAAAGTTTGGCCTTCAGTCGCTCGTGTTGATGAGACTTATGGGGATCGAAATTTAAACTGTACTTGCGCACCCATAGATAGTTATTGAAATCTTTAAGATGACTTTAAATGATCAGCAGAGCTTATTGTTACTGATATTGGGATTTTTGTGCTTTGTTTCGTAAATTCGACATTCCACTAATTAAAAGATAGGATGAAAAAAATTACTCTCTTAACCATTGCGACTAGTTTGTCTCTCTCGGTTTTTGCTCAAAATGCTGAAAGAACTGCTCCTAATGTAAAAATGATGGATGATGGTTTAGTCAGGCATTTGACCCAACAGCAAGTTCAAGACATGTATGGATCTGAGACACCAATATGGTCTGAGGATTTTGCTAGCGGCATACCTTCAACTTGGTTGAATTTTGGCACAGCTAATCTTGTTTCAGACACCGATGCGGTCTGGGAATACCGAGGAACCTTAACTACTCCAAACAATACTGTAGGATCTCGAGGAGCATATTTTTCGTCTCAAGCCCCGATGAATTCAGCTACTGCAGCAAATGGTTTTGTGATCTTTGATTCTGATTTTATTGATAATGCGGGTGTAGCTGGAAATTTTGGTAATGGTATTGCTCCTTCACCCCATGTAGCGGAACTGATTACCGATATGATAGATCTTTCTTCCAATGCTATCGTTGATTTATCATTCACACAATATTATCGACGTTTTGCTGGACCTGCTGGTTCTCAAGCGGTTCCCGCAACTTACGTTGACTTTTCGGTAGATGGGGGTGCAACATTTCCATACAGTGTAACTCTCAACTCTGGAATAGCTGTTAATAGTTCAACTGCTGACAATGATATAGTAAATGTTATAGCGGGTAGCTATATTGGTGGCCAAGATTCTGTCAAGATTCGCTTTCGCTTTGATGGCGATTACTACTTCTGGTCTATTGATGATATCCAAATTGTAGGTACCCCTGCAAATAGAATGGATTTTACTGATTGGCAAGGTGCTCCAGCTCAAGATATTTTATATGGACCAAGTGCAACAGGTTCCGCTAAAATGGGACACATGACTTTGAAACAGGCCAGAGGAATCTCTTTTGACGTTAATGCGGTGAATAGCGGTACTCAAGATCAGTCAAATGTTAAATTAGATGTTCTAGTTTTTGATGGTGGGTCACTTATTCAAACAGTTAGCTCCGCAACGAAGTCATTATTGGCTGCTGGAGATACTGCAACTTTTAATGATTTGAACACATATGCAACAGCATGGACCCCAAGTGCAAATGGGACATATGATTTGGTTTATAATATAAAGTCTGATTCAGTTTCTGTTTTTTCTGATACTACAAGCCTTTTTGTTACTGATTCTACCATGTCCATGGATTTCGGTTCTTGGGACAATTCTATTGGTGCATCTTCAAACACTACGCAATGGGGTGATGGGTCTCAAATGTACAATCGTCATGATCTAATCGATGATGAATTGTTATTTGGAGCGAAGGTATACTTAGGTTCAGCAACTGTAGCAGGGGGTATTCTTGAAATGGCTGTTTATGATTCCTCAGCATATGGAGGAAACACCTCTGGATGGGATGCCAATAAGTTGGTTGGTTATGGACAAAAAGTAATAGATGCGCAAGACGTTTCTCAAGGTTTTGTTCGATTTGATTTCACTGATGCTTCAAGTGGTCGAGGAATTGACTTAGAACTTGCTAAAGGGGCATACATGTATAATTTGACTATGTATGACAACCAGGGAGCCAATCCTCTATTGATTAGAAATGATCAAACTTGGGGTAAGGCTGGAGGTTCAGGATCAATGTACCTGGCTGCTCTTGGTAATTGGTATTCTGGATACTCTGGAGGAAGATCATTCAATAACCTTTGGATTCGTGGTTTGAATTGTCCTGCAACCAGTGCTGCAGCTTGCATGAGCGCCGGCGTTGATGAAGAGTCAATTGAGGTCATCACAATTTCCCCGAATCCAGCAAGTGATTATGTTTCATTGGATTTTGGTCTAGCTGTGGGTAATTATAATGTTTCAATTGTGGATTTAACCGGTAAGGTTATGAAATCTGAAACAATTCGCGCAGCAGCTGATGTAACTATGTATGTTGGTGACTTAAATGTTGGTATGTACCTAGTTAGAATTCAAAAAGGAGATAGTGTAAAGACAAGCAAGTTGTCCATATTATAATTAAGTTTAAAAAAAAAATCTAAAGCGGCCTCTGTGAAGGGGCCGCTTTTTTATTTTCTAAAAGCAATTGGGTTTACTATTGATGTTATGAAATCTATCTCAGGTTTCCAGCCTCGGGCAGGACTGTGTGATCTTCCGTAGAAAATTATCTGCAGATGAAGTTTATTCCAGTTTTCTATTGGGAACAAAAGCTTTGCGTCTTTCTCTGTTTGTTTTACATTTTTACCGCTTGTTAACCCCCATCTTTTCATTAACCTGTGTATATGCGTGTCAACGGGAAAGGCGGGATGACCAAATCCCTGGCTCATGACAACGGATGCTGTTTTGTGGCCTACAGAGGGAAGTGCTTCAAGTGCTTCAAATGAATTCGGAACTTTTCCTTGGTGATCCTCACAGATAATTTCAGAAAGACCTTTTAAACCTTTTGATTTCATTGGAGTCAATCCGCACGGTCTTATTATTTCTGCTATTTCTTCTATGCTCATTTCAGACATGAGCTTAGCGGTATTTGCTCGCTTGAATAGCTTTGGAGTGATCGTGTTTACTCTGGCGTCGGTGCATTGAGCTGATAGAACAACTGCTACTAGTAAAGTAAATATGCTGTCATGATTTAAGGGAATTGGTGTTTTGGGATAAAGTTTTTCAAGAGAGTCTTGGATATACAATACTTTTTCTTTCTTTGTCATGTAGACAAAGAAAACTCTTGTTGCGCTTTTATTAAAAGAAATTTTTAAAATATATGACACATTTAAACGTAGGCGACGTTGCCCCAGGTTTTTCAGGATTGGATTCAAATGGAAATAAAATAGAACTAAGTGATTTTAAAGGGAGCAAGGTGGTTTTATATTTTTATCCAAAAGATGATACGCCAGGATGCACGGCTGAAGCTTGTTCATTCCGGGATAATTACTCCCAATTACTAGATGCTGGGGTTGTTATTTTAGGTGTTTCTCCAGATTCTGTAAAAAGGCATGCGAAGTTTATTCAGAAATATGATCTTCCTTTTCCGTTAATTGCAGATGAGCAAAAAGAGATAATTAATTTATATGGTGTTTGGGGTCTGAAAAAGTTTATGGGAAAAGAGTATGATGGTGTTTATCGTGAAACATTCATTATTGGCCAAGATGGCCGAATCGAATCCATAATTGAAAAGGTTAAAACTAAAGAAAGTGCTGAGCAAGTACTAGCATCGATTAAATAGAACTGAAATATTTCGAATTCTTTTAATGATTAAGATATATTGTGGATAAATATTTCTTTTTTAGTAAATCTTAGTTGATTCTGTCGCTGAAATCATTCATCTCAATTCTTACATTTGACATAGATAATTGTCCATACAGATTAATCAAATTTCAATAACATAATTCAAATGAGCAACGATAAAGACGCCAAACAAAAAGCACTCAAACTCACCATGGATAAATTAGACAAAACCTACGGGAAAGGTGCTGTTATGAGATTGGGAGACGATGCGATTGTTGATGTAGAAGTTATTCCCTCTGGTTCTTTAGGTATTGATTTGGCTCTCGGAATTGGTGGGTTTCCTCGTGGCCGTGTTGTGGAAATATATGGTCCCGAATCATCTGGAAAGACAACTTTAACTCTACATGCAATTGCTGAAGCTCAACGACTTGGCGGTATTGCTGCATTTATCGATGCCGAACATGCTTTTGACAGATTTTATGCAGAAAAAGTTGGTGTCGATACAGAGGAATTAATTATTAGCCAACCGGATAATGGAGAACAAGCTCTTGAGATTGCTGACAATTTAATCCGTTCAGGAGCTATTGATCTAGTGGTTATTGATTCCGTAGCTGCCTTGACTCCTCGTTCAGAAATTGAAGGCGAAATGGGAGATAGTAAAGTGGGTTTGCATGCTAGGTTAATGTCTCAAGCGTTAAGAAAATTAACAGGAACGATTTCAAAAACAAATTGTACGATTATTTTCATTAATCAATTGCGAGAAAAGATCGGTGTGATGTTTGGAAATCCAGAAGTTACGACAGGCGGTAATGCTCTGAAGTTTTATTCCTCAGTTAGACTAGATATACGTCGAAGTACTCAAATTAAAGATGGAGATCGGGTAATGGGTAATCGAACAAAAGTTAAAGTTGTGAAGAATAAAGTTGCCCCTCCTTTTAGAACCGCTGAGTTTGATATTTTATATGGTGAAGGAATCTCAAAAGTTGGAGAGCTTATTGATATTGGTACACTATATGAGGTCATAAACAAAAGTGGAAGTTGGTTTAGTTATGAGGGAACCAAGCTTGGACAGGGCAGGGAAGGTGTAAAAACAATTTTGCGAGATAATCCTGAGCTTATGGAAGAGATTGAGAAGAAAATCATTTCGAAGATTCAGGATGCATAGATCATCTTTAGGATGTATTCAATTTTTTTTATTTGCTGCTATTATTCTAATAATTTCAGGGTGTTCAAATAATGCTGAATCTGTTTTTAATGATTTACAAATCGAAACTACTCCAGCAGATAGTGTTAACCAGTATATTTCTATTCATCCCAATCATATACCCTCGTTAATTATTAGAGGGAGACGTTATCTCAATAATGCAAATCTTCCATATGCAGATGCAGATGCAGATGCAGTACTAGAATTAGATAGTCTAAATCATGATGGTCTGCTTCTAAAAGGTGAGGCAAATTATTTATCTAATTCAACTAGGGTATCCAGAGATTTTTGGTTAAAATGTATAAAGAATCATCCTAAAGAAATAGATTGTAGGCTTAAACTTGCAGAGCTCTACAGTATCGTTTTAGAGTATGAAAAAAGTAGTGAACTAGTTAATAGAGTAATAGATTTATCTCCTAATAGCTCAGTTGCATTCTTCATCAAAGGAATGAATATAAGAGACACAAAAGGAGATACAGCTCTGTCATTAAGCTACATTCAAAAATCTATAGATCTAGACCCAAATTATTTCGCTGCTATTGATATGGCTGCAGTTATGCTTGCTGCTCAAAAAAACAGCCTGGCTTTGAGTTATTATAATCGACTACTAGAATTGCAGCCAAACAATTCCGATACTTATTATAAAATTGGGATGTTTAATCTTGGGGCTCGCGAATATAACGGAGCGCTGGAGGCATTTACAAAGTCAACTCAAATCAACCCTCAGGATGCTGAGAGTTTTTTCAATATGGGTTACATCCATTTAGAATTAGGATTATTAACTGAGGCGAGAAATCTATTTAGCAAAAGCATAAAGGCTCGTGCAATTAATCATCGGGCCTTTTATGGTCGAGGGTTCTGCTGGGAAAGAGGAGGGGATTTAATTAATGCTGAAAAAGATTATAGTCAAGCACTATCACTTAACCCTGAGCATAAACCGAGTGAAGAGGCATTATCTCGAGTTAGAAATGATCTTCAGTAATGAAAAATGATTATTATAAAAAGCAACGAGGTCTATTGAAATATGTTGCTGCAATAGGAGTATTTTTTTTGATTTTATTTAATTTTTTAGAAACTAGAAATATGATTGAGCCCAGAGCGATTCAAAAACAATTCACGCACGAAATGCATGGTGATAATCGCGAGGATACCTACTATTGGTTGAAGGAAAGACAAAACCCGGAAGTTATTTCTTATCTAGAATCTGAAAATAATTATCGTCAAAATGGAATGCAGGTTGTTAAGAAATTAGAGGATGAACTCTATTCAGAAATGACGGAGAGGTTAAACCCAGATGAATCAAGTGTTCCTGTGCAGGTAGATGATTATTGGTATCAAACCCGTTTTGAAAGTGGAAATGATTATCCAATTTACTGCCGGCGAAAAGGAAGCATAAATTCTCCAGAAAATATAGTCTTAGATGTTAATATTCTCGCCGCTGATAGGTCTTATTGTCAAGTTAGTGGTCTATCCATGACGCGAGATCATGAATGTATGGCTTATGGCGTAGACTTTATTGGGCGCCGTTTGTATACTCTACATTTTATGGATTTGAAAGATAATAATGTCTGGGATTTTCAAGTGGAAGGAACTTCAGGTGCATTTGCATGGGCTGACGATGGAGAAACTTTTTTTTACGGCACAAAAGACCCTATCACATTGCGTTCTGATAAAATTTGGCGGCAAAAAATTGGATCGGATACACCTCCAGTGCTTGTTTATCACGAGAAAGATGATACATTTTCATGTTCAGTGTATCGATCTAAATCAAAAAAATATATTCATATTGCAACGGGCGCCACAAACGTTGATGAACTACATTATCTGCCATCAGATAACCCAATGGGTGAATTTACTATTTTGCGAGAAAGAGAGATGGGAGTTGAGTATTCTGCAAGCCACTTTAATGGGCATTGGTATATTCTTAGTAATATAGAGGAGAGACCTAATTTCGCTTTGTTCCGTGCAAAAGAGTTGTTGCCTAAAAAATGGGTTCCATTTATTGAGCATCGCGATGACGTTCTCCTTGAGGGCATGGATTTGTTTAAAGATTTTTTGGTCTCAGAGGAGCGTTCAAATGGCTTGTTAAATCTTATCATCCGACCATGGGAAGGTGATTCTCATTCGGTTAGCCTTCCGGAAGAGACATATACTTTATATACCGGGAGCAATCCTACAGAAGATACAGAGAACTTAAGATTTGTCTATACTTCTTTGATTACACCTGCGACAACTTACGATTACAACATGCGCACTCGTGAGAAGAAAATTTTAAAACAGACAAAAATTATAGGGGGCTATGACTCCTCCAAATATATTAGTTACCGGTTTTGGGCAACTGCATCCGATGGGACAAAAATTCCCATATCTTGGGTTGGGCCAAAAGAGTCCGAGGGAAAATCTATTCCAACTTTATTATATGGTTACGGTTCATATGGGATTACTATTGATCCCGGTTTTTCGATATCAAGATTAAGTCTCTTAGAGAGGGGTATGGCATTCGCTATAGCTCATGTTCGTGGTGGACAATATATGGGTAGAGAGTGGTATCTAAATGGGAGGATGGAAAATAAAACGAATAGTTTTAACGATTTTATTCTTTGTGGAGAATTTTTAAAGGAATCTGGATATTCCTCAGAACTATATGCAATGGGTGGCTCTGCAGGTGGCTTGCTTATGGGTGCAATTGTCAATATGCGGCCAAAACTTTGGTCAGGAGTCATTGCCGCTGTCCCTTTTGTTGATGTGGTAACAACAATGTTGGATGAAAGTATACCATTGACAACGGGAGAGTATAGTGAGTGGGGTAACCCAAATGATTCAGATGTATATTTTCGTTTGAAGTCATATTCGCCTTATGACAATGTGACTCATCAAGATTACCCTCCATTACTTATCACAACTGGACTCCATGATAGTCAAGTTCAATATTGGGAACCTGCAAAGTGGATAGCTAGATTACGTGAAATGAGGAACAATAAGGAGCCTTTATTTATGCACTGTAACATGGAAACAGGTCATAGTGGTGCTTCTGGACGATACCAGGCTTATCGTGAAACTGCTATGGAATATTCCTTTCTTTTAGGCTTGAAAGAAGGATTATTTAATTAAAATATTCGTCTATAAATTTTATAACTCTATCTGTAGCGCCAAGGTTGTTTTTAATAAAGTCTTGAGCAGATTTCTTTTTTTGTTTAACAATATTTTCATCAGAATCTAATAATTCGGAAATCCATTTCTTTAACTCCTCAGAATCTGCATTCAAATTCAAAATATCTGCACCACATTTAATCGCTTCCCAATGGTTATGAGTTTTGGGGCCAAAAGTCACAATGTTTTGAAATACTAAAGCTTCTAGAATATTGTGTAACCCGTGATGGAACCCTCCACCGATAATGGCAATATCAGAATGACCATAAAGCTGCTGTAATTGACCTATTGTATCGACAACTAAAATCTTTGCTTTAGATATTTTTTCTTTGGTATATGAATCTAATTTGGAAATAAGAATAAAGTGATTGGGTAAGCTTTTTATTAATTCATCGAGACGTTCAATATTATGGGGGGCAAATGCGAATTTTATTTGTGGAAAATCATCAATTAAAGGAATAATTAAAGATTCTTCTTTTTCCCAAGAACTTCCAGCAATCAATAATTTCTTGCCGTCTTTAAAGTCATCTAATCTTTCAATGGGCTTCCAATTAATCTGTTGAAGATTAACATAGTCAAACCTTCCGTCTCCGCTAAAAAATCCGTTTGAGAATCCCGATTCACCAAATAAAAGCAAGCTCTCTTGAGTTTGATGCCCTATCCCAATTGCTTTTTTAAAAACTTTATTCTCTATAAAATTCCATTTCCATAATACGTGATGATTACGTTTGAAATGTGCAAAAGTTATCACGTAGGGAATATTTCTCTTCACAAGGTTTTCCGACATTACTGGCCACAAATCATATTTCGCAAAGACTGCAAATTTTGGATTAATAATATCCAGAAAAGTATTTACTCGGCTTAAACGGTCGATTGGGACATAGCCATAATGTTTCTCTTTTTTGGAAACAATATCCCATGCACTGGGTGAAAAAATACTAACAAATACTTTCTTTTTTCTTTTTTCTAAATCTCGAATTAGCTTCTCTACCATCCAGTATTCACCCAAAGAGCTTGCATGTATCCAAAAGTCGAATTTTTCATTTTGGATTTGGATATTTCTATTATTTATCCTCTGCCTAGCTTTTGGATTACCTAGTATTGATGATAGGTATATACTTAAATGAAAAATTATTCCTGGCAATCTTTGAATCATTTTAAGTGCTTTTGAATTACCAGTTAATAATAATATTTTGTTTGAGATTTTTCACTTAGTATCGGAAGAATCCATGTAGCCCTGAATCCAATGCCAAAATCCCATTTTACGGTTGTGTCTATTTCTTCTAATATAAATTGGTACTCACGAATTAATCTCGTGATAGATTGGAAGGTTTGAAATTCAATTTTAAAATGTGGTGCATTTTTTCCTATGTGTAACCATCCTAAATTTTCTTGAAAATATACTCCTCTATGCAAATTATCTAAGCCATAGATATAGGGGGGTTCAAGTTGTGGAACTCCTCCCGATGATAATAATGCTCTCTTGTGTTGGATTACACCAGCCTCAAGCCAGATAATAGGATTCGAATTAGACTTTCCCCATTTTGAAATTATGGAGCCAAAGTGAAGCCCAATTTGCCCTCCTCTTAACTCCGATTGCAGACCTGAAAGAGAACTTCCATCATTGCTCATAATTTCTCCATTTCGAGTAATTAAGTGATCTAAAATATCGTCTAATTTTCGAACATTCCCACCATATAAATAAGTCGAACTTATACCACAAAATAAATTCCCATTCGTCCAAGAATATTGGAGACCAGCATCTAATAATGGGCCATAGTTTTCATACCAATTGCCTAATGGGACTTGTCCACCAAGTCTTATTTGAATTAAGCTTCCCCTTTGTTTAGCTTTTGTTTCATCAATATTTAAATCCTGATTCGATTCTATATTCGGTGGTTGCGCCTTAGTTGAATAGGACATCAATACTAATGAAAAACCCGTTATTAATGATGTGATATTCATTTTACGAAGGTAGAACGTAAGATCTTTCTATTGATTGCCCAATTGAATTAGTATTTTTGTTTTGACACTTTTTAACATCTAAGTCAAAAAATGGATTTTACTTCACCTATACAGATGGTTGATCTTTTAAGTCAACATCAAAAAATACAAATGGAATTAGACTCTGCTGTTCTGAAAGTAGCTCATTCAGGCTCTTATGTTAATGGGCCAGAAGTAAAGATTTTCACAGAAGGGTTGAAAACCTTCTTAGGTGTGGAACATGTCATCCCCTGCGCTAATGGTACGGATGCGCTTCAGATTGCATTAATGTCTCTTGGTTTAAAGTCTGGTGATGAGGTTATTACAGCAGCTTTTACTTACATCGCTACCGCAGAGGTCATTTCACTTTTGGGCTTAAAGGCAGTTCTTGTTGATGTGGAACCAGATTATTTTGGGTTGGATATTGATCAAGTTGAATCTGCAATAACCTCCAAAACAAAGGCTATTATTCCTGTCCATTTATATGGCCAGGCAGCTAACATGGAAAGACTTAATTCTATAGCTCTGAAATACGAATTAGAGATTATTGAGGATTCGGCGCAATCAATGGGTGCTAAGTATAATTTTTCTGATGGTAGAACTGAAATGCTGGGTACTATTGGAACAATTGGTTGTACATCGTTTTTCCCCTCTAAAAATCTTGGATGTATGGGTGACGGAGGGGCATTATTTACCAATGATAGAGTATTAGCAGAGCGAATTAAGATGATATCAAACCATGGTCAAAAAATTAAATATCAACATGATGTAATCGGCTGTAATAGCCGATTAGACACCATTCAGGCAGCCATACTGAGTGTTAAATTGAATTATTTAGAGGAGTATAACAGTTCACGACAGCGGGCTGCATATTTTTATGATCAAGGTTTAGGTAATTTATCAACTTTACAAATTCCAAAAAGAAGAAAGGACAGCTCACATGTTTATCATCAATATACTCTCAGAGTATTAGATGGTTCTCGTGATTCATTGGCGAAGTTTTTAAATGATAAAGGGATTCCAAGTATGATTTATTATCCATTTCCATTACATTTCCAAAAGGCTTTTAAAAGTGATCAATATCCTATTGGTTCATTACCGGTTTCTGAAAAATTATCAAGTCAAGTGCTTTCATTACCAATGCACTCAGAACTGGATGAACAAATTCAAGTATATATTGTGGAAACAATTAAGAAATTTTATGAGGTATAAATATTTGATTAAATCAATATCCTAAGTCATGTTTCAGAAAAATATTAGAAGTTTTTCTTGTTTTCTTTTTCTTTCATTGGCCTTAAAAGGTCAACCTATCGATTTTTCTATTCAAAAGATTAAAACCTTTCAGATGAAAGATGGAAATTTAGATTATGATCTAAGGATTAATACTTTAGAGGCACCGGATGCATTTTCTAAACAATCTATTTTACTTGAAATAAAAAATAAAGCGGAATTAAAATTTGGCAAGGCGATATATAACGGCTTAAATAGAAAAAGCTTAAAAACAACTGCAGATGACCCTTTAATAATTGATGAATTAGGAATGAAGCGAGTGTTTGCCGTGAATGGAGCACAGATACCACTTCCTGGAGGGACACCAAATGATAATACAGTCGCGTTTTCTAAAGATAGTATTCTATTAGGTGCTGTAAATTCAATTTTGTGGGCATGGGATTTAAAGACTGATACATTTCATTTCCCTCAACAATTTGTATCTCTTATACAAGCATCTGGTGTATCAACTTCGGCAAACGCAAGTGATCCAAGACTATTATATGACCCGGTGGAAGATAGATGGATTTTATTGTTTTTTGTTGGCAATACCCCAGCGTCAAGCAAGATTGTAGTTTGTTTTAGTGAATCAAATGATCCTGCAGAAGGCTGGCATCTTTATACATTGCCCGGTAATCCTTTGAATAATAATCGATGGAGTGATTTCCCTAGCATTTCATTGTCAGAGAATAAACTAGTAATGTCAATAAATTTAATTATTCCTGGAGTCAGCTGGCAATTAGGTTTTGATGGAACAGTTATTTGGGAAATGGATAAAATCGCAGGTTTTTCTGGAGAATCAATTCTACCCTCTCAGTTACATCATGGTATCAAATATGAGGATGAGTATATAAGGAATTTAGTTGCTGTTAAAGGTTGGGATGGTCAGGTCTCAAAAGCAATGTTTGCCTCAAATCGTAATTTCTCTATTCAAAACGATACAGCATTTTTTTTAACCCGATCCGATTCTGCTTCAGGATTGAATCACAGTTATGTTATTTCTATGTGCCCCACTACAATTCCCTACGGAGTGCCACCCAACGGAAAACAACCAATAACAAGTGGATCTGATACTTATGACCTTTCTACTAATGATGCAAGATGGCTTGGTGCAATTGAAACTCCAGATAATAGGGTTCATTTGGTAGGTACTACAAGAGATTTTTCATCAAATAGATGCGCTATCTATCATGGTATAATCGAAAACCCTGATAGTCCTGATAGTCTTGATGGAAAAATAATTTCACATCCATCAAGGGATCTGGCATATCCAAATATTGCTTTTGTCGGAAATGAAAAATGTGATGAGGAAATTCTTATCGGTTTTAATCATAGTTCGATTAACGAATTCGCAGGTTTTTCAGCAATATACCAATCTAACGATGCGTCGTATTCAGATATTTTAACATTAAAGCAAGGAGAAGGAATAATAAATAAATTAAGTGGTCCCGAAAGGTGGGGAGACTATTTTGGCCTTCAAACTGTATATCACGACCCTCAAAAAGTTTGGGCAGCAGGATTTTATGGATTAATAAATGGTGGGAATTCAACCTGGTTCACTTTATTAAATAGTCCAGACTCTAGTATGCTTAAAGTTGAAATGGAATCAAGTGGAATGGGATGTGATCATCTATTAAGTGCAAATGTTTTCGGAGGAGTTCAGCCATATAGATTTTTTTGGAATGATGTTGAAGGACTTTCAAGTATAGATAATTTGTGTAGCGGAGATAGTATTAATCTCGAGGTATTTGATGAAAGAGATTGTTCTGTTAAGTTATCTTATTATATACCATTTGCTGATATTTCTGCTCCAAGTATTTTTCCAAATCCTTCTCTTGGACAAGCTACTTTAGTTATTGATGCCCCGAATAATGGATATTTATTTGTCCGGTTAGTAAGTAATCTGGGAGAAATCACGAATATTGATAGGAGAGAAGTTCGTCTTGGCCGTAATGAAGTTTATCTCTGGTTCGGTCACATGCCTGCCGGACAATATACTGTCCAAGCTATTTTTAGTAGCAATTCCGAATTGATGTCTCAACCTGAAAATGTTCTGGGTGAGAAAATAATAATTATTCCTCAGAGCTAATAGGTCAAAATCACACGAAAAATATGGTCAATAATGCTGTTGCGATTATTCCAGCCCGATATGGAAGCACTCGGCTTAGTGGAAAACCACTTTTAGATATCAATGGTAAGCCTATGATAGTCAGAGTCTGGGAAGTAGTTAAAAAAGTTTTACCAACTTATGTTGCAACTGACGATCTAAGAATAGCAGAAGCTATTGAGAGAGAAGGAGGGAATACTATTTTAACTTCTGTTGATTGCCAAAATGGCACTGCTAGGGTCGCTGAAGCTTTTGCTAACATTAATATTGATGCAAAAATTGTTTTAAATATTCAGGGAGATGAGCCAATGGTTTCAGAAAAAGATATCAATATTCTATTAAGGTTAATGCAAAATGACAGGGTGAAAATAGGTACTCTAGTTACTTCAATACTGGAAGAAGATGAAGCGTCTGAAAGTAATTGTTTTGTTGATAGAACGGATGATGGTAAATGTCATGATTTTAGAAGGAGAATTGAGAATTTCTCTTTTAATAAGTATCGGCACGTTGGAATGTATGGTTTTATGTCCTCAATCCTTGAGGAATTGACTTCATTAAAACCCACTGCTAGAGAAAAAAATGAAGGCTTAGAGCAATTACGCTGGATAGAAAATAAATATGAAATATATTCTTCAGTAATTGAAACTCCGGGAATTGGAGTTGATACTTCGGAAGATTTAAAAAAAGTAAGAAAAAAACTAGATCGTAATTAAACTCTACGAGCGATCATTAGGCCATCGCGAACGGGTAGTAGCTGATGATCTACTCTTTTATCGTTAACGATTTTTTTATTGAAATTATTCAATCCCATTGTTTCATGATCCTTTTCATTTGGGTCAACAACTTTTCCGCTCCAAAGGACATTATCAGCAATTATAATTCCTCCTATTTTCATGTTGTCAATTACTAAGTCAAAATAATCAGAATAACTCTCTTTGTCTGCATCAATAAATACCATGTCCCATTTTTCTTTTAACATTGGTATTATATGTTTTGCATCTCCAAAATGTAATTTAATGGTATTTGATAGATCACCTTTCTGAAGATATTTTTCAACTCTTGGTTTTAATTCATCGTTTATGTCAATAGTATGTAGTACCCCGCGGTTGGATAACCCTTCGGCCATGCATATTGCAGAATATCCGGTGTATGTTCCGACTTCAAGAATTCTATCAGGTTTTATTAAGTGTGATAATAAACTCAGGAATCGGCCTTGTTGATGTCCACTAAGCATTCTGGGCATCAGCACTTCTTGCCATGTTTCTTGTTCTATTAAATTTAAAAGCTCACTATGAGCTGCAGTATGGTTTGCTGAATATTGGTCTATTTCTTCTGGAAGGAATTGCATGGGGTGCTTTTTTAATCTAAAGGAACGTAACGAAGTTCACTCATTTCATGACTCGAAAAAATTTGCTGTGCCAATTCTTGAATTTGAGATATTTTAAGAGCATCAACTTTAGTAACTATTTCTTTAAAAGTATCGACTCTATTGTAAACTAGCAGCGATTTTCCGAGAGAGGTCATCATATTGACGTTGCTTTCTTGAGCCAAAGCCATTTGACCTAGTAATTGTGTTTTTGCTTTACTAAACTGTAATACTCCCAGTTTTTTATCTCTTAATAGTGTCAATTCTTTAATGATTAATCTATGACAACGGTCAATCGTTTCCAAGTCAGTTCCAGCGTATATACCCCATATTCCAGAGTCATTATATGAGTTTATAAAACTTTCAATTTGATAAGCTATTCCATGACGCTCCCTAATATTTAAGTTTAACCGGGAGTTCATCGAAGGGCCTCCTAATAAATTATTTAGAAGAACAATTGCAGTGTAGTCTTTATCATGGATCGAAATCCCTTCTCCACCAATGATGATATGACTTTGATGTATTTCTTTTTTAACATGTTTTATTTCGCTTTTTGACACGAAAGGAGTGGTCCTGGAATGAATATCCATTTTCCCTTTCCAATTTGAAGCATGTCGATCTGCTAATCGTTCAAATTCACTATGATTTATACCTCCAACAGATGATAATACTGCTCTCTCTGGAGTATAATTTCGCTTAACAAAGTTTATTACTTGTTCTTTAGAAAAGCTTTTAACTGATTTTTCAGAACCAAGAATATTTCTGCCTAGCGGATGATCAGGATATAATAGAGAATCAAATTCATCAAATATTAATTCAGAAGGGCTGTCCCGATAAGAGTCTATTTCATCAAGAATAACTTCTTTCTCTTTTGGTATTTCTCGGTCAGGAAAGGTTGCGTTTTGAACTATATCAAATATTAATTCCATGGATCTTTCGTAGTGCTCACGCAAAAAGCTGGCATATAAAGTCGTTTCTTCTTTTCCTGTATAAGCATTTAATTCTCCGCCTACATCCTCTATTCTGGAAATAATATGGAAAGCTTTGCGCTTTTTTGTCCCTTTAAAAAGAAGATGTTCAATAAAATGTGCTAGCCCCTCCTCCTCGGGACTTTCATCTCTCGATCCTGCTTGAATTATTAGTCCAATATGGCCGGTAGGGGATCTTACTTCTTGATGAATCCATCGAAGACCATTTTTTAGGATTCCAGTTTTAAAAGGAATTTGCTTCATGTATATTTACTGCAAGGATGCCAAAAATGCCCCTTAATTTTGGGTGAATTAATCTTTTAACCATTTATCGAGCCAAGAGAAAAACTCACTATGCCAAACAAGACCATTTTGCGGATTCAGAATCCAATGTCCTTCGTTTTGAAAGTGTAAAAACCTAGATGGAATGCCTCGCAATTGAGCGGCTTGATATGCTTCTATTCCTTGATTTACTGGTACTCTAAAGTCTTTTCCTCCATGAATAACAAGTAAAGGTGCAGTCCAATTTTGAACAAAATTCCTTGGATTAAAATCTGTGTAAGCTTTTGGGACACTAGCTTGCCAGTAGGGTCCTCCAACATCTTTATTTGCAAAAAACATTTCTTCCGTGCTAAGATACCAGCTCTCCATATTAAATAGTCCACAATGAGATATTAGAGTTTTGAATCTATTTTCGTGAATACCGGCCAGCATATAAACAGAATAGCCTCCATAGCTGGCACCTATAGCTCCAAGTTTATTTTCATCAACATATGATTCTCGTGCGAGAGTATCTATTGCAGCTAGATAATCACGCATAGCTTGTCCACCCCAATCATTTGATATTTGTTCATTCCATTCTTTTCCAAATCCTGGAACACCATGCCGATTCGGCGCTACTACGATGTAGCCTTTCGCTGCCATTAGTTGGAAATTCCATCGAAAGCTATAAAATGAACTTATCGCGGCTTGGGGCCCCCCTTGACAGTATAGAAGTGTGGGGTATTTTTTGTCTTCATCAAAATCTGGAGGGAAGAAAACCCATGTAAGCATTTTTTTGCCATCACTTGTATTTATCCATCTTTTTTCCACATTTCCAACTTCAATCGAATTATATATGCTGTCGTTTACTGTTGTTAATTTAGTGGGTAAAACATATTTTTTGATATTGATTTTCAAAATCTCTGTGGCATTATTATGATCTTGACGCTCGGATATTATTAAGTCACCACTTACTCCGAATTTCCCATAATTGAAATCACCCTTTGTCAGTTCTTTGATTTTTCTTGCAGCAAGCCCATTTTTGCCCTTAATTAAATCCAACCGCCGAATTTGTTGAGTAGCTTCTATGGTTTCATTATAAATGATGGTTTTATTATCAATCCATTTGTAATTATTTATATATTCTGCCGGAATTATGGGAGTGATAGTACGTTTTTCACCACATTGATCTGTTGGAATAATATATAGTTGATTAACATCACTTTCATAGCCATCTTCAGGCATTGCTGTGAATGCTATATTTTGTCCATTAGGAGAAAATGTTGGGTTATTGTCATATCCTTCTAGACCATTTAATGTACTGGTTCTCTTAGTTTCTCGATCGTATAAATATATTTTTGAATTTGTATGAGTAGTAAAATCTTTTCCAATCAGTTTTTTACTAGCATATAAAATATACCTCCCGTTTGCACTAATATCAAAACTTTCCGATCCACCAAAAGGTGGCATGGGAGAATGAAATCTCTCACCCTCCATAATATCTGTATAATTTGTTTTAGGGGATTTATTATTAAGGTCTATTATCGAAAAAGCAATATGATTATAACTGTAGTCTGTCCATCTATCCCAATGGCGATACATTAAATCATCATGTATAGAATACTCTGCCATCGGTTTGTCAGGATGTCTCTCTAACGGAGTTTCATCTAATTTTACTCTTGCTGAGAAGGCTATGAGAATTCGCCCATCGTCTAACTCTACAATTTTAGCATTATCAATCCCACCTTTTATCGCTGTTAATTTTTTTGCTTTTTCCGAATTTTCGGAATTTACTTTTGAAATATATAATTGTCCTTTTTGTATGTAAACGTAGCTGTTACCCCCCCTTATTATAAAACCAGAATATTTACTAGTTTTTGAATTGGTAAGCTGAGTGGTTTTGTTACTTTTTAAATCGGCTATAAATAGCTCTCGATTTCCCTTATTCTCCTCTAGGTTATAATTGGTAACTCCATAAAGAGCCTTGCCATTTGAAACATGATCTAGGCTAACACGCCCCAGCTCCCAAAGAGTCTCTGAAGTCATTTTAATTGATTTATTCTCTGATTCTTGAGCACTAAGCATAATGGGTAAAATTGCTATGAATAAAATAGTGATGGAATTTTTCATGATACTTTTATTTTTTATTAATATCGATAACGTCTAACATGGTTCGAAATGCTACAAATTTTCCTCCATAAAGTTTCTCTGTTTTATTTCTTAGGTTTGGAGCATATAGTTGTTCATAAAGCTGATAATCAGCAAGTTCATTAAATAAATATTGAATTGAGTAAGTGGTGCCAGATTCCTCATCAATTACAACTCGTGCAAATCTGGATTCAATAAATAATCCGGTGGAAAGTACTTCCGGTATATGAATAGATTGCATCCAATTTTTCCATTCATCATGAACAGAGTCATCAATATTAATGGTTACATTGTAAATGTGCATTATTATAGTTTATGGAGTTGAATGATCCCAATTATCCCAGATGAATTGAAGGTGATTATCGACACTGTCATGGTTATCCATTGACTTAAGTATATAATTGATCCGGTTATTTAGATCGGCTAGGTATGGAATTATAGCATTTTTCTCATTTTCAATTGATTTTAAGGCTTCATGTTTTTCGATTTTATGATTTTTAATATCATGCCTCAGATCATTTATTTGTTGTGAATCAAATTCGATTCTCCCCTTAATTTCATTCACTGATAAAAAATCATGAAGCCGAATCATTTCTTTGTGGCGAATTTTCAATATTTCGAATTCATTTGTAAAATAAATTTTATTTTCAGTGCTATATACTTTTCTTTTAGCAATCTCCACGTGCCTTTGAAGATCTTTTAATGCAGCTTCAAAACCTCTGTCATAAAGCATACCAATGAGGTTTCTCGAATCATTTAAATCTTTTTCGAGTCGATTCAATTCAACCAAAAGAGGGTTGCTACAGGAGGACAGAAGGGCTGTCAAAGCAATTAAAAAGAAGCGTCTCATGAGATAATTTTAAACCCTGTGTATTTATGTAAAACAGCCGGGATTGTGATTCCATCTGGACTTTGATTATTTTCAAGAATAGCAGCCATTATTCTGGGTAAAGCAAGGGCAGATCCATTTAATGTGTGAGCAAGTGAAATTTTATTATTCTTATCTCTAAAGCGAAGTTTAAGTCTATTAGTTTGAAATGTTTCAAAGTTAGAAACAGAGGATACTTCAAGCCATCGCTGCTGTGCAGCTGACCACACTTCAAAATCATAAGTTAGCGCAGAAGTGAAACCCATATCACCACCGCATAATCTAAGTACGCGGAACTGCAATCCTAAATCTTTTAAAATTCCAGCGACATGATTAACCATTGTGTCTAGCCTTTGGTATGAATTATCAGGATTGGTAATACAAACAATTTCAACTTTATCAAATTGATGAAGCCGATTCAAGCCTCTCACATCTTTTCCATATGATCCAGCTTCGCGTCTGAAACATGGGGAATAAGCTGTCATTTTGATCGGCAGCTCAGATTCATCGATAATCTCGTTCCTGAATAAATTGGTTAGCGGAATTTCTGATGTAGGTATTGCAAAAAGGTTGTCATTTTGAATATGATACATTTGTCCTTCTTTATCTGGAAGCTGCCCAGTTCCAAAACTTGAATCTTCATTGACAAAATAGGGTGGTTGAATTTCCATATAACCCTCTTGTGTATTTTTATCCAAAAAGAATTGGATCAATGCGCGCTGAAGTCTGGCTCCATTTCCAGTATATATTGGAAATCCTGCACCAGTAACTTTAACTCCTCGTTCGAAGTCAATAAGATTATATTTACTGGCTAAATCCCAATGAGGTATTAGTCCATCAATTGATTTTTCATGGGTCTTCTCCCATGTGCTTATTATTTCATTTTCTTTTGAAGACGAACCTCGCTTAACGCTACTGTGAGGAATATTTGGGAGGCTCAGTAATATTTCTTTTTCTTTTGATTCAAGATCAAGTAGCCTTTTCTCTAAGATCAACAATTCTTTTTTAATCGATGCTGTCTTGTTTTTTATTTCATTCACCTCGGAAGTTTTTCCATCAAGAACTAATCCTCCGATAAGTTTGGCGGTCTTATTTGATTCTGCTTTTCGGCTTTCTGTTTTATTTTGGATTTCTCTCCGCTGCTCGTTTATCAGAAGAATTTTGTCCACTATTGGTTTTGCATCAATATTCCGCTTTGATAAGGCCTTGATAACTCTTTCTGGATCTTGACGTAATAAATGTAATGATAGCATGTGGTAAAAATAAAAAACCCTCTGCTGCAAATGCACCAGAGGGTATATAAATTATTGAAAAGTTATAAAATCAGGCTACACTGGGTTCTGAAAATGGCAAAACCGATACGAAACTTTTATTACCAACTTTTTTCTTGAAGTCAACAGTACCTGTTGTTAAAGCAAAAAGTGTGTGGTCTTTACCCATGCCTACATTTTCTCCTGGATGGTGAGTGGTCCCGCGTTGACGAACTATAATGTTTCCGGCTAAAGCCGCCTGGCCACCATAAATTTTAACCCCTAGTCGTTTACTTTCAGACTCGCGACCATTTTTTGAACTACCTACGCCTTTTTTGTGTGCCATGATATATAAGTTTTAAGCTTTTTTTGAATCTGCCTTATTTGAGGCAGCTTTTTTTACTGGTTTTTTAATTACTGTATCACCAGATTTTTTTATTGTAACAGCTTTTTTTGTTGATTTCTTTGGTGACTCATCAAGAACTTTCTTACTCGCTACAACTTTTTTAGTAGATTTCTTTGTTTCTACCTTCGGAGTCTGATCTGCTGTACTTTTTGCGGATTGCGACGTCTTTTTAGACGCAGTTAATTGAATGTCAGTTACGGATATTTGAGTCATAGGTTGACGATGTCCGGTCTTTTTTTCATAGCCTTTTCTTCGCTTTTTCTTAAAGATTATGACTTTATCAGCTTTGACATGACCTAAAATGCTTGCGGTTACGCTTGCACCTTTTATAACTGGGGCGCCTACTGTTACTGTGCTTTTTTGTTCGGCAAGAAGAACGCGGTCAAATTTTACTTTGTCACCTTCATTTCCTTCCAAACGGTGCACATATACACGTTGGTCTTTTTGCACTTTGTATTGCAGCCCTGCTATTTCTACTATGGCGTACATATGTACTGGGATTAGTTAAGGGGGGCAAAGATAGTCTTAAATTCTAAACAAATCACTTGCGATTTTCCGAAAATTGTTTTAATAAAAAATGACTGATTAAACCTTTGTTGATTATCTATTTGGAGTCTACGATGTTAAACTTATTTTCAGATAACCCTACTATAACACTGACTGAGGCGTCTCCTGTCAAATTTAACATTGTGCGTACCATATCAATTATTCGGTCTACAGGGAAGATAATTGCTATCCATGCAGGGTTAAGTCCAACACTTTCTAGGACCACAATTAACATAATCAATCCAGCGCTGGGAACAGATGCTGCACCAATACTTGCAAGTGTTGCTGTGAAAATAATCGTCGCTTGTTGCGCCAGGGTCAAATCAATCATATGAAATTGTGCCATAAATATTACCGCAATACTTTGGTATAATGCTGTGCCATCCATATTTACCGTGGCACCCACTGGTAATACAAATGAACTAACTTCTTCATCTACACCAAGATTATCACGAACACAATCCATTGTTACAGGTAAAGTGGCAGCTGTCGAAGAAGTTGAAAATGCCAAAATTTGAGCAGGTCTTATTCCTTTCGAAAAATATTTCCAAGATTTAAATAAACCCATTTTTGTTTTCCTATTTATAAGTAATGCTATAACCAAAGGATAAAAAATAAAAATCATGATTAACAAGGCAATAATGGTTGTAATAGTGTAAGCACCTAGTGCTTTAAATATTTCTAGAAGCCTGGTGGGATCGTCCCCAGCCATTTCTGCCAATTTTCCTGCTAAAAGAGCAAATACAAAAACAGGAGCACCTTTCATTATTATATCAACCATTTTTATAAAAATGTTACATCCACTGTTTATGAAGCCAATCATATGGGAGGTCTTGGATTTTGGCAAGGCGACTAATGTCACCCCAAAGAAAAGAGAGAAAAAGATAATCTGCAGCATTAAGCTGCTGTTAAAGGAGACAAAAATATTCGAGGGCACCATATCAACAAAAAATTGTAGTGGGCCAGATTTTTTTGATGATGAAGCCGCTGCAATTTTATTATTTAATTCTTCATTTGAGCGTTGCTCTTTTAATGTCTGTCTGGCATCTTTTAAATATGATTTTAATTGAGAGTCTTCAGTTAATCTAATGTCATCAAAAAACTCAACTCCCTCGGTTTCATTGACCCATATTTCATATGACAATCTATTTACTTTAAGCTGTTCTTGATCAGCTTGGTATCCCGGTTTAAATGTGTTTGCAAAAAATAATCCAACACAACATGCAATTAAAGTTGAAGTGATATACAAGGCAAGGGTCTTGACCCCCATTCTTCCTAATGTTGCAGTATCATTTAATCCACTAATTCCTGAAATTATGCTAAAAAGAACTAAAGGAATAGCGATAAGCTTTAGTAATCGAATAAAAATTTCTCCAGCTGGCGCAATCCAGTTGAGAGTAAAGTCACTCCATCCCATTGATGAACTCAACAAAGCCCAAAGAACACCTAATATTAATCCGATTATAATTTGAACAGCTAGAGAAGGCTTTTTCATAAGGGGTCGCTTTTTAAATTAATCTGATTTAGGATACTAATATTTTAAATAAATATCAAATATTAATTTTTTTCTTGGTTGAAAAAAATATCATTTTTTATTGACAATTCTTACACCAAGAAGGATTACAGCCATTCCCAAAAAATGATTTAGTAAGAGGCTCTCCCCGTCAATAATCCCCCACACCAAGGCCACTATTGGAATTACGTATGTTGTGGATGCAGCAAAAATTGGTGTTGTGATGGATATTAATTTATTAAAAACAACCATCGATAGAGAAGTTCCAAAAATCCCCAGGAATGCGACAGCTAAAAATGGAACCAAAATATCTGACTTTAATATACCGGAGGGCCAGAAAATAGTTGAACTAAAATCTGTGAATATGAGAATAATGATGGAAGGTATACTTGCACCAATAAGAGCGAAAAGAGTAATCGCTTGAGGTGAAAGGTGATTCAATTTTGAAATTGAATTTATACTAATTCCATAGCATGCCGCTGCGCACAAGGCTAATAATATGTATGGCCAATTAGTTCCAACTACTGAATTTGAGCTAAATGGATTAATTAATATTAACGTTCCTATTAGCCCGATAAAAACACCGAGAAACTTAAGAGGTTTTAGTTTTCGTCGGTAAGCAATAATTCCGACAATGAGAGTGAAAAGTGGCGTCATTGAATTTGTTATTCCTACTATTCCTGAAGGGATATAGTTGATGGCAACCGGGAATAATACATAAGGAATAGAATTACCTAAAATTGCAATTACAATAAGATGAGGAATATCTGATCTCCGAAATTCTTTAAAGAACGGATAAGCAAAAGTCAAAGTAAATAATGCAGCAAAAATAATTCTAGCAGCTCCTATCTGGATAGCGCTAAACCCCTGTAGAGCGTGCTTCATTATGATAAATGAAGATCCCCAGACAAAAACAAGGCTAAAAAAAATGATCCAGGGCAAGAATTTGGCTTTCATAAGGCGACAAAGGTAGATTACCTTTGTAGTCATGCGTCAACCACCTTCAACATTATGGACTTTTTTGTTAAGACGATTATTACAGATGTCGATAATATTGACTTTTCTTGTGATTCTAGCTGGATCCATAGTTAGAATGACCGGTAGCGGTATGGGTTGTCCAGATTGGCCAAAATGCTTTGGGTTAATAATTCCACCTACAAACATTAATCAGGTTTCGTGGTCTCCAAATTTATTATTTAGTGAGGGGCAAATGGTAATTAAAGATCAACAATTATTAGTAGCAAATAGATCATTTAGTTCGCGCCTAGAATTTAATCCTTCTAATTGGAATAGCTATGAACGTCATGACTATGCGATATTTAACCCGGTTCACACATGGATCGAATACATTAATAGACTACTTGGGGCCTTACTTGGAATACCCATTTTATTGGCTTCAATTTTTATTTTTTTTCGATATCGTTCTCATCCAAAATGGTCATTAACTATGATAGCTATTCTCGGCATGCTTTTATTTGAAGCATGGTTGGGGAAAGTCGTTGTAGATGGCAATCTCATTCCACATCAAATAACATTTCATCTAGCAGGAGCATTTATAATTTTAGCGTTGCTTGCTTTGATATACCGAAGTGTAAGTTCTGAATGGGAAACTCATGCCTTTGTTGCTGAACGAAATATTCGGGATTTGGAAAAAAATAGAAGTAAAGTCTTTAGAATTTATATTTTGATTTCCATTTTACTTGGAATTCAAATTATTCTAGGTACTCAAGTAAGGGAAGAAGTTGATGTGCTGATGAAAACTTTTGGCGTAGGGGCCTCAAGAATAGGGTGGGTAGGTAAACTGAGTTCAATTATACTTATACATCGAAGTTTTTCAATTGTTCTGCTGATGTTTTCGTTCTATTTATTGAGATTATCAGAAGGTTTGGCTGGTTTGCGTTTTAGAGCTGGTATTGTTTTAATAATTTTTATAACAGAGGCCACTCTAGGTGCCGCAATGTATTATTTTGATATTCCTAAAATAATTCAACCAATACATATTATATTAAGCGCAATAGCATGGTTTTTAATAATAGATGGATCATTTAAATCTTGGTTGATGATTCGCCACTTCAAGCAAGATCAAGGGGTTTCAAATAACTGATTTCCATTTAATTGATTCCATTATATTTACCACTTCTTGCTCAAGAAATTCGTTTATAGGTTTTAAAGAATCAGGATTAGGTTGGGCATATATGTAAGCTGCTCCCCGAATAAAATTCGATATACTATCGGTCGCAAAAAATTGAATGCTGGATGCTGTATTTCCATAAATGCGAAATACCATTCCATTTACATTTCTTTCAGAATTCACATAGTTTTTTTGATCAATACCCTCTGCCACAACGGAGTGTTTAAAAGTCATTTTATGCGCATCGTCTATTAATTGCGATAAATTCCCATTAATACTTTTATAGGTGATCTGAATTCTTCCGTTACAAAAAGGATAAAACATATCTCCCCACCCTAATTCTGATTTATCAATCCAATATCCATTGCTACTGTGAATGAAGTTAAACGGTAAATTAAGATTGTTTAATTTTAGCTCTACAGAGCTATCTTTCGGAATTGTGAGTCTCATAAAACCATATGGTCTGAGATTTATAGAACTTGAATTTGATGAAAACAAAAGGTGAAGACTAGTCGCTATAAAAGCAACAACAAAAATTAGGATTGTTATGTAAACAAATTTAGTTTTCATTTTCGATTAATTTCACTTTTACACGAACAATTCTGCGAACATCGACAGCTTCAACGGTCCATTTTATAGGACCAATCGTAAGTGATTCTCCTTTCAAAGGCATCCGCCCAAGTTGCTCTAATAATATTCCTGCAACTGTATCTGCTTCACCTCTATATTCCTCTAAAACATCTGGACTAATATTTAATACACGATAGAGGTCAGTCAATTGAGCTCTTGCCTCAAATACAAATGTATACTTATCTAATTGGGAGTATAGTTGTTCATCAGAATCAAATTCATCACGAATCTCTCCAACAATTTCTTCCATAACATCCTCTAGGGTAGTAATTCCTGAAATCCCACCAAATTCGTCTACCACAACAGCCATATGCATTTTTTTTTGTCGAAAGTCCCCTAATAAATCGTCAATTTTCATATTCTCGGTAACAAAAAAAACCGGTCTTAAGAGTTCTGCCCAATTGAATTCATTAGAAGCATCCAAATGGTTAAGTAGATCTTTTGCATGTAAAATTCCCAATATACTATCAAGGCTTTTTTGAAATATTGGAATTCTTGAATAACCATTTTCAGAGACGGATTCTAAAACTTTTTTAATGTCAAGATCAGAGTTAATTGCAAAGATATCTTGACGTGGTGTCATTATTTGTTTAACACTTGTTGATCCAAATTTTACAATTTCTCTGAGCAGTCTTTGCTGCTCGGGAGTCGTTGCTTCATCTGATGTTAAATCTAGGGCTTCTTCAAGCTCATTAACTGTAAGAGATTTTGCTTTGCTGAAACGATCGATATAGCGAGAGGATTTTACTAGAGCGTTGCTTATTGGATTTAAAAATTTAATTGCATTTTGAATAAATTTAGAGCTTGACATAGTCCAATTAAGTCCATGATTTGTAGCATAAGTCTTAGGTATAACTTCACCGAAAACTAAGATTAAAGTGGTCACAAAAATTGTTTGGATTCCTAAAGCTATAAAAGGATAGTCCTCTAAGTTAAAAATTAAACTTGTTGCTAATGATGACAATAAGATTAGTCCAAGATTAAATAAATTGTTTAGAATTAGTAATGTTGCTAACAAATTCTCTGGAGACTTAAGGACTTCCAAAACCCGTTTTGAGGAAATGGATTTATCCTCACTAAGTTCGACTTTTTGATTTGGCGAAAGCGAAAAATAAGCTACCTCTGATGCAGAGGTAAATGCAGATCCCATTAAAAGTAATAACATCGCTAGTAGGTGAAAAATAACTCCACTCGCAAAGGGTTGAAAAATTGAAAAAAATAAAGGTTCAGGGTCCAATTAGGATGATTTAAATCAGAATAATAAATTTATTTAAAATGGCAAATCATTATTTTCATGATCGTCGGCCTTGTGCGAATTTACGCCATTTTGATTACCACGGTTGGGTCCTAACATTGTCATTGAGTCACCCGCAATTTCAAAATTATATCTAGTTTTATTATTTTCATCATTCCATTGTCTAGACCTAATTTTACCTTCAATGAATACTTTATCTCCTTTTTTTAAATACAACTCACAGACTTCAACTAATCTTGGAGATCGAAAAACAATGTTATGCCATTCTGTAATCTCTTTTTTTTGACCCTCTTTGTCCGAGTAATTTTCTGATGTGGCGATGGGAAATTTTATTATTTTCCCGCCATTATCAAAACTTACTGTTTCAGGATCTTTTCCTAGGTTCCCTATTAACATTACCTTATTCAAGCTGCCAGTCATTTTTTCTACTAAATAGTCCTTAGATTCAAATGTAACTTTTTTCATTTAATATTTTCAATATTGGAGCAGGAAAGGCTAACCTTTTTAGATCTTGATTTGAGAACCATTGAATTTCTTCATTTTTAGGATATATTTCTCCCGTCCAGTCTGAAAAATATAGATTCATTTTTCTATGAGTTAAAAGGTGTTTTTGATATATAATATTGCCCTTTTGAATATTCCTACTTTTTTTTGCTAACTCCCAATCTTCAAAATTTAATTCTAAGGGTGTCCAAAGGCCACCCCATATGCCGGTTTTGGGTCGTAGAGTGAATCCATATGTATCATTCTTTCTTAGGAATACATAGAACTTATCTACTTCTTTTATTCTTATAGATTTTAGTTTAACCGGAAAGTTATGCTGGTTACCGGATCTTCTTGAGATACAATTCTCTTCAAACGGACATGCTGGGCAATTTGGTTTTTTAGGTTTACAGATGGTTGAACCAATATCCATTATGGCTTGATTACTATCTCCAGGTCTTTTTTTTGATAATAGCGGCAATGCTAGGGCCGATATTTCTTTTATCGTAGATTTCTTTTCAATAGGAGAACTTATTGCAAAGAGTCTTGAATATACACGGAATGCATTTCCATCGAGCGCAGGGGAAACTTCTCCAAAGCAGATCGAGGATATAGCAGCTGCAGTGTATGGTCCTATTCCTGGAAGTTTTAATAGCTCTGAAGATGTCTTCGGGAATTCACTTTGAAACTTTGAGACTATAATCTGAGCTGCTTGATAAATGTTTCTCGCTCGGCTGTAATATCCCAAACCTGACCATAAAGCCAATATTTCTGACTCTTTAGCCTTGGAAAGACTTTTGACAGTGGGAAATTTCTTTAAAAAAATTTCCCAATATTCAAGGCCCTGATCTATCCTAGTTTGTTGCAATATTATCTCACTTAACCATATTGCATAGGGGTCTTTTGTCCTTCGCCAAGGTAAGAAGCGTTGATGATTATCAAACCACTTTATTAGATCGGTTTGCATTTTATTTATCATAATTGTTGAATCACTTACAATTGCCTAACTTTGCGGCCGCTAATTTAAACCCATTTTAAGGGCTCACATAAAAAATAATTCAACATGACAAAAGCGGATATTGTTACTCGCATAGCAGATAGAACTGGCATGGAAAAGTCAGATGTTTTAGCCGTTGTAGAAAATTTCATGCGAGAAGTTAAGACCAATATGGAGTCTGGAGAAAACATATATTTAAGAGGTTTTGGAAGTTTTGTTTTGAAAAAACGAGCTGAAAAGACAGGTCGCAATATCTCGAAGAATACCACATTAATAATTCCTGCTCATTATATACCAGCTTTTAAGCCTGCAAAGACTTTTGCTGGAAAAGTAAAGAGTAATGTTTCAATAAATAAATAAACCAGATTAAATGAATCGTTCGCGGACATTGGCAATAGTATTAGTAGTTATTTTAACCGCTACTATTTTGTTGTTTCCGAACGTTTTGAAAGAGACTGAAAAGAGCATTGAAGAACTTAGCCCCTTGGATGAAAAAGTTCAAGTCGCTGTTAAAATGATAGAGTCGGGGAATGGTAACCCCATGGAAGCTATTTTTTCTCTTAGAGAAGTAGTTGAAGCAGATTCAAACCATCGAGATGCTCAATTCTACCTTGGACAATTTTCTATAATGTCCGGGCAATGGAGCAAGGCGGTAAATCGTTTTGTGAAAGTTTTAAGAATTGACCCTTCTGATGTTTACGCAATGGAATCCCTGGCAATAGCTAGATTTCAGCAAGGAGACATAGAAGAGGCCATTAAAAATCTGATTTTTTTTTTAGAAGCATATCCAAACTCATCCCGCGATTCCGAATTGAGAACTCTTTTAGCGAGTTATCAAGGGGAAAGTCAATCGGAAGTCGATAAAGTTCAATGATTGTTTCATTTAAATTAATAAATTATGCCTAGCGGTAAAAAAAGAAAGCGCCACAAGATGGCAACTCATAAAAGGAAAAAGCGCTTGCGCAAGAACCGTCATAAGAAGAAATAAAAATAAATAATTATGCGTACCGAGTTAATCATTCAAGCGAATGAGTCGAACGCAGTTATTTCTCTTCTCAAGGATGGTCGTTTAGTTGAGCTAGTCAATGAAGATGCAAAACAGCAGTTTTCAGTTGGTGATGTGTATTTAGGTCAGGTGCGAAAACTCGCAACTAGTTTAAATGCCGCTTTTATAGATGTAGGATATGAAAAAGATGCGTTTCTACACTATCATGACTTAGGGCCACAAATTTCTTCATGGTTATCCTTTAATAAAAAAGTTCACCTAGGAAAACAGTCATCTAATATTGCTGATTTCGGTTTACTTCCCCTAATTAAAAAAGACGGGAATATGGAGAACACCATTAAATCAGGAGATGAAATTCTGGTACAAGTGGTAAAGGAACCCATTTCGACAAAAGGTCCAAGGGTTACATCTGAGATATCAATCGCCGGACGATTCATCGTTCTGGTGCCGTTTACGGATAGAATATCAGTATCCCAGAAGATCCGAGAAAGAAAAGAGAAAGATAGACTGCGTAAGCTTGTTCAATCTATACGTCCAAAAGGCTTTGGTGTGATCGTTCGCACTGTTGCTGATGGAGCATCCCCTGAAGATTTAAAGGCTGATTTAGCCGATTTATTGAAAAGGTGGAAAATTTTACATAGAAATCTACGTAATGCAAAACCTCGTAAGTGTGTTTTGCAGGAGATGGACAGGGCAAGTGCATATTTGCGAGATGTATTTAATGATTCTTTTGACCAGATTGTTGTAGATAATGAAAGTTTACATGCTGAAATAAAGGAATTTATCGAATCCATCGCTCCTGAAAAATCCTCAATTGTAAAGTTTCATAATTCATCTGTTCCAATTTTTCAGCAATATGGTGTTGATCGACAACTGAAATCTGCATTTGGCAGAACCGTTAATATGGGTAAAGGGACATATTTAATTATTGAGCATACGGAAGCAATGCATGTCATTGATGTAAATAGTGGAAATAGATCTAGTAGAGGAGAAAGTCAAGAAGAAAATGCTTTAGCTGTAAACTTAATGGCGGCAGAAGAAATTGGTCGTCAACTAAGGCTCCGTGACATGGGTGGTATAATTTGTATTGATTTTATTGATATGAATACTGCTGAACACCGTAAGGCTTTATTTGAAAAAATGAAGGAAGTCATGTCTGTTGATAGGGCTCGACATAAGATTTTGCCTCCATCAAGATTTGGTTTGATAGAAATCACAAGACAGAGAGTCAGGCCTGCTAAAAGAATTGAGACCAAGGAAGAAAACCCAGATACTTTGGTTGAGGCTCCAATTACTATGATTACTGCACTTGAGCAAAAATTTGATCAAATTGTTGGACGAATGAAATCAAAAGGCAGAAATGAGATTATATATCTACACGTACATCCATTTATTCATGCATATTTAACAACAGGATATTTATGGAATCGACGATTTAAAAAATGGTCGCGCTCATATGGGATGAAATTAGAAGTTGTTGAAAGAGACGCCTTTAAAATGTTGGAGTATCGTTTTGCAGACTCCAAGAATAGAAAAATGGGCTAATTTTTTTGAAAATAAATACATGTTAAAGCGGTTAATAGCCGCTTTAACTATTTTATAGAAGATTATGTTTAAGCGAAAGAAGGTTTTTGACTTTGAAATTGCCAAGCAATCAATTCGAAAATATTGTTCTTTTCAAGAGCGCTGTCAGAGTGAGGTGAAAAATAGATTGGTTCAAATGGGTTTATCTATTCATGTTGTGGATAATATATTATCAGACTTGATTTTAGAAGGTTATATATCGGAAGAAAGGTATGCTAAGGCTTATGTTAGGGGAAAATTCAAAATAAAAAAATGGGGAAGAATTAAGATTAAGCAATCCCTAATTTCAAAAAGAGTAACGTTTAAATGTATAGAAATCGGACTTTTGGAAATTGACGAAATTGAATATCGAAATTGCTTAGAGAATTTAATTTCCAAGCGTTTATTAATTTCTCCACAGAAAGATAGCAAATCAGCATTATTAAAATATTTTCAAAATAGAGGTTTTGAAAATCATTTAATTCTGGAGTTGATTCAGGAAAAAGTTGATAGTCCCTCGAATAAAACTTGAATGTCCTTTTCTTTTATGTCCAGATGAGTAACGATTCTCATCCATTCTTTATCCATAAGTATGATGAGAATATTTTTTGATAGCAAATGATTGGAGAGGTCAAGAGTACTTATTGAGCTTTTAACTTTAAATAATATTATATTACTTTCAACAGGTTTTATTTCACTTATGTATTCAAGTTTACTCAAGTATGCGAAGACTCTTTGCGCTAAATCATGATCTAAGGATAAACGGTCAATATTATTTTGTAGGGCATAAATTCCAGCTGCAGCGAGATAACCGCTTTGCCGCATTCCTCCACCAAAACGTTTTCTTACCCTTTTACCCTGGGATATAAAGTCCTTGCCACCTATGAGTAGAGACCCTACTGGAGCTCCAAGTCCCTTGCTTAAGCATATGGATATCGAATCAAAGAAGTGATAGTCTTCTGGTGACTCATTATCTCTAATAATTGCATTAAATACTCTTGCTCCATCTAAATGATAATTTAAGCCATTAGATCTTGCTGTTAACCCTAGATCTTTAAGTAATGGAATTCCCAAACATGTTCCACCTCCTTTGTTTGATGTATTTTCTACAACAACTAGTCTACTTTGTGCTGCATGGACATCAATTTCAGGTTGGATAAGACGATTTATATCATCAGGAAAAATTCGCCCAAAGTCATCGCCACCTGTTCTGATCTGAACTCCGGAATTAAATGCAACGCCACCGCCTTCATAGTTGTAAATATGTGACAATGGTGAACATATTAATTCTTCACCGGGTCTGCAATGTACATTTATTGCAATCTGATTTGTCATGGTTCCTGAGGGACAAAATAGTCCTGCTTCCATGCCGAACATCTCAGCCGCTATTCTCTCTAGTCGCTTTACGGTCGGATCATCTCCCAATACATCGTCACCAATAGGAGCCTTGTTCATTGCGTCAAGCATTTCTTTTGAGGGTTTCGTAACGGTATCCGAACGAAAATCAGATATGGTATTTTTCATAGAACCAAGGTAGTCATCACCTTACTTTTGTACTATGGTTTCAAATGATCAATTAAAAGATTTTAAATCGCGATTAAGAGTTCTCAAGAATTTTATAAGACCTGAAGAGCGTAAAGTAAAATTACTTAATGAGGAGGAGCTTACAATTGATCCTAATTTTTGGAAGGATTCAGCTCGTGCTGAATTAGTTATGAAAAATATCCGAGAAATGAAATATTGGATTCAGGGATATGATAAGATTGTATCTCTTTTTGGAGAAGTGGAAATATCACTAGACTTCTTTAAAGAGGAAGGTCTTTCAGAATTAGAGGTTGATGAAGCAGTTCAAAAATTTGAAATTGCGCTTGGTGATATGGAATTCAGAAACATGTTATCTGGAGAAGAGGATAAATTATCCTGCGTGATACAAATCACTGCAGGTGCAGGAGGTACTGAGTCTTGCGACTGGGCTGGAATGTTAATGAGAATGTATCTAAGATGGGCAGAACGAAATAAGCATAAAGTAAAAGAGTTAAACTTCCAGGAAGGGGATGTGGCTGGGGTGAAAACAGTGACATTAGAAATTGAGGGAGACTATGTTTTTGGATATTTGAAAGGAGAAAATGGAGTTCATAGATTAGTTAGAATTAGTCCTTTTGATAGCAATGCGAAAAGACATACATCATTTGTTTCGGTTTACGTTTACCCACTTGTAGATGATACCATTGAAATTGAGATTAATCCAGCAGATATTGAAATTACAACGGCACGTTCAAGTGGTGCTGGAGGACAAAATGTAAACAAAGTAGAAACCAAAGTACAGCTAAACCATAAACCATCTGGTATTCAAATTCAGTGCTCCGAAACCCGCTCTCAGCACGACAATCGTTCAAGAGCGATGCAAATGCTGAAATCTCAACTTTATGAAATTGAACTCAAAAAGAAATTGGCTCATCGGGATGACATTGAAGCTGGTAAAATGAAAATTGAATGGGGCTCGCAGATTCGAAATTATGTACTTCACCCATACAAACTCGTCAAAGATGTTCGGACTTCTCTGGAGTCTACAGATCCAGATTCAGTTCTGGACGGCAATATTGATGGTTTTTTGAAAGCTTATTTGATGGCTGGCGGAACGGCAAATAAGGATCTTGACAGTGAATAGCGTATTAAATTAAATGACTAGATCGATGCTCAAGTGCACTGCGCACTTTTGTAACTTAGAGTTTATGTCCATTAAGTTCTTATCAAGATATTTATTTTTCATTTTCATAATTGGAAGTTTAAATGCTCAAGTAACTATTCATGATCGGGCTTCAGGCCAATTTATTCCGAATAAAGGACAATGGCCAAAAGAGGTTAATGCTCAACTTCACACTGATAATGCAAGAATTTGGATTCTTAAAGATGGTCTGAGATTTGCTCTCAGAGGTCCGGGAAAAGATGATACAAATAATTTTTATGTATTCACCGAACGATTTGAGGGCTCTAAACAAGGCGAATGGATATCTATGGAGCCAACAAAAAGCTCATTTAATTACTTTATATCTGGAACTAAAGAGATAACTAAAGTTTGCGGATTCAGAAAAGGGCGAATGGAAAATCTTTATCCTGGAGTTTCTCTGATTTTTGAGCTTAATGATTTTGGAGAATTAAAGACAACATGGATTAGTGAAGAACCCGATCAATTAAATGTCTTGGGAAGTAGTTTTGAAGGGGTTAATAATATTCACTCTAAGTCTAACCATTTATTTATCGATTTGCCTGTTGGGAAGTTAACTATTGATTGCCCCATTGCCAAAACTCGAAAAGGAACGTCAAAAGTACATTGGCGAAAAACAGACAGTATTTGGCGACCAGTTTCGAAAAAATCAATTCTTATTGATCCAGTTTACCGCTTTTCCACATTTTCCGGTTCGATAAGTGATAATTTCGGATATACTGCAACATATGATAATAAAGGTCGAACATGGGCTGGGGGTATAGTTTTCGGTGGGCAATTCCCATATTTTAACGGAATTCAGAGTTCATTTGCTGGCGGTGCTACTGATGTAGCTCTAATGTTATTTTCATCAGATGGTACGGGATTGCTATCTGGAACATTTTTTGGCGGAAATAATAGAGAACAGCCTCATTCAATGATGGTTTCTCCCAACGGAGATTTATATGTTCTTGGAGTATCCGGTTCAAATAATCTTGCCGTATCGGTAAATGCTTACGATAGTTCTTTTAATGGCGGTAGTTCTATTTATGGAGGAGGTCAGACATTCAATTCTGGGACAGATATGTTTATTCTTCGTTTGGATTCTACTGGATCCATAAAAAAAAGTATGACATACATTGGAGGCTCTGGAAATGATGGCATTAATGAATTTGGAACTTTAAATTATGGAGATGAGGCAAGAGGTGAAATATTAGCTACATCAAATGGTATTTATATTGCGTCTAATACGAAATCAACAGATTTTCCAAATACAAATGGAAGCAGTTTTGGGGGGACTCAAGACGGTATTTTAATTAAAATGAGCTCGGGTCTTGACACCTTGGTTTGGTCTTCTTATTACGGTGGTTCAAGTATGGATGCTTTATTTGGATTGGTCAAATTGTCTACTCAAAATGAAGATCATTTATTTGCAGTAGGTGTTTCTGAGTCTGATGGTCTTGCGGATTCAATATCATTTCAACCTCAAAGAGCGGGTGTTGAAGATGCATGGATCATTAGAGTTGATAAAAATAACGGAACCCTCGAGAAAAGCACTTATTTCGGAGGGATGGACTCGGATTACGGGTTTTTAGTTGCACATAATAAAATTGGATCTTTTAAGGCAGTGGGAGACTCGAATTCCATTGTTATAGTTGGAAATAATAAGAGTAACTTAACTTCTGTAAATAGTTCTTGGTTTCAATCATCTTCATCTCAATATTTTTTGTGGACTAATAGCGATTTAGACTCTATTTATAGAATACAAACATTTGGGAGTGGTAACTTGATTGACCAGAATGTCTCTCCTACAGCTTTAATGATCGATGAGTGCGGCAGTCTTTACTTTTCCGGCTGGGGAGGTGCCACAAATACCGGAGGGTCAACTAATGGGCTCTTTTGCACGACAGATGCTCTTCAGAAAAATACTGATGGTAGTGATTTTTATTTTCTGGTCATAGGGAATAATAGTAACCCTGTTTATGCAAGCTATTTTGGAGATCCTAATTCTTCCGAACATGTCGACGGAGGGACTTCACGGTTTGATCCTAATGGAGTTATTCATCAAGCAATTTGCGCAGGATGTGGAGGAAATTCCAATCTTCCAATATTTCCTCATAATGCATATTCGAATACAAATGGTTCGACTAATTGCAATATGGCTGCAGTCCAGATTGCTTTTGAAATGCAAAAAGTTGATTTAAATTTATCGTTAAATGCTGATACAATTTGTACCGGCTCAGTTGCGGAAATATTAGGACAGGCAACTAGATGTGACTCTACTTTTATTTCATGGGGGGATGGACAAACTTTATCCAGAGTAAGTCCGATAGGTGAAAAACATGTATTTAGTCAGCCTGGATTTTATACTATCTCCATTTATGGAAGTGACTTTTTATGTGGAACTGATATATCGACAAACCTATCGATATACGTAACTAGTCCTGAACCTCCTGTGGCAAGAATGGATATATATTTTGACTCTTGCGATGCCTCATCTGGTATTATTTTGATCCCATCAGACAGTGCTAAAGGAGATTTTTTCTATGTTTCCTGGGGTGATGGAGTGGATACATATTATTCATATAATGACTCAATTTTTCATGTCTATAATGAAATTTTTAATCCAATTGAATTGACAATAGTGGCATTAGATACAATCTGTAATTTGAGCGATACCGTATCATATTCAATTCAATATCGAGGACCTCTCGGGGAGATAGATTCAAAAATAATTGTGAATCCATGTGCTTCGATCCCTTTGGTAATTGCCCAAGCTTCCGCCACAAATGCTACCAAAATATTTTGGTATTTAAATGGGTTTTCTTCTCAGCCATTAACTGGAGCTGAAATAGCCTGGGATATGCCAGCATCGGGTGAATATTTAATAGATATTATTACATGGGACAGTATATGTTCAAATTGGGATTCTACAGTAGTAACTTATATTTCTTTTTCACCCAATGGAGATTCAATTATTTTTCCAAATGTATTTACTCCAAATAATGATGGCTACAATGATTTTTTGAAATTATCATCTTTTGGGGCGTCGGGTATTGCAGATTTTGTTTTTGAGGTATATAATCGATGGGGTCAGAGAGTTTACTCTACTCAAGATCCTGGATTTCTTTGGGACGGTCGCTATAAAAATAAAAACTTATCTTCCGGAGTGTATTTTTGGTTATCAAAATGGACAACGATTTGTGGCTCCGATGGCGAATCCCATGGAGATGTTATGATTAATACTCATTGAATTTATTAAATAAATGAAAGCAATTATTTACCATAATAACAGATGTGCAAAAAGTAGGGAGGCAATTGTATATTTAAAAAACTTAAATTTAGAGCTGGAAATAATAGAATATTTAAATTCCCCTCTAAGCTATTCGGAATTGGATAACTTGATTCAGTTACTGCAGGTTTCCCCAATTGATATTATCCGGAAAAATGAAAATGATTGGAAGTTAAATTTTGCTATGAATGAACTCCAGGACGAAGAATTAATATATGCAATACTTGAATATCCCAAGTTAATGCAACGACCTATTGTTATTATCGGCGATAAAGGAATCATTGCTAGACCTATCTCTTTGATTGATAACTTATTGAAAGACTAGTTTTTTATGAAGTTAGCACATATCTTCAGGCCTTACCCAGGCATCAAATTCATCTTTTGTTAAAAATCCTAATTTTAATGCTGCATCTCGTAATGTGATATTTTCATCATATGCAGTTTTCGCAATTTTAGCTGACTTATCATATCCGATATGGGTATTAAGAGCTGTTACTAGCATCAACGAATTCTCCAGATGATTTTTAATAATATCACGATTTGCTTTTATTCCTTCTACACATTTATCTGCAAAACTCATACTAACATCACCAATTAACCTTCCGCTTTCAAGAACATTAGAAACAATCATAGGTTTAAAAACATTCAGCTCAAAATGACCAGATGCACCTCCAATATTTACAGCTACATCATTTCCCATTACCTGAGCTGCAACCATTGTCAGAGCTTCTGGTTGAGTGGGGTTTACTTTTCCTGGCATTATTGATGATCCCGGTTCATTATTTGGAATACTTATTTCTCCTATTCCTGACCTTGGACCAGAGCATAACATTCTTATATCATTCCCTATCTTGAATAGTGATACAGCTATTCGTTTTAAGGCTCCTGAAAGCTCCACCATTGCATCATGTGACGCGAGAGCTTCAAACTTGTTCGGAGCACTTATAAAAGGCATTTTTGTTAGTTCTGCGATTTTTATTGCAACTTTTTGTGAATAACCTTTTGGGGTGTTTAAGCCAGTTCCAACTGCAGTTCCGCCGAGGGCTAATTCTTGAACCATAACAATGGCATTATCTAATGCCCTAATGCCATTATCTAATTGTTTCACATATCCACTAATTTCTTGACCCAAAGTAATTGGCGTAGCATCCATAAAATGAGTTCTTCCTGTTTTTACAATGTCTTTAAATTCTATTGCCTTTTTATGTAGGGTGTTTCTCAGATGAATAATTCCTGGTCTCGTTATATTCATTGCCTGACTGTAACATGCGATATGCATAGCAGTGGGGAAAGTATCATTTGAGGATTGTGATTTATTGACATCGTCATTTGGGTGCAATATTTTTATTGTATCCGTTAATTTTCCACCATTTATTTCATGGGCTCGATTAGCAATCACCTCATTACAGTTCATATTAGTCTGAGTTCCAGAACCAGTTTGCCAGACGACAAGTGGAAACTGTTCATCCAATTTCCCTTCTATTATTTCTTCGCAAACTTGACTAATTAAATCTGATTTGTTAATCTCTAGCACCCCAAGTTCTGAATTGGTTATAGCAGCTGCTTTTTTTAGATATGCAAAGGCATGAATAATTTCTTTAGGCATACTGCCTTCAGTTCCAATTCTAAAATTGTTTCGTGACCTCTCAGTCTGCGCTCCCCAGTAGGCGTCTAATGGAACATTAACTGGACCCATTGAGTCGTTTTCAGTTCGGGTTTTCATGGCAAAAAATTAAAATATTAAAATATAATTTCAAGTAATGCAAATGTAGGGCCTAAGATGAAGTCAGTTTGAACTGTATATTTGCCTAAATTTAAACGATATCTTCAATGGCTAAATTTATTGGTTTTCTTATTGCTTTATTGATTATTCTCACTGGGTTCAGCATGCTCATTTTCCTTGGCTTGTTCGTTGGTTACTGGCTTACTCTAGTGGGATTAGAGCAGTTTGCTCCAAAAGTGCTGTACAAATGGATAGGACACAAACCAGAAAGCGATTCATAAAATTAGCTTAGTCTCAGGTTAAACTAGATCCTCGCCTAATTTCACTTTAACATCGGTAACAAATCTTTTAATGTCTTGCTCACTTTTTTTTGGGCATATGAGTAGTCTATTATCGGATTGCACAACAATATAATCCTCAAGCCCTTCAACAACTGCAATCATCTTTTTGGGTAGAGAAAAAATGTTTCCAGAAGAGCTGTATGCAAATATATTGTTTGTTATACCTGCGTTTTCATTATTATCCTTCTCAATTTGCAAATAAACTGCTCCCCAAGATCCTAAATCGCTCCAGCCGAAGTCTCCCGGAAGAACATAAACCTGAGCAGCTTTCTCTAAAATACCGTAATCAATGGATTCATTTGGACATTGGGCATAAATAGTTTCTAGAAAATCAATTTCTTCAGGACCATTAAATTTGTCCCAACCCTGGTCAAAAGCGCCATACATATCGGGCATGTGTTTTTCAAATGCACTCAATATGGCATTTGAATTCCAAATGAATATGCCAGAATTCCATAAGAATTCTCCAGTAGCGATAAATGATTTTGCCAACTCTAGTTGAGGCTTTTCTGTAAAAGTCTTTACTGCTTTAATTTCTTTGTCGAAGTTGTGTTCTTCAGATTTAAATTGGATGTAACCATATCCAGTTTCAGGTTTATTTGGAGAAATTCCAATTGTTAATAGAATATTATGAGCAGATGTTGTTGACAGCCCAAGTTTAATGATTCTTTTAAACTCTGACTCGTTAGTTATTAAATGATCAGCTGGTGTTATTATAAAATTAGCTAAAGGGTCACGCTTCTTTAATTTAAAGGCCGCTAGAGCGATACATGGCGCTGTATTCCTTCTCAGGGGTTCGGATATGATATTCTCGTTAAGAACTTCGGGTAGTTGGTCGATACATATTTTCTTGTAATCAGACTTGGTGACAATTAAAATATTTTCTGCTGGAATAACAGAAGATATTCTTCTAAAGGTCTGTTGCAACAAGGTTTCACCGGTATTCAAAATATCAAGGAATTGCTTTGGCTTTTCAGATGTGCTTGTTGGCCAAAATCGACTCCCGACTCCTCCAGCCATTATAATTGCATAGTTATGTTCCATTGCTTTTCTTCTAAAATCAGATAAAGGTAAAAACAATAAGGGTTGTACATTTGCTTTTTCTTATTAGATCCATGAAAAACATAGTTCTTTTTGGCCCTCCAGGAGCTGGTAAGGGTACCCAGAGTGAATTCCTAGTTGAGGAGTTTGGATTCATACATCTCAGTACTGGTGATATTTTCAGGTACAATATTTTAAATAAAACAGATTTAGGTGTTTTAGCGAAAAAGTATATGGATGAAGGTAGGTTGGTTCCAGATTCATTAACGATTGATATGCTAAAGTCAGAATTTGTCAAATATGTAGATCCTTTGGGGTTTTTATTTGACGGCTTTCCAAGGACTGAGGCTCAAGCGACTGCATTAGATAGATTTCTTGCTCAAGAAGATTTACGGATTACTGCGATGCTCGGTCTTGAAGTTCCAGATGAAGAGCTGATGTCCAGGTTGCTAGAGAGAGGAAAAGTATCGGGACGTCCTGATGATGCTAACTCTGAAGTTATCAAAAATAGATTAGCTATTTACTATAAAGAAACGGCTGTTGTTCAGCGTCACTACGAAAACCAGGGAAAGTATATTGCTGTCAATGGTGTCGGTTCTGTTAAACAAATATCTAGCGTTTTAAAAGCAGAAATAGGTCAATTTTGATAGTATCTGATGGCAGATAATAACTTCATAGATTATGTCAAAATATACTGTGCATCCGGTAAAGGTGGAGCAGGATCTGCTCACCTGTATCGCGCACGGGGTGTTCCTAAAGGTGGTCCAGATGGTGGTGATGGTGGCCGGGGTGGGCACATTATACTCGAGGGAAGCCCGCAGATGTGGACACTTTTACACCTCAAATATAAAAAACATATAAAGGCTCTTCCAGGTGGGGGAGGGAGTCGAAATGACAGGCATGGTGCAGATGGAGAAGATGTGATAATAAATGTACCTCTAGGAACTTTAGTAAAAAATGCAGATTCGGGTGAAGTTCTTTTTGAAATAACTCAAGATGGAGAAAGACAAACATTACTTTCTGGGGGTCGCGGTGGACTAGGGAATACTCAATTTAAGAGTCCAACAAACCGGACTCCAACAAATGCTCAACCTGGAGAAGAAGGTAAAGATGGTTGGTTTATTTTGGAATTAAAAGTTTTAGCAGATGTAGGACTAGTTGGCTTGCCAAATGCAGGAAAATCAACACTTTTAAGTGTTGTTTCAGCTGCAAAACCTGAAATTGCAGACTATCCATTTACCACTTTAGTTCCCAACTTAGGAGTTGTTTCTCACAGAGGTTATAATTCATTTGTTATTGCTGACATTCCGGGAATCATTGAAGGGGCGAGTGAGGGTAAAGGCTTGGGGCATCGTTTTTTGAGGCATATAGAGCGTAACTCAATATTACTTTTTCTTGTTCCTGCAGACTCTCAGGATCATTTAAAAGAATATCATACCTTATTAAGCGAATTACAGAATTACAATCCTGAACTAAGTAAAAAGAGAAAAATATTAGGTATTTCAAAATCTGATATGATGGATGATGAATTGAAATTAGAAGTGTCAGCTATATTGCCCTCAGACTTACCGCATATCTTCTTTAGTTCTGTCAGCGGAGAAAATGTATTAAAAATGAAAGACCTGTTGTGGGAAGCCTTGAATCCCTAAAGCTTTTAGATGAAGCATTATTTCTTCACCTCGTTAATTGGGGTTCCAATAGTGTAGACCAATTCTTTCGTTTGGTTAGCCTCAGTATTGGAAGTTACGTTTTTGTTGGACTTTTTCTCATTTATGGTTTTTTAAAACTTAAGTTAAATGATGCTATTATTTTAGCTTCTCTAATTATCGCTTCAGTTGCAATAGCTGACCTTGTATCCGTTCATGCATTTAAAAATGTTTTTGAACGGTTAAGACCCTGTCATGTTCCGGAATTGATGATGAATTTCCAACTGGTTGCAATTAAATGTGGCGGAGAGTATGGATTTGTATCTAGTCACGCCTCAACTGTTTGGGCGATTTTTGGAATTATAAATTTCTCACGTCCAACCAAAGGTTTGACTATCTTTTTTTTAATTTGGGCGATTACTGTTTCCTATAGTCGAGTATATTTAGGAGTACATTATCCAGGAGATGTTATTTGTGGAGCTATGCTAGGATTGTTCGTTTCATATTTTCTCAATAGATGGAGAACAATCCCTAGATTTAAATAATAATGAGTCAATTAATAGCAATATTTTTTGGTGGAGGGATTGGCTCTATTGCTAGATACTCTATGGGTGAGATGATGCAAAGTTTTTTCCCAGAATCCCCTAAATCTGCTATCATAGGAACTCTTCTCGCGAATATTATAGCCTGTTTAGTATTGGGATATTTGTTAGGTAAAGAGATTCAACCAAAGAATATTTTTTTCTGGAGTGTCGGGTTTTGTGGTGGATTTTCTACATTCAGTACATTCTCAAATGAGGTTTTGCAGCTCATAAAATCAGGACAATATTTACTGGTAATAGTTTACTTAGTTTTTTCAGTAGGACTTGGCTTGACTGCTTTAGTTTACGGTTCGAAATTATCTTAGTTTTTCATCGGTATAACAGAACTTTACCATATTCTTGTTTTGGGGAATTTGCAAAGTCTAAAATAAAAAGTCTCCATGTATAAATATCTTGAGGACATTCTATTCCAGAATTATGAATTTTACCATTCCACTCCTCATATGCGTCGATGGACTCAAATACTATATTCCCCCACCTATCAACAATGGAAAGATGATAATTGTTGAATCCCGTGACTACGGGTCGAAAGGTTTCATTTTTTCCATCATTATCTGGAGTAAATGCTTTTGGAGTCCAAATATTTAAAACTGGGTCTACTCTAATTAATTGACCTAAAGTGTCCCAGCAACCAAATTGGTTTACAGCAATTCTTTTTATTATGAAATTGCCAGTGTCTTGATACTTATGTAAAAAAAAGTCTTGCTGACTGTAAACTGTGCTATCTCCCATGTCAAAATAAAATATTTCATCTATATTAAATCCACTTGCTTGAACTGCAACTTCTGGTTTGTAGATATTTACTTTTAGTGGAGAAACAGAAAATGGAAAATCAGGACGAGGATTCACTAATATTGCTCCTATATAATTGCCATAGATCGTGTCAATGCAGCCGTCAATAGTCCAAATCATTAGTTTTACGTCAAATAATCCTGGCGAATTATATGTATGAGTAGGCGTTTCTAGATGAGAGGTGTCACCATCTCCAAAATCCCATAGATAGGAGAGATTAGTTGAACCAGTAGCTTTTGCGTCAAATTCATATGTAAATGCGTCACAGCCAATTATTCCGCTAAAGTCGCTAACAATTTTAGGTCTATCATAAACTTTTACTGTATCTATATATGTCTCTTCACATGCTTTAGATTTTATAAATAGTTTAACAGGGTAATTTCCTGCCTTTGTAAAAGTTATGGGCGGAGGATATTCGCCCGTGAATTGAAAAATATTCGCATCTATAATGGAATTTCCAAATGTCCACTCGATGGTTTTATCGGGATACCAGTTTCCGTTGGGTGTAAAAATAAATGCCTGCTCATCGGTACATACCCCTCCATTAATTTGAAAACTGGCATTTATAGGTGGATAAATATGAAAATCTACTTGATCCGTGTCAGCACACGGCCATCCTGGGTTTGCAATTAGTGTTACAGTATATACTCCAGTATCAGTAAAAGTATAAGTTGGATTTGACAAGTTGGAGGTGTCAGAAGTACTATTTGGGTCACCAAAATCCCAATGAAAGAAAGTTGCGTTAAAACTGTTTTCAGAAAATGGTACGGTTGTGCCAATACAAAGTTGTGTTGGATCATCAACCTCAGAAATTATATCAGCCCAAATTGAAACTGAACAAGATGTCACATTGAACTGATAATCTCTTCGAATAGTATTTAATAATACACCATTTCTCCATTCCTCTACACAAATAACTACAACGTATTGACCTGTAACTGATATTTTTCCCGAGAGTATCCCTGTTTGTCCGTTTATTGAAAGTGGGGGAGTCCCTGGAATTGGATTTGATATGGTGTTAGGTAAACTATATGGGATCACGACATACGGAGGTGGTCCTGGGGGATTTGGTTGTGGACTATTTAAAGATCCTTGCTGATTTGATTTGCCTCCTCCGTGAAGAACTTTGCAGAGACTATAATGTAATGAGTCATTATCAGGATCATTCGCCGTTACTGGAATATTTAAGTTTTCTTGGCTACAAAGCACAATTGGTGGTGTTGTATTCCATTGCGGGCTATTATTACAACCAGAATCATTTGGGGGTATTTTGGCAGAAATAGTCATGCCCCAATCATCAGGGTTATTTATGTTAGTAATTGTTGCGTTTCTGCAGCATCTTTGATAAGCTATAGAATAGCCCTGAGAACTTACGGGTAAAGTCACCAGAGCAATATATTTAGCATATTCTGTGCAAACATTTGGAGGAGCTAATAAACAAGGATTCCCCGTATTCGAAGGTAATGATTGGGTAGGCCCTTTGTTAACTTGTATATTATTGATAAGAACACCCGAGGTGGCATTAAAAATACCGATTGAAGCACTATTATCTAATTGTGCTCCAGATGAATTACAGTCTCGATAGACTATTAATTCAATTTGGTAAACATTATTCCCAACACAAGTATAAGTTATTTCCCCACCTACAAGATGAGCTGCATTTGATTTTAGATCTAAAATTAATGCGATTGCGAAGAGAGTAATTTTAAGTGCTTTCATCGAATTACTTCATTCCAGGAAAAAAATGTTCTTGGATTATTTAGTTTAAGATAATCAACTTGTTGCTTGTTTGGAATAATTAACAGTGCAAAGTCACCTCCCCAAGCCCCTAAACTTTTCATGCCAATTGTTGAGTCTTTAAATATTGATTGAAGCGGTGACTCTTGACCTAGGTGTTCACTCATTAATAATTCATGTTTATTAACCAAATTTATTAAGGTTTTTATTTTTGATGCTTTAAACATATCTTCTGTTAAACGAGTAAAAGCTTCAATATTTTGAATAGGTTTTTTATTATACTCTTTTACAGCTTCTGAACTTTCTTTTTTTTTACCTAAATACTGAAAATACATATTTTCAGTTGGCCACTGATTCAATTTTATGGGTGTAATTTCAATATTATTTTTTAGTCTCCGATAAAAAATAGGTTGTTTAGCCATTGCGCACGCTACATCATAGCCAGATCCATTTGAAGTTTTGAAATGAAGTTCTAAAGCATCTATGGAAAACCACTGGGCAATGAGCGAGGTTAAAGAGGATGAGCTACCCCAGCCCCATTCCTGGGGAAATTCAAGCTTTGTGAATACTTCTCCTCTTGGGAAGTCATTTCTATGAGCAATTTTCATTGCTTCTGTGATGAGTTTTTTTACCTGTCTAAGATTTTCAGATTTCCCCACAAAGCCTTGAATCCAAACGCTACCATCATTTTTATAAGCAGTCCAAAATAGAGATTTATTTCCTTGAACATAATTGAAAGTTTGACCTAGTTTAGTTGGGATAGCAATTGATTTAGCTCCTCTAAGAACTGCATACTCAGATGTAATAAGGAGCTTTCCATTTGCGCGAAAACTAATCATTCAGATTCTATTTTACTCTTTGAAGAACTTCTTAAATCATTAAAGGCATTTACAACCTCTGCATGATGGGGTGCGGATTTTGAAAATATTCTCTGTAAAATTTCTTTTTCGATATCACTTGCTCCTAATTGATTCAAGATATTTAGCAAATGCATTTTCATATGTCCTTTTTGAATGCCTGTAGTAGTAAGTGCTCTTAGCGCGGCAAAATTTTGAGCTAAGCCACTAGCAGCAACTATTTTCATCAACTGATGCGCATCTGGACTTCCCAAAACATCAAGAGAGAGCTGCACCATAGGATGCAGTTTGGTTAAACCTCCAACTGTACCTAATGAAAGAGGAATTTCAATCCAAAATTTAAAAATTCCATCTTTTATATCGCAATGTGTGAGACTTTTATATTGCCCATCCTTTGATGCATATGTATGGCAGGCTGCTTCAACGGCTCTGAAATCATTACCTGTTGCTAGAATAACTGCATCAATACCATTCATTATTCCCTTGTTATGAGTAGCTGCACGATAAGGTTCTATTTTAGCAATGTCAACCGCGAGTTTAAATTTCTTGGCAAATTCTTCTGAGGAAAAATTAGGACCATCTATTAAATCGCTAACTGGACAGGTCACTTCACAACGAACTAGACATTCTGGGGTATAATTTGAGAGAATACTCATAATAATGTCAAGTTTCGAAGTAGAATTTTCAAATTGATTTTCAGCAGATTCTAAAAAATATTTAGACATCTCCTCGAGACAAGAATTTATGAAATTTGCACCCATAGAATCACAGGTTTCAAATTTTACCTCTAACTGATAATAATGAATCAATTCATCAGTTTTATCGATCAAATTAACATCTAGAATTCCTCCTCCTCTGTTTCGCATGTTTTTCGTTAAAACTGAAGTTGCAGATATTAAATCCTTTTGAATAGTTGTAAATAAACTAAATATTTCTTTTTGATCTCCATCGAAAGTAAAGTGAATATGTCCTATTTTTTTCGAAGAGATCACATGGCTTTTAAATCCCCCGCGGGATATCCAAAATTTTGCAGATTTTGCTGCTGCAGCAACTACAGAACTTTCCTCAATCGCCATTGGAATGGTATATAATTCCTCATTAATTAGAAAATTTGGAGCAACACCTAGTGGTAAAAAATAATTAGCAACAGTATTTTCAATAAATTCATCATGCTTTTTCTGGATAAGAATATCATTGTGCATGTAAGAGTTCATTAAATGAATTCCTTTTTCTGGATTATTGAGATGAACCTTTGCTAGCCACTCCATTTTGGCTTTTTTTGAAAGCTTAGAAAACCCTTGAATTTTGCGATTCATTTATATGATTATATCTTGAATTTGAATAAAGCTGAATGTAAAGTAACTGCTAAAACTCCATTTATGGACAAGGGTGTGAATCAATCTAAAGTAATAGGCCCTTATCATTGGGAGCTTCTTTTTCATCTTCAAGGAATATATTTTCTATGAAATATTAACTCCAAAAAGCGGCATATATGACTGCTAATAATATCATAATTCCAAATGCCCCAATATTATAAATTGGATCCGTCTTAAACGTCTCCTGACTAATAGATATTCCTTTTTTGTCATTTGCTCCCTTGAGTTGATACCAACTAATTATTGCTATAACAAGCATGGTAATTATTGTAGTTAGCCCCATTTGGTTCAAGAAAGGCAAGTCTACAAACATAGGGCTGTCAGACCAGCCTTTGGGGCTAACTTTAAAGTACATGGCAATCGGAATTGAAGATAAGGCCCCCACGATTGCTCCTTTATTGGTAGTTTTTTTCCAAAAAAGACCTAACATGAAGACAGCTAATATTCCTGGACTGACTACACCTGTGTATTCTTGAATGAATTGAAATGCTTGATCAATCCCGCCCAACAAGGGGGCCATTATCGAAGCTATAATCAGAGCAACTAAAGCGGAAATTCGTCCCATATTCACCGTTTGTCTGTCATCAGCCACAGTGTTAATGTACTGCTTGTATATGTCCATGGTAAAAATTGTTGAAGTGGAGTTCAACATTGAAGCGAGAGAAGAAACTATGGCAGCAGTAAGTGCTGCAAAGGCTAATCCTCTTAATCCAGTTGGGAGTAATTGTAACAACCATGGATATGCCTTGTCAGCTGTATTCATGTCTGGTAAATTATTCATAGCTACGTCACCTAATCCATTCATTATTTCCGGGTCTTTGATGATAACATAAGCTGCGATTCCTGGTATAACGACAATGATGGGCAAGATCATTTTTAATGCTGCGGCAAAAAGGATTCCTTTTTGTGCCTCTTTGAGAGACTTTGCTGCCAAAGTTCTTTGAATGATATATTGATTAAATCCCCAATAATAAAGATTAGCAACCCACATTCCTCCGACTAAAACGCCAATACCTGGGAGGTTATTATATTCAGGATTGCTTTTGTCCAAAATCATCGAGAAATGGTCTGGTGCCGCCTCATAAATTGTCTTAAATCCCGCGAGAAAACCTTGACCGCTTGACACCAAGTCTAAAGCCAAATATGTTGTTGCAAACCCTCCAAGAGTAAGAAAGAAAACTTGAATAACATCAGTCCATGATACTGCCGAAAGTCCCCCATATAATGAATATGCTGCTGCAAAAGCTGCCAATCCAATTACCCCATACATTTGAGGAATACCCATTATCGTCTCAAGCGCTAGGGAACCTAAATATAAAACAGATGCAAGGTTTACGAAAATATACAAGGCTATCCAAAACACTGCTAAAATTGTTTTAAGATTAGTAGAAAACCTTTTTTCTACAAATTCAGGAATTGTATATAACCCTTTTTCGATAAATATGGGAAGAAAGTATTTTCCAACAATTAATAGCGTAAGCGCTGCCATCCATTCATATGAAGCAATGGCCAAACCCAGTTTATATCCAGAACCGGACATTCCTATAAATTGCTCTGCTGAAATATTTGCAGCAATTAAAGAGGCTCCAACGGCCCACCAGGGAAGGGATTTGCTAGCTAAAAAATAATCTTCAGCATTTTTTTGATGTCCTTTTTTATCTCGCGACATAAAAAGCCCAACACCCAGTATGAGTAATGCGTATGAAATAAATATCACATAATCTAAAATTTCAAATTGTGTTGTCATATTATGTTTATAATTAGCGTTATGAGTCTCCTTTAAAGTTCAAAATGAAAATTTCTCTTGGTTAAATCTGCATATCGTTCAGAATCAAAACGATACATTCTCGCAGGACGATGTCTGACTGCTTTTTGCATTTTTTCCAAAGGAATAAGTAAGTCCATACCAAGTATTTTTTTCCTAAAATTGGCTTTATCGAATGTTTGATTCAATAATTTCTCATAAAGGTCCTGGAGCTGTGCTAAAGTAAATTCTTCCGGAAGTAACTCGAATCCGATAGGTCGGCGACGTACTCGCTCCTGAAGACGATTCAAAGCAGATGAGAATATTTCAAAGTGATCAAAAGCCATTTCTTTAATATCTTGAATTGAAGTCCAAGTGGCGTCAGTAGCCCATGAAGAGGGTTTTGGATTGTAGTCATCAATTTTTATCAGAGAATAATATGCAATGGTCACAACACGACCCAAGGGATGCCTATTTACGCCAGCAAATGCTTTGAGTTGTTCTAGATAAATATTTTTCAGTCCGGTTAGCTCATTAAGAACTCGTTTAGTTGCGTCAAGAGGGTCTTCTTGTTCATGGACGAGGTCGCCTGGAATTGCAGAGAAGTCTTTGAAGGGTTCGGTTCCTCTTTTAATAACAAGAACTTTAACATCTGAACCATCAAACCCAAAAACCACACAATCTACTGAGATTCCAAAAGTGAAATGAGTGGATGATTTAGCACGTTCTTTTTCGTACATGAACTTTCTTTATTTATTGGACAATGGTCAAAGGTAATAGTGATATCTACCAAAACAAATTGTTTTGCAATTAAAGTGTTATGATAACACTTTAATTAGTTTTTGCTGCTTACCCTGAAAGTTTAAGTCAAATAAACCAGTTAAGTTAAACTGACCTGAATGATGATATGAGATTTTCTGGGGTTAGTCAAAATATGTTTAGAAGTTTTTTTTCAAAAATTATAATTAAGTAATTGATATTAAGTTTTTTATATTGATTTTTATCGGTCTAAATTTTAGTTGGTATCTTCGTATCGAAATAATTAGGGATCTGAAATAAAATTCATAAACTCAAAAAGTTTTATTAAATCCAAATATTTCATTTTTCAAAGTAATAATTAGAAATTTTTCAAGTTGTACGATAATTCACAAGTTTTAAAAGACATAACTAGTAGTGTCCCAAATCATCAGTCTGCATGGGAAGATATGATTTCAGATCTCACACGAAAAGGGTCATCGTTTAGTTCTCAGGAATTACGAGATTCTAAACCTAATGGAGCTGTTAAGACAATTTTAGCCAACTGGGAAAAGTTTAAAGGTAAATCTGATCTATTCATTAAATCGAATCTGGTGATTCAAGAGCCAATCCTTTCTAAGTATAAAGAAAAAAGCAAGCAGTCGGCAAAAGAGTATTGTGAAAATATATGGCAGCATCTTAATCGAGGAATTGATAAATCAAAGTGGAGCGGTAGTCGTATTGCTCTTCCAAAACCTTATTATGTCTCTTCTGAGACAGCTCAAGATGTTACTTACTGGGAAAGTTATTTTACAATTTTGGGTTTAGTTGCAGCTCAAAAGAAGCAGGCCGCAATTGACATGGTTGACAATTTTGCCTATTTGCTTGAAAAATTTGGATTAATCCCTTCTCAATCAAGGTATTATTCATTGTCATCGTCCCAACCTCCTTATTTCTCTTTAATGGTTGCAGTCATTGTCAATAAAGGTTGGGCTAATTGGTCTGACTACGCTTTAGCCTTAAGAAGAGAATATCAGTTTTGGATGGAAGGAGCGGACGTAGAAGCCGCTGACGGCTTTGCATATCGTCGTGTTGTCAAGGTTAAAGGTTATGTTTTAAATCGATATTGGGATGACAAATCAGATAAAAAGCATAGAATTTTAGAACATCATTCAGATCTGTTAGATGTTGCAAAAAAGTCAGGAATTTCTGATGAAGAAATTATCGAGCATTTATGCTCAGCAAGCGAATCAGGTTGGGATGTCAGTAGTCGTTGGATGTCTAAACCATTGGATTCTTCTTCCATAAAAACAGCTCATATTATTCCTATAGAATTGAATGCACTTTTGTCTCACCTTGAATTCGCTCTTGGAAGAGCTTTTCCAGCAGAGAAAAATCAGTGGAGTGCAAGGGTAAGAGAGCGTCGTTCTGCTTTAAATACATTATTTTGGAATGGTGAAACTTACACAGATATTGATTTGGATGGAATGGGACGCAGTGAACATCTCAGTGCCGCAATGTTTTATCCGCTATGGATTGGAGCCCCCGGAGTGAAGCAGGTTGATCGTGTTTTAGAAATTTTAGAAGTTAATTATTTAACAAAAGGTGGAGTTGTTACCAGTTTGTCGGATACGGGACAAGAATGGGACTTCCCTAATGTTTCACCTTCGATCCAATGGGCGTGTATAGTTGGCGCCCATCGTTGTGGTAATATTGTTTTAGCCAATAAAATAGCGCAATCATTTGTTCACAACTGTGATATGTTTTTTGAAAAAAACAAAAACTTTTTAAAGACATACAATTCCGATATAAACAATAATTCGAATGATACATCGGAACAGGGATATGCTTGCTCCATTGGAGTGTATTTAGGTTGTGTTGAATTCATAGAGACTGGAAATATCATTGGTTGATATAATATTTAGCTGCTGTAATAATGCCTAATTTAACCTCTGAGGATTGAATCTATTTCAAGTTTTGTAATCAGATAAAAGTATTTCTAGTGTAAATATGTGCACCAAAGAAATATGCAAAACAATCATAAATATCTGCAGTAAATCGGTGATCAAAATTGGGTATGATAAACTCAAACATTATCGCAGCTATTCCTGTGTAGGTAAAAATTGGAATTTTTTTGATCCTGAAATTAGCTACAAAAAAAGCGATTAAATACTCTATACTCCCCAGCAATGTCGGAATAAAAACAAGAGGGTCTAAATATGAATCAAGAAATGAGTTAGAAAAATGATAATAGATTAATGTTTGATGCAGTAAAAAACATACGGAGCTGATTATCCAAACATTTTTTCTATTCATATTGCCACCCAATAGACAAAGGCACTACCCAAACCTGCTAGAAACATTGAAATCCATTGTAAAAAGTTGTTTTTGAGTGATTTTTGCGGGAATAGAGTTGTTTTGAATAAATATAGAATCCTAGTCATAAAGCGGATAAAGTAATTTCAGTTACAAAACTACAAAAGGTTCATATTTCAATTATGGTAGTTTCTTATTTTAATCAAAGCTCAAATTTTTTGATCAAAAAAGCCCTTCTTTGAATGAAGGGCTTAATTTGAAGTGGTTCGGGGCGGGATTGAACCGCCGACACATGGATTTTCAGTCCATTGCTCTACCAACTGAGCTACCGAACCTCTCAATTTGGAGGCGCGAAGGTAAAACGGAAAATCATTTTTTCGAGTTTTTTTTTCTAAGTTTTGAATCAATTCCTTTGTTCATTGCTGAAAACAGGAAAAAAATATTTAATATCGCTAACCATAATTCAATATTTTTTTGCTTTTTTAAAACGATCATAGATGAAATTACTTTTTCTTAAAGGTATCTTATATAAAAGAGGATGGAATTATATCGGAATCTTACCCAATGAGTTAGAAAAATTTATATTGCTGGTAGGACCTCATACATCTTGGCGAGATTTTTTTATCGGTCTTTGTGTGCGATCAGATTTAGAAATGTTTAGTATGAAGTTTTTAGCAAAAAGTAATTTATTTATTTGGCCGTTTTCGATATTTTTAAAGTCCGTAGGTGCAATTCCCGTTAAACGAGGAGATTCCAGCGGTAATGTAAGTCGTTTAATTCAATACTTTGACTCAAAAAAAACCTTTATTTTAGCTTTAGCACCTGAGGGAACTAGAGCGCGTGTTGATTCTTTAAAGACAGGATACTATAATATTTCTAAAGCCTCAGGGCTTCCAATTATTTGCCTCGGTATGGACTTTAAACGAAAAATCATATCAATATCAGAACCTTACCAGCCATCCACGCTATTGGAGTCAAATAATTACATCATTAAAATATTTGGAAGAATTGATGGAAAGAATCCGGATTTAGGTTTGACTCATCTCTTAGATAAAAGCAGATAAAAGATCTATTTCAAACAATTAATAATGTCAAGTAATATTTAATGAATACTAAATTTGTATTGTGATTGCGATTGTTGAGCGAGGAAATTCGAGAACGAAATTATGTCTATTTAGTCTGACAGGAATCATAATTGACGTAAAGTATTGGAGTCAATTTATATTGAGCTCAATTCTAGATGAAATACCAAATTCCGTGAAACATATTAGATATTGCAATACTTCGAAAGGATTAGAATCTGTACCAGCAAACTGGATGGAAATAAACGCTGATTCGAAATGGCCATTTGAACTGAATTATTCTTTAGAAGTAGGTGTTGATCGATTGGCTCTAGTTCTAGGGGCAAAATTAATCTCTGAGACATTGCCGGTATTAGTTGTTTCATGTGGAACTTGTTTAACTTTTTCTTACTTAGATTCTAAAAATATTTTTCAAGGAGGTGCTATTTCTCCAGGTTTATCAATGCGACTAAAAGCTATGAACTCTTTTACAGGAAGTCTTCCTTTGTTAACTCCAAAATATGAACAAGACATTAGTCAAAAAACTTTTGATACTAAATCGAGTATGCAAAAGGGTGCTTATGAGGGAATGATTTATGAAATAGAACAAAGAATAAGATCATTTCAAAGACTGGATAAGAAATTAAAATGTTTTTTAACAGGTGGTGATGGTCCGGCTTTTGCTGAATCACTGGAAAGCGGCATCTTTGCCATTTTAAATTTGGAAGCAATAGGGCTCTATGCCCAATGGAAACATGAACAGAATCAATAAAATTGTTATATTCTTGGCTTTGCCCTTTAGCATTAATGCTCAGAGTAGTGGCATTAGTCCATATTCCATATTTGGATTAGGCCAAACACAAATATCCTCATTTACCTACGGTGAGATTTTGGGAGGCACACAAATTGGAAATAATTCTGCTTTTTATGTAAATAGCTCCCAACCAGCTAGTTATTCTCAATTAAAGTATACCACATTAGATATTGGGGGAAGTTATAAAGCTGTTCATCAAACCTCCGGAAGTGGGGACTTATGGAATACTACAGGTGGATTTCGCAGTATGGGGATGGCTTTACCCTTAGCAAAAGGTCTAGGTTTATCAATCGGCATTTCTCCATATACTCAAGTAGGTTATGACATGCGTACTGCAGGAATTGATAATAATTTTGGCAATTTTGTTCAGTTATTTAATGGAAAAGGAGGAATAAATAAAGCTCATGTAGGTTTTGGTTATATGCCTTTTTCAATAATGAGTTTTGGAGTCAATTTTAATTACTTGTTTGGTTCTTCCGATAGAAGTGCAAAAATGGTTTTTGATGACAATCAGTTGAATTCAATAATGAACAATGAAAGACTTTTAGTTAGTGATTGGTCTCTTGATTTTGGCTCAATGATACATATTCCTTTGCAGGGTAATCGTTTAAATATTGGATTTACCTATTCTCCTTCGCAAGATTTATCTGCTTCTCATGATAACTCGAGTTTTACATATATCCCCAATTCTTCTGGTACAGAGACTCCACTTGACACTGTCTTTTCCGCTTATCGTCCTAATGGATTTATAACTCTTCCATCTGCTTTAGGAATTGGTTTACAGTATGAGAAGTTAGTTAAGGGTCTAAACTTACCCGCATGGTCTATTTCTTTCCAGTACAAATTTACAGGCCAGAAAGAGCTCAGAGATTTTTGGTATGAGAATAAACCTAATTCTGGCCCGTACGAAGAAAATAGTCAACTGATTTCTTTTTCAGGTTCTGTAATTCCTGTCTTGGCTTTTCCTGAACGCAGATATAAGTCTGCAACATCGAATTTAGCTTACCGCGCCTCTTTTAGAATTGGGAATACTGGCTTAGTCATAAACGAGAAATCAATAAACTCATGGCAAGCAGGTCTTGGTTTAGGTATTCCACTAGGAGGTAGGACCATATTACCTGGAGACATTAAATTTGCTACTATGCATTTTGGATTCCAAATGGGTAACTTGGGTACAAACAATAATCAAATGGTTAATGAATTTTCTTTGTTAGCACTTTTAGGTGTTACTCTTAATGATCAATGGTTTCTTAAATTTAAATATCGATAGTTTCATGAGACATTTTTTAATTTCATCTTTTTTAATAATCTCAATTACTTCATTTGGTCAAGAATCTAAATGGGGAAGTAGCGAGGCCGACAGCATTAGGTGTTACGAGAATTATAATAATTTCGGATCACTCTACAATGGTAGGTCTTATGTTGAAGCATTTGATCCGTGGCTTTTTGTTTATAACACTTGCCCAGAGGCTAAAGAGGTTATTTATAAAATTGGTCCCAAGATTATTAATGCTAAAATTAAGACAATAGAAGATTCTTTGAAACGTCATGAATTGATTTCCTTACTCTTAAAGGTTCATGATGATAACAATATATATTTTCCAGGAAAAGAGGCTTCTGTTTTGGCAAAAAAAGCCTACGATTTTTACAAATATTATCCTAAAAAACATTATGAAGCATACAAAATGTTCAACGATGCATTGAATCTTGATCCGGCGTCACTGCAAACGGCCTATCTCAATAAGTATTTTAATGCTGTGGTGAACCTTTACAGAATTGATAGTTTAGATACTGAGGGGCTTCTCAACGGCTATAGCAGGGTTGGTGAGTCAGCAGAAGCGCAGACTAATAACTGGAATCAACGAATCACAATTTTAATAGAAAAAGACACTTTGGGGACAATCTCCTCCAAAGAAAAGAGAATTTTAGCTAATGATAAAAAGAGATTGAATCAAGTGAATAGTTTGTATCGAAATATCGAGAAGAAGATCGCGCCGCTATTGACTTGTGACCGTTTATCTTTAATTTATAATAACGAGAATCTGCAAGTTCATATCCAGGATGCTTCTTGGCTTCGTCGTGCTGAAAAAATGTTGTCTAAAGAACGAGTTGATACTGCTGGATTGACTGACTGCTCGGATAATCCTATTTATTATCTTATTGCTCAATCTTTGCATGATTTAGACCCATCGCCGCAATCAGCTCGATCGATGGGGTTGTTGAGTATTAAAAATGAGAAATGGGATGAAGCAATAGCTTACTTCTCGAATGCTATTGATGGTGAAGTAGATCCTCTAAAAAAATCACGTGATCACATGCGCATCTCTCAAATAAACCAAAAGGTTGGTAATCTTTCATCAGCAAAGAAAGAAATTGTAAATGCATCTAAGCTTAATCCTTCATCCGGAGAAATATATTTAATTTGGGCTAGTATATATGCGCAAGCTGCTGGTCAATGCGGAAATAACGTTTTTGAAAAAAATGCCGTGTATTGGGCAGCTGTGAATAAGTTAAACCAAGCAAAAAATATTGATCCTGAAATAGCCGCTCGGGCGAATAAGGCTATTGCTAATTATAAAAAAGGATTTCCCGATAAATCGATATCCTTTCAGTTTGGCTATAAAGAGGGTGATTCATATCGAATTCCTTGTTGGATAAATGAGACAGTGAGAGTTGCGTTTTAAGGGATTTTTCTGCAACAAAAAAATAAGTCGTTTTGGAATGCTATTGAAATACATATTTCATTTAGTTGTTATTATTTTTTTATCCGCTTGCTCAAATGAAATATTGAATTCGGAATCAATTGAAATTTCAGAGAATCAACCTTTAATTGAGCATTATAACACTCAAATCAAATATTCAGATAGCGGATTAGTAAAGATTGTGGTTGTCTCGGGACATATGAAGGACTTTACCGAAGAAAAAGAGACTTCACGACAAGAGTTTTCGAATGGTTTTCGAGTAGGGATTATCAATAAAGATGGCTTAGAATCAGGCCATATTAAGTCCATTAAGGCCTTACGGGATTTAAAAACTCAAATATGGACGCTAATTGGAAATGTTGAGGTTATTCATAAAGGCGGCAATCAACTTTATACGGATAAATTATACTGGGATCGAAAAGCAAAGCAATTTAATACTGACTCTCAAGTTAGAATTATCGATAAAGAAGAGGAAATAATTGGTTTAGGTTTGAAAGCTGAAGATGATCTTTCGGAATACACGATATTTGACGTTAAAGGGCATTTTGAAAGTCAAATTATACAGGAATGAAAAGAAGTTTTGCAAGAAAATCCCTTAAAACCATAGAATGGATTTGGTTAGTAATAGCTATACTATCCCTTGAAAAAGTATTTAGCCAATGGAATGACGACCGTCAAAAGGCATATATTTTTACCATATTTACCTTTTTAGGGATCTTTATGTTTCTTTTGCGAAGAATCCAAAGAAAGAAAATGGAATCATCCTCCGAATCTAAAAAAGATAGCCCAGGTAAAGCATAATGATGGAGGTTTTACAACTAATAACGGCATTGATTTTATCTGCTTTCTTTTCAGGAATGGAATTGGCATACTTAAGTGCGAGTAGATTAAAAGTTGAGATAGAATCAAAAAGGGGAGGGTTGTTTGGGTCTTGGTTAGCATTTTTAATATCGAGGCCTTCAAATTTCATTGGTGCAATGCTTATGGGAAACACGATATCTCTTGTTTTTGTTGGGTTTAATACAGCAGCTTTATTAGATCCATTTTTATTTAGGTTCTTAAGTCCCGGAATAGCAGTCATACTAGAGACTATACTTTCAACATTAGTCGTTCTTTTTATCGCAGAGTTTTTACCGAAAGCTTTTTTCAGAAATAGATCAAATGAATCATTGAACTGGTTTATCGTACCTCTTGTTTTCTTTTATTTTGTTTTTTTTCCAGTTGTTGGTGTTTTAACGAGTTTGAGTCATTGGTTATTGAATAGCACTGGAAGAATAGTATCGTCAGATTATAAGCCTGTAGTTTTTGGAAGAGCAGATTTAGATCATTACATCGATGAGGGTTCAAATTCACAGAATGTTGAGACTGAGGTGGAATTATTTCGGAATGCTTTAGATTTTGGGGATACTAAAATTCGTTCTTGTATGGTGCCTCGGACTGAAATAGCAGCAGTACCCAGCACAATTAGTATGGATGACCTACGTGAAAAGTTTATTAAAACTGGGTTTAGTAAGTTAGTCGTCTACAGAGATAATATAGATGATTCATATGCTTATGTTCATGCATTTGGTTTATTTAGAAGGCCAAAGCGTTTAGCTTTCATTCTAACACCATTATCTTTTTTTCCGGAAGCGATGAGTGCTCAGGAGGTTTTTAAAATGCTTATTAGAGAAAAAAGAAGTATGGCCTCAGTTGTAGATGAATTAGGTTCATTGACTGGAATATTGACATTGGAAGATGTTGTTGAAGAACTTTTTGGAGAAATTGACGATGAGCATGATACCGATCTCAGAATTGAAGAAAAAATAAGTGATAACCTCTGGCGCATAGATGCTTCTTTGGAAGTAGATTATTTAAATACAACATATTCTTTTGATTTGCCAAAAGATGATTCATATTCAACTCTTGCTGGATTGATCGGTTCTAGAATTGGTCATCTTCCCTCTGTTGGAGAATCTATTAATCTAAATAATTGGGAATTAACCATTGAATCAATGGATGTTCAAAGAATTGGTAGAGTCTTAGTGTCTAACATTAATTCCAAGTCAAAATAAAAGAAGCAAAGGGTATTTAGGGGATGCTTACAACTTTGTATATTCGCAACCTTAATTTTTATTACATATGGCTATTTTCGAAAAAATTCGCCGTCGCTCAGGATTAGTTATTTTAGTGATAGGTACAGCTTTAGCGGCATTTATTCTTGGGGAGTTTTTAAACTCTGGTTCTAGTATGTTTGATTCTGATCAAGATGCCGTAGGGTTTATTAATGGTAATAAGATCAGTTATTTTGATTTTAATGAAGACATTGAGGAACTCAGACGGAACAATCAGCAAGTTTCCTCTTTTAGTGCGATACAACTTTCTGAAATTGTATGGAATCAAACGTTAACAAATCAGATAATTGGGGCAATACAAGATGAATTGGGCTTTACCATTTCAACTCAGGAGTTATGGGATCAAATAATTTTAAACCCTAGTATCCAGCAAATGGAGGGTTTTAGAGATCCAAATACAGGATTATTTGACCCTGAATTATTAAAATCGACTTTAGCCAATTTGCGCGATAATCGAGAGAGTACTCCTGAGGCAAGCGAACAATGGATGAATTGGGTGAATTTTGAAACTAACGTCAGAAACGAGGCTCTAACAAATAAGTTTTATACTGCTGTTAAAAACGGGCTGAATATCCCTGTAAATATGTATAATTCTGAACTTTCTCTAATGACCACTGAATCTGAAATCGAATGGGTAGCTTCACTTTCGTCTGAAGTCGAGGATTCCCTAATTATGCTTACGGATTCTGATTATGAGGCTGTCTACCAAGATAATAAAGCAGATTTTAAGGTGAATTCAGAATTGAGAGATATGGTATTTGCAGATTTTCCAATTGAGCCTTCCGATCTGGATCGTTTGGTTGCAAATAATGAGCTTCAAGAATTGAAAAATGACTTTATTGAATCAGGCGATGATAGTTCTTTTGTTATGGCAAATAGTGATTTGCCCTATCAAGATGTTTATTTTGACATCAATCTTCTTGATCAAAATCTAAGTTCCGCAATTGATGGCCAGGATGTAGGTTTTGTAAGTAACCCTCTACAGACCGGCTCGGGTTTCCAAATGATTAAAATTATGGATCGTCGAGATTTACCGGACTCGGTTCAAGCTCGCCATATTTTAATATCTTTTGCAGGTGCTGAAAGGTCTCAGGTGTCCAGAAGTTTTGAAGAGGCCAAGCTCATTGCAGATTCAGTCTTAGATCTCATAAAGTCTGGAAAATCCTCTTTTGAGTTAGTCAATAATTCGTTAAACGATGACACTTTTTCTGGAGCCCAGGGAGGGGACTTAGGATGGTTTCAAACGAATCAAATGGCAAAGGAATTTGAGAATTTCTGCTTTAGAAAAGCTAAAGGTGATTTAGGTTTGGTCTTTACCAATTTTGGTTTTCACATTATCAATATAATTGATCAGAACGGTAGAGTTCCTTCAATAAAAATTGCTCAAGTTTTTAGAAGAGTAAGTGTTAGTAAAGAAACTGAACAAGGTATCTACAAACGAGCTGCTGAATTTGCGAAAGCATTACAATCTGGAGAAAGTGCAGAAGAAGTTGCACAGCGTTATCAAGTGATGCTCTTGCCTAATCGGAATACTAATTCCACCGATCAGTCAATTGCCGGTCTTGGTGACTCTCGACAAGTTATCCGATGGTTATTTAATGATGAACGAACAATAGGTGAAGTTGGTATTGTTAATAATGGATATAAGAATTATGTAGTTACAGAATTGACTGCCATTTATAAACCTGGGTATAAGACGGTAGAAGATGTCAAAGATGAATTGAAGTCTTTAGCAATAAATAATTCTAAGATTAAATATCTGCGCAAATATTTTATTGATAGTGCTGATTTGAAATGGGAAAAAGCTACGGTTTCCATGGCTAATAGTTTTTTATCTGGTGCTGGACGAGAGAGTGGAATAATTGGACGGGCCATTGGTTCATCATTAGGTTATGAGTCTGAATTACTAGACGGTGAAAATGGTATATTTAAGTTTAGGGTCTTAAATAGTTCACCAAACCAAAATGTCAATATATCAGCTGCAGATGTTGCTGCTCAATTGAATCAGTTGCGATCAAGAGTTCAGACACAACTATTCGATGCGTTAGTTGATGTTTCGCAAATTGAAGATAATAGAGGCAAATTCTATTGATTTTATTGCTCCTAGATGAGACTTTTTATAACGTTTCCCATCTATTCGCATCCATTCTTAGAAAAATAAATAGCATTATCGTAAAGGCTAATAGTGATGATCCTCCATAGCTAAAAAATGGAAGTGGTATTCCTATAACAGGAACCAATCCAAGGGTCATACCAATATTTACAGTGAAATGAACAAATAATATTGATGCTATACCATATCCAAAAATGCGTGCAAATGAATCTTTTTGCCGCTCAGATAATATGATTATTCTTCCAATTAGCAGAGCAAAACAAGATAAGACGAATATGGAACCCAAAAACCCCCATTCTTCTCCAACTGTGCAGAAAATATAGTCAGTAGTTTGCTCGGGTACAAAATTTAATTTGGTTTGAGTTCCGTTCATATAACCTTTCCCAAATAACCCTCCGGAGCCGATAGCAATTAGCGATTGAGCAGTTTGATATCCTATGGCTGATTTATCTTCTAATTGGCCAAATAAAAGTTTGATTCGGACTTGATGGTGAGGTGCAAGAAGTGGGAGTATAATATTTACCAATTGAGCGTATACAATTGCAATGCTGGAAAATAATATTATTGGATGTTTTATAAAATCATAAAATCTTATTCTCTTTTTCCTCCTATCAATAATAAAAGCGACTAAAGAAAAGAAAAGAATTATTAGAATTGCTGTTTTCATTTCTAGAGCTAAAGCAAGAACAGACACTATTAAAAGGCCGATCCCTGTGTAAATAAAATACCCAGGAAGGCCTTCTCGATACAAAACGAATATAAATCCAACAAATACTAAAGCTGAACCAGTATCTGGCTGTAAAAGAATTAAAAATATCGGAAAGGCAACGCATAGAAAGGGAAGCCATCTATGCTTCCATTTTTTCAATTCAACATCTTTTTTAGATAAGATTCGCGCCACAATCATTATTGTTCCTAATTTCATAAATTCTGATGGTTGAATTCTGAAGCTACCCAATGAAAGCCAATTTTTTTGGCCTCCAACTTCTACGCCAAAAAAAAGCACACAGATTAATAAGGTAATTGTAGCACCATATATAGGGATTGCGATAACTTCATAAACCCTTGCATCACTTAGTAGTAACAAGAATATTACAAGACTTCCAAAACCAATAAAAATTAGCTGTCTTCCTGCTTGATTGGTCCAATCCCATGAAAAGCCGTCTATTTCTAAATTGACGGTGGCGTATATATTTATCCATCCAAAAATCAATAAGAATACATATAGGGCAAGGATTAAACCATCAATCCGTCCAAATAAATTTGATCTATTCCTCATCAATATTTTGGTAGAAGCGTTTCTACGCTAGGTATATTATACTCTTTTGCTAAGCTTCCTGAAATCATTTTATGTTCTAAATCCTTTCGACTGGATTCCCCTGAAATATAACGCTCTATCATTAAACTTGCTATTGGCGCAGCCCATCTAGAGCCCCAGTATCCATTTTCAATTATTACCGCAATAGCTATTTGAGGGTCTTCAATTGGCGCAAATGCTATAAAAATAGAATGATCTTGCCCTGTTGGATTTTCAGCTGTGCCTGTTTTCCCTGCTATGTCAATTCCTATTATTTTTGAATTTTTAGCTGTCCCAATTTCAAATACATCCCGCATTCCTTTGATTACAATTTCAAAATTATCTCGTGAAATTGTTGTGTAATTTGGAGTTTCAAATTTGATACTATCAATTTTTTTATCACCTACGGACTCAACAATATGTGGAATGTACCAATAACCTCTATTCGCGATTGCGGCAGTCATATTTGCCAACTGAATAGGGGTTACGCCGAGCTCTCCCTGACCAATAGCAAGAGAAATAATTGTAGGAGCCTTCCAGCGATTGTTATTGTAATATTTATTATAAAAATAAGAGTCAGGGACAAAACCCTTATTTCCGGAAATAAAGTCTACTCCAAGATAATTCCCGAGTCCAAAACTTTTCACATGAGTTTTCCATTTATCTAAACCCTCTGAAGATGATGGGAATTTATCTAGGGTTTTTTTAAAAATTTTACAATGATAATTATTGCAACTAAATGATATGGATTCACGAAGATTTACACTACCTGACTCACAATGACAACTAACATGAAGATCACCAAAGTGATAACCATCGATACAACTATACCTCGTTGATGAGTTAATAACTTCTTCCTCAAGAGCAATGAGTCCATTTATTATTTTAAAGGGAGATCCTGGAGGATAAACAGCTAATAGACCTCTATTATAAAGAGGTTTGTTAACAGAGTCATTGTAGAGCAAATTATAATTTCTTGATCTATGTCGACCGACCAGAGAATTGGGGTCATAATTTGGTGAAGATATGAGACTAAGAATCTCTCCTGATTTCGGCTCAATTGCTACAATGCTACCCCTTTTACCTGACATGAGAAGTTCACCATAAGATTGAAGCTTTGAGTCCAGTGTCGTAATTATATTTTGTCCAGGTATTGGATCTATATCATACTTCCCCTTTTGAAATGGCCCTAAGTCTCTATTTAAATTATCGACAGTGATATATTCTATACCCTCCTCACCTCTCAAATATTTCTCATAACTCGCCTCTATCCCAGATATCCCAACATAATCTCCCAGTTCATATTCTGGTTTTTTCGATAATATATAATCATTAACTTCTCCTATATAACCAAGGGCATTACCTGCAGAGGGGCTTGAGTATTTCCGAAATGTTCTCCTCCTCATTGAAATTCCGGGATAAAATCCTATTTCTTCTTGAATTTCCGCATAGTCATTTGAAGTTAAACTCTTAATTACGGGACTTGGACGATACGGAGAATATTTTTTTGCTTTTTTAAGTGCTGAGGTTATTTTTTCATAACTAAGGTTCAATAATTTTCCTAACTGTAAAGTATCTAAATTACTTATTAAGCTGGGAGTTACTTCGATGTCATAGGCAGCCTGATTGGTAGCTAGAAGAATGCTATCTCGATCATAAATAATGCCTCTGGGGGCGAAAACTTTCTGGATCCTTTGCGCGTTATTCGCCGCGTCAAGAGTATACTTTGGATCTATAATTTGGATATAAAATAATCTTGCAATAAAGACCAGTGTTAGACCAATTAGTAAAGTAAGAAATAGCCTACTGCGCATTACTTATCTAATTGATTTTTTGAAAAATATAAAACGGAGGTAATTAATAATGTGCTTGCAATTGTGGAAATAAATGTGCGCCATATCAAGAGTAGAGGTTCATTCAAGCTATGGGCATCCACGGAAAACAGGTAGGCGTGATGCAATATGATTCCAATCCCTGCATATATCAACCACTTCCCTATACCAATATCAATTGGTGAAAAGGCTAAATCTTCTTCATCTGCTCTGGGTATTACAAAATCTAAAATTTTTGGACGGAAATAGCAAAGTAAACTAGATGCCATCATATGTATTCCACCACTCATTATCTGAAAATCTATCCATGCACCAATTACTGCTCCAAGAAATAAGAAAGATATTCGGCCTAGATAAGTCGGAGCTAATAGAAAGATTCCCACATATATGTATGGGTTTAAAAATCCATAAACCTGAATTTTGCTTATGATGAATGATTGTAAGATTAAAAGAAAACCACTCCAAATTAACCATGTATTTAATTTTCTCATGGTTGAATTATTTTTTGATATTCTGATTTTAAATTATTCGAAACAATATATGCAGGTTGTATTTTTTTGTAGTCAACAAATAATTCAATAATTGCAGATTGAGTATGGTTTGAAGAGTCTGCAATGGTATAAATTATTTTTCCAATAGGCCAGCCTGAAGGAAATATATTGGACCTAGGGTCTGTTACGACTTCGTCTTCAGAATTTAAATTTATCTCTAAAGGCAAATCAATAATTTCAGCTTTATTTGAATTTCCTCCTTTCCAAACAATTGTGCCAAAATGTCCTGTTCGTTTTATTATTCCAGAGATTCTCGATTCACCATGAATGATGGGTATAATTCTACTGTAGTGAGGTGAGGTTTTATCTATAATACCCATAACCCCTTTAGGGCCTAGAACTCCATCTCCAGGTGTTAAACCATCATTTTCACCTTTATTGAGAATAAGTGAATTATTTTTCAAATTAACACTTGAATAAAGAATATCTCCACAGGTCCACTTAAACTGAGAACTATCTATTATGTTGGCGGGTAACTTAGAACCATTATTTAATTTTTCACGTAAGATGGTGTTTTCTTTTTGAAGGGCATTATTAATATCCTTTAGATCAAAATAACTCCTCCAGCTTCCTGTAAAGTGATGCCACTTGGCTTGATTTGTTAATACTCTTTCCCAAAAAAATGTTTGATGTATTAAGGAGTTTCGATAAGTAATTGAAAGTCCCAATATTTGAATGATAATTAAAATTGAGGCTACGCGGTATCGAACCGTAAACCGTAAAATATTTCGCATCCTTTTAGCGCATCAATAGAGTACGGTATTTATCTAAGTTTTTAAGTGCTATGCCTGTACCCCTGACAACTGCTCTTAAAGGGTCTTCTGCAACATAAACAGGCAAATCTGTTTTTGAAGATATTCTTTGATCTAGCCCTCTTAATAGAGAGCCACCTCCAGCCATATAAATACCAGAATTATAAATATCTGCCGATAATTCTGGTGGTGTAAGAGCCAATGCTTCCATTACGGCATCTTCAATTCTTGTAAGAGATTTATCAAGGGCTTTTGATATTTCCTGATATGTTATATCAACTTGTTTAGGTTTTCCAGTTATTAAATCTCGGCCTTGAACCGATATATTTTCTGGAGGATTACTTAAGTTGTCTATAGCTGCTCCTACATTTATTTTTATGGATTCAGCTGTTCTTTCACCTACGTATAAATTATGTTCAGATCGCATGTAATAGGCAATATCATTCGTAAATACATCACCAGCTACTTTGATACTCTTGTCACAAACTATGCCTCCAAGAGCTAGAATAGCAATTTCGGTTGTACCGCCTCCAATATCTATTATCATATTACCCTTGGGCTCCAGGACATCAACACCAATTCCAATGGCAGCAGCCATAGGTTCGTGTATCAGATATACCTCCTTCGCGTTTGCATGTTCTGCTGAGTCACGAACGGCTCGTTTTTCAACCTCAGTAATACCGCTCGGGATACAAATAACCATTCTTAGTGAAGGAGCAAGGAGCTTCTTTTTTAGAACGGGAATACTTTTTATCATTTCCCGAATCATATGCTCTGAAGCCACGAAATCAGCTATCACTCCATCTTTTAAAGGTCTTACTGTTCTGATATTTTCATGAGTTTTTCCATGCATTTGCATCGCTTCATGACCAATAGCTAGGATTGCATTTGTAGATCGGTCAATTGCTACAATTGAGGGAGCATCCACAACAACCTTGTCATTATGAATGATAAGAGTATTTGCTGTGCCCAGGTCAATGGCTATATCATAAGTTAAAAAGTCAAAAAGTCCCATTCTCAATTAATTAGTGTTTAAAATGGCGTATACCTGTTGTCACCATTGTTATTTCATTATTGTTACAAAAATCGATACTTAAGTTATCTTTTATGGATCCACCAGGTTGAATTACAGCTTTAATACCTTGGGCATTTGCTAGTTCAACACAGTCAGGAAATGGAAAAAACGCATCGGAAGCCATTACAGCTCCTTCTAATTTCATTCCAAATGATTTTGCTTTATGTATCGCCTGATTTAAAGCATCAACTCTCGATGTTTGTCCGGTTCCACTTGATATTAATTGTTGATCCTTAGCTAAAACTATGGTATTACTTTTAGTGTGTTTGCAAATTGCAGAGGCCAATATTAAGTCATCTATTTCTTTTTCCGTGGGGCTCCTCTTTGTCACTACTTTAAGATCTTCGATGCTATCTCGGTGATTGTCTCTGGTTTGAAGAAGTAATCCATTCAAAGATGATCGCACTATGGTCTCTGGAAATATTGCTGACTTGCTCTCTAAGATTATTCTATTTTTTTTAGATTTTAAAATTCTCATGGCATCATCTGAAAATCCAGGAGCGATAATAACTTCAAAAAATAGAGAGCTAATTTTTTTTGCTGTTGCTCCATCGATATTCACATTACATGCGATGACGGAGCCAAAAGCTGATACTGGATCTGATGACAGAGCCTTGTCCCATGAGTTTTCAAGAGTTTTAGTAGATGCAAAACCACAAGCATTATTATGTTTTATTATCGCTACTGTGGAATCTTTTCCTTCAGCGCAATAAGCCATAGCTGCATCAATATCTAGAAGGTTGTTGTAGCTTAATTCTTTTCCGCTGTGCTGAGTGAATAATGAATCTAAGTCTCCAATGAACCAAGCTTTTTGATGAGGGTTTTCACCATATCTAAGTTCTTTTCTTTTTCCATTTATTTCTGAGAATGGTTTTTCTTTATTTTGAAGCCAATCTGAAATTAACGAATCATAGTTAGCAGAAACATCAAAGGCTCTTCCAGCAAATTCCTTTCTCTGCTTTAAGGAACTCTGGGCTCCTTGTTTACCAAGAATATTTATTAATTCCGGGTATTCTGCCATTGAGGAAACAACCCAAACATCATTAAAGTTTTTTGCCCCGGCACGAATCAGAGAAATGCCTCCAATATCAATTTTTTCAATAATTTCTCTCTCCTCTGCACCAGAATTCATAGTTTCCTCAAAGGGATATAAATCAACTACAACCATATCTAAACTCGGGATTTCCATCGAATTAACTGTTTCGGCATCTTCTTGATTTGATCTTCTCCAAAGTATTCCTCCAAACACCTTAGGGTGAAGGGTTTTAACCCGTCCATCTAATATACTAGGAAATTCTGTGACTGATTCAATTGGAGTAGATGAGATTCCTAAATTTTCAATAAATTTTTGAGTCCCACCAGTTGAAAAAAGTTTTACTCCTTCTTTGTTTAAGGTCCTTATTATGGGCTCTAAGCCTTCTTTGTTAAAAACAGAAATTAAGGCAGATTTTACAGGATTTAGTTTGGAATTCATTTTATATTGATGGGTAACAAAAAAATCAAAAAACAAATGTAGGGATTCCTTGTCATGGACTTTGTAATTTCGCCCCGTGATGTGGAAAATTTTTACGCTTATTTCAGAGTCTTATCGATTTGCCTGGAATGTGTTAATAAATAACCGATTGAGAACCTCCCTTAGTTTGTTAGGTATAGCAATTGGAATATTCGCAATCATCTCAGTTTATGCAATCGTAGATAGTCTGGAAAGGAATATTCGTTCGAGTGTGGATACTATAGGTACGGATGTTGTATTTGTTCAAAAATGGCCCTGGGGTGGTGGAGATGGCGCCGATGGATACGAATGGTGGAAATATTTTCAGAGATCTGAAGTGAGTCATGAGGATTTCAAAAAATTACTTAATCGCCGTCTTAATTCAGCCCAATACATGGGCTATGCGGCGGGCACTAAAGGAACTGTAAAATATCAAAATTCAAATGTTGAAAATGCAAGTATTGAAGGAATAACCTTTGAAGTAGGATTAATATTTTCTAAAGCTGAGCAATTGGAAGTTGGAAGATACTTTTCTGAAAAAGAAACGAGGCTAGGAAAACCTGTTTGTATTATCGGTTCAGACGTTTCTAGAGGACTCTTTGGGGATAAAGATCCGATTGGAAGAAGCATAATAGCATTTGGCAGACAGTTCAGTGTTATCGGAGTTTTAGATAAGCAAGGTAGTAGTCTTGTGGGTGAGTCTGATGACTCCAAAATATTTATTCCCGTATCATTATTGATATCAATTAGGGGAGATAAGTTATCTGGATCATCAATTCAATTTAAAGCAAAAGAAAATGTTTCACTTGAACTTCTTAAAGATGAGGTCAAACAAAATATGCGGGCAATAAGAAGACTTAGCCCAAGGGCTGAGGATGATTTCTCGATAAATGAGTCATCTATAATCAGTGGAGGCCTGGATACAATGTTTTCGGCTATTGGTATTGCAGGAACTATTATTGGAGGGTTCTCAATTTTAGTCGGAGGTTTTGGAATTGCTAACATAATGTTTGTTAGTGTTCGTGAGAGGACTGGACAAATAGGTATTCAAAAAGCTCTTGGAGCAAAAAACTCCTTTATCCTTTTACAGTTTTTAGTTGAAAGCACTTTGTTAAGTATTCTTGGAGGAATACTTGGAATACTATTCGTATCTATTTTAATTTCTGTAGCTTCCCTTTATTCTGAATTCGAATTAGCAATGAGTCTAGAAAATATATTTACTGGTATAGGTCTTTCCGCATTGATTGGATTAGTGTCTGGCCTGGCGCCAGCTACAATGGCTGCAAAGTTAGATCCCGTTGATGCAATAAGGTTTAATCAATAATTCATGGCATTATATCATCAGCCACGGATTCACATATTTTTTCTAAGAGAGCTTTATCACTTAGATTGAATGGATTAATCGAGTGGCTATCAATATCTAACTGACCAATAAGTTTTTCATTTTTATAAATGGGAACAACTAATTCCGAATTAGTTTTCAATGAACAGGCGATATAGTTACTTGCCTCATGGATATTCGGCACCTCAATTATTTTTCCAGAGATAGCTACTTGACCGCAAATCCCTTTTCCGTATGGTATAAGGGTATGCTCAGTATTTGATCCAGAAAAAGCGCCAAGCTCCAATGTTTGGTCAATATCATTCATCCAATAAAAACCTACCCAATCAAAATAATTTTTTTGTAATCTCAATGAATCGCAAATTTTTTTATGCTCAGGTTTATTTTTGTGGATTGATTTTTTGTATCTCATATTTAAAGCTGAAAAAGATGTTTTTTCAGATAGGGTGCAAAAATAATTGCTCCAACTATAATTGCAGATAAAGCAGCAAAAATAACTGAGCTTGCCGCTATGTCCTTGGTTTTTTTGATTCCTATATTAAAATCTGGATGCAGAGTGTCGCACAGTGTTTCAATCGATGTATTTATTAACTCACTGACGAAAACCAGACTAATAACAACGATGATTAAATTCCATTCCATAGAGGTTATCTCAAAAAATAATCCCATTGAAATAATAAGTAAAGCGGATACAACCTGTAATTTTAAATTTCTCTCTTTCACAAAAGCAGTTTTAAAACCCTGTAGAGCGTTTCTGAAACTTTTAAATATGTTTTGTCTCTTCATTTAGATTTTAAGATTTATGATGAGTTCTGCTTTGTCATGTGAATTTAAAATATTTAGCAATTTGATAAAAATTATATTAACTACTGAAACTAGTTTAAAAAATCGAAATCTCATTCAATTGCCTCGTAAATCATATTTATGTAACCTTTATCAAGTATTTATGTTTTTGGCATAGATCTTGAGCCCTATCTTTACGACTTAAACTAACGAAAAATATTTGCATGTCATTTGTACGATTCTTCGCTACAGCATTGGGAATTTCCATTTCCTTCTTAGCTAACTCTCAATCTATCGACTTAACCCAGGTCCCCAATTTATCAAAGTGTACAGGCGATTCTTTGAAGTTGACTCTCACCATTGGAACTCCAGGGATGAATGTAATTAATGATTTTCATATACTTCTTGCTGAGGGTCAAAAAAGTGCATTTACCCTAGGTCAGAGTGATACTTTGCCGATAGTTAAATGGGAATCTGTCACCCCTGCGCCCGTGGGCACCGTAGCAGATACAATCTCTGCAGGTGTTAAATACGCTTGGGTTTTAGTTCCTGATTCTATTTCAATAAATAACTTTTATGGGCTTTCAGTTAAGTCTTCAAGTCCATCTCTATGGTCTGATACCATTCAAATGTTAGTTAATGTTGCTCCTTCAGTATCAATTGACTCCATTATTGGCGGTTTCGTTAATAATCACACCCCCTCTAATGATTGGGGAATGTGCGAAGGAGATACGGTAGTCATATATGCGAGTCAAGGATTAGACGGATATCAATGGACTTTATCGGGGACACCAATTCCGGGAGCAACGGCTGATTCATTAATAGTTGCCGCTAGCGGTGATTATGGAGTTATCGGTAGTTCTGGTAACTGCGATCTTGCAACACTAGATACAACAATTAATACTTTTTCTCCAGTTACATCCATCTCCCATGTTGCAACAGGAATGTTCACATTGACAGTTTTAGATAAGGATTCTCAAATTGACTCATTACAGTTTTGTGAAAATGAGACAATAATGTTAAGAGGTCCTCAAGCAGGAGCTGGGGTAACTGTTTCTTATCAGTGGTTAAAAGATACTGTTGATATGTTTGGAGTTATTCAACCCATAGCTATATCCGGTGAAATAAGTTCTAATTTTGTCACCGGAACCTCAGGAAAATATGCTTTGGTTACATCCTGGAATCCAGGAGGGTGTCCAGATACAAGTTACAGTGTTGAGATCTTTGTGGATACTGTACCTGACACTTATATCGAAAACATTATGTGGGCTGGGCAGTCAGTTGCGTCACTAGATATTTGTCCTGGTGATTCTACATTGTTACGTTCTCATGATCAATCCTTTTTGAATGATTGGACTTATCAATGGGAGGTGATGTACCCAATTTCATCAGGGGCATGGCAATCATTACCAAATGATACCACTTTTGAATTAGTTGTTGATACTGCTCTAATAGCTGGATCTGCTCAATATCGTTTGGTGATTAATAGCAGCGCATGTAATTGGACAACTGGGCCTCTTCAAGTAAATGTCATTCCTTTACCCGTAGTTAATGTTGCTCCAAGCGATAGTCTAGGGTTGTGTGCGGGTGATTCGGTTCTAATCGGCGTAACTGGCTCGGGTCTTTCGTATCAGTGGACATGGCCTTTGGGTTCATATACAGGTAGTTCGTTCTATGCGAAAGACTCAGGGGTATATCTAGTCCAAGCGACTGGATTAAACAATTGTACCAGTTTTGATACTCTTCAAATTACTGAAATTATAATTACTCCAAATGCAGGCTTAGATCAAACTGTAATGCCAGGAGAAGTTGTTCAACTTGGAGCTAGTGGAGGTAATACGTACTATTGGTATGCTGATAAACCGGTATACTTCAGTGATCCAACGAATCCATCTCCGTTGACCAAACCTACGTCAGATACAACAACGTATTATGTTGAGGTTCGAAGTTCATTTGGCTGTTTTGGAATTGACTCCATGATGGTAATACAATTTGACCCATCTACACTTGATACAAATTTTGAAAATGTGATGAATGTCATTACCCCGAATGGTGATGGTTTTAATGATGTTTTTGATCTTTCAGAAGTTGTTCAATCTGATTCATGCGACATCCTGATATTTAATCGCTGGGGCGCAAAAGTATATGAACAAAATAAATATATGTCAGGATGGGATGGAACAACTATCGGAGGTGATCCACTTCCTGACGGGACATATTATTATATTTTATTATGCAATAATAATTATGCTCGTTTTAGAGGAGCAATAACTGTAATTCGTAATCAGCAATAACCGAAATCGCAATTAAAAGTCTAAAGCAATCATGAAAAAGGCAATTCTATCCATAACTCTATTGGTTTTTGGTTTGACATCTATTCAAGCTCAGCAATTACCACTTTACGCCTCCTACTTCTTCACTCCTCAAATAACCAATCCAGCATTGTCTGGAGCGGAAGGGTTTAGTTCATTGACAACTATGCACAGACAGCAATGGCAGGGCATGGAGGGAGCTCCAGAGACATCGGCATTAGTTTTTAATGGCGCGTTGAACAAAGAACGGATAGGTTATTCGGTTTATGCATTCAATGACGTTACTGATATTGTTTCTCGCTCTGGTATTTATGGTAATTATGCATACCATGCTCAGTTAAGTGAAAATTCTGTGTTAAGTTTCGGATTGGGTTTAGGTTATTTAAATAATTCATTTGATATGGCGAGTGTTCGTGTTAAAAATGAAGGTGATCCATTTCTATTTCCTACCAATCAAAATGGAACATTAGATATGAATTTGGGTTTAAATCTCCAGGTTAGTGATTTTCGCATAGGTTTAAGTGTTCCGCAGCTTCTGAACCCAACTATAAATTATTCCAACAACTACAGTGGGCCGGTTGCATATCATTTGATACGTCATTATGTGGCTTCTACTCAATATGATCTTCAAATTCAAAAGGATAGAATGGTTCTTAGTCCAATGGTTACAGTAAGGGCGGCTGCATTTGTTGCTCCACAGGTTGATGCTGGGTTAATGTTTAACATGAAAGAATATGGTTACTTAGGGGCAATGTACAGAAGTAATTATGCTGCTACTTTAAATGCTGGAGTTCATTTGACTCCATTGTTATCTGTTGGTTATTCTCATGAGTTTAGTACAAATGCTTTTGCTTCATCGCTAGGTTTGTCAAATGAATTTATGCTGTCATATCGATTTGGTGATAATAAGAGAAACTCAAGGCTTGAATCTGAGGTTAAACGTTTGAAAGACAAACAGCGACAGGCTTCGAAAGAGACAGAAAAATTGTTAAATGAGAGACTTGAAGAGTTTAAAGATGAATTAGGTGCTGCTCAAAAAGTAGAACTTGAGAAACAAACAGAATCTCTTAAAAAGAATCTCCAGGAAGAAGGACTGAAACTTCAAGAAGCAGGAAACCAACGCAGATCTAGAAAGGAAAAACCATCCATGAATCCTTCTATTTCCGATCAGGATTGGAATTCCAATTCGAATAGCGCTCTGCAAAGTGAAGGTGTGATTCGAGGTTACCGTAATGAGAATTACGCAAACAATGTGACTCCTGGATCTCCTGGCTATTATGTGACTGCAGGAGTATATGGGGAATCGAGTAATGCCAATCGTATGGCGTCAAAACTAGGAAACAGGGGTATTCAAGCGAATGTTTTTAGAGATACAAGAAATGATATGTTCTACGTTTACTTGATGAAGTTCCCAAGTTATCAACAGGCGGATTCTGCAAAATCCTCTGGTTTACGTGGTCAATACTCAGGTAAGCTTTGGATTAAAGTAGTTAAATAAATTAGATGCTTTCTAATCTTAAAATCTGGTATTTCGCCCTAATTTTATGTGGCTCTGTACTTTTTTCATCTGACCTCAATGCTGCTCATTTGGTAGGTGGAGAGATAACTTACACATGTTCTGGAAATAATAGTTATCAAATAAAACTAAGGATTTACAGAGACTGTAATGGAGGTGGGGCAGCATTTGATCAGTCTGTTAATTTCACAATATTTGATGATCAGGGTAATGTTCTTTTTAACCCCTCAGTATCAAAAGGAGCGACTGTTCAGGTTCCGTCAGCTACAGGTAACCCATGTTTGACTACGCCTCCAAATATTTGTACCGAATATGCGGAATATATTCATATCATGTCTCTTCCTGCCAGATTAGGAGGGTATACCATTTCTTACCAGCGATGCTGCAGAAATGCTAGTATTGCGAATATTGTCTCCTCAGGAAAAGGAAACACCTACACCATCCAAGTACCATCTATGGATAATTGCAATAGCACGCCTCAGTTTACCACTGTTCCGCCAATAGTACTTTGTAAATCTGATGCTCTGAATATTGATGCTTCAGCAGCTGATTCTAATGGAGATTCTCTTTTTTACGAGTTCTGCGATATTCTGAATGGTGGTTCTTCTTTTAATCCAAGTCCTACTTCTTCTGACCCACCTCCATATTCGTCTATTCCATTTATTCTGCCTCAGACAAGTTCAATGCCAATACCTGGTACTCCAGCTTTAACAATAGATCCTCTTACTGGTTTTATAACAGGCGTTGCTAATACAACAGGTCAGTTTGTCGTTGGGATATGTGTTTCTGAGTATGAAAATGGAACTCTACTTTCAAAAGTTCGTCGGGATTATCAATTTAATATCACGAGCTGTATTAGTAATGTCGTTGCGGATATGCTAACGCAAATAGAGAAACCGAGTTTATTGTGCACAGGGAAGACAATGTCCTTTCAGGCTCAAACATCAGGAGCAATATCATATCTATGGGATTTTGGTGATACCACGACTACAACGGATTCGAGTTCTTCACCTTCGCCTTCATATACCTATTTAGACACAGGGGCCTATACGGTAATGTTGATCATCAATCCTGGACTTGTTTGTACTGATACTGTGTATGAGGTCTTCAATATTTTTGATGCACCGGATTATTTGATTAAATATTCCGGAAAATCTTGTTTTGAAGCCCAGAATTTGCTTTTTTATGCTGAAGGTGGAACTCCAAATGATGCTTCATTTAAATGGGACTTTGGTAATTTATCAAATACTTTCGGGGCTACTGGAGATAGTGTGGCAGGAGTTTCATGGTCGTCACCTGGTGATTATACAGTTCGGCTGATAGTTTCTTCATCAACTTGTCCTGACACAGTGTATGACACAATATCGGTTATACAATGGTCGGTAAATGTTGATTTAGGAAATGACACATCAATAGTTAGAAACGATACAGCATATCTCGACGTTTCAGCCGGCTCCTTTTATCAATGGCTTGCTGATAAGCCAGTTTATTTTAACAATTCAAGGCAAAAAAATCCACAGGCTTGGCAATATCAAGATTCAACTACATTTTTTGCAATTGTCACAGATGAATATGGGTGTCAAGGAATTGATACCGTGTTAATTTATTGGCTGCCAGATTTGACGGCACCTGACTTCTCAAATGTTCAAAATGTCATAACTGCGAATATGGATGGAATAAACGATGTTTTAGATTTATCCGAAGTATCTTTTGATGAATCTTGTACTTTACGCGTTTTAAACCGCTGGGGTGGGCAAGTTTATTATCAAGATAATTACGATGACACCTGGTCGGGAGTCAATAATAATGGTCAACCGTTACCTCCATCAACTTATTATATTCTTTTGCAATGCGATAAACAATTGCGATATTCAGGCCCTGTAACAATCATTGGTCGGGGGCAATAATATTTTAACAGATAGTTTAATTTATTTAAAATGAAAACAAGAACAATCTTACTAGTAGCAATTGTCGTGATGTTTACGAGCTCAAATTATAAAGAGATAACTATTCGGCCGAATAATGTCAGTTATGATCAAGTCGCTAATGTTAAAATCGGAGATCAGGCTCCTGAATTGGCTTTTTTAAACCCGAATGGGGAAATCATGAAATTAAGTGATCTAAAAGGTAAATTGGTATTGGTTGACTTTTGGGCGTCATGGTGCGGGCCATGTCGTAGAGAAAATCCAAATGTTGTAAAAACTTATGCAAAGTTTAAAGATGAAAAATTTAGTGTTGGTAAGGGCTTTGAAATTTATTCGGTTAGCTTAGACCAATCAAAAGATCGTTGGGTTCAGGCGATAGCTCAAGATGGACTAACATGGTCTAGTCATGTTAGTGATCTCAGGGGATGGCGTGCTCAAGGTGCTGCTATTTATGGTGTAAATGCAGTTCCAATGACCTTTCTTGTAGATGGTAAGGGTAAAATAATTGCTAAGGGTCTAAGAGGCGGGGCTCTTGAGAATGCTTTGAGTTCTTTGAAAAAATAAAATCTACAGAAATATACGCAGTCTGCCAATATGACATCTGATCATGTTTGGCAGACTGTTTGCTTTTTCGGGAATACACATTTGGATTTATCATGGCAAAAGAAAAAAAGACAACCAAGACTGAGAAAACCTCGGCAGACCCAAAAATTGAGGAGGTAACAAAAGGGGTTGAAGATACTGATGCTCCAGAACTTACTGGTGAAGAACAAATTCAGGAGCTCAAAGATCAAAATTTGAGATTATACGCTGAGTTTGAGAATTTTCGAAAGAGAAATGCTCGTGAGCGACTTGATCTTATGTCAACGGCAAGTGAAAAGGTGATAAAAGCTATTTTGCCTGTTATAGATGATCTAGATCGGGCTCTAAAAAATTTCCCAAAAGAATCTGAGGAAAGAATCGGTCTAGACCTTATATATGCTAAACTTATTGGAAGCTTGAAAATTGAGGGGTTGAAGCCCATGGAATCTGCTGTTGGTAAAATTCTGGATGTGGAAACTATGGAAGCCATAACTACTATTCCACCTCCTTCGCAGGATCAAAAGGGAAAGGTGATTGATGAGATTGAGAAAGGTTATATGCTAGGGTCAAAAATAATTCGCTATTCCAAAGTGGTAGTAGCGGATAGCACAAACTAATTATGGCACAAAAACGAGATTTTTACGAGGTTTTAGGTGTAAGTAAATCTTCATCTTCGGATGAGATTAAAAAAGCTTATCGAAAATTAGCAATTAAGTATCATCCAGATAAAAACCCAGGAGATGCTGTCGCTGAAGATAAATTTAAAGAAGCTGCAGAAGCATACGAAATTCTATCTAATCCTGAAAAAAAGCAAAAATATGATCAATTTGGTCATCAAGCCTTTGGTCCTGGTTCGGGTGGTCAAGGTGGTATGAATATGGATGATATATTTAGCCACTTTGGAGACATATTTGGAGGAGGCGGTTTTGGAGGTTTTGGCGGGAATAGTCGAGGTGGAGCTGCTAGGGGTGCAAATCTAAGAGTTAGAGTAAAACTTAATCTATTTGATATTGCCTCAGGAGTTGAGAAAAAAATTAAAATTCGCAGAGCTGTACCTGCTGATGGTATAACATTTAAAACTTGTACTGTTTGTAACGGCTCCGGCCAAATATCAAGAGTTCAAAACACAATTCTTGGACAAATGCGCACTGCGAGTGCTTGCAATGGCTGTAATGGTTCGGGAAAAATGATAGACAAACGACCTGCTGGAGTTGGAGCAGATGGTCTAGAAAGAGTTGAAGAAGTTGTAAGTGTAAAAATACCACCCGGTGTTCAAGATGGGATGCAATTGCGAGTAGCAAGTAAAGGTAACCATGGTCCAGGAGGAAGTCCTGCTGGAGACCTTATTGTTTCGATTGAAGAAGAAATTCATGAGTCTTTAATACGAGAAGGCCAACATTTACACTTTGAGCTTTATATTTCATTTCCTGATGCCGCTTTGGGTTCGTCAGTTGAGATTCCAAGTGTTACTGGGAAGGTGCGAATGAAAATTGATGCAGGGACTCAAAGTGGAAAGACATTGAGGTTAAAGGGTAAAGGTTTGCCAAGTGTTGAAGGTTATGGTATTGGTGATCTTTTGGTCCATGTTTCTGTTTGGACTCCAAAATCAATAACTAGCAAGGAAAGATCTTTATTAGAGGATTTGAAAGAGTCGAAAAACTTTAAACCAAATCCTGGAAAGTCAGATAAAGGTTTTTTTGAACGTGTTCAAGATTTGTTTAATTAATTCTTTCAATTTCAGCACCGATATTTCGTAATCTGACATCGATCGCTTCATATCCTCGATCAATTTGCTCTATATTATGTATTGTGCTGGTGCCTTCTGCACTAAGAGCGGCAATCAAAAGAGCTATGCCTGCCCTTATATCTGGAGAGGTCATTGTTGTAGAGCGTAATGGAAATTTTCGATTCAAGCCAATTACTGTGGCTCTATGTGGATCGCATAAAATAATCTGAGCACCCATATCAATTAGTTTATCCACAAAGAATAGTCGGCTTTCAAACATTTTTTGGTGGATTAATACCGAGCCATTGGCTTGAGTTGCTGTAACAAGTATAATACTCAAAAGGTCGGGAGTAAACCCTGGCCAAGGAGCATCACTTATTGTAGTCATTGATCCATCTAAATATGACCCTATCGAATAATTTTTTTGACTGGGAACGTGAATATCATCTCCTAATATTTCCAGTTCAATTCCAAGTTTTTTAAAAACCTCGGGAATGACTCCAAGATATTGAACACCTGCATTTTTAATCGTTATTTCACTTTCTGTCATTGCTGCAAGTCCAATCCAACTGCCGATTTCAATCATGTCTGGTAAGCATTTATGATCAGTACCTTCTAAGCTATCGACTCCAGTAATATGCAATAAGTTGCTCCCAATTCCTTGAATTTTAGCCCCCATCCTCACTAGCATGTTACAGAGTTGTTGCAGGTAAGGTTCACAAGCTGCATTGTATATTGTTGTGATCCCTTTTGTGAGTACCGCAGCCATTATAATATTTGCAGTACCAGTTACTGATGCCTCGTCCAGTAGCATATAGGCACCTTTTAATCCTGATTTTGGCGCTTCTACTCCGTAGAAATTTGAATTCTCTTCAAATTTAAATTTGGCTCCAAGTTTCATAAAACCAATAAAGTGGGTGTCTAATCTTCTGCGTCCAATCTTATCTCCACCTGGCTTGGGAATATAGCCTTGTCCAAAACGAGCAAGCATTGGTCCAACCAACATTATTGAACCTCTCAGGGAGGATCCTTTTTCTTTAAAAGCGGTAGAATGTAAATAATCCAAATCAATATTCTTAGCACAAAATGTGTAGTCCCCATGACCATTTTTAAGGACCAATACACCGAGGTCTTCTAATATTTCTATCAACTTATTTACATCTACGATATCTGGAATATTTGATATCCGTATCTTTTTCTCTGTCAATAAAACTGCACAAAGTATTTGAAGCACCTCATTTTTTGCACCCTGTGGCTGTATTTCTCCCTTAAGTTTTTTACCGCCTTTTATTTTAAAACTGCTCACAATATTAGGGTTTTGAACGAGAAGAGAAATTTGCTTTCCGTTTAAATTGAGGTTTTTTCTTCTTTTTCGATTTTGTATTTAGAGGGGCATTTTGTGATTTAACACCCTTTGCTACGGTTAAAGTAGTATCAATATTGCCAAGCTTTCCTGCTGATAAAATTCTGAGTTCAGAAAATATTATCGAGTCATCGACATTGTCTTTGTTCCAGGATAAATATGCTCGTTTCATCTGATTTGCAATATCAAATTCCATCAGGTCTCTCTCCTCGCTTGATTCAATTTCTGACACTGTCTTAATCATGGCTTGAAGAACATTACCATAGTATCTGTGTGTTCGACTCTTTTTTGGATATCCTACGAGATCAGGGCGCTCACTTAGTTTTTCTTTTGTTAAAATTGGATAAGGACTATCTACATCTAAGGAGAAATTTGACATAACAAACAGATGATCCCAAAGTTTATGGCGGTAATCTGGATTATCTCGTAATTTGGGATTTAGATTTCCAATTATGTCAACTATACTTGTTGCCACTTTAGTTCTATGATCCCTATCAGTTAAAGTTTGACAATATTCAATCATTGATTGAACATGTCGGCCATATTCCGGCATGATTAGATGTTCTCTATCTGTATTGTAGTCAAGCGCTAGAGCAGCTATTTTCGTGGTGTCCATTATTTAATTAATTGCAATTTAGCAAACTTTAGTAACAATTTTTTCTCTCCTGCATTATCAAATGCAATTGTCGCTTTTTGATCCATGTGGTCCCCATTTATTTCAGTTATCGTCCCAGTGCCAAAACGTTCATGAAGAACGCGATGCCCAGCTTTTAATGTATCGTTTGCCATTGACGCTGGATCACCAAATTTTTTTGAATCCTTTAGTGGTTTTAAATTTGCGGGTCGAATAAATCTAACAGTATTCGGGTGTTTATCAGGTTTTGCTGGTTGCTTTTTTTTATTTGATTTGGAATAAAAATGTGATTGTTTCGAAGGTACGTCAAATGCATTTATTTTTTTTGAAAAATTTTGTCCTGAATTATATTCAGGAACATGCGCATCTATGTGTTCTTCATCAAGTTCATCAAGAAAACGGCTAGGTTCACAGTCAATAAGTTTTCCCCAACGATAGCGTACATGTGAATATGTTAAATGGGCACTTTTCTTTGCACGAGTTAACGCCACATAAAATAGACGCCTTTCTTCTTCGAGGTCACTTCGAGATCCTATACTCATCATGGATGGAAAAAGATTCTCTTCCATTCCTACAACAAAGACATTTGGAAATTCTAAACCCTTTGCAAGGTGAATTGTCATAAGACTTACTTTGGGTCGATTATCGTTTTCTTTTTTATCAGCGTCCGTGATAAGAGCAATATCTTCCATATAGGATTGAATGCTAGCGTTCCCATTTTCTATTTCTTTTTGCTCCTCTGTAAAATCTTTTATACCATTTAAAAGTTCTTGTACATTTTCATATCTACTTACTCCCTCTGGTGTTTTGTCATCACTAAGAAACTTAACGAGGCCCGAAGATCGAGCTATATGTTCCACTATATCAAAAGCATCTTTTTCATCTGTCAATATTCTGTAGCTTAGAATTAAATCACAAAATGCCAGGAGCTTCTCTTTTGTTGGTTGATTAATTTTAATTTGCCATTCTGAAGCATTTTGAGCAGCTTCCCAGATAGAGGTTTTATGATCATTTGCTGCCAAACTTAGACGTGCTAATGTTGTTTCACCAATTCCTCTGGCGGGGAGATTTATTATTCTTTTAAATGCTTCATCATCTTTTAAGTTGACCACCAGTCGAACATATGAAATTAGATCCTTGACTTCTTTTCTTTGATAGAATGATAAACCACCATAAATGCGATAAGGAATATTTTTTCTCCGAAAAGAGTCTTCAAATGCTCTTGATTGGGCATTCGTTCGATATAAAATAGCAAAGTCGTCATATGCTACGTGATTTCTAATATGGGCTTCCCAAATAGTTTGAGCAGCATAATTTCCTTCGTCAGAGTCGCTGACACTTTTATGAATTATAATTTTATCCCCCAAGGGGTTTGCTGTCCATATATTTTTCTCTAATTGTTCTTTATTATTTTTTATTAATGAATTTGCCGCTTTTACAATACGCTCAGTACTTCGATAATTCTGCTCAAGTTTAAAAAAAATGGCATTATCGTAGTCTTTTTGAAAATTTAGAATATTTCGAATATTAGCACCTCTAAAGGCATAAATACTCTGCGCATCATCACCTACCACGCAAATATTTTCATATCTGCTGGCTAAGGATTTGATAATTAAATATTGAGAGTGGTTTGTGTCTTGATACTCATCCACTAGAATATACTTAAATCTTTCTTGGTACTTGGCAAGCGCATCTGGAAATTTCATAAATAATTCATTTGTTTTGACAAGTAAATCATCAAAGTCCATAGCTCCTGCTCGAAAACACTTTTCCATGTAAGAGGAGTATATTTCGCCAAGTTTTGGGATTCGCGCAGATGCGTCAGCCTCCTGAAGTTCAGCTCTGCTTAAATAAGACTTGGGTGTTATTAGATTATTCTTGTAGGAGGAAATGCGATTTGCTATTGTCTTTACTTTGTAAACTTCTTTATCAAACCCTGACTCCTTTATGATGGCTGAAATAACCTTTCTTGAGTCTTCGCTGTCGTAGATAGTGAAGTTCGATGGAAAACCAAGTCGATGTCCCTCAATTCTAAGGATTTTAGCAAAAACGGAATGAAATGTACCCATCCAAAGATTTTTTGCTTCCGATCCGTCTAAAACATTTTCAATTCTTTCCTTCATCTCTCTGGCTGCTTTATTAGTAAAAGTCAAGGAAAGGATATTAAATGGGTCAACTCCCGATTTCATTAGATGTGCTATTCGATAAGTTAAGACGCGAGTTTTTCCAGAACCAGCCCCAGCAATAACCATAACGGGTCCTTTAGTACATTCTACAGCCTTTCTTTGGGCTGAGTTTAGAGCTTCGAGATAATTTAACATATTTGGATTTCAAAGGTATGTTTTCTAGTGTCTGATAAAAAGTTGGAAAAAGCGATTTCAAATGTGCGTTGAATGTTAGATAAAAACAGCTACATTTGCAGTCCCCAAAAAACTAGGGGTAAAAATATTGTAGCGACGACAACCAAAACAATTTAAAGAATGCCAACTATTCAACAACTAGTCCGTAAAGGAAGAGTCAAATTACAAAAAAAGAGTAAGTCAGCAGCGCTAGACTCTTGCCCTCAACGTAGAGGAGTATGCACTCGTGTTTACACAACTACTCCGAAAAAACCGAATTCAGCAATGAGAAAAGTTGCACGTGTTCGGTTAACTAATGGTAATGAAGTAAATGCCTACATAGGAGGAGAAGGTCATAATCTTCAAGAGCACTCCATTGTCTTGGTTCGCGGAGGTCGAGTTAAAGACTTACCGGGAGTTAGATATCACATTGTTCGTGGCGCACTAGACGCTGCTGGTGTTGCCGGCAGAATGCAACGTCGTTCTAAATATGGTACAAAACGTCCAAAAGCAAAAAAATAAAAGGAAAATATGAGAAAGACTCGTGCTAAAAAACGTCCACTTTTGCCAGATCCAAGATTTAATGATCCCTTGGTAACAAGATTCGTTAACAATTTAATGTATGATGGTAAGAAGTCAACTTCTTACTCGATTTTTTACGATGCAATTGATCTGATTTCTGAAAAGTCTGAGGAGGCCAATGGTCTGGAGCAATGGAAGACGGCACTGACCAATGTTATGCCTCATGTTGAAGTTAGAAGTCGCCGAGTTGGTGGATCTACATTTCAAATTCCTCAACAAATTCGTCCTGAACGAAAAATATCTCAGGCTATGAAGTGGTTAATAGGTTATTCTCGTGCTCGAAACGAAAAAAGTATGGCAGCTAAATTAGCTGGAGAAATCATGGCTGCTGCGAAAGAAGAAGGAGCTGCAGTTAAGAAGCGCATGGATGTTCATCGCATGGCTGAAGCAAATAAGGCATTCTCACATTTCCGTTTCTAAATATATATTTAATGTCAACACGCGATCTTAAATTCACCCGGAATATTGGTATCATGGCCCACATTGATGCCGGAAAAACTACTACCACCGAGCGTATACTTTATTACACTGGTGTTTCTCACAAAATTGGTGAGGTGCATGATGGTGCTGCGACAATGGACTGGATGGTTCAAGAGCAGGAAAGAGGAATCACGATTACATCTGCAGCAACAACTTGTTTTTGGAGGTTTCCGACTGATCAAGGTAAGGACCTGACTGATACCGAGGAATATAAGATAAATATTATCGATACCCCTGGGCACGTGGACTTTACAGTCGAAGTTGAGAGGTCTCTTAGAGTATTAGATGGAGCAGTAGCTTTATTGTGCGCTGTTGGGGGTGTTCAGCCTCAAACTGAAACGGTTTGGAGACAGGCAACAAAATATAACGTTCCAAGAATAGCATTTGTAAATAAAATGGATAGAACGGGTGCTGATTTTTTCAGCGTAGTTCGTCAAATTGATGAAAAATTAAAGGGACACCCAGTACCGCTTCAAATTCCTATAGGCGCGGAGATGGAGTTCAAGGGTGTTGTTGACTTGCTGGATAACAAGGCAATCATTTGGGACGATGAAACTCAAGGAATGACCTACAAAGAGGTAGATATTCCCGAGGATTTAGTTGAGACGGTTAAAGAATACCGTGAAAAATTAGTGGAATCAGTTGCAGAGTTTGATGACTCATTGCTCGAGAAATTCTTTGATAATCCAGATGCAATTACAAGAGAGGAATTGGTTTCAGCTATACGAAAAGCGACTGTAGCTCAAAAAATAACTCCTGTCTTGTGTGGTTCGGCTTTTAAGAATAAGGGAGTGCAAACAATGTTAGATGCTGTTATGTCTTTCATGCCATCACCATTGGATGTTGAAGGTATAGTTGGTACAAACCCAGATACAGACGAGGAAGAAATGCGAAAGCCAGATTCCAACGAACCTTTCGCAGCTTTGGCATTCAAAATTGCTACGGACCCATTTGTGGGTAGGTTATGTTTTTTTAGGGTTTATTCTGGAAAAACGGATGCTGGTTCCTATGTTAAAAATATAAGAACTGGAAATAAAGAGCGTATTTCTCGCATTTTTCAAATGCACTCTAATAAACAAAATCCCATAGCTTCTATTGAGGCAGGCGATATTGGTGCTGGCGTTGGTTTTAAAGATATCCGAACAGGTGATACTCTTTGTGATGAAAAGCGTCCTATTGTTCTTGAATCAATGACATTTCCAGAACCTGTTATCGGTTTAGCAGTTGAGCCCAAAACTCAAGCAGATATGGACAAAATGGGAATTGCCTTAGCTAAATTGGCAGAAGAAGATCCTACTTTTAGAGTTGCAACTGATGAAGAAACAGGCCAGACAGTTATCTCAGGAATGGGTGAATTACATTTGGATATTCTCGTAGATAGAATGCGTCGTGAATTCAAAGTCGAATGTAATCAGGGAGCTCCTCAAGTTCAATATAAGGAGGCATTAACTTTTGAGACAGGACATCGTGAGCAATATAAGAAACAAACTGGTGGTCGCGGTAAATTTGCTGATATCGACTTTAAAATTGGTCCAGCCGACGAGGATTTTGAAGCTGGAGGTTTGCAATTTATAAACAAGATAAAAGGAGGGAATATTCCTCGTGAATTTATTCCAGCAGTTGAAAAAGGTTTCAAAGAAGCTATGACAAATGGTCCACTTGCTGGATATGGTGTTGATTCCATGAAAGTCATTTTGGAGGATGGATCATTTCATCCAGTAGATTCTGATGCTCTTTCTTTTGAACTGGCGGCGAGATTAGGTTTCCGCGAATCTGCAAAAAAAGCTAAGCCGATTATTCTTGAGCCATTGATGAAAATTGAAGTGGTAATGCCTGAAGCCTCTATGGGTGATGTTGTTGGTGATTTGAATAAAAGACGTGGTATGGTGGAAGGTATGGATACAAAAGAAGGAGATTCTGTTGTTCATGCGAAAGTTCCTCTTAGTGAAATGTTTGGTTATGTAACAACCTTGAGGACCATTACATCGGGAAGAGGAAGTTCATCTATGGAGTTCAGTCACTATGCAGAGACTCCTAAAGGGATTTCAGAAGAGGTAATTGAAAGTGTACGAGGTAGTAAATAATTATTAGCGAACCTATGAGCCAGAAAATTAGAATTAAACTCAAGTCTTATGATCACATGTTAGTGGACAAGAGTGCAGAGAAAATTGTGAAAACAGTGAAGAGTACGGGTGCCGTGGTAAATGGTCCGATACCCCTTCCAACGAATAAGCGCATATATACTGTGTTACGTTCACCTCACGTTAATAAAAAAGCACGCGAACAGTTCGAGCTGTCAAGTTACAAGCGTCTATTGGATATTTATTCTTCATCCAGCAAGACAATTGATGCATTGATGAAGTTAGAATTGCCAAGTGGTGTGGAAGTAGAAATTAAAGTTTAACTCAGAACCGTAAATATCATGCCTGGACTAATTGGCAAGAAAATCGGAATGACCAGCATCTTCGACGCGGATGGTAAAAACTACCCGTGTACGGTCATCGAATTGGGCCCTTGTGTGGTTACCCAAATTAAAAATAAAGATGTCGATGGTTACGCTGCTGTGCAGGTTGCGTTTGGCGATAAAAAGCGCCCAAATAAATCTGCTATTGGCCATGCCCAAAAAGCAAATACCATTGCAAAACAAAACTATGTAGAGTTTCGAGACTTTACTGAAGGCTCAGTTGTTTTGGGAGATACATTAACTGTAGATATGTTCAGCGAAGGTGAATTCGTTGATGTTGCGGGTACTTCCAAAGGAAAAGGTTTTCAGGGCGTTGTGAAACGACATGGCTTTGCAGGTGTTGGTCAAGCGACCCATGGACAACATAACCGTCTAAGGGCTCCAGGTTCTATTGGTGCTGGTTCAGATCCATCTAGAGTTTTTAAAGGGACTCGGATGGGTGGAAGAATGGGTAATGAAAGAGTGAAGATCCAGAATCTTCAAGTTTTAAAAGTTGACTTAGAACAGAATGTTTTAGTAGTAAAGGGCTCTGTCCCTGGCGCAAGACAATCTGTCGTAATTGTTGAGAAATAATGGAGATAGGCATTGTTAACCAAAAAGGAAAGGATACTGGCCGGAAAGCCGTATTAAATGATGATATTTTTAGTGTAAAACCTAATGAACATGCGGTTTACTTAGATGTTAAACAATATCTTGCAAATCAACGTCAAGGTACACACAAAGCGAAGGAAAGATCGGAAATATCAAGAACTACGAAAAAACTGCATAAACAAAAGGGAACAGGTGGCGCGCGACACGGAAGTATGAGATCTCCTTTATATCGTGGAGGTGGAACTGTATTTGGCCCAAGGCCCCATGAGTATGGCTTTAAACTTAATAAAAAACTTAAGACGGTGGCACGTAAGTCTGCTTTAAGCATGATGGCGTTGGATAACCAAATTATGGTTTTAGATAAATTTACACTTAAGGCCCCAAAGACTAAAGAATATGCCTCTGTGCTAGATGCTTTGGGCTTTTCAGGGAAGAAATGTACTGTTGTGTTGCCCGAGTCAGATAAAAATGTATATTTGTCATCCCGCAATTTTGAGGGATCAAATGTTGTAACTGCTTCAGAATTAAATACTTATTCTATTTTGAATGCAGGCACATTGATACTCTTAGAAGGGTCAATAGAGAAAATTCAAACTGCATTAACTACAAAGTGATGGAAAGTATTTTAATTCGACCGGTTATAACTGAGAAGGCTTCTGCAGATTCGGAAAGAATGAATCGCTACACTTTTGTAGTTGCGAGAAAGTCTAATAAGGTTGAAATAAAGAAAGCAGTTGAGGCAGCCTACAATGTAAATGTTGAAAGTGTGCGAACTCTTATTGTTCCTGCTAAAAAAGTTGTTCGATTTACTAAGGCGGGAACGCTGTCTGGTAATAAGCCTGCCTACAAAAAGGCTATCGTTGACGTCAGAGGTGGAGAGTCCATTGATTTTTATGCTAATTTATAATCGAAAATGGGTGTACGTAAATTAAAAGCTATTACTCCGGGACAACGTTTCCGTGTTGTTAATGACTATGGTGCCGTTACTGCATCATCTCCAGAGAAATCTTTGACACAGTCGAAAAAGCGCAGTGGCGGCCGAAATAATTCCGGTAAAATGACCATGCGCTACATCGGAGGCGGAGCGAAGCAACGATACCGGGTTATAGATTTTAAGCGTGAAAAGTTTGAAATTCCTGCAACTGTCAAGACTATTGAGTATGACCCGAATAGATCAGCTTTTATTGCTTTGGTAGTATATGCTGATGGAGAAAAGCGCTACATAATTGCTCCAAACGGATTAGATGTTGGACAGAAAATAGTCTCCGGTCCTGGTTCAGCACCAGAGGTTGGAAACGCTCTAAAGCTAGCTGATTTACCATTGGGTACTATTGTTCACAATATTGAACTCCGACCTGGTCAAGGAGGAATAATTTCTCGCTCTGCTGGTTCATTCGCTCAGTTGGCTGCTCGAGATGGCAAATACGCAACCTTGAAAATGCCTTCTGGAGAAACGCGTATGATTTTAGTAGAGTGTATGGCTACTGTTGGAGTTGTTTCTAACAGTGATCATGCTCAACTTGTTGGTGGTAAAGCTGGAAGAAGTCGATGGCTTGGACGTCGTCCACGTACTCGTGGTGTAGCTATGAATCCGGTCGATCACCCAATGGGTGGTGGAGAGGGTCGTGCGTCTGGTGGCCATCCTCGATCGCGTAATAGCATTCCTTCGAAAGGATTTAAAACACGCGCTAAACAAAAAGAGAGTAGTCGGTATATTATTGAAAAAAGGAAGAAATAACTAATGGCACGTTCACTAAAAAAAGGACCATACATACATTACAAGCTTGAAAAGAGGGTGATGGAAAATGTAGCAGCAAGCAAAAAAAGTGTGATTAAAACTTGGTCAAGGGCCTCGATGATTAGTCCAGACTTTGTTGGTCAAACAATTGCTGTTCACAATGGGAAGACATTTATACCGGTTTACGTTACAGAGAACATGGTCGGACATAAACTAGGTGAATTTTCTCCAACGCGTACGTTTAGAGGACACGCTGGTAAAAAAGATAAGGGTAAAAGGTAAGTTATGGGATCACGTAAACATAATACAGCAATAGCATTGAAGGAATCACGTAAAAATGTTGCTTCAGCTAAATTGAATAATTGCCCAACCTCTCCAAGAAAAATGCGTTTAGTAGCCGATATGATTAGAGGTATGGAAGTGACCAAAGCAATTTATTCTTTAAAGAATAATGGTAAGGAGGCATCTATTCGCTTGGAAAAACTTTTGGTTTCCGCACTTAGTAACTGGGAAACAAAGAATGAAGGAGTTTCAATGGACGAAAAAGAGCTGATTGTTCAGACAATTAGTGTTGATAGCGGGCGGATGTTAAAGAGAGTGCAACCTGCTCCTCAGGGTCGTGCGCACCGTGTTCGTAAACGATCCAACCATGTAACGATTGTCATAGGTGAGTCAAACACTACAGAAAATTCGAGTATAACTGAAGTTAAAGAAGTTCAATAATGGGTCAAAAAGCTAATCCAATCGGTAATCGTCTCGGTTTTATTCGAGGTTGGGATTCAAACTGGTACGGTGGTAAGAACTACGGTGATAGAATAGCAGAGGATGCAGCTATCCGAAAGTATCTGCATGCCCGTCTATCGAGAGCGAATGTATCGCGAATAATAATTGAGCGTACGTTGAAGCTTGTCACTATAACAATTGCAACTGCCCGTCCTGGAGTGATAATAGGTAAGGGTGGTTCTGAGGTAGAGAAACTAAGAGAGGAGCTAAAAAAACTTACCAAAAAAGATGTTCAGTTAAATATCCATGAAATAAAGAGGCCTGAATTAGATGCTAAACTGGTAGCTGACTCTATTGCTCGTCAAATTGAAGGGCGTATTTCTTTTAGAAGAGCAGTTAAGATGAGTATTAGTTCAACAATGAGAATGGGCGCTGAAGGAATAAAAGTTCAATTGAGTGGAAGATTGAATGGTGCAGAAATTGCACGTTCTGAAAAGTTTAAAGATGGTCGTACTCCTCTGCATACTTTCCGAGCAGACATTGATTATCATTGGTCTGAGGCTCATACTACATATGGTCGTATAGGAGTCAAGGTATGGATAATGAAAGGTGAGGTATACGGAAAACGAGACTTGAATAACGTTTTAGGTGTGTCTGGAAGACCAAAATCAGGTGGACCAAGTGGCGGCCCAAAGGGTCGATCAAATTCTAATGATCGTCGCAATAATAATGATCGTCGTAATAATCGCAAAGCATAATTCGCACAAAGAGATATGTTACAACCGAAAAAAACTAAATTCCGGAAGACCTTTAAAGGTAAGATGAAGGGTAATGCTCAGCGCGGAGCTACCCTAGCTTTTGGAGCATATGGTATAAAGTCCATTCAAGAAGTATGGATGACCGCCAGGCAAATTGAAGCTGCACGTATTGCTGCTACTCGTTACATGAAGCGTGAGGGACAGTTATGGATTCGTGTTTTTCCTGATAAACCAATCACAAAGAAACCCTTAGAAGTTCGTATGGGTAAAGGAAAAGGTTCTGTCGAATATTGGGCAGCTGTTATTCGCCCAGGTCGTATGTTATTTGAATGTGATGGAGTATCTAAAGAGGTTGCTTTAGAGGCTCTTCGGCTTGCGGCTCAAAAGTTGCCTGTCAAAACCAAATTAGTTACCCGTCGAGATTTAGTTACAAATTCCTAATTGTTAGCATTATGAAAATGAATGAAATTCGGAATCTAAGTCAAGAAGAACTCTCAAAGCAATTTAGCGCGTTGAGCAAGGACCTTGCGGATATGAAAATGAAGAACCGTATTACCCCCTTAGAAAATCCCATGAGAATTGCCAGTACAAGAAAAATAGTAGCTAGACTTACTATGGAAATGTCTAATCGTAACTCCAAATAAATGATATTGATGGAAGATAAACGAAATCTCCGAAAAGAGCGAATTGGTGTTGTTACAAGTGACTCCATGGATAAAACTGTAACTGTTATTGTTTCGCGTCGCGTGAAGCACCCTATGTACGGTAAATTCATAACCTACACTACGAAATTGCATGCTCATGACGAGAAAAATGATTGTAACAGTGGTGATACGGTGAAAATTATGGAAACACGTCCGATGAGTAAAACCAAAGTTTGGCGTGTAATAGAAATTATAGAAAGAGCAAAATAAGATGTTACAAACTGAATCACGTCTCCGAGTTGCAGATAATACTGGTGCCAAAGAAGTTTTGGTTATCCGTGTTTTAGGTGGAACAAAACGTCGTTACGCTAGTGTTGGTGACAAAATTGTTGTTACAATAAAACAGGCTTTGCCTTCAGGTAGTGCAAAGAAAGGTACGGTTGCAACTGCGGTTGTAGTGCGTACTAAAAAAGAAGTTCGACGTCCTGATGGATCCTATATCCGTTTTGACGATAATGCTTGCGTTCTTTTGGACCCAACTGGCGAAATGCGAGGTACTCGTGTTTTTGGTCCTGTGGCGAGAGAGTTACGTGAAAAGCAATTCATGAAAATTGTTTCCTTGGCACCAGAGGTGCTTTAAGACTATACTATAAGATGGCAAAGTTTCATATAAAAACAGGAGATACGGTAATGGTAATCGCTGGTACTTCCAAAGGTAAGTCGGGTAAGATTATTCGTATGATACCCAAACAGTCAAGGGCTGTTGTAGAAGGTTTAAACATGGTTACAAAACATCAAAAACCTTCGGCTAGCAGTCCCCAAGGTGGAATTGCTAAAATGGAAGCACCTATTCACGTTTCAAATCTGATGTTAGTTGATGGTGCAGGTAATCCGACACGTATTGGACGAAAAGTAAATGAAAAAGGTGAAACAAGTCGTTTTGCAAAAAAAACCGGTGATACAATCAAGTAATGGAATCAAAATTAAAAGTTGATTATCAATCCAAAGTAATTCCTGCGATGAAGGAACAATTTGGCTATTCTCACAATTTACAGGTTCCGAGACTTGATAAAATTGTTTTGAGTCAAGGTATAGGAGCTGCTGTTTCAGATAAAAAGTTAGTTGATGCAGCTGTTGAAGAGATGACAATAATCGCTGGTCAGAGGGCGGTTGCTACAAAATCCAAAAAAGACATATCAAATTTTAAATTGAGAAAAGGTATGCCTGTAGGAGCTCGAGTTACGCTTCGCGGTTCCAAAATGTATGACTTCTTAGAGAGGTTATTAGTATCCTCTTTGCCAAGAATAAGAGATTTTCAAGGAATAAAAGAAGGTTTTGATGGTAGAGGAAATTTTACTTTTGGTATTACAGAACAAATTATTTTTCCTGAAATTGAAATTGATAAAGTGAGTCGTATTTCTGGAATGGACATAACGTTTGTTTCAAGTGCGAAAACAGATATGGAGTGCAAAGCGCTTCTCCAAGAATTTGGAATGCCTTTTAAGAAATAGTATTATGGCTAAGGAATCAATGAAAGCGCGCGAGCGCAAACGTCAGGCAGTTGTTGCTAGATATGCTGATAAACGAGAGGCTCTGAAAGCAGCTGGTGATTATGCAGGTCTGCAAAGGCTACCAAAAAATGCTTCTCCGGTTAGGTTACACAACCGTTGTAAGCTCACAGGTCGCCCTCGGGGCTATATGCGTCAGTTTGGACTTTCCAGAGTGACGTTTCGTGAAATGGCTTTATCTGGTTTAATACCAGGCGTTAAGAAGTGTAGTTGGTAATTTACAATTAGAATAAGATGTATACAGATCCTATAGCAGATTTTTTAACACGCATACGTAATGGTGCTAAAGCTGGACACCAGGTGGTCGAGTTGCCATCAAGTAACGTCAAGGCTGAAATTGCCAGAATTCTTCAGGACCAAGGCTTCATAGCAAGTTATAAAGTGGTTACTGATACGGCGCAAGGAACTCTAAAGGTTGCTTTAAAGTATGAGAGATTATCCAAGCGTCCCGTAATAAGAGGGATTGATCGAGCTTCAAGTCCGGGTCTCCGTAATTATAAGTCCTCAACTGATTTACCTAGGGTAAAAAATGGTTTAGGTATTGCAATTGTAAGCACATCACATGGAATGATGACCGATAAAGAAGCTCGCGCCAAAAAAATTGGTGGTGAGATTATATGTTACGTTTATTAAAAGGTATAGATAATGTCAAGAATTGGTAAATCCCCCATAAATGTGCCTTCAGGTGTAACTGTGACTATTAATGAATCAGTTGTAACCGTTGAAGGTAAGGGCGGCACATTATATCAGAATATTACTGATGGTATTGAGATCTCCGTTTCAGAAAATGTTGTGACAGTTTCTCGTCCTTCTGATTCCAAAACTCACCGTGCTGCGCATGGTCTTTATCGATCATTAATATTCAATATGATAATGGGTGTTAATGAAGGTTGGACTAAAAAACTTGAGCTAGTTGGAGTAGGATATAGAGCTAGTAATCGTGGCCAAGTTTTAGATTTGGCTTTAGGTTTTTCTCATAACATTAGTATGCAGATACCATCTGAGGTTAAGTTGATTACTGTCAGTGAAAAAGGTAAAAATCCGATTGTAGAATTAACCTCTTTTGATAAGCAGTTAGTTGGAATGATTGCATCAAAGATTCGTTCATTTAGAAAACCAGAACCTTATAAAGGAAAGGGAGTTCGATATGTTGGTGAAATTGTTCGTAAGAAGGCTGGTAAATCTGCCGCTAAATAGTAAACTTAGAGATAATGGCAATAAAAAAAATGAATCGTAGACAACGCATACACATGCGGATTCGGAACGTGGTTAAAGGGACAGATAAGCGTCCTAGATTAGCTGTTTATAGAAGTAGTAAAGAAATATATGCTCAGCTCATCGACGATATAAATGGCAAGACCCTTGGTGCTGCCTCATCATTATCAAAAAATGGTGAAGTGCTCACAGGGACTAAAATTGAGCGTGCTTTTAAAGTAGGGAAAATGATCGCTGAAGTGGCAAAAGGAGTTGGAGCAGAATCCGTGTCCTTTGACCGTGGAGGTTATCTATATCATGGACGTATTAAATCTCTAGCTGACGGAGCCCGTGAAGCTGGACTGAAATTCTGATTTAGAATATGAAAGATAAAAGTGTGAAAAAAGTAAAACCTAGTGGTCTTGAATTAGTAGACCGATTAGTTGGTGTTCAGCGTGTGACTAAGGTTACAAAAGGTGGACGAACATTTGGCTTTACTGCTATTGTTGTTGTCGGTGATGAGCACGGTATCGGTGGTTACGGTCTGGGTAAAAGTAAAGAGGTATCCGAAGCTGTAAATAAGGGTATTGAAGATGCAAAGAAAAACTTGTATCGTTTTCCAGTTGTTAAGGGCACCCTGCCTCACGAACAAGATGGTAAATTTGGTGGTGCAAGAGTGTTTCTTCGCCCAGCATCCTCAGGGACAGGAGTGATTGCAGGAGGTTCTATGCGTCATGTTTTAGAATGTGTCGGTATTCACGATGTTCTAGCCAAGTCAAAGGGCTCTTCTAATCCTCATAATTTGGTTAAAGCTACTTTTGAGGCTTTGCATTCTTTAAGGGATGCTAAGCAAGTTGCCAAGTCAAGAGGAATAAATGTTTCACAAGTTTTTAACGGTAAATAAAGCTTTAGTATGACACGCATTAAGATAACTCAAAAACGGAGCGTAATTAATCGTCCGCCCAATCAAAAGGCAACTATGGTTGCTCTGGGTTTACGAAAGATTAATCATAGCGTTGAACATGATAATAATGCTCAAATTGCAGGAATGGTTCGAACTGTGAATCATTTAGTGTCTGTCGAAGAAATTAAATAAATATTATTAACAATATGTCACTCCATAATTTAAAGCCAGCAGCAGGTTCAACATTCACCAAAAAACGACTTGGTCGTGGAGAGGGTAGTGGTTCAGCAGGAACCGCAGGGCGTGGCCATAAAGGTGCTAAGTCTAGATCTGGTTACAGTAAAAAAATTGGCTTTGAGGGTGGTCAGATGCCACTGCAGCGAAGAGTTCCAAAATTTGGTTTTACGAATCCTAATCGGATTGAATATCGTGGAATTAATCTTGATACTATACAAATGTTAGTGGATGAAAAGTCTGTAAAAGAGATTAATCTTGACACCTTGATGGATAACGGATTGGCAGGTAAACATGACCTCGTAAAAATACTGGGACGTGGAAAAATCACTTCTGCAATTGATGTGAGAGTAAATAAAGTAAGTGAAAGTGCCAAGAAGGCTATTGAAAAAGCAGGAGGTACAATTTACATTATTACAAACCGCCCAGAAAATGAAGAAGCCTCTGTTCCCAGCAAGTCTTCTGAAAAAGTAACTAAACAATAACATGAACCGGTTTATCCAAACTCTAAGGAACATTTGGGGCATAACAGAGCTCCGGGAAAAGCTACTATTGACTGCGGGTTTGCTTCTAGTTTACCGCTTGGGTTCAAACGTGGTTCTTCCGGGTATAGATCCTAGTAGTTTAGAGAATCTACAGAGCCAGGCCTCTGAAGGTTTAATTGGTTTAATTAATGCTTTTTCTGGAGGTGCTTTTGCTAATGCTTCTATCTTAGCTCTTGGTATTATGCCTTATATCTCAGCCTCGATTGTTATACAGCTTGCAGGCCTTGCGGTTCCAGCTGTACAGAAAATGCAAAAAGAGGGTGAGTCAGGTAGACGAAAGTTAAATCAGATAACTAGATATTTGACAATATTGATTGTCGCAGCTCAGGCTCCCGGTTACATAACAAATTTGATTTATCAGGGTGTAAATATTACTTTGCCAATGTCAACATTTTGGATGGCTTCATGGGTGGTGATAATAGCAGGGACTATTTTTGCCATGTGGTTAGGGGAAAGAATCACCGAAAAAGGCGTAGGAAACGGTATCTCTTTGTTAATAATGATTGGAATCATTGCTAATTTCCCTCAGGCTTTTTTCCAAGAAGTTGCTACACAATTAAGTCCCTCAGGAGGAGGTTGGATAAAGTTCTTAATTGAAATTGTGGCTTTATACTTAGTTTTTTTATTCGCCATTGCTATTACCCAGGCAGTCAGAAAAGTTCCGTTAGAATATGCAAAGAGAGTTGCTGGTGGAAGTAGTAAATCTTTGGGTCGTAGCTATCTTCCAGTTAGGGTAAATGCATCAGGTGTGATGCCAATAATATTTGCTCAGGCTTTAATGTTTGTGCCACTTACTGTAGTTCAATATGCTGGGCTTGAAGGTTCAGGAGCTACTTGGGTGGTTGATGTGTTTGGCAATATTCAAGGGTTTTGGTACAATTTTGTCTTCGCAATGTTGATTTTAGTATTCACGTATTTTTACACTGCTATTCAGATTAACACCACTCAAATTGCTGATGATCTAAAGCGCAATGGTGGATTTGTTCCTGGTATCAAACCAGGCGAGGCTACCGGGAATTATATCGATGATGTTTTGGCGAAAATAACATTGCCTGGAGCTATTTTATTGGCTTTAATTGCGATACTACCATCCGTTGCGATGACATTGGGAATTAATATGCAATGGGCTCAGTTTTATGGTGGAACATCTCTTTTGATTATTGTTGGAGTTGTATTAGATACTTTAATGCAAATAGAGAGTTACTTGTTGAATAGTCATTATGATGGCCTTATGGAAGGTGGTCGTATGCGTGGCAGAAATACTTCGATATAATGGCAAAAGAACCAGGAATTACTCAAGACGGAACGATTACTGAAAATCTTTCAAATGCAATGTTTCGTGTAGAATTAGAAAATGGTCATGTCGTTACAGCGCATATCTCTGGTAAAATGAGAATGCACTATATAAAGCTTCTTCCGGGGGATCGGGTTAAGTTAGAGTTATCACCATATGATTTGTCAAAGGCACGTATAACTTATCGATATTAAATAGATTTGTTTTAAGTAGAATATTATGAAAGTAAGAGCATCACTAAAAAAACGCAGTGCGGATTGTAAAATTGTCCGCAGAAAAGGGCGTTTGTATATTATAAATAAGAAGAACCCTAGGTTTAAACAACGTCAAGGTTAATTCATTTTAGAAGAAAGAAATGGCGAGAATAGCAGGTATAGACCTCCCGAAAAATAAGCGTGGAGAAATTGGATTGACATACATCTATGGTATTGGTCGATCACGATCTCGTGAGATTCTCACAGAGGCAGGTGTTGATTATAATGTAAAAGTTCAGGAATGGACAGATGAGCAGCTCCAAGGTATTCGTAACTATATAACAGATAATGTTAAAGTGGAAGGCGAGTTACGTTCTGAAACTCAATTGAATATTAAGAGATTAATGGATATTGGATGTCAGCGTGGTATACGACATAGACTAGGCTTGCCACTGCGTGGTCAGCATACCAAGAACAATTCTCGTACCCGAAAAGGTAAGAGAAAGACAGTAGCGAATAAAAAGAAGGTAACGAAATAATCATATAACTGATGGCACAGTCAACAAAAACTGCAAAAAAGCGAAAAGTAAAGGTAGATGCCGTGGGTGAAGCCCATGTGAGCTCTACGTTCAATAATATTATAATCGCTTTGACTAATACTCAAGGTCAGGTAATATCCTGGTCATCTGCTGGCAAGATGGGGTTTCGAGGTTCAAAAAAGAACACCCCTTATGCGGCTCAAATGGCTGCTGAAAATGCAGCAACTCCAGCTTTAGAAGCGGGTTTGAAAAAAGTGAAAGTCTATGTTAAAGGCCCAGGTAATGGTCGTGAAAGCGCTATTAGAAGTTTGAATAATAGTGGAATAGAGGTTACTGAGATTGTGGATATTACTCCCATTCCTCACAATGGTTGTCGTCCACCAAAGCGCCGTCGAGTATAATATTTATAAATAAGAATTAATAAGAAATGGCACGTTATAGAGGTCCCCTAACAAAAATTGCACGTCGATTCGGTGAACCGATTTTCGGTCCAGACCGTGCTCTTGACAAACGTAATTACCCTCCCGGACAACACGGTTTCCAGAGGAAACGCGGTAAAAAATCTGAATATTCTGTTCAATTGCTTGAAAAGCAAAAGGCAAAATATACTTATGGTATTCTTGAACGTCAGTTCAAGAATTTGTTTGATCGCGCCTCGCGTTCAAAGGGAGCTACCGGTGAGGTGCTTCTTCAACTATGCGAGGTTAGGTTAGATAATGTGGTTTATCGTCTTGGTATTGCACCGACCCGACGTGGTTCGCGTCAATTAGTTTCGCATCGCCATATTACGGTAAATGGTCACATTGTTAATATCCCTTCTTTTCATGTTAAACCTGGCGATGTTGTTGCCGTTCGTGAAAAGTCAAAGACCCTAGAGGTTATTACAGCTTCCCTTTCAGGTTCTGCTCACCAATATCCATGGATTGAGTGGAACGAAGCTACCATGTCTGGCTCATTAATGAGCATTCCCCAACGCGACATGATTCCTGAAGGCATTAAAGAGCAACTCATCGTGGAACTTTATTCAAAATAAGATTATGGCTATTCTTCAATTTCAAAAACCTGAAAAGGTTATCGTTAATTCAACAACAGATACATACGGTCAATTTGAATTCCGTCCACTCGAGCCAGGTTACGGTTTAACCGTAGGTAACGCCTTGCGCCGAGTATTATTAAATTCTCTCGAGGGATTTGCTTTTACCTCTGTTAAGATTTCAGGCGTAAGCCATGAATTCTCAACAATTAAAGGCGTTGTAGAAGATGTGACAGAGATTATTCTGAATCTAAAGCAAGTGCGATTGAAACGTCAAATTGATTCTTCTGATTCGGAAAGTGTAAAAGTTAATCTTTCCGGTAAAGAGGTGATAACTGCAGGCGATCTAGCTTCGTTTATGACTTCATTTCAAGTTCTTAACCCAGATTTAGTTATTTGTAACTTAGATAAATCTGTAAATGTAGAAATGGACTTGTTTATTGAAAAAGGACGCGGATATGTTCCTGCAGAGGAAAATAAGAGACTTGATAGTCCTATAGGAACTGTTGCATTAGATTCAATATATACTCCTATCAAAAATGTAAATTATCATATTGAGAATTTTAGAGTTGAGCAAAAAACTGATTTTGAGAAACTCATAATGGAAATTGAAACTGATGGTAGTGTTGTTCCTCAGGATGCTCTTACTGATGCCGCGCAAATTTTGATTCAACATTTCTTGTTATTTACTGATGAGCGTATGATAGCTGATGTAGCTCCAATTCAAGAGGTTGAGAGTTATGATGAAGAGGTTATGGAAATGCGCAAGCTTCTATTAAAGGCCCTCACAGAGCTAGAGCTCAGCGTTCGTGCATTGAATTGTCTCAAGGCGGCGGAAGTGGAAACAGTAGCTGATTTGGTTTCTTATACAAAAGCAGATTTGATGAAGTTTAGAAATTTCGGAAAGAAATCACTTACAGAACTTGAGGATCTTGTTGCAAACTTGGGTTTATCCTTTGGTATGGACACAAGTAAGTATAAACTGGATAAGGAATAATTGAAAAATGAGACACGGTAAGAAATTTAATCACTTAGGTCGAACAGCATCTCACCGCAAGGCTATGCTGAGTAATATGGCTTCTTCTCTTGTTATTCATAAGAGAATAAATACTACTGTAGCTAAAGCAAAAGCTCTTAAAAAGTATGTTGAGCCTCTAGTTACGAGATCGAAAACAGATAGTACTCATAATAGAAGAATGGTCTTCAGCTATCTCCAAAGTAAAGATGCTGTGACTGAACTTTTTAAAGAGGTGTCATTAAAGATTGGTGATCGTCCAGGAGGTTATACACGTATTATTAAGACAGGTAATCGTCTTGGTGATAATGCAGAAATGTGTATGATCGAACTTGTCGACTATAATGAAATTTACGGACGGGACGAGAAAAAAGAGGGTAAAAAAGCCACTAGACGACGCTCGAAAAAAGCAGCTGATTCAAAGAAAATTGAAAATGAGAATGTAGCAGAAATTCAAGATAATGAGGTGATTGATAAAGATTCCACAGATGTCGATTCCAAACAAGAAGAAAAAGAATAAATGATCGAAGAATAATGAATTGTCAGCTAACTTGCAAAGGATAAGGGGTAAACTCTTATCCTTTTTTTGTGTCTGCTATAATATTTTTAAAAAAAATGAAAAATAAAGCCGTTGTTCTTTTAAAAGATGGAACCGTATTTCATGGAAGCTCAATTGGTCTTGATGGTACAGTGAGCGGAGAGATATGCTTTAACACGGGGATGTCTGGTTATCAAGAAATTTTCACAGACCCAAGCTATAAGGGACAAATAATGGTCACTGCTAATGTTCACATTGGTAATTATGGAATTGCCGATGAGGATTCGGAGAATCTAAAAGTTCAGATTTCTGGATTGATTACTAGAAACTTCAGTGAAGTTCAATCAAGAGTTAAGGCGGAAGGAAATACATTAAAAGACTTTTTGTATAACCAAGATATTGTTGCGATTACTGACGTTGACACTAGAGCGCTGGTTAAGCATATTCGAGATAATGGTGCTCAGAATGCTTTAATTAGTACTGAAATCGACGAAATCGATTCCTTAAAAGAAAAATTGAAGAATACGCCTTCTATGGTAGGCCTAGAATTATGCTCCTTGGTTAGCACTAAAGAACCATATACTGTTGGAAATGAGAATTCTAAAATAAAGATTGTTGCCTTAGACTTAGGCATCAAAAAGAGTATTTTAAATTGCTTCATAGACTTGGGTTGCTATATAAAAGTTTTCCCTTATGACACTCCCTTTGAAACACTAAAATTGGAAAATCCAGATGGGTATTTTTTATCTAATGGGCCAGGAGATCCTAGTGCTTCTTATGATGTAATGGAAGTGACAAAAAAAATTATTAGTTCGGGTTTACCTACTTTTGGTATATGCTTGGGCCACCAAATGATAGCTCTAGCCTCTGGATTAAGAACATACAAGATGCATAATGGTCATCGTGGAATCAATCACCCAGTAAAGAATCTAGAAACAGGTAAAGGAGAGATAACGAGTCAGAATCATGGCTTTGCAGTTGTTAAGGAAGATGTTGAAACAAATTCCAAAATTGAGTTAACTCATATACATTTAAATGATAATACGGTTGCGGGAATAAGACGTAATGATTATCCTGTCTTTAGTGTTCAATACCACCCAGAGGCATCACCAGGACCTCATGATTCGCGTTACCTCTTTGAAGATTTTATAAAAATGATTAAAAAATAAATTAATATTATGCCTATAATTACTGCTATTCATGGTCGTCAAATCCTTGATTCTAGAGGGAATCCAACAGTTGAGGCTGAAGTTTATTGCGAAGATGGCTCATTTGGACGCGCAGCAGTCCCAAGTGGTGCTTCTACAGGTGTTCATGAGGCTGTGGAGATGAGAGATGGCGATAAGACTATTTATCTGGGTAAAGGTGTTCTGACTGCAGTAGAGAATATTAATACAACTTTGGCGGAATCTATTGTTGGTCTTGAAGTTACCGATCAAGCTGAAATTGACCTTGCGATGATTGAAGCGGACGGCACGGCTAATAAAAGTAAGCTTGGTGCTAATGCTATTTTAGCAGTATCTCTTGCAGCTGCTCATGCTGCAGCACAATCATCTAATCTTCCGCTTTTTCAATATATTGGAGGAGTTACAGCTAGAACTTTACCTGTTCCAATGATGAATATTTTAAACGGAGGAGAGCATGCTGATAATTCTATTGATTTTCAAGAGTTTATGGTAGTGCCAGTTGGTGCAGAAACATTTAGTGAGGCGCTTAGAATGGGCACAGAGATTTTTCACAATTTAAAATCATTATTAAAAGAGAAAAAATTCAGTACTAATGTTGGTGATGAAGGCGGTTTTGCTCCGAATATAGGTAGTAATGAAGAGGCTCTAGAAATAGTTATGGAAAGTATTCATAAGGCTGGTTATGTTTCAGGGGAAGATGTTTTTATAGCAATGGATGCTGCGATGAGCGAATTATATGATAAGAAGACAGGACTTTACACATTTAAAAATTCCTCTCAAGAATCTCGAACATCTGATGAAATGATCTCTTTCTGGTCAGATTGGGTAGATAGATATCCAATAATTTCGATTGAAGATGGTTTAGCTGAAGATGATTGGTCTGGCTGGGCTAAGATGAATAATTTATTAGGCAATAAAGTTCAGTTAGTTGGTGATGATCTATTTGTTACGAATGTAAATAGAGTAGAGCGCGGTATTCAAGAAGGTTCAGCGAATTCTGTTTTGGTAAAGGTTAATCAAATTGGTACATTAACGGAAACTATAACAACTGTTCAGAAAGCCCAAAGAAATGGAATGACTTGTGTCATGAGTCATCGATCAGGAGAGACTGAAGACACTACTATTGCAGACCTATCAGTGGCATTAAATACAGGGCAAATAAAGACGGGGTCTTTATCTAGGTCTGATCGAATGGCAAAATACAATCAGTTGATTCGTATTGAGGAAATGCTGGGAGATACTGCTATTTTTAATGGACAAAATTTCAAATAACAAACAATGGACCGTATTCAAGAACACTTCGCTGCTAAAATTCCAGCTGTACAGAAAGAAATTAAAGACTTTCTCTCTAAACATGGAAATGAGGTAATTAGTGATATTAAGGTTTCTCAACTTTATCAAGGTATGCGAGGAATGCCAGCATTGATAAGTGAGACGTCTAAATTAGACCCGGATGAGGGAATAAGATTTAGAGGTTACAGTATTCCAGAACTTCAGAAATTGCTTCCGAAATATCCTGGGGGAGAAGAGCCTTTACCTGAAGGTCTGTTTTACTTAATTCTTATGAATGAGTTGCCTACTGATGACGATGTTAGGAGAGTTAGTAATAATTGGGCGAGAAGGGCAATCGTTCCTCCACATGTATTTAAAACTATTGACGCCTTGCCGTTTAGGGCTCATCCAATGACTCAGTTTGTTATCGCCATAATGGCTCTTAGGACGGAGAGTGTCTTCGCTAAAGAATATGCTTCCGGATGCCCTAAATCTGACTTTTGGATACATACATATGAAGATTCTATGAACTTAATTGCGAGGTTGCCTCGAATTGCAGCATATATCTATCGAAGAGCTTATAAAAATGATCAGCATATTGAGCCGGATACTAAATTAGATTGGGCGGGAAATTTTGCTCATATGCTCGGTTTTGATAATGAAGAATTTCGTGAGCTGATGAGGCTTTACATTACTATTCATAGCGATCATGAAGGTGGTAATGTATCGGCTCATACCGTTCATCTTGTGGGGTCTGCTTTGTCTGATGCTTATCAGAGTTTTGCCGCTGGAATGAATGGACTTGCAGGTCCTCTTCATGGTCTAGCGAATCAAGAAGTTATAAAATGGACGATGGAAATGAAAAACTCCATCGGGACTGAAGTTCCTTCTAAAGATCAAATCAAAGAATATTGTAATTCAACTTTGGCAAATGGAAAAGTGATTCCTGGTTTCGGTCATGCAGTTTTAAGAAAAACTGACCCGCGTTATACCGCTCAGCGTGAATTTGCACTAAAACACATGCCTGAAGATCCACTTTTTAATCTGATTTCTAATATTTTCGATGTAGTCCCTGATGTTTTAGCGGCCACTGGGAAAGTGAAAAACCCATGGCCCAATGTTGATGCGCATTCCGGACAATTATTGATGCATTACGGTCTTGTAGAATATGATTTTTACACTGTATTATTTGGAGTTTCAAGGTCTATTGGCACTTTAACTAATTTGATATGGGATCGTGCAATGGCTATGCCATTGGAACGACCGGGTTCAGTAACTACCGATTTATTGAAAAAAAAGTTTTTAGATTAAGAGAAAAATAAAAATTTATATCTACAGATTTTTATTTTTACTCTATTCATTCGCAATATATTAACTACTTTTGCATTCCTTTTTGGTAAGCATCGTGATAGGTGCCAAAATTGGATGCTGTTTTTAATTAAACCCTTTTAATCAAAAGCTTAATCCTATCATTGATTAAAATACAAATCTGAAGCTCATGTCTAAAGAGCAAGAAAACGAGAAAGCCCCAGAAGTCAATAAAAAAGGCGCCAAAACAACTACCAAAGAGGTTAAATCATCTTCTGATGAATCTGGGAAAAAGTCAGCGACTAAAAAGCCAGCAGCTAAAAAGCCGGCAGCTAAAAAGCCGGCAGCTAAAAAGCCGGCAGCTAAAAAGCCGGCAGCTAAAAAGCCAGCAGCTAAAAAGCCAGCAGTTAAAAAGCCAGCAGCTAAAAAGCCGGCAGCTAAAAAGCCAGCAGCTAAAAAGTCGGTTACTAAAAAGCCTTCTGATGAGATTGTTTTGGTTGATTCTAACGATGAATCGAACTCTTTGACAATCGATTTAAATGAAACCTCATCGAAAAAACCAAGAACGGTTAAGACTAGTTCAGATAATGTTGACAATGAGACTATTAATGAGACTATTATTGAAGAAAAGTTAGGCGAAGAGTATGTTGTCTTGGAAGAAGATAAAGAAGAGGCTCCTTTTGACTGGGAATCTTATGAATCGACTTCAGTGGAGCGATCAGAAGACTTAGTTGCTTTAGAGAAAATGTATGAGAATACCTTGATGACTTCAGTAGAACATCAATTAGTTTCGGGAAAGGTTGTAAACGTTTCGGATAGGGATGTCATAATTGATATTAATTCGAAATCGGAAGGGGTCGTCTCTCTCAATGAATTCCGATACAACCCTGATCTTAAGGTTGGCGATATTGTTGAGGTTTTAGTTGATAAGCAAGAAGATAAATTAGGTCAACTGGTTTTGTCGCATCGAAAAGCGAGATCAATAAAAGCTTGGGATAGGGTCAATGAAGCGTTTGGTACAGAAGAAATTGTTCAAGGATTTGTGAAGTGTAGAACCAAAGGAGGAATGATTGTAGATATTTTTGGGTTAGAAGCCTTCTTGCCTGGGTCTCAAATTGATGTTAAACCTATCCGCGATTATGATGTCTACGTTGAGAAGACAATGGAATTTAAGATTGTAAAGATTAATCACGAATTTAAGAATGTTGTTGTTTCTCACAAGGCGTTGATTGAAGCCGATCTTGAAGAACAAAAGAAAGTAATCATAGGACAACTGGAAAAAGGTCAAGTTCTAGAAGGGATTGTGAAGAATATAACTAGTTATGGTGTATTTATTGACTTGGGCGGTGTGGATGGATTGGTTCATATTACAGACCTTTCGTGGAGTCGCATAAACCACCCTTCTGAGGTTGTTGAGCTTGATCAAAAAATAAATGTTGTTATTCTGGATTTTGATGAAGCGAAAACTAGAATTCAATTAGGTTTGAAGCAATTATTTCCTCATCCTTGGGAAGCTTTAGACTCAGCATTAAAAGAAGGAGATAAAGTAAAAGGTAAGGTTGCTGTTTTAGCTGACTATGGTGCTTTTATTGAAATCGCTAGCGGAGTAGAGGGACTTATTCACGTATCTGAAATGAGTTGGGGTTCGCATTTGCGTTCTGCTCAAGACTTTTTTAGCGTGGGTGACGCGGTTGATGCAGTAGTCTTATCTATTGACCGTGAAGAAAGAAAAATGTCACTAGGTGTTAAGCAATTGACTCCAGATCCATGGACAGATATTACTGCTAAATATATCCAGGGCTCAGTGCATAATGGCAAGGTAAGAAATTTTACAAATTTTGGAGTGTTCTTAGAGCTTGAAGAAGGAATAGATGGATTAGTGCATATTTCAGATTTATCATGGACGAAAAAAGTAAAACACCCCTCTGAGTTCACCTCTGTCGGTGCTGAACTTGAAGTCCAAGTATTAGATATTGATGTTGAAAATCGTCGATTAAGCCTTGGTCATAAACAAGTTTTGGATAACCCGTGGGATAACTATGCAAGTATATTTGAATTAAAAAGTACTCACAAGGGAGAAGTGAAGTCTGCGGCAGACAAAGGATTTAATATTTGGTTTGCTGATCAGGAGCTTGAGGTTTATTGTCCTGCCAGGCATTCCTTGAAAGAGGATGGTTCCTCTATCGGTGTAGGAGAGCAGTTAGATTTCATTGTGATTGAATTTAATTCTGACACTCGACGCATATTGGTTTCACATACTCAGAATTTCAAGAATGTTTTGGATTCAGCGGAAGGCCACAAAAAGAAGAGTAAGAGTAGTGGTAAAAATTCTGGAGTGAAAGCTGTCAATGCTGCTTTAGAGAAAACCACTTTAGGTGATCTCGATAGTTTGGCGCGCCTGAAAGAGGAAATGGATGGTAAGAAGTAGAATTAGTTATCTCGAATAATTTATAAAGGGCTTTTCGCAAAAGAAAAGCCCTTTTTTTATATTAGAGAAATGAAAATAAAGGATTTAGAAAAAATTTTAGAGGATTGGGCCCCATTATCATTACAAGAAAGTTATGATAATTGTGGCTTATTAGTGGGGGAAAGTGAAACCAAGATCACTTCTGTACTTGTTTCATTAGATATTACTGAAGAAGTCGTTTTAGAAGCGATTCGCAGGGATGCAAATATGATAGTAGCTCATCATCCAATAATATTTAAAGGTTTAAAATCTCTGACTGGAAACAATGAGGTAGAAAGATGCATAATAATGGCAATTAAAAACAGTATTGCCTTATATGCAATACACACAAATCTTGATAGTATTTCAGGTGGTGTTTCTCATGCTATGGGAGAGGCTTTAGGGCTATTAAACATGAAAACACTTTCACCGAAAAAAACAGGTTTATTTCAATTAGTCACTCATGTGCCAACTGAGTATACTAAAATTGTATCTGATGCGCTATTTAATGCAGGAGCGGGAAAAATTGGTAACTATGATCAATGTCAATTTACGGTAAAAGGAAAAACCTCATTTCGACCATTAAAAGGTTCAAATTCTTTTAAAGGAGATATCGGTAAGTTAGAAATGTCGAATGAAGATCGGTTGGAATTAATTGTTCCGATAGAAAATAAAGAACTCGTCGAGAATGTTCTAATTAATATTCATCCGTATGAAGAGGTCTCATATGCTTGGTTGGAAATGTCAAATTCATTCCGAGATAGAGGTTTTGGAGTAATTGGTGAGCTTGAAACTGCTCTCAGTGATAAAGATTTTATAAAAAAAATAAAAGATGTCTTTGGTGTCAAAGCTGTGAAGCACACAAATTCTAAATCTAATTCAGTGAAGCGAGTCGCTCTTTGCGGAGGTTCTGGTTCTGAATTACTTAGCAATGCAATTAAATTAAATAGTGATGCTTTTGTAACTGCAGACGTTTCGTATCACACGTTTTTTGATGCGAAAAAAGTTATATTTTTGGCAGATATTGGTCACTGGGAGAGTGAACAGCATACAATTCAATTAATTACTGATTACATTCGCTCTAAAATGACTAATTTCGCGGTCATTAAAACGGAATCAATAACGAATCCAATCATCACATCCTGAAATGGCCAAAAAGACAAATACAGCAAAAAATACCGGAGTTGAGGAAAAACTTCGTTCGCTTTATGATCTTCAAATTGTAGATCGGCGTATTGACGAAATTCGAAATTTGCGTGGGGAACTACCCCTTGAAGTTCAAGATTTAGAAGATGAAATTGCGGGGATGCAAACACGATTATCCAAAGTTGAGGATGAAGTTGCGTCCGCAAAGACAGAAATCAAAGGACATAAGCAACTTATTAAGGCTTGTCAAGAAAAGATTTCTAAATACGAGGAACAACAGAAAAATGTTCGTAATAATCGTGAGTTTGACGCAATTGCAAAAGAGACAGAATATCAAGAATTAGAAATCCAACTTGCTGAAAAGCATATTGGAGAATTCGAGGTAGTCGTTGAAACTCGTGGTTTGTTATTAACCACTATTCAAGAAAAGTATGGAGAACGTCAAAGTCATTTAGAATTTAAAAAGGGTGAATTAGATTCTATTGTTAATGAAACTCAAAAAGAGGAGAAATTATTATTGGCACGTTCAGAGTCTTTAGCAAAAGCTTTATCGGATGATCGACTTCTAACAGCTTATACGAGAATCCGATCTAAGGTAAATAATGGTCTTGCTGTCGTTTCTATTGAAAGGGGTGCTTCGGGAGGTTCTTACTTTACTATTCCTCCTCAGCGTCAGATGGAAATTGCTCAACGAAAGAAAATAATGATTGATGAGCATTCTGGAAGGATTTTGGTTGATCCTGAATTGGCTCAGCAAGAAGAAGATAAGATGGCGAAAGAAATAGGTTCTCTTTCATAATTCTTGAAAACATAATATTTTATAAGGTCAGTCCTTGTAACAAATAAAAAGGGGTTCGGCTTTTGGTATTCCGAATCGGTTCACATCTTTTTGTCTAAGTGTTTTCCCGAGAATAATAGTTTCAACCCTAAAGCCTACTGATTCTAATCGTTTAGGATAGTCCTCTCCATACAATCTTACATGGTCATATTGTAAAAATTTTCTTTCTCTTTCCTCAGGATCTGTTATTGAGGGGTCTTCAATAGTCTTTTTTATTCCACCGACGAAAGGCACCTGAAATATTCCCCATCCACCTGGTTTCATTACTCGATATAGCTCATTTAGGCAGGTTATATCATTATCAACATGCTCGAGAACATGATTACAGAAAATCACATCAAATTTATTTTCCTCTAAGGGTATTTGGTGTAAGTCGAAATGTAAATCAGCTAAAGGAGATTCAATATCTCCAGAAGTGACTTCGAGATTAGGTAATTTTTTGAACCTATAATGGAAGCATTGTTCTGGAGCAATATGTAATAGCTTGAGTTGCTTAGTGAAAAAGTTTGTGGAAATTTTTAGATATAAATAAAGTAGTCGATGTCTTTCAAGGGAGTTAGTGCCTGGGCTCATAGCATTATCACGAATTCTTCCACCGTATCCATATGGTAGAAATTTTCGATAGCTACGTCCATCTATTGGGTCAGTATACTTATTCCCCCAATATATAATTGGTCCAACAACTCTCATCACCATACTAAGTCTTATGAGCCATGGACGAGGTATGTATTTTAACGCCAATTCAATCATGAGCTTATTTGAGAAGTCGTTTCGCTTATTCCCAAGGCCTCATGGATATAATCAAATGTGGACAAAATTTCCGGACGTCCATTAACTATCGCGATATCATGTTCAAAATGTGCGGAGACGTTATTGTCCTCGGTGACAATACTCCAGCCATCTTCTAGTTGCCGGACATGGTGCGTGCCAAGGTTAACCATGGGTTCAATTGCTAGAACTATTCCATTTCTCAATAATTTTCCAGTATTCCTTTTACCATAATTGGGGACCTGAGGGTCTTCATGCAGTTTTTTTCCTAATCCATGTCCAACTAATTCTCGAACCACTCCGTATCCTTTAGATTCGCAATGTTGCTGTATGGCATATCCTATATCTCCAACTCTTTTTCCGCTTTGCATTTCAGAAATACCCTTGTAAAGAGATTCCTTTGTGGTATCAAGTAGTTTTTTAATTTCTTTCGATATTTCACCTACAGGGAATGTGTAAGCATGATCTCCATAATATTCGTCAAACAGAACTCCGCAATCAATAGAAATTATATCTCCATCAACCAAAGGTTTACTTGATGGAATTCCATGTACAACTTCATTGTTAACCGAGGTGCATAAAGTATTAGGAAATCCATACAAGCCAAGAAATCCAGGTTTTCCTCCATTGTCGCGTATAAATGTTTCTGCTAGTCTATCTAGATGAAGTGAGGTAACTCCAGGCTTTATCTCAGAAGCAAGCATACCTAACGTTTTGGAAACCATTAGAGCACTGACTCGCATCCGTTCAATTTCATCCTTGGATTTTACAATAATCATATCTGATTGATTAAGGATTTCCCTGTCATTTCTTTAGGTTTATTAATTCCCATCCAATCTAGTATTGTGGGTGCAACATCACCTAAAACTCCATTTTTAAGCTTATAATTAAAATTTTGATCTGAAACGATGTGGAACGGAACGGGCTGAGTTGTATGAGCTGTATTTGGACTCCCATCTGGATTTATCATACAATCTGCATTTCCATGATCTGCAAGTATAAAGAACGTATAATTATTTTTAATTCCAATTTTTACCAATTTTTGACTGCAGCTATCAACAGTTTCAACCGCCTTTACTGCAGCAGAAATATTACCAGTATGACCCACCATGTCGGGATTAGCAAAATTTAAACATATGAAGTCTGCAGATTTATTCTCCAATTCTGGAATAATTGCTTCGCAAATATCTTCAGCACTCATTTCAGGCATTAGATCATAGGTTGAAACCTTAGGGGATGGGCACAATATTCTCTTCTCCTTATTAAATTTTGCTTCCCTACCTCCTGAAAAAAAGAAAGTCACGTGAGGATATTTTTCGGTTTCTGCAATACGGATTTGGGTTTTCCCTGCATTTTCAAGAACCTCACCTAGAGTGTTTTTTAAATTATCTTTTTCGAAGATTGCTTGAACCCCTGAATATTCTTTATCATATTTGGTTAATGTATAAAAGTGGGTATTCATTTTGAACATTTGATATTCAGGAAAATCTTCCTGACTGATAACTCTTGTCAACTGCCTTCCTCGGTCCGTTCGAAAATTAAAAAATAAAACAACATCACCATCGCAGATCTGAATTGGTTTAATCTGAATTGGTAAAATAAATTCATCCGTCTGCCCAAGATCATATGCAGATTGAATTGCTTCAGAGGCATTACCGTGATATTGTCTTCCTTCTCCCTTTATAATGAGATTATATGCTTTTTGAATTCTTTCCCACCTATTATCTCTATCCATAGCAAAGTAACGTCCACAAATACTTGCGATTTGGCCTGTGGTTTTCTTCATGTGCATATCTATATCATGTAAAAAGCCTTTTCCACTTTTGGGATCAGTATCTCTTCCATCAGTAAAGGCATGTAAATGAACATCATGAATATCTTTTTCAGCAAATAATGTGAGTAGTCCTTTAAGATGATTCAAATGACTGTGAACTCCTCCATCACTCACTAGGCCGATTAAGTGTAATCGATTGCCATTGCAATTTTTTAATAATTTTTGAAAGGTTTGATTTTGGGATATACTTTTTTGCTCGATTGCCCTGTCAATCTTAGCTAAGTCTTGATATACAATTCGTCCCGCTCCTAAATTCATGTGTCCAACTTCCGAGTTACCCATTTGACCTTTGGGAAGCCCAACGGATGAACCTGACGCTTCTAATTGGGAGCTCGCCGAGTCCTTTTTCAGAGAGTCCATAAAAGGGGTTTTGGCTATATCTACAGCTGAAACTTCTGGATTCGAGGCAATGCCCCATCCGTCAAGTATCATGAGCACTGATTTATTCGATGAATTATTCACAATGCAAATGTACTTCTATATGAAAAGTAATAAAAGTAAAATATCAAATACTCAGAGCACCTTCACTAATTTCAAACGGTTGTTTTCCTGCTGAAAAAATGCGGGCTGATAATTTACCTTTTAAAAAATGATCTTTACCATTAGACTCAATATAAGAACCTTCCCTTAGCCCTAATACTGGAGTTTTGTTATAAATATGAAATTCTTGGATTCTAGTTTGTCGTGTTTCTCCCATATGAGTTGAATTCTCTGATGGGTCCTGATAGTGTGGGTTGATATTAAATGGAACCCAATTAAATGCGTTAAATGTTTTTGGATATATTATCGGCATATCATTAGTTGTACCAATTGTTGAGCCAGCAATATTGGTTCCTGCGGAACTTCCCATGTAGGGTTTCCCTATTCTCACATACTTATCGATTACTTCAAAGGAATCATTATCTATTAATGTCTTAAGTAAAACAAATGTATTCCCTCCACCTGTGAAAAAACCACCAGCTTTCATTCCAGCATCTTTTGGGCTATTGAATGTATGTATCCCCCTAAGTTCAATTCCCTCATTATTAAAAGCATTAGCGGCAATGGCGGTGTAATCATCCCATGTAATTCCTCCTGGTCGTGCATAAGGAATAAAAACAACGGGTCCATCTATATTTTTAAAATGATTAGTCCAGGCTTTTTTAAAATAACTCAAATATGAATGGCCGTGAATAGACGACGTTGAGGCTAATAGTAATTTCATTTTCTCAATTTTCTTTTTTTTATTAGGTCTTTTCCTTTTCTTTTATCATTTTTTTTCATATTTCCATAGTAAATAGAGTTAATACCATTGACCTGTTGAGTCCAAACCATGTGTAAGCCACTTTTAGGATGTGCAACTATGCCATTATAATCTCCAAAAAAATGATCTGGAGCAGGCGAAAAAGACTCTGCTAAGGCATGATGATTCCATGTTATACCACCATCATGGCTATAACTATGAAAGGCTTGAGTTTCCCATGATACTGTATCTTTTTGCCCATATGCAATAATATGAAGAGAGTTATCAGAGGTATCTACAGCAAACCATGGCATAAAGTGATGAATCACACCATTTGGGTAGGGTATTTTTTTCTTGGTTGACCATTTTTCACCTCCGTCATCCGATTTCATATGAGTCAGCCATGATTTCCCCTCGGATTGTTCACCAAATACTAAATGTAAATTACCATTTGTCAAAAATTTTGAAATGGGCATTCCATTAGCTCGACCAAAACCCGGAATTTCTTGCGCCCAACCTCCTGTATGAGTAACAATTGGTCGTTCGCTTTTGAGCCAAGTTAAAGCTCCATCATCATTTGACCTATTTAACCATATAGTATCTTGAAAACTCCAAATAACAATAACTCCACTAGTGGGGTCAACTGCTGGAATTGCACCCTCGGTAGTATTATCATCATCAATACAATCACCCTCTTTTGAGGATATAGTAATTGATTTAGTCCATGTTTCTCCGCGATCTAATGACTGAGAATATCTTATTCTCGAGCGGTATTTTGATTTATTACTTTCGCCATATTTATCAAATTCAGTCCAAGAGACGTGCAATGTATTATTCTTGTCAACAGCAATTCCCTCTTTATCTTGATCTTTTGGTGGATTATAACCGATACTACTTCCAGAACTCCATGTTTCTCCATGATCATCTGAATATTGTAAAACAATTCTATCGAGGTAGTCACCATCTTTTTTGCCATTCGGAGTAGATAGATGTAAAAAATATGCTCTTCCATCATAATCATATTGAATTATAGGATCTCCCCATACCCCATAGGGGGAAGCTAATGTTTGATGACTCCAGTTTTCTAATCGAGTATTTCCGCTTTCATTTGTTCTATGGACTTGATCTAAAACAGACCCTGCTATGATTTGATTACCCTTTGGGTTTACCGCAATACTAGGCTCACATGCCCACTCATTAGGAGGACTTTGAGTACTTATGGGATAGACTAGCCATTCAAAATTAGTTTCATCTTCTTCAATCTTATCTCTATTTAAACTTTGGGAATATCCCGAAAAAGATAAAAATAGTGTTATCGTTATAAAATGTAAATTCTTTATATTTTTTGCCATTTCCATATGTTTCCAGGTTTGATTCCCAATTTAGCACTAGTTCCTCCGGAGATTTCTAAAACATAAATGGCTGGCTCCCCTGAAGGTAGGGGGCTCTCATTCATGGGTTTGGCATTTTCCTTGATGCTAACGACTTGGTTTTTTGAGTTAATATAAATTATGTCAAGAGGTATGTAGGTGTTTTTCATCCAAAAACTTTGAATTTTCTCTTCTGGCATTAAGAATAGCATCCCCATATCTACTGACATACTTTTTCTCCACATCATCCCAATTTCAATTTCTTTAGTCGTTTCTGCTAATTCTATCTTAAAATCACCAATTGTGTCAGAATTCGTATTTAAAAAATAACCTTTTCCCTCTTCTGAAAAACTCGGTTCAAATGTTTTTTTATTTATATTTTGAGATTTATTTGATTTTGATAAATTTAAAGATGGAGCTATTTGAGCATATAAAAACATGCACAAGGCTACAAATAGGGCAATCCTCCCGATAATTTTTAAGCTTTTATTTTTTGTCATTTTTTAGGAATTGGTCCTGAGGGAATTAATTACAAGATAAAAGCCGATTATGACAAGTGGTAAACTTAAAATTTGCCCCATATTGAAATCCATAGTCGCTTCGAATTGCTTCTGATTAGCTTTTAAAAACTCTACAGCAATTCGAAAACCAAATATTAAAATAAGAAAGATGCCAAAAATTCTACCTCTATAATTTAACTGTCCTTTTTCTCCCAGTAACAGAAGTAATAAGAAAATAACTAAATAACCTGCAGCTTCAAACAATTGCGAGGGAAACCTTGGAATTCCATACATAATTAATTTAAAGCTATTTTCTCCATTTGGAGAAAAATAAGAATCCTCAGGGATATATATATGTCTATTATCTCGACTTTGAAAATTGAATAGTGGCATCATATGAATCTCTAAAATAGATTGCACTGCTCCGATAGAGATGCCTTCTGCTGGAATTATGTTCATTTCATATTCAGGAAGATTTATACTATCTGTAGCCAAATAATTGCCGTTGGCTTTAAATTCTGTTTGTTCTATTGCATTTGAGAAATAAGAATCAAAATAATCTAAAACAGGTCTCAAAAAAACAGTTTCTGTTGAGTGATTTACGGGATCTCCATAAATTTCTGAATTTGTAAAATTACCAAGTCGAATTAATGCTCCAGCCAAGGCTACGGCAATTACAATTCTATCCATGAGCCAAAGAAATCCATATTTAATTTCTTTTAAGTTTTTTCTCGAGAAATAATACAACGTTAACGGGATTACAATGGCTGCGCCATGAGAAGCTAATCCACCTTTCCATGGCATAAATATTTCAATAATATTCATTTTGTAATACGCCCAGTCATAGAAGAATACATGTCCGAGCCTTGCTCCTACAATAGTAGCTAAAACAGTGTATACAAGTAAATTATCTAGGGTTTCTTGTTTGATTCCTTCTTTTTGAAAGTATCGCTTCATCAAGTAAAACCCCCCTAGAAATCCGATAAAAAAAAGCATTTGATAGTAGCGTAAAAAAAGAGGTCCAATTTCAATTCCTCTTTCAGCGGCCCAGGTTAAAGTAAGTAGCATAAAACGAAGGTAGCATCTGATGAGTAATTTTGATGCAAATTCAAATTGCTAAGAGTAGAATTTTGATATAATTTATTTGAGTTTCGTTGGTTTTTTTCTCTTAACTGGATCAAAACCGTGCGTCCCCCAGGGATTACATTTAATAATCCGATTTAAAGAAAGCCAACTCCCTTTGAGCGGTCCCCATTCTTTAATTGCTTGCGATGCATATTCAGAACAAGAAGGGTTATGGCGACATGATGGTAAGGTAAGAGGCGATATAATGTATTTATAAAACCCAATAATAACAAGTAATGGAAGGCTTATTAATAATTTTATTAACCTCATTAGCTTATCGAGAAATCACTACCGTCCGCTCCATCTTTTATTGTAATTCCTGCATCCAACAATTTTTCTCTAATTGAATCACTTTTAGTCCAATCCTTTTTCTCTCTCGCATTTTTTCTTGTTTCAAAAACAATTTCCATAGCCGCTTTCAATGCCGTTTTATAGTTATTTGAATCACCTACATTCTCATTTGTCAAACCAAGAATATCATGCATCCATAAGTCCATTTTTTCAGCGAGGAGAATAGCCCCATCTTGACCCAAGATACCAGAATCTTTAGAGTCATTTTGAATGACTTTAGCAGCTTCAAAAAGATTAGCTATCAATTGCGGACTATTAAAGTCATTATTCATGGCAGACTCACAGGATTTATGCCATTTAACTACATCAAATGAACCTTTTTTTGCTCCATTCTTAGTTCTTTTTTCTAAAAGATTACGTGATGAAATAAGTCTTTTATAACCTTTATCAGCAGATTGAAGCGCGTCGTCACTAAAATCTAAAATTGATCTGTAATGGGCTTGGTGAATAAAGAATCGGGCAGTATTGGCTGTGTAAGGTCGTGTTAAGTGCTCAGAATCCCCACTAAGAAGTTCTCTTGGTAGTAATGTATTTTCGGTAGACTTAGACATTCTTTTACCGTTTAAGGTGAGCATATTAGTATGAATCCAGTTATTCGCACCTTTTTTACCACTAGAACCAATATTTTGGGCAATTTCGCACTCGTGATGGGGGAATTTAAGATCCATACCCCCACCATGGATGTCAAAAGAGTCACCTAAATATTTTGAACTCATGGCAGAACACTCAAGGTGCCAACCAGGAAACCCGTTGCTCCATGGGCTTGGCCATCGCATAATATGTCCAGATGAAGCTTTTTTCCAAAGAGCAAAATCTAGTGGAGACTTTTTGTCAGACTGTCCACTTAGATCTCTCGAACCGTGAAGCATATCATTAATGTCTCTTCCGGAAAGTTCGCCGTATGAGTTATTCTTATTATAATTAAATATATCAAAATATACGGATCCGTTAGATTCGTAGGCCCAACCAGAAATTAATAGTTTTTTTATAATTTCAATTTGTTCTATTAAATGTCCTGTTGCTGTCGGTTCAATCGATGGCGGTAGAGCATTAAAAGCTCTCATCACTTCATGAAATCCTATGCTGTAGCGTTGAACTACCTCCATAGGTTCAATATTTTCAGCTTTTGCTTTGACGGCAATTTTATCTTCACCTTCGTCAATATCATCTATTAAATGGCCTACGTCAGTTATGTTTCTCACGTATCTGACTTTGTAACCTAAATATTTTAAATATCTAAATATGACATCAAAACTTAAAAAAGTTCTAACATTTCCCAAGTGCACATCATTATAAACCGTGGGGCCACATACATACATGCCTACTTTTCCCTTTTCAATTGAAACGAAAGGTTTAAGTTTAGAACTAAGACTATCATATATATGTAATTTCTCCATGACTAACTGTCGAAATCAGTTTCTAGTTGAGTGTAAGTTAAGAATGATGATCGTAATGTCTCATCTTTTTTAAATTTCCCACCATATTCAGCGGTAACAGTACTTGAGTCAATATCTCGGATCCCCCTGGCATTAACACACAAGTGTTTTGCATCTATCAAAACGGCTACATCATCAGTTCCTAGGGCATTTTGCATAGCTGAAGCGATCTGCCTAGTTAATCTTTCTTGAACCTGAGGACGTTTTGCGAAAAAGTCGACGATTCTGTTCATCTTACTCAGCCCGATAACTTTGTCTTTCGATAGATAACCGATATGTGCACGGCCGATTATAGGCATAAGATGGTGTTCACATGTTGAGTAAACAACAATATTTTTTTCTACGAGCATCTCGCCATACTTATAAGTATTATTAAAAGTATTCAAGGCTGGCTCTCTGGATGGGTTTAAGCCCCCAAAAGTTTCCGTGACGAACATTTTTGCGACTCTTTTAGGTGTTCCCTTTAAGCTGTCATCAGTTAGATCCATTCCAAGGGTTTCTAGAATTCCTTCCATATGCTTTTCAATGATAATGATTTTTTCATCGTCACTTTTTTGAAAAGCATCCTTTCTGATGGGATTATTATAATTGGAGCTGTGATGATCAAATTCTTCAGAGGAATTCATATGTAATTATTCAGTTGGGGTTAGTTTATAGAAAACAACGTATCCATGTAATTGTTGAAATTCTGCTATTAATTTGTTCAATTTTTTTTAGCGAGTGTAAAAGTACGCATCATTCAAATGAAAAAGGTACTTTTGCAGGCATGAAATCGGCTATATTAATTACAGGCACAGGATCTGTTATTCCTGATGTGATCGTTCCCAACAATGCATTTCTTAATCATGATTTTTTAGATGAAAATGGAGATCCTATTAATTATGAAAATGATGTAATTATTGAAAAATTTCAAAAAATAACTGAAATCACTGAACGTCGATATGCTAGACCAGATCAAACGTCAAAAGATTTGGCGGCCGAGGCCGGTTTAAAAGCATTAAAGGATTCGGGTTGGAATAAAGAAGATTTTGATTTGTTAATTGTTGGTCAAAATTTTGGTGATATTGAGGATGGTTCACGTGTTATGGAACAAATGCCAAGCATCGCATCAAGGGTAAAACACTTAATGGGTATTGAAAACCCTAATGTTGTTGCTTTTGATGTTTTAGCAGGTTGTCCAGGATGGATTCAAGGAGTAATAATTGCCGAAGCATATTTAAGAAGTGGCATGGCAAAACGGGCTTTAGTAATTGGAACAGAAACACTATCTCGAATCGTAGATAAGCATGATAGGGACTCAATGATTTTTTCTGATGGGGCAGGTGCTGCCTGCTTTGAACTCCAGGCGACAGAATTAAATAATGGGATATTAGGCAGGTCATCGGCATCTTATACCAAAAATGAAGCATATTTTTTAAAATCTAACCCCTCTAATAATGCAAAACTAGATAGGAAGGAGAGGTTGATTAAAATGAAAGGCCGTAAGATTTATGAATTTGCAATTTCCAAAGTTCCTGATGCAATGAAAGTAGCTCTCGATAACGCTGGAGTGCATCTTTCAGAGGTTAAAAAGATTTTCATGCATCAAGCCAATGCTAAATTAGATCATTCTGTCGGGGAACGACTTTTTAAACTTTATGATATGCCGCCTAATATAGATGAGGTTATGCCTATGTCAATCCAATGCTTCGGAAATAGTTCAGTTGCGACGGTTCCTACATTATTTGACTTAGTTAGAAAAGAGGAATATATGGGACATAAAATAGAGGAAGGAGATATTTTACTGTTCGCATCTGTCGGTGCAGGAATGAACATCAATGCCTTTGTTTACAGGGTATAAATTTTAATTCTTTGAAGCCTGAATTGTTAAATATTCAAGTTTTGACAATCAGAAAAAAATAATCTGCCTAATAATGGTAACTTCATTAGTCCATCACTCCTCTTATATATGGAGTCCCTAAATTTATGTTTCTCGCTTCAATACGCTCAATAGAACCTTTGATATTTTCGAGTTTTTCCTGAAGTTTAGGGAGTGCATTCCTTACAATTTTCAATTGTTCGTGCATAGTAGAAGTGGGCTTAGAGCGCATTCCGAATGATCCCCATGTAGCCATGGATAGACGCTCACCTAATCCTGGAAGAACCTCAAACTCATGCTCAGAAATATCTTTATCACCATTAAGCTCATTTAAAATTTCTCTTAATCCTGCCTTCATTTGAACCAGGGCCTCAAGATCATTAAGATTACCTTCGGGCGATATTTTCAATGATTCCTCCAGTCTATCTGCAAGTTCAATAGTTTCATTCAAGCTCATATCTAATCTATCATATATTCTCAGAGTTTCATTTGATAATGATTGAAACTTTAAAAGCTCGTCATCTAGAGCGGGAAGAGATAAGTTGTTTAAATGATTAAGGCTGAATTTTTCTTTTGATGATAATGTATCAAATACTCCGTTAGAAAATGAGATTAATTGAAAAAAGTATTCATCTTCCGGTGCAAAATGAGCTCCTCTTTTTGGATTGTCTTTTCGACTAACTCTGCCATCCCATGTATATCGATGAATACCGCTGGTATATGGTCTTGAGATTCGACGAACGGGAATTCCCTTTTCATTACTAATAATTAATAGAATGTATGGATTGACCTCATGCTTTTCTTTACGTATTTCACTTGCGGTGGGGTAAATAACATTAAGGTTTTCTTTTTCTTTTTCTTGCCTTTTGGATTTCAGACTTTTCGGGGAGTCTTTGATGTTATAGGTAAAGGTTACTCCTAATTCAGGGTTATCCGCCATAAAATATTGTGCTCCTAAAAAGCCAGGTGGTCGGTATCCAATCGGGCTTGCTTGATTGTATATAAGACCTGGTTTTGTTCCAAACGAATATACTTTCTTTTCAAAATTTTCATCGGAAAATTCGCGCAACGGACTATAGTCATCCATTATATAAAATCCTCTTCCAAAAGTTGCTAAAACTAGGTCATTTTCGCGTCGTTGAATTTCAATATCTCTCACGGCGACTGTCGGCAGGCCTGATCCGAATTTTTCCCATTTTTCCCCTCCATTTACGGTGTAATAAATACCAAATTCTGTTCCTGCGAAAAGTAGAAGCGGGTTGACATGATCTTCAGCAATACTATAAACTGAACCTCTCTCTGGCAAATCCCCTGAAATATTAGACCATGTTTTTCCTTTGTTCTTACTCATCAAAATATATGGCTTGAAATCACCATTTTTATGATTATTAAATGCTGCATAAACTACATCGCTCTGGTGAAGAGAAGACTTTATGTCATTCACATATGTTTTGTTTGGGACAAAAGGGAACTTTTCAATCTTTTTCCATGAATTACCGTCATTTTCTGATATCTGCATTAAACCATCATCTGTACCCACATATATTAGTCCCTTTTGAATGCTGGATTCATTCAAGGCAACAATATTGCCATAAATTGTTGTGCTACCATTTTTCCCTATTGCATCAATACTCCAAATCTTACCCATTAGTGGTAATTGATTTCTATCTATTTTGCGTGTTAAGTCTCCTGAAATTGACTCCCAAGAATTTCCTCTATCCGTACTTTTAAAAACTTTATTAGCAGCAAAATAAAGGGTCTTATTGTCGTGCGGACTAATTATTAGAGGCGCATCCCAATTCCAACGAAGTGCTTTTTCATCCGGATTAGGAATTGGCTTTATGGGAACACCTTCACCACTTAATCTATCATAACGTTGAAGCCAACCATATTGGGCTTGAGCATAAACGATATTTGGATTTATGGGATCAACTTGGGATTCAAATCCATCTCCTGTTTGGGTTACATACCAATCACTATTTACAATACCTCTGTCGTTAATAGTTCGACTAGGGCCTCCTAAAGAAAAATTATCTTGTGTACCGCCATAAACATTGTAAAATGGACTAGCATTATCTGTTGCCACTCTATAAAATTGTGTAATGGGTAAATTCGATTTAAAGTGCCATGAACTTGCATGGTCCCAAGTTTCATATAAACCTCCATCACAACCTAGTATTAAATGATCCGGATTTTCAGGATCTATCCACGCCACATGATTATCTACATGTTTCCCTTTTTCTCCAAGTCTTTTAAAAGACTTTCCTCCATCTGTTGACCATTGAGCGTATGTGTCCATACTATATATGGTGTTAATATCATGTGGGGACGCAAATAATTCAACATAATAATTTCCACTTGTTGAATGTCCACTTTGCTTGTTAAAGCTTGCTCCGCGATTTATACTCTTATAGAATCCATGTCCTTCAATCATACAGTAAACCAAATCAGGGTTTACCGGCGAGATAGCAATTGCAAATCGACCTTTATCTGAGCCAGGGAGGCCATTTTTTAATTGAATCCAGTTTTCTCCACCATCCAATGATTTGTACAAACCACTTTCTGGTCCACCAGAGACGTAAGTCCAAACTTTTCTTTGTCTTTGATGGGAAGTTGCATATAAAATATCTGGATTTCTGGGATCAAGATGAACTTCATTAAATCCCGTATGATCTGAAATATGAAGAACTCGCTCCCAATTTTCCCCACCATCTATGGTTTTATAAATTCCACGCTCTCCTCCAGAGCTCCATAAAGGCCCGTACGCCGCGACCCACAAAACATCAGAGTTGGTTGGGTGGATCTTTATCATTCCGATATGTTCAGAGTATTTTAACCCCATGTTTTCCCAGGATGAGCCCCCATCTTTTGATCGGTATATACCATCTCCAAATGCGACAGATCGTTGATTATTATTTTCTCCTGTACCAATCCATATGGTACTAGAGTTATTAGGGTCAATGGTTACGCAACCAATAGAATATGAGCCTTCTCCATCAAATACTGGATTAAAAGTAAGACCATGATTTTTTGTAGTCCAAACTCCTCCAGATGCAGTAGCAACTATCCAATTATCTCTATCATTTGGATTAATAGCTAAGTCTGCAACTCGTCCAGATGTTACAGCGGGTCCTATTGAACGCCATTTGAATGATTTCGTATTTTGGCCGTAGGCCGAAAATATCGCGAACAGAAAAATTATGGATAATTTATATGCCTTCATTGTTCGAAGATACTGCGAGAAATTTTTACCGCAGTCTCAGGCTATATGTAGTTATAAATGCTGTTTGATTTGAAATTAAGCTCCAGGGATCAGAATTAATAGGATGGTACATACTTCCATTCCTTGTGGTGTTCGAAAGTGCAAAGTCAAGATTCCAGAGTGAACCTCGCATTCCCATACCTATTGAGTACTGGTTATATGAACTATGATCTGAAAAAATACTTCCGTTTCCTGAATGACGATAACCTACTCGATAACTCCAAATTCCTTTTCTGAATTCGCTTCCGAATTTGAATTCATTTATGTTATTTAACTCTTTGCTTATTTCATTACCTACTCCTGACCAGTCAATAGGATTTTGGATTGGTAATTTTATTTTAGGATAATATTTATACTCTGCAGAGATGAAACCTCTTCTATTAAAAACATAAGCGAGAGATGTTCCGATAGATTGAGGGTTAACAACTTCAAATTGAACATTTTGATATAGTTCAAATGCTTCGTCATTATCTGTGTCATAAAAACTAGAGTTAAATAGTAAGTTATACTTCCAATTCATCTTTGCTACTGAAGCACTATTCCAATAGACACCCCACCTTAAGGATTTTGTTAATTTGACGACAGAACCGAGACGGACTCTAAATCCACTACTTTGGGCACTGTCAGTAAGATTCATGGAATAGCTTTTTGTAATTCCATTTGTTGAAAAACCATTTTCATTTATTGATAATGCATCAAGGGTTCTTTGGTTGAAAAATTCAAGTCCATACCCTAAAGCTATATTTTGTAATCGAATGGCACCAGTAATCTGAGTCTGATTCTTTACAATTTCCCTCGTTAAGCTTATCAGATTTTGTTCAGGCAGGCCCTGTGCTAATGGGTACCATCCGAAAGCTGTATCGTATTCTAAAATATAAGCCTGGTAGGCCGCATAAGTTTGGTAATTCCCCTCTTCTAAGAGAGACTCGGGTGTGTTGTTTTTTGCAGTCTCTAGCCAGTCATCAACTATTGAGCTATTTGGCGATAATTTGTTTTGTCGCCATGGTGCAGGTTTCCATTTTGATTGCTTAAAGTCAAAACTAAAGCTAAATACTCCTCCTTTAATATCCTTTGCGCTTCCAAAATGGAATTGAGGTAATGAAGCATCTTGTTGGAGACCATCAGTAATTATATTCTGGGCCAAACCTGAGATAGATATTTCACCAGCTCTATATGTGGCTGCATTAGCTGGATTATCCATTATTGAAGAAGGATCATTGCCCAGTGCAGAAAGGGCTCCTCCAGAGGCTGTATATCTAGCACTTCCTAGCCAAGGTGATGTTTGAAAGGTGGAAAAATGAAGTATAGATTGGCCGAATAAATTTAACTGCAAAATAGTTAAAAGTATTAAAGCCAGTAATCTCATTTTCCTCCTCTTTTAGATGTCGAAGATCTAGTATTAGAAGTCCTAGGTTTAGAAGATCTAGTATTAGAAGCCCTAGGTTTAGAAGATCTAGTATTAGAAGATCTAGTATTAGAAGATCTAGTATTAGAAGATCTAGTATTAGAAGATCTAGTATTAGAAGTCTTAGGTTTAAAAGTCCTAG